>Ga0335079_10001691_pt1 | contig 25183 bp, 18 predicted proteins | sample Lox_Sample_33_FD_206719 | JGI IMG/M metagenome (GOLD analysis project Ga0335079, IMG submission 206719) | Soil microbial communities from Loxahatchee National Wildlife Refuge, Florida, United States - Lox_Sample_3.3 | ecosystem: Environmental > Terrestrial > Soil > Wetlands | place: USA...
CTCAGTCCACCGGGCAACTCGTAGGCGTACTCTGGCACACCGCAAGAAACGACGCTCCGAGCTCCGGGGTGAAAACGACGCCCTGGGCGGCCGGATAGCCGCCGTTGGTAAAAATCGAGAGCGCGCCCCCGGCCGGAACGTACCAATAAAGACCCGAGCTCCATTCGCCCGTTGAGCTGCACGATTCGTTGGCGTATCCCGTTCCGGGCGGCTGCCAAATCTGCTGATCGGATTCAACCTGCGTCAAAACTGTTCCCAGCGTATTTGAGAACTTGGCACACGAGACATTCCCGTACCCCACCATCATGAGTTGAGGCTCCAGCTTGTGAGGCTTGTCCACTGGCGGCGCCATTATGACAGACCCGCGCGGGGGTCTGTATGAGAAGGGCTGAAGATCTGTCGTCCCCATTGAAGCCTGAAGTGTCAGCACGCCGCCGTATAGCTGCGACTCAAGACTAAGTGGGGCGGTGGTTGGCCACTCCACCCACGTACACGGGAGGGTGTCGTCCACGTAACACAGCCAGTCGGTCGCCAGGGGAAGCGTCCCAAGCAGCGCCGCCCCTCCATTCTCGTCACTCTGCCAGACAAAGTATTGGTGGGCCACCTCCCAGCCTCCGTTTGAGAGTTGCCGTACAAAAAAGGCGTTCTGCACCCAAAGCGCCGGAATTCCGGGGTTAGCAGGCGCTGCAAGGTAGAAGTTCTGCTGAATCGAGAAGCATGAATTTCCGGAGGTGCCGGGACACGGGACGATGTTGCTGACGTTGAGAGCATCGAAGGTCACTACGTTCTGTATGCCGGTGGGGGACTCCTGCGGAAAGATTGGCGCCAGCCCGTAGAAATAGCTCCGTGTGCCTGACACGTTAGCGACGAAGTTGAATTGGCCCGTTTGATCATTAAATTTGTAGACCGCAAGCGGAGAGAAGACTCCGGCATACAATGTGCCGTTTACCACGACGGAGCCTCCGCTGCCATAAAAGCCGGTGAACCCGAGGGGAGTAGCGGCACCCATCGTCGTATTCACTAAGTAGAGCTCAGTATTGCGTGATCCCGCTGCGGTCGGCGTAATGTATAGGTACGGCGAGCCCGCCGAGACACCAAACCCGCTCGGATTGCTGAGCCCCGTTGGGCCAACCAGTGTAGGGTGGCCGGTTGCTGGGTCAATGGAATAGAGATTCATGCTCTGGTCGAACCCGTACAGGCCGGTCGTTGTTGAACCGAAACCCCTATAACGAAACCTTGCATGACCAATCTGGTGTAGAGCTCCGTTCGTGGAGTCAACCCAGTAGAAGTAGCTGCCGTTCGGATTCGCGTCCACCCCGTAGACGGTGCCGCCGTACGTTCCCAATCCGATCAGCGCCACCCCCGTATTACCCAACTGCGCGAAGGCCCCGGTCGTGAGATCAATAATTCCAAACTGAGCACTGCTGGTCACCTCGTAGGCGTAGTCGTCAGCACTCGCGGTGATCTGCAAACCAAGACAAAGCAACACCGCCAATATCGCGAATCTTGTGCAATGGAACTGTGGTTGGAACATTGTCGCCTCCGGTGGAGCGCTCTGACGCGCTGCTTCCTGGGTCTAAGCACGCGTGGCCGAGGAGGCAGCCATCTTAATTTCGGCAGCGCACTGCTGTCAGTGACGACGGTCACTGTGAAATGGCCAATCCGGTGCAATACATGGCCGCAGCCCACGATCACCACGTTGGAGCGTTGGAGAACTGCTTCATGCAACACGTTATCTAAGGCACAATTGCGGGTGCCCCGCTCATCTGATCCTTTCGGGTGGGTGGGCCTGGCAAGATTGGCGCCCAGGCGCTAGTTTTCAATTGTGCGATTCGGGACCGGCAGTCCGGCCCGGCTCTCAGGGACGCACTACGCGCAAACCCAAGTACGCTTCGAAGGCGTCAAAGTCGCGGTCGCGGTGAAGAAGTTCGTGTCCTTCCGTGAGACAGAAGGTCGCGATCAGGCAATCAATCGTTGTGCGAATGGTGACGCCTAGTTTACGCAGAGAGCGATAGTTCAGGGCCGCGGCCAGAGCAAGGTGTTGGCCGCCCGTATGAAAGATGGTGAGCGTTTCCAGATAGTGCCGCACCTGCGGAAGCTGAGAATCGTGGCGAACGCCTTGTAAAACTTCACAATAGATTAGGTCTGTCAGCCCAAGCGATACCAGGCCCAGCCGACTATCGAGCCAAAGCGTGTGGGGATTTGCCGCGCCGGCGAAATACCCGATCCAGACGCTCGTGTCTATGATCACCATGATCGCGATCAGACCGGAAAGCGCCCACGACGCGACTCCTCGAGATTACCTTCCCACTCAACTTTGCCTCGTAACCGGCGAATTACCCCCTGCGCGCGCGTTTGAATGAGCAACCGAAGTGCCTCTTCCACTGTTGCTTTCTTGGTGCGCGCGCCGCTGCTACGCATGGCTTGCCGCATGAGTCGATCGTCAATTTCAATGTTGGTCCGCATACGACCCTCTATGTGTAAAGATGCCATATTTCTGTGTATTGCGCAATTTGAAAGAGCGCGCCGCTGCGTGTTGCCCGTTTCGACACCACCTTCCCTGAAACTCGGCAGTGTCCTAAAAACTGCCCAAACTACAGCGTACCCACCGCCCACCGCGATTGGGTATAATCGCTGCTCTAAATTTCAGGTGTCTCCTGCCAATGATGAGCCATATGAACAGCAGCGTTGCGAAGCGGGCAGCCGAGCCGGCCACCAGCCAAAGCCCGTCCGGAGAAGTTGTTGCGCCCCGATCCGGGCGCATGCAGCTAGGTCTCGGCATTGCCTTTGTCACCCTCGTGTATCTGGCCCTGATCTTCTTCACCAAGCCCATCGGCTGGGGCGACACCATCGTTTATGCGTTGCAGATCTCGGCTCACGCGCAGGGAGCCGGGAACCCGCAGGATTTTTGGGACTTCGCCCACTTGTTCTGGCGTCCGCTGAATTATCTGTTCTGGCATGCCGGCCAATCGCACTGGTCGCAGCAGTTTCCCCAGAGTCCGGTGGTGCAGATCTTCGCTGCCATGCGAATGCTGAACCTGTTGGTTGACTATCTGGCCGTGCTGGCCGGCTTTGCCGTGGCCTGGAAGGTGAGCCGAAGCGTGGTCGCCGGCGCCCTAGTGACGGCAGCATTTCTTTGCTGGAACCCCTTCGTCAATTTCTTTCAGACGGGCTCGGCGTATGTCCCGGGGCTGGGTCTGTTGCTGGCCGCGACCTATCTGCTGTTGCAGGACCCGCGCCCGTATTCACGCGCTCGCGCCTGGGTGATCGGTCTGTTGCTCGCTCTCTCCGTGTGCCTGTGGCTGCCTTTCCTTTTTTCGATTCCGGGAATCCTGCTGCTGGGTTATTTGTGGAGGGACACGAGCGACGAGCAGAAGGCGCAACGCGTGCGTTGGATCGCACAAGCCGTGCTGGCCTGCGCCCTCGTCGGTTTCGCTTTTTATGCAGTTGGGACCGCACTAGCGGGAGTGCGATCGGCGAGTGACTTCAAGGCCTGGGTCACCGAAGCCGGACATGGAATTCAGCCGCAGAAGAAATATCTCCGCGTCGTGACCGGAATGCCCCGCGGACTGATGGACCTGGACAAGACCGGCATCGAGTTGAAGCGCCTGGTGCTGAAAGACCCTTACAATCCCGTCAGACCGCGCGACGTGCTGCACACATCGCTGTGGAAGCTGGGTGTCTTCTATGCGGGCATGGCGTGGCTGGTGTCGGTGCTTTTCCGGCAGAGAGACGGATGGATCGCACTGCTTCCGTTCCTGCTGAGCGCGGGGTTGCTGCTGTTCCTGGGAGTGGTGCTGTTTGAGCCCAGCGCCCCGGAGCGCTGGATGCCGGGCTTTCCCGTGCTGCTGGCGGCGGTGGCATTTGCTTTTCGCGGCCCCAGACGGCTCTCGGCCCGCACCATTCCGCTGGCTGCTTTCCTGGCTGTAATCGCGGTGAACAACCTCGTCGCCTATGCCACTCCCGGTGAGCCGGGAGCCGACGATCCCACGGTTGCGCGAGTGCTGGCGCTGAAGCCGGTCGTCCGTCCCAACAGTATCGTCACGCTGATTTCTCTCAATGACGGCATCACCGGTTTTTTCCTCCGCTTTCCTTTTCACCCAACGAACCCGATGAATAGTGCGGAGCCCATGCAGTTTTACTTTTTGACGGAAGCCGGCAACGCCAGCTCGGCCCGTTGGCGGCAGAACTTTGCCACTCACGGCCTGAAGGCCTGGCAGGACGGCGGCGATATCTGGCTCTCCAAACGCGCGCTGGCCCCGCGGCCGTTGCTCGACTGGGATTGGGTTGAGGGCGACGATCCCTATCTGAGCTGGCCGCAGATTTCGAAATTCTTCGCGCCGTTCACGCTGAATGGCGATGTCGGCGGCGCAGATGGCTTCGTCCGCATCGCCCGCGTTCCTGAGAACCAGCAGCGACTCGAGGCGGCGGCAGCCCCGATGCCGAGCGCAAAGTAACTCGAGCATGTTTCAAGAATGCCTTGCATTAGGGCACGGCTTGACAGGCCGCTGAAAAAGTCGGATTCGGGCTGCTTTGAAGGGGCGCAGCTTTAGCTGCGCCGTTCTAAGCCCTTTATTTTTGCCATCCCGAGCGGCCTTCAGGCGCGCAAGGGATCTGCGTGCTCGACTTTTTCAGTGGCCTCTTGAGCCGTGCCGTAAGGGCCCGCATAAGGCTTGGGCTTTAGCTCCTGCCGCAGCGGCTAAGGCCGCCATCTTTGGGTCGTTGAGTCGTGCCCTGATACGAACCTGTTCTGCAAGTATTTTTGAAATACGTTCTAGGGAGAGCGTCGTTCCAAGAAGCTGGTCCTACGCCGCGCCGCGGTGCTCTTCGGCGCGATCCAGTTGCGACGTTACCAGTGCGATGAGCTCGGTGGGGGGAACGGCTTGATGCGGAAGCTGACGTCAAGACCTTCATACTCCGGCTCGGCTTCCGCTAATCCACTGAGTACGATGATGGGGACCTGGATCTTGGCGGCGCGGACTTGCCGCACCAGTTCTGCGCCGCTGGTTCCCGGCATCAGATGGTCGGTGATGATGAGTCCGACACGCTCCGGCAAGGCGCGCAGCGTGGCCAGCGCGCTTTCCGCCGTGGTGGCAACGGAAACCTGGAACCCGGCCTGCCGCAGGACCGTTTCCCTTACCTTGAGCTGCAGGGGATTGTCGTCGATGAGAAGAATGGGCCTCAAAATATCGACCAAACAAAACCGTTCGGGCGCAGGAAAGCTCACCCTAACTCTTACTTAGCTCTTCGGCGCATTTTGGCCGCACGTCAGATTGCCGCGATATTGTGGCGCGAATCTGCGCGGTTGTCGAGGACAAAATTCCGACGACACCGGTGCTTAAGCCGGCCCGTTTTGGCAGGGGCCGTCACGCGGCGCTGAACCTGGATTATTCATGAGCGCACGTACGATATTGGAGTGTCATCCCGACCACGGGCTTCAGCCCGCGTGGAGGGACCTGCTGTAGGCCCCGAGCAGCCTGCTAGCGCGAGCGAACAGCAGGTCCTTCGACTCCGCGCTCAGGAGAACACATTGTTGGGATTTGGCGCGCGATGAATAATCCGGGTGAAGCGCCGCTCTACCCCTACTCGCTACGGCCATACTATTACCTAAGCCGCTCTACAGTCCGGCGCTTCCACTTGAATGCCGTAGAATCTCTTCCGAGGAGAATACTATGCCCACTAAGATTCCCGAGAATTATCTCGACCTGTTTCACAAGAAGGCCTTTGGCAGTCTCAGCACGCTTATGCCGGACGGTAGTCCGCAGACCAACCCGGTTTGGATCGATTTCCAGGACGGAGAAGTCTGGGTGAACACTGCCGTTGGCCGCCTGAAGGACCGAAACATGAAACGTGACCCGCGCGTGTCGATCGCGGTCATCGACCCGGACAACCCTTATCGTTTTATGGAAGTGCGCGGCAAGGTGCGCGAGGTAACGCACGAGGGCGCGACCCAGCACATCGATAAGATGGCGAAGAAATATCTCGACAAGGACAAGTATCCCTTCGCCCAGCCGGGCGAGCAGCGCGTGCTTTACAAGATCACGCCGGAGCACATTCACACGATGGGGTAGACGGCAGCGAGCGCAAGCGGCAGAAACAGCCTGTCGCGAGCTGCTCGGCCCTACTGCTCGAAATCAACCACTTCGTTCTCCATGGGAATCTCGCCGTGGCGCGCCTCGGGAGCGGGCAGACGATTCACCTTCGGCGCTTTCTCCGTGTCGCCACTCATCGTTGCCGCCAGTTTGTAGCTGGGAAATGTATACGGAATTCCGTCGCTCGCCAGCGGCGAGTTCTGGTTCATGAGCTGGAAATGCAGGTGCGGCTCGGTAGAGTTGCCGGTGTTTCCCACCAGCCCGATCACCTGGCCGGGCGTAACTTTATCGCCGACCTTGACGCGAATCGAGCCGGGCTGCAGGTGCGCGTACATGGCGTAAACGCCGCCGCCGAGATCAAGATTCACGTGATTGCCGGCGACCGTCTCCAGCGTAATGGGCACCGCCCGGCTGTTCGCTCCCGGCGTGTTCTCCGGAATACCATCCTTCACTTCAACCACGACAGCGTCCGCGATGGCGTGGGCCTCAACTCCAAAGCAGTGATAGCTGCGATTGTCCTTCGGATCGCCGGTGTAGGTCTGGTTATCGGCGCCGATCTGCACCCAATCGATCGCGTACCGCTGCGCGACATGCGGCGTGCCGTCAATCACGATCAGCGCCCGACGATGGGCCGAGGTGTTCGCCGGGCCATTCGCGGCCACCCAGTTCTTGCCACGCAGCGGTGAAACGATCTCCGGTAACTGCGTCGACACCGCGGTGGCGGGAGCGTCGATGAAATAGTTGTTCTCTTCTCCCGGCTTTTGCAGCGTGAATTTATGCTGCAGACGAGCCGGTATGGGAGCGCCGGCAGGCAGATCGATCCACAGGAAGGCCACCACCGACTCGCCCGGAGCGATGCCGGCAGCGGGTTCTCCTTGCTTGCCAGGCGATATTGCGGGGTGAAACAGAACGCCGTCCAACCCGGTGCCGCTGACATTGAGCAAGATTGCGCCTTTGTCACTCATCGTTTCGATGGTCTGTACCGTCCACGAATATGGGCTGAGGTTATTCATGTAGATCTCGTAGCAGAGGTGCCATTGCCCAGCGCCCCTGAACGCCGAAGGTGGGACAAGCACGGAGAGCTGCAGAGGCGCGGGTCTGCCGGCTTTAGCGTGATCCGATGTGGTTTGAGCCGGCGAAAAGCAAGTGAGCAGTAAAACGGCCTTAATCGTGCACAACCTTGGGCGCATGAAATTTCCCTTTGGAGCTGAGCTCACGAAATGAAACGGAGGCTGAGTGCGGGGACGAATTGTAGCATGGCGCTCGCTGCCCTCACTGCTGCATCCCTGTGCCCGCTGCAAACGAACAGCAGCTCTTCAGTAATGAAACCGCCAGCGGATTTCGCCGTAAATTTCGCGGGGATCGTTCCAATGAAATCCGCCGAAGGTCAGGCTGTTATCCAACTGTACCCGCACATCGCCGATGTTCAGTGCGGTCAGCGAAACCGCGTACTTGCCTTCCGCGAAGCTCTTTCCCACCGAAAGATCAACCGTAGTATGGGCCGGCAAGTATGGCCCGGGATACTGCGCCTGCGGCGTCCCGTATAAGCCGTTGGTGAAACCCGACCCGTAGTACATATTCACCGAAGCGTAGCTTCGCCACGGAAGACTGGTGTTGCCACCTAAATTCAGTGTGTTTCTCTGATCGTGATCCACCGGCGAATATCCCGGCGGGATGAAGAGCGGGCAGTTGATATCACCTGGGTTCGGGCAGATCAGTCCCCCCGTAATGGGCGAGGTAGCCTGCGCAATCTGGTTGGCGTAAACCAGGTGGACCTGCGCGCGATGCGCGAGCAGCGGCGACCGTAGAGTAAGGTCCCATCCCTGAATGATGGCTCCCGCCCACGTGATCGGCCAGAACAAATTCGATTCGCCGATGTTGTTGTGGTCCAGCCAGTTGGTTGCGGTGGTCTGATAGTTGTCGACCTCCACGTTCCAGCCGCGATAAGGAATGATCACGCTGGCGATCCACTCCTTATCGCGCTCGCCGTGGAGTGGGGCGAAGGCAAAGTCCTGGCTGTTGGCATAGCCCAGCAGCGCGCCGGTGGCCGTCACCAGCGGTGGCGCTTGATAGAAGTGCCCGTAGAAACCGCGTACTACCCAGTTCAGACGCGGAATTCTCATCGATGCGCCCAGGCGCGGGTCCGCCTCGTGCTCGGAGATGGAGGCGTTGAACTGCGTTACGCGCACTCCCAGGAAGAGCGTCAGCCAGCGGTTTACATTGAAGCGGTCGTTGAGGAACTCCGCCGCAACTCCGCCATTCACGTTGATGGAAGACGGAGGAAAGTTGGGCGTGCCGTCGGTGAACTGGTTGAAGAAATAATTGTGCTGATGCTGGAAGAATCCGTAAATTCCGGCTTCCAAACTGTTCTTCCAGAAAGTCCGGTTCAGAATCCCCTGCATTCCCGCGTAGTTCGCAACCTGGTTGACGGTGGAGATGACGGGAAAATCATCGGGCCCGCCCTGATAATTCGCGGCGTTGTAGTGATAAAAGGGTGAAATCGTGAGCAGCGTGTTGGCGTCGAAGGTATGGATCCAGGAAAAGATCGCATACCCGTCGGGCTCACGTTCGGTATCACGCAGACCGGAGCTCGGGATCTCGCCGGAAGCTTCCAGTATCTGATTGCCGGCGGAGTTGGGATCGGGGTCAATTGGGATCTGGTAGTAATCCTGGCGCAGCGAAGTGACCACGCGGAACTGGTTGGAGGAATCGTGATTGTAGATGAACGAGGCGAATCCTCCATAGCCGTTCTGCGCGTCATGATAGATCTGCGGGATGGGCGGCTGCAGTCCCAGGTTGCTGCGGTTCCCGTTGGCGCTCGCGTACCAGGCAAACTTCTGCGTGTGTCCTCCGCAACTGAGCTGGTCGTCGGTGGAGTAAAAGTTCCCGAAGGTCGTGACCAGATCGCACTGGCGGTCGCGTTCGAAGCCGGTTCGCGGCGCGATGTTGAACATCCCGTAGGTGCGATCGCCGTAGGTCGAATCGTAGCCTCCTGACAGCACTTCCAGATAGTCGATGTCCCTGGGATCGATCTGCGGTCCAAGGTTGGTGGCGATATTCGTGTTGGGGATGGGAACCCCATCGATCAGCCATTGCACCTGATGACCTCCCATCATATGGAGCTGGTCGTGGGTCACGTAGGTCGCCGGCACGTAGTCGGTGATCATCTGCAGGCTATTGGTGAGACTTGCGCCGGGAGTCTGCTGAATATCTTCCCGATTCAGCAACGTGGTCGGCGTGACGGTGTCCATCGTCGGTTCGACCGGAGTTCCCGAAACCACGACGTTTTCTTTCGCGCCGGCGATCCCCAACTGGAAGTGCAGTACCGGACTCGTGTCCGACTGAACAATGACGTCCTGCTCGCTTTCCAGAAATCCCTTCGACGATACCGTAACCGTGTACTCGCCAATGGGCACAGAACGGAATTCAAATTCGCCGTTGTCGTTGGATTCTTCCGACTGTGTCCAATCTGAAGTTTGGGCCTTCAAGGTGATTCGAGCCGCGCGGATGGGACGGTGCTGCGGGTCATGAACGACGCCGCGCACTGTACCGAAAATGGTGGCGGCCCACAATGGCGTTAAGCAAAGCAGCGCACAGGACACAGGAACCAGCGCGGCTCCCCAGAGCTGCGGCATTCGACTAGGGGAACTCATAGATTGTTTCCTCCCTGTTTAGCAAGGGAAACCCGGATTCACGCATACGGTCGAAGCGCGGCAAGGCGGTTTTTGCGCTTCACGACCGCGAAATGCATTTGGCTTTAGTGCAACCACGCGTCAGAGCCGAGACCAGCCGCATGCAAGTTTGAAGGGAGTGGAGGTCAGGCGAGAGGAGGACCGCGTTTTTGGATATCGCCGGCACGAAAATCACTGATGTAGAGCGGAAGAAGGGCCGGTGAGGCCTGGCCGTGCAAGAGGGCAATTGCGAATCGCGCCTGCGCGCCCAATGCGTGTGCGAAACGTAAGGTCAGCGCGGTGGAATGCTGCTGGTAAAACGAACAGGGCGCAGCGTGAAACCCATCGCCCGGCGAATGCATCGCGCAATGGTGCTTACCATCGGCGCGGCAGCACGCTGGCAAGCTGGACTGCGCTTGCAGCAGGGGCGCACAAGCGCCTGCCATCCAAAGCGCAAGCAGCAGGCTGGCGAGCGTTCGTCGCATAAGGCAGCAGGATTGTACTACATCACCGAGCCGTGTGATGTCGTTGCCAGCGCCGGATTCGGCCATTATGCGCCATAGGCAGCTCCGCCCTGGCGCCAATCCCGAAGGCATGAGTTGCGGCTTCCGGCGCGATTACAATTAGAGCTCAGTCCAGAACGTTCATGGAGTCGTCGTGCGAATCGCGATCGTCTTGTTTGCCATCCTCGGAGTCATCGTTTCATCCCTCGCGTTGAAGGTACATTACGACGACCCGGGCAAAGAGCCGTGCACCATTAACGACAAGTGGGACTGCGGCGTCGTCAATCACAGTCCCTACGCAATGATCGGTCCCGTGCCCGTGGCGGCAATTGGCATCGCAGGATACCTGCTGATCGCGCTGCTGGCATGGATGCGCCGGCGCGAGCTGCTGCTGGCTGCGGTATTGATCGGCCTCGCCTTCGCGCTCTATCTCACGCGTATTGAGGCGCGCGTGCTCGAAGTGTATTGTCTCTACTGCGTGATCTCGCAAGGCATCATCGGAGTACTGGCGCTGCTGTCACTGGCGTGGCTGGGCTGGTCCAAGCGACGACCGGCAACAGCCTAGCGCCAATTCTGCCAAAAGAGCTGCCCGCTTTAGCTTTCTTTTCGATAGCGCGGAGCAAGTGACCAACCCACTTGTTCAGCCCAGCTACGCGCCGCGCCGCGGATGCGTCACCATGTCGCGCACCTGCGCCAGCACGCTCGACAGTTGCATCGCGTTCAGCTTCGAGGTGAATTCCATCAGCTCTACGATAAACGGATCGGCCAGCGACTGGCGAACCTCGTCCTCGCGCGACGGCCCACACTCGCCCAGCAGATCGGGCACCGAGACCTCGAGCGCCTGCGCCAGCCGGGCCAGCGACGACAACGTCGGCGTCGCCTTCTCGTTCTCGATCTTCGAGACGTAAGTGCGCGGCACGCCCATGCGCAGCGCCAGTTGCCGCTGGCTCATGCCGCTGCGCAGCCGCAGATTGCGAATCGCCTTCGCCACCTGCACCTCCGAGCCATCGCCTTCGTCCGCCGCCGAGGACGGCAAGGCGGGTGTGAGGATTGGCTCCGGTTCGTCTTCATCCAGTGATGCACGGCACCGGCGGCAAAGATTGTTGACGGTTTTGAACTGGACAAGATGGCAATCGTCGCATCTCACCACTTCCCGGTTCTCCACGGGAGCGAGAGTCGTAGCCATATCAGGTTGGGAGTGCCAGAGCGGGCACCAAACTGCTTAAGCGTACTCTGCTGGATTCGTCTGTTACAGTCAAGAGGCGCAGCAGTGGAAAACCCGGCCCAAATTCGCGCAACCTTACTTCGCTCGCATTGTCAAGCGCCGGAACCCGCATAGTTACAGGAGAAACGCGCCATGAATCGCGCCGACGCGTGGGGTTTACTAACTGAGTTCACGCAGTCAGAAAGTTTGCGCAAGCACGCGCTGGCGGTCGAGGCCTGCATGCGCGCCTACGCCCGCAAGCTCGGCGGCGACGAGGAGCAATGGGCGCTCGTCGGCCTGCTGCACGACTTCGACTACGAGCGCTATCCTACGGCCGAAGAGCATCCGTTCAAAGGCAGCGAGATCCTGGCCGAACGCGGCTGGCCCGAAGACTTCCGCCGCGCCATCCTCTCCCACGCCGATTACACCGGCGTGGCGCGCCAGTCGCCGATGGAGAAGGCGCTGTTCGCCTGCGACGAGCTGGCCGGCTTCATCACCGCCACCGCGCTGGTCAAGCCCAACAAGTCGCTGGCCGAAGTGGACGCCCGCTCGGTGCGCAAGCGGATGAAGGACAAAGCCTTCGCCCGCTCCGTCAGCCGCGACGACATTATCCACGGCGCCGCCGGCATCGGCATCGACCTCGACGAGCACATCACCTTCTGCATTGAGGCGATGAAGACCATCGCCGACCAGCTCGGCCTAGCGGGAAGGTGAAGCGGCTATTCGCTCTTCGCCACCCTTCGCCCGATGACTGGTTAGAGTTGACCTTCACGGCCTGCCCCTGAGCTTGCCGAAGGGTCCTCGCGTCCACAGTTGGTGTCATCCCGACCGGAGCGCCCGCGTGTTTTTCCCGGCGGCTCTCTTGCGAGTCGGGCGGGCGCGGAGTGGAGGGACCTGCTGTTGGCGGCTGGGACGGATCAGAGTCTCCCTAGCTCTTGTGCGTGCGGCGTGCGGCGGATTTCCTGTGGTGCGCGCTCGCGTTGCGGAGAGTAGCTGCGCGGCGGCGGGTGTGTAGGGGGTGCACTTCGGCACGGACTTTGGCTTCCGCTTGCCAGGGAGCGATATCGTAGCTTGGATCAAACATCGCAATCACCGAGACTGAGCGCGTGCTGTAGCGCCGCGCCCAGTCGCTGTGAATCAGAGTTTCCTGCACGCCTTTCCAGTATTCGGCATCCTCCCGAAAAACGGCGCTAGCCGCCGCGTCGAAGCTCTGCGTGCCAGGCGCCGGACTGCTTGCTGAGGTGAAGCTTGTGTTGACGGGGCGGCTTTGGTTGGAAGTGATGCTTGCGCTTGCAGTCGTCGCACCGCTGAGATTCGGCGTTACATCGATTGTGCCTCGATGGTTGACGGCGAAGAGGAACTGCGTGAACTCCTCCAGATTGACCCCCATCTGGAAGACGAGCTGGGTCAATGCCATCTGCTGCGGGCCGGTAAGTTCGTCGAAGTCGCGGCAGTACGCTCTCGCATTGTGCACCGCCTGGACGGTGGAGATGCGCAACAGCTTCATCGCATCCTCTTCGCTGATCTCGGGAAACAATTCGTTTCTGCGAATCTTTCGGCGGAAGCGATTCTTCTTCCAGGCGCTGAGCTGGCGGTCGTACTGCTCCAGCATGGTCTGCAAGCGCTGCGGCTCAAGTCCGGCCGCCTCCCACAACTGCGCCGACGACGGCTCCAGGAATTGGTTCGGGTTCAGCGGATCACGTTGAATGTGCTCGCGGGCAGGCAGATCCAGGCTGAACCCCGCGCCGATTAGCGGCCGGCTGGTCTTCGGGTCGGGATAAGCCGCCAGCACCCAGCCTTCGTGCCGGTTGTCACGCAAGGTATTCATCAGCGCCTGCATGTCGAACTTGACGTCGCGGTCCTTGAAGTCAAGCAGCGGCTGAAGAGGCGACGCAACGGGCGAAGCCAGCGCGTCCCGGTTGCCTGGGATTTGCGTCGGTTGGAAGATGGCGACGGATGGTCGCGGCGCAGCGGTACCGGCCGGCGGCATCTGCGCGAGCGCCGTCCCAACAACCGCGAGCAGCATGACTGCATTGGCCGCCGGAATCCGACTTCGTCTAAGCGCCATCTCTCCGCCGCCTACTACGATGCGGTACTCTGGCTACACAATAGCCGAAAAACTTGTCACGGCAAGAACTTTTTCTTGCAGGAAACGAAAAGCCCACCCGGGTGAGTCCCGGATAGGCACATATGGCACAACGGCCCTTAGTTGTGGTGGTACCCTTCGCAGCTTACTTGCTTTAGTCTGCGGCTCTATCCAATGGCGGTCCCTATTTTGTAGCCTTGTCGAGCAGGTACAGGTACGAGCGGTAGACATGCCCCGTAGCGCGCGTCATGCCGATCTCGCAGGTGCGGCTGCTGGAGTAGCACCCGTCCCGACGCTTCGACTTGACCTCGGCAGCTTCCAGCCGTGTGGCCGATTGGGTCAGCTCGGGCACGAGGAAACCGCGATCGCCGGCAAACGCGCAGCACCCGGCATCTAGGGGAACGAGTACCTCCTGGCTGCAAGCCTTGGCAATGGCCTCGAGTTTGCCGCCGATCCCCATCTTTGTAACTGAGCACACCGGATGCAGAGCCACGCTGGCGGATTTAGTTTTGATTGGCAGGTGGGGGAGCAAGTCATCATGAACGAACTCGATCGAGTCCACGAACTTCATGCGATCGAAGCACTCCTGATTGTTGCCGGTCAGATAGCAGCGCGCGTTCTTGAAACCGTACGTGCAAGGGCTGGTATCGATCACGATGGGAAGTCTTCCCTGCTCCGACCAGCGCCAGAAGCGTTCCACGGCGCGATTCACCGCAATGGCATGCGCCGCCGTGAAGCCCTTCGATGAGAATGGCGTGCCGCAGCATGTCCCTTGCACATGGGAGGGAATGTAAACCGGGCTGCCCGCGCGTTTCGCCAGATCGACTAACACTTGCATGGGCGAGCGATCCTCGGGCTCATCGGGAAGGCGTCCCATGACGCGCGAAATGCACGATGGGAAGTAGACGGCTTTGGCGCCGGCCTTTTCTGTGCGCGGCACGGGACCGGCAGCATGCGGCATGTCGGGCATCCATTCACTGATTGCCTCGCCAAAGATGCGCTTCAGGGAGCGCGTGAGAGATTGCACCCCGTTCACGCCGATCACACTCTCCGCCCCGTGTCCCAGGCGCAATGCCAGGCGCAGCGCGCGCTCCGTGAAGGCGAGGTTCCGTGCGATGCGAGACGCCCGGTCATGGGCCTGGGAGGAGGCGCGAATGTTGCGAAAACGCTTTACCAGTTGTCCGGTGTCGATGCTGACCGGGCATGCGGTGGCGCAGAGCCCGTCGGTCGCGCAGGTATCCAGCGCCATGTAGGGGAATTCGCGGTTCAGGCTGTCGTGGAGTTCGGCGCTGTTATCGGACTGCCGCAGGCGGGCCATCTCTCGCCGCACTACAATCCGCTGTCGCGGCGTAAGCGTCAGCTCACGGCTGGGACACTTGGTTTCACAGAATCCGCATTCGATGCATTTGTCGATTTCCGGTTCGACTGAAGGAAGCTGTTTCAGATTGGCGAGGTGCGCGGTGCGGTCCGGATTGATGATCACGCCCGGGTTCAGCAGGTTTTCCGGATCGACGAGTTCCTTGAGCCGGCGCATGATCTCGTAGCCCTCGCCGCCCCACTCGGTCGCGACAAACGGCGCCATGTTGCGGCCGGTGCCGTGTTCGGCCTTCAGCGCGCCGTCATAGCGTTCCACTACCAGCTTCACGACATCGTCAATGAAGTACCTGTACTGGTCGATTGCGGCCGGAGTGTTGAAGCTCTGGGTGATAACGAAGTGCAGGTTGCCGTCTTTGGCGTGACCAAAGATGATGGCGTCATCATAACCGTGAAGGTGAAACAGGCCGGTCAGCGAATGCGCGGCATCGGCCAGCGACTCGATGGGGAAGGCCACATCTTCGATGATCACCGTGGTGCCGCTCTTGCGCACGGAACCGACGGACGGGAACAGGCCTGCGCGAATCTTCCACAGCAGCGCCTGTTCGGTAGCCTCGTGGGTGAACTGCGCGGGCTCGCACAGTTTGAATGCGGCGGCCGCTTCGGCGGCCAGCTTCTCCAGCCCTGGCCGCGCGCTTTCGTTGGCGGATTGAAACTCCACCAGCAGACCCGCGGCGGCTTCGGGCAGCGTACGCAGCGACGCCGGCATACCGCTCTTGTCCTGCACCGAACGCAAGGAGGCGCGGTCCATGATCTCCAGCGCCTTCGCACCCGCCTGGCGGAACGGCACAATCGAATCCGCTGCAGCGTACAGATCGGGAAACAGCAGCAGCCCGGTGTACTTCACCGGCAGGTCGGGGACGGTGTTCAGCACAGCTTCGGCGATGAACGCCAGCGTGCCTTCGGAGCCGATCAGAACGTGCTGGAAGATATCGACGGCGCGCTCGAAATCGAGAAAGGCGTTAAGCGAGTACCCGGTCGTGTTCTTCATCCGGTACTTGTTGCGAATCCGCTCCCGCAAGGCGGAATTACGCTCGATGCGCGCCTTCAACTCCAGCACGCCGCGCGCCAGTTGCGGCTCGCGAGCGTGGAATTCCTCGTCGGCGTTTGCCGTCGCCGTATCGATGATCGTTCCCGACGGCAACAGGAACTTCATCGACCGCAGCGTGTGGTACGCGTTCTGCTCCACGCCGCAGCACATGCCGCTGGAGTTATTGGCGAGAATGCCGCCGATGGTGCAGGTGGCGATGGACGCCGGATCGGGACCGATCTTTGCGCCGCAGGCGGCGAGTGCCTGGTTGGCCCGCGCGCCGAGCACGCCCGGCTGCAAGCGAATTCTCTTGCCGCCTTCTTCCACCCACAGGCCGCGCCAGTTGCGCGCAACCTCCACCAGCAATCCATCGGAAACCGATTGCCCCGACAAACTGGTTCCCGCAGCGCGGAAGGTCATGGGAAGGCGGCTCTCCCGGCTGAACGCGAACAGGGCGCGAACCTCCTCGATGGTCTGCGTCTGCACCACCGCTTTCGGGATCAGGCGATAAAAGCTCGCGTCCGAAGCCCAGGCGATCAACTCGATGGGCCGAATCAGCACGCGATCACTCGGCATGAATGCGTTGAGCGACGATTGAATCTGCTGCGAGGACATCTCGGTGGGACGCACAAGAGTAGCTGCCATCAGAATTCCTTTGGCCGGCGGCGTGGGCCGACCTGGCGCACGAGGGCGCACCCGAAACGCAGAAAGGTTGCGCCCTGACTTAATCTAGAACACGGTGCGAGGGAAGGCTATTGAAACAGGTCACAATGGCTTGTGATGGATAACACAATTCCGCGCAGGCTATTCAGCGGTATTGTCAACGGCAGCTTCGACTACGCCAGACCGAACAGGAACTCGCACTATCGCTCCCGTGCATGTTGCTTTCCGCGCATATTGACCGCTAGTTTCCCCGGCAATCACCCGCGCGCGTGACCTTCACCCTATCGCCGCCACCGCTGACCCGGTACATTGTTTGTGCTGCACCCACGGAGATCATCATGCCTGCTCGGTATCTGCTTTGCATCGTCTGCGTTTTGCTCTTGGTCACCATTTCCTGCTTTGCAATCCAGCCGTCCACCATGCGGCTGGATTACTATCACACCGGCAACGCCACGACCGAGACGTTCAGCTTCGATCGGGTGGTGATCGAGCCGCTGCCGTGGCCGGGCGACCTGTCGAAGACCATCGACGACACGAATCTCGGCAACTACTTCTTTGAGGTGCGCGATCAGGCCAGCGACAGGCTGCTGTACTCGCGCGGCTTCGGCTCCATCTTCAGCGAATGGTCGGAGACGGATGAAGCCAAGAAGCTGAACCGGACGTTCTCCGAGTCACTGCGGTTTCCGGCGCCGGCCGCGCCGGTAAAAATCGTGCTCAAGGAGCGTTGTGAGGGCAAAGACGTGGACTTCCACGAGGTCTGGACGACTACGATCGATCCGAAGGACAAGTTCATCGACCGCGCCCAGCCGCCGTCACCGGGCCCGCTCGTGACGTTGCAGAAGATGGGCGAACCGGAAACCAAGGTCAACCTGCTCATCCTGGGCGATGGCTATACCGCCGCTGAGCGCGGCAAGTTTGAGAGCGACGCCAAGCGCGCCGTCGAAATCCTGTTTTCGCGCTCGCCGTTCAAGGAGCATCGCAAGGACTTCAACGTCTGGGGGCTGTGTCCGCCGGCAGCGGAGTCGGGAATTTCACGCCCGTCAACCGGGGTCTATCGCGACTCGCCGCTGGGCACTTCGTACGACACCTTCGACAGCGAGCGCTACATCATGACCACGAATAATCACGCGCTGCGCGATGTGGCCTCCTATGCGCCGTATGAGTTCATCGAGATTCTGACGAATTCGAAGACCTACGGCGGAGGCGGAATCTTCAATCTTTATGCGACGGTTGCGGCTGACAGCGAGTGGATGCCGTACGTCTTCGTTCACGAGTTCGGCCATCACATCGCCGGATTGGCCGACGAGTACTACACCTCCGATGTTGCTATCGAGTCGCAATCGACGCGCATTGAGCCGTGGGAGCCGAACGCGACGGCGCTGCTCGATCCGGCGATGCTGAAGTGGAAAGACCTGGTCGTCGCCGGGACGCCAGTTCCGACGCCGTGGCGCAAGGCGGAATTCGAGGCCTACGAGCACGAAATCCAGGCGGAACGGCGGCAGATTCGCAAGGCGAACCGGCCTGAGTCGGAGATGAACGCGCTTTTCAATAAAGAGAAGAAACACGAGGACGAACTGCTGGGCACGGACAAGTATTCGGACCGGGTGGGCGCGTTTGAAGGGGCCAACTACGAGGCGCGCGGGTACTACCGTCCGCAGGAAAACTGCATCATGTTCACCCGCTACGACAGGTTTTGCGCAGTCTGCCGGCGCGCGATCGAACGGATCATCAGCCTGTATGCGGCGGAGTAGCTGACGGAAGCGTGCCGAATTCGCAGGAGTAATTTCCCGGATGGGGTTTTCAGGCCCTCTTCCAATTTGCCGCCCGCTCGCGCCGACCTCGGTCGCTGCTCACTCCCGCCTATGACCGCGGTCACAGAACCTTGGGTTGCCCACCCCGCACAATGAAAGGTCAATTATGCGGAGGTGATCGCATGGCTAGTAGCAGTGTGCCGAAGTTGCGATCCGAAACGATCCGAACGCTGCCCGACGACAGCGTCCGCCAAATTCTGTGGCGCTTTGCCGAGCGCTACGACCTGCAAATGCTGGTGCAGTCGGCACGCGAGGTTGCCCGCGGTCCGGTAGCGCGGCTGGTAGCCGAAGGGGCGCGCGCGACCCACGAATGGACCGCAAAGAAGGCGGCATTGCTCGATGCCTTCGATCAGTCGGGTATCACCGCGGTGTTCATGGAACCCGAGCAAGGCGGCTTCCTCGTTGGGCCGAAGAACCTGGCGCTGGCGCTGACGGCGTTTGAACTGGCGTGGGTCGATGCCGGAGCAGCAACCTGCAGCCTTGCCGGATGCCTGGCGCTGGCGCCGATCCATGAGCGCGGCACACCCGAGCAGCGAACGCGCTATATGTCGCTCGCAGCTCCGCCCGCTGCCGGCGAAGACCGCGCGGCCTGGCGCGGCGCTTTCTGCCTGACCGAACCGATCCCGTATGTTGGTGTGGACACCGGCATTCTCGGCGGCAAACTTCGCATCGCAAACTGGGAAGAAGGGCAAGAGCCTGTGCTGCAATTGGAGAAGCGCGGCCGCTTCATCACCAACATGGGTTTCGCCAACTTCGTCACCGCAGCGGTGGATTCCGCCGATGAGCGCATCAAGGGCTCCTGCATCGTGATTGTCGAACAAGGCGATCCGGGGACCTTCGATCGCGGCGCGGCCACGCGCAAGCTGGTGCATCAGCTTTCCTCGACCTGCGATCCGATCTTCAGCGTGCAAGTTCCCGCCAGCCGAATCGTCGGCGGCTACACCGTCAAGGACGGCGTCATCGTTCCGTATTACAGCCACAGCGAGGTCATCGAAGCGGTCTTCAAGCGCACCCGCGTGACGGTGGCGCTAATGACCTCGGCCAAGCTTTTGTCGGCGGTTGAGCCCATCATTCGTTACCAGCGTGGACGCTTCCGGGGATCGGAGCAGGCGAAGCCCGGCAGCCTGCGCTACGAGCTCGGGATTCAGCAGCGTCAGGACGCATTGCATCGCCTCGCAATTTTGTGGGCGATGGGCGAAGCCGGCGCTGCGCTGGGGTTTGCGGCGGCACGGCTCTACGACGAGGTCGATCCGCTGGAGAAGCAGAAAGACGAGATCCTCGCCGCCAAGAACATTCGTGGCGGCAAGGCGGAGATGAAGTTCTTCCGCGAGGTGAATCGGGCAGCGCTGGAATTTCTGCAGCAGGAAGATCTCTCGCCAGAGAGGCGCAACGGCAGATACGAAGCTCTGCAAGCTGACCCGCTGGTGCAATTCGCGTTGAAAGACGCGGTGGCGAACGTTCTTTGTCCGGCGGCCAAGCTGTGGAACACCGGCACCGGCGCGAACGCGATGCGCGAAGCGCTCAGCCTGATGGGCGGTTACGGCATCACCGAAGATTGTCCCGGCTTCCTCGCTTACAAGTGGATGGACGCGCAACTGGAGGCCACCTACGAAGGCCCCGAGGCAGTGCAGCGGCGCAACCTCAGCGTCACCATGACGAGTGAGCTGTTCCTGGCGCATTTCCGGCATTGGATTGCGGAGATGCGACGTGTGGCTGAGCATCGTCCCGGAACCGGCGCCTGCACCATTGCCACGGCGATGCAGCTTTGGCTGTGGACGTTTGAGCATCTTCAGATTGCGACTGACGCCGACGGCAGCGCGCTGTATCAGAGCGCCCGCCAGGGCGTGACCTTCCCCATGGCTGACGCGCTGTCCTGGCTGCTCGCGGCGCGGCAATTCGTGCTCGATGTAATTGAGCTGGAGAAGCGCGGGCCGGACAATCCCGTGCTCGCGGAAGGGCTCGCCGGCACGCTGAATTTCTTTACCGACCTGTGTCATATCCAGACGGCGCGCGCAGCGGGCGAAGTGGCCCGCATCTGCGCTGAGCTGGTGTTCGGCTACAACCGGCATCCGGCGTGGGACGAGGAAGGCTACAAGGGCTGCTTCCGCAGCGATGAACTGGATGAACTGGAAGGCTTCATCCCCGGCATCAGCGCGTGCGCCAGCGATGTTATCGGCGAAGACGGCTCGCATCCGTTCAAGGCGGGGCCGTGCGCGTCGTGCAAAGGACTGGAAGCGTTTCAGCGAATTCGCACCAAGCTCGATGGGTGCCTGACCGGCGCGCAACTGGCCAAAGATCGCGCCGCCGAAGCGCTCTCGAAGGTCATGATCCCCGAGGCACTCGACTATCCGCGATGAGGCACGATTGAGCACGGTTCAACAATTAGAAATCCAGCGCGCCAGTGTCGATGTCGACATCGCTTGCGTCGGCTTCGGTCCGGCAATGGGCGGCTTCCTGACAACCCTGTCACGCAAGCTGCTGAAGGACGACGGCACACCCGCCATCGAAAGCGCGGTGATGCCGGGGATGCCGTTGCAGGTCATCTGCTACGAGCGCGCCGACGACATCGGCTTCGGCGTCTCGGGCGTGGTGACGCGCGCTCGCGGCATCCGCGCCAGCTTTCCCGGCTTCGATCCAGCGCAAATTCCGATGGCCGCGCCGGTCGCCGGCGAAAAGCTCGTTTACCTGCTCGACCCTTTCGGCGCCAGCCGCCGCTCGCGTACTCTGCGGACCGCCGATGGTTTGCTGCGCGGCGCCCGCAAGCTGAGCAAGCTTGATCACGATGCGTTCGAACTGCCATACACTCCGGCATTTCTCCACAAGAACGATGGCTTCGTGCTTTCGATTGGCCAGTTCAATCAATGGGTCGGCAGCCAACTGATGGCTAGCGGCGCGGTGCAAATCTGGCCCGGAATGCCCGCTCGCGAAGCGCTCATCGAGAACGGCGCAGTGCGCGGCATACGGCTGGTGGATCAGGGCGTCGATCGCGCCGGCAATCCGGAAGCCGGCTTCACTCCCGGCATGGATATCCGCGCGGCGCTCACGGTGGTCGGCGACGGCCCGGTGGGCGCGATCAGCCGCGACATCGACAGCAAGTTGGGCATGCCTCCGGACAACGACGTGCGCGAATGGGCGCTGGGCATGAAGTTCGTGATCGAGCTGCGAGCGGATGTCGAACTCAAGCCGGGAACCGTGCTGCACACCTTCGGTTTCCCCGAGCCGGAGATCTTCGGCTTCCTCTATGTTCATCCCGGCGGGGTAGCGTCGGTTGGAATCTTCGTGCCCTCGTGGTTCGACTGTCCGGTGCGAACGGCCTACCGATATCTGCAGCACTACATTCAGCACCCGTACCTGTGGCGCTATCTCGATGGCGGCAAGCTGCGTTCGTGGGGAGCGAAGTCGCTGCAGGAATCGGGCAAGCGTGGCGAGCCGTTTTTCGCCGGCGAGGGCTACGCGCGCATCGGCGAGTGCTCGGGCAGCACGAATGTTCTCACGGGATCGGGCGTCGATGAAGCCTGGACGACGGGAGTGCAACTGGCGGAGGCCGTGCTCGAACTGATGCAATCGGGCAAGCCATTCACGCGCGATAACCTGATGGAGTATGAGCGGCGCCGGCGCGCCAGTTGGGTGGAGAAAGAAGCTCGCGTGGCCGAGAAGTCGCGCGACGGCTTCCACGTTGGCGTTGTGACCGGCATGCTGGGCATGGCGCTGGCCGCCTTCACCAACGGCAAATTGTCATTGGGAGGAAAGCCTGCAAAACCCTGTGAGCATCTGGCGAGCCTGGCTCACTTCTATCACGGCAAAATCGGCTTCGCGGAAATTTTTGCGCTGGAGAAACAATGCGCAGCGCAGGCCACGTCGCTGCATGATGCGCTGATGAATCGCTGCGGCTGGCCGGAGATCGTGCCCGATGGCTCGCTGCTGGTCTCGCATCAGGATGTGCTGCTGCTGGGCGGCAAAGTGCAGGCGCCCGCGGGCTACGCCGACCACGTCATCTTTCGCGACATTGAGGTTTGCGGGCGCTGCGGCACCAAGTTGTGCGTCGAGATGTGCTCGGCCCAGGCCATCACTCGCAGCCTGGAAGGCGCTCCGAATTTCGATCGCGAAAAGTGCGTGTTCTGCGGCGCGTGCTCCTGGAATTGTCCGGAGACAGTGAACGGCCAGCCCAATCTGCACTTCACGGCCGGAGCCGGCGGTCTGCACTCGGCGGAAAACTAGCAAGGTACAAAACAGAATGAGCCATCCATTTCATGTAGTCGTTTGCGCCAGCGTAGTGCCTGATCCGCTTCAGACACTCGAGCCCATGTCCGGCCCCACCGGGCCCGGCTTGAAGAATGAAATGATGCTGCCCGCGATCCTCGATCCCTGGGCGGCGCACGCGCTGTACGAAGGCGCGCATCTGGTAAAGCAGGTTGCCGGCAGCAAGCTGTGGCTGGTGAGCATGGCGCCCAAGGCGAAGCTCCAGCAGGTGATGATGACCGTCGCGCAGAAGGTTCCGTTACAACTGGTCGCCGTAGATGGGCCCTGCGGCGGCTTTGTTGACGCGCACCCGACCGCGACCGCGCTCGCGAATGCCATTCGCAAAATCGTTGGCCTCGACCTTTCGCGCCTGCTTCTCTTCGGCGGATGGGAGTCGGCCAGCCGCAGCGCAGGGGTCACGCTGCAAATGGTTGGCGAACAACTCGGCATCGTCGATCAATTCCAGGGGGTGGACTCGATCAAGCCGCAGGACGATGGTTCTTTCGAGGTGCTGGAGCGCATCGAGGGCGCGCGTCACCAAGTGTCAGTCTGTGCCGGTCCGCCGGCGGTGCTGGGATGGGCAACCGGCAGCCTGGGCGAGCCGCGCAACGATCCGCAGGTCGGGATGGCGAATATGCGGGCAATCATGCCGGCCTTGCAGCGCGCGACAGCCGCGACGGTCTCGCCTGATGGCTTGCGCTATGGAAGCGTCATCACGCCGAAGCAGCAACGCGAAACCAAGATCGTGAAGGACAAGACCGCCGACGAAATCGCGCAGGAGATCGCGCGGTGGATTGGGCAGGAGTAAGGACGAATGGAGACGATTCTCTTTCTCGCACATACGGAAGCGGATGGCACACTGGCGAAGCCGGCGCTTGAGAGCTTGGGAGCAGCAACCGATTTGAGCAAGCAATTGAGCGCGACACTTGCGGTCGGAATTTACGGAGCTGATGCGCAAGCCGGGGCTAATGCCATCGCAGCTTGCGGCGCACAGCGATTTCTGTCCGTCTCCGGCGAGGACTTCTCGCAGCCTCGCTATGCGACGGATGCCGCGGCTTGCGAGGCGTTGATTCGCGCCGCAGAGGCAACGATCGTTATTGCGGCTGGAACGTCGCGCAGTGCGCGCATGATGGCCGGAGTCGCGCATCGCGTCAGCGGCAGCGTTGACACGCACGTCTCGCGCCTCGAAGCCGGCTCCGGCTCGCTGACCATCACGCGCTGGTTCTATCGCCAGCGCATCGAAGGCTCACTTTCTCGCAGCACGCGTCCCTGGATTGTGCTGCTCGATCCCGGAGCGCATTCGGCGTGGCAAGGCGAAGCTGGCTCGGTTGCCACCGAAGCGCTCGCAGTCGCTGTTCCCGAGACGCTTCGCCGCACTACCATGCGCGGCATCGTGACACCGCCGGCCGATCAGCAGACAATTCGGCCGGACGCCAAACTGCTGTTCGTTGCCGGCGCAGGCTGGACCAAGAAACAAAAAGACGGTCAGACTCACGTTGCCGAGGCCGAAACCCTGATCGTCGATTTCCTGAAGCGCTCCAAGGCCTCGCTCGGCGGCAGCAAGTCGCTGGTCGATCTCACCGGCGAAAACCAGAGTGCTCTGCGCTTCATGACCCACCTGAATCAGGTGGGGCAGACGGGTGCGTCGCCACGACATCCCAAAGGTCTGGCCACGTGTTGCCATGGCGAGGAGCCGCACACCGTCGGCTGGAGGTTTATCGGCGAACGGCGCGCCATCAACCTCGACCCGAGCTGCGGCTGGGCGCGCAGAAAAGCCGACGTCCTGTACGTTGCCGATGCCTTCGAAGTCATTTGTAAGCTGAATGCTCTAATCTAGACGCAAGTTACATCGTCCGTGGGCAAGCGCGACCTCCGGCTTCGATGAGAGGTCTCTGCGAGCCCAGGGGGGTAGGACACACCGGCGTGCCCGAGGATGCTGTCGTCGGTGACGCGGGGCTTCAGTTCAGCCTTGCCGTCCAGGGCGCTCCCGATGAAGCGGATTTGGACGGCATCAGTGCCGGCCAGGATGTTGTTGCGCGGCGCGTCGATTTGTGCGAAAGGAAGATAGGCGCAGATCCTGCGCTGTCATTTCCTGACCGCATTCGAAAACACGGTCAGCGACTGTGCGGATGATGTTCATCAAGAGCTGGCGGAGAGAGGGAGATTCGAACTCCCGATACCCTTACGAGTATGCCTGCTTTCGAGGCAGGTGCCTTCAACCACTCGGCCATCTCTCCGCTTGCTTTCGATTTTAGCATCAGGGTTTTGCCTGGAAGGTGAGCACCTTGCCGGGTCAAGCCTCATGCGCGATGGCTACTCAGGCCGCCGCTCGCGGAAGAACGTTTGCAGCAGGTCCATCGAGCGCGCGGCGAGGACCCCGGAAGTGACTTCCACCTGATGATTCAGCTTGGGATGGTTCAGCACTTGTACGGCGGAATGCACGGCTCCGGCTTTAGGATCTTCCGCGCCGTAGATCAGGCGGCCAATACGCGCGTGGGTGATGGCGCCGG
>Ga0335079_10001693_pt1 | contig 25160 bp, 22 predicted proteins | sample Lox_Sample_33_FD_206719 | JGI IMG/M metagenome (GOLD analysis project Ga0335079, IMG submission 206719) | Soil microbial communities from Loxahatchee National Wildlife Refuge, Florida, United States - Lox_Sample_3.3 | ecosystem: Environmental > Terrestrial > Soil > Wetlands | place: USA...
GGCCGCCGGCCCAAGCGCTGCGCATTGACTGAAACACTGCCGATCGTGTGCCTTGAAGCCTTGACCTGTTTGACTGTTCACGCGGTACATGCGACCGACGCGTGCGGCTCGCCGCTGTCCGCTTTTTGAGAGAGACTTCCCAGTGACGACGATTTACGTAGGCAATCTGCCCTTCACTGCCACCGAGCAGGACGTGAAGGCCTTGTTCGAGCGCCATGGCAAGGTGGAGTCCGTCAAGCTCATAAACGACAGAGAGACCGGCAAGCCGCGCGGCTTTGGCTTCGTCGACATGGGTCAGAGCGAAGCGCAGGCCGCCATTCAGGCCCTGAATGGCTTCCAGATGGCGGGCCGCCCGCTGCGCGTCAACGAGGCGCAGGAGCGCCCGCAGCGCCCGCGTCAGGGCGGTGGCCCATTCCGGCGCTGACGAGCCGCCTCTGGCCGATCGAGCTGCCAAGAAACCCCGCACCCCGCGGGGTTTTCTCATTTGGCCCAAGTCGCCGCCGCTGCGCCGCCAGCCTCAACTGACTCCCATGATTCGCACCCACTACAGGCGCTTGGCTGTCCTCACCGGCGCGCTGCTCATCGCGGCCTGCGCGACTCACAGCACGACCCAGACGACCGCCGCTGCGCTCGACCGCATCCTCGCGGGAGATCAGCGCTCGCAGGAGAACCGGGCGCGCGATCGTTACCGGCATCCCAAGGCGACACTCCTCTTCTTCGGCATCCGGCCCGAGATGAGCGTGCTCGAGGTGTGGCCGGAGCCGGGCTGGTACACCGAGGTGCTGGCGCCGTTGCTCCAGGAAAAGGGTCACTACTATGCGGGCGTGATCGCGGCGGATCCCAACAGCCAGTACGTCACGCGGCGCCTCGAGGAGTTCCAGCAGAAGCTCGCCGCGCGCCCGGATCTCTACGGACGGGTGACGGTCGCGACCTTTGCGCCCGACGGCGCCGATGTGGTTCCGCCCGGGACCCTCGACATGGTCCTGACCTTCCGCAACATCCACAACTGGATGGCGCGCGATCAGGCCGCCGCAGCCTTCGCCACCATGTACCGCGCCCTGAAGCCCGGCGGAGTGCTCGGCGTGGTCGAGCATCGCGGCAATCCGGCCGTACCCCAGGATCCGAAGGGCAAGAGCGGCTACGTGAACGAGGACTACGCCATCAAGCTGATCGAGTCGCAGGGTTTCAGGCTCGAGGCGAGCTCGCAGGTGAACTCCAACCCGAAGGACACCAAGGACTACGAGCAGGGTGTCTGGACGCTGCCGCCCAGCTATCGCCTGGGCGACAAGGACCGCGACAAGTACGCGGCCATCGGCGAGAGCGACCGCTTCACGCTGAAGTTCGTCAAGCCGGCGAAGTAGCGCGCCGCGGCCCCGCGCGCACCTACCACATGTCGCGCAGGCGCGCGCCCACGTCGACCGTGACCTGGTCGCTCCCGGTGCGCTGCAGGGCGTCGCCGCCGGCGCCGAGCGAGCCCCGGAAGGTCGTGGCGTCGAGGGTCTTCAGCACCTTCTCAGTCATGAAGCGACTGCGGCCGCCGTACACATGCGCATCGCCCTGGCGCGATTGCTGGGTGAGATGGAACTTGAGCGGCATGATGAGCGCGAGGTCGTTCTGCGCACGCGTCATGGCGACGTACAGCAGTCGCCGCTCCTCCTCGACGAGCTCAGGTCTGCCGGTGGCGAACTCGGAAGGGAAGCTGCCGTCCACCACGTTCAGCAGGTAGACCGTGTCCCACTCCATGCCCTTGGCCGAGTGGATGGTGGACAGCACCAGATAGTCCTCCTCGAGCGTCGGCTGGCCGGCGAGGTCGCTGGTGGCATGCGGCGGGTCGAGGGTGAGCTCGGTGATGAAGCGCTCGCGGGACGGGTACTGCGTCGAGAGATGCTCGAGCTGATCGAGATCGCCGAGCCGCGTGTGGAAGTGCTCGTAGATGCGCTCGAAGTGCCGCTGGTACCACTCGCGTGCCTGATGCACCTGTCCGGCCCACTGCAGCTCGGGATCCGAGAGCGCCAGCATCAGCTCGATGAGCCGCCGCCAGTCCATCTCGTGCGTCTGCGGCGGCTTGAAGCCCTTGAGCGACTCGAAGGAATGTCCGCCCGCCTCGAGGTGCTCGATCGCGGCGGCGGCGTTGACCGGACCCATCCCCGGCAGCAGCTGCAGCACCCGGAACGCGGCCAGGCTGTTGCGCGGGTTGTCGGCCCAGCGCAGCACCGACAGCAGATCCTTGACGTGCGCCGCCTCGAGGAATCTGAGCCCGCCGTACTTGACGAACGGGATCTTGCGCCTGGCGAGCTCGACCTCGAGCACGTCGCTGTGGCTGGCGCTGCGAAACAGCACCGCCTGGCGCTTCAGCGGCACGTTCGCCTCGCGCCGCCGCAACACCTCGCTGCAGACGTACTCGGCCTGCGTCTGCAGCTCATCGACCGTGACGGCGCGCGGCCGCGTACCCTGGCCGCGGATCGACAGCAGGTACTTGCGCTGCGCGCGCGGCGCCTCGGCCATCACCGCGTTGGCTACGTCGAGTACCTGCTGGGTCGAGCGGTAGTTCTGCGCCAGCGTGACCACCTCGGCGCGCGGCTCGAAGCGCTCGGCGAACCCGAGAATGTTGTCGACGGCGGCGGCACGGAACGAGTAGATCGCCTGTGCGTCGTCGCCCACCACCGTGAGTCCGGCGCCATCGGGCTTGAGGGCGTGCAGGATCTCGGCCTGCAGCCGATTGGTGTCCTGGTACTCGTCGACCAGCACATGGTCGAAGTGCGCGGCGATGTGCTGCGCCAGACGCGGCTCGGCCATCGCGCCGTGCCAGTAGAGCAGCAGGTCGTCGTAGTCGAGAAGATGCGCGTGCTGCTTCTGCTCGACGTAGGCGCGGAACAGCGCGGTGAGCTCCGCCTCCCACTGGGCGCACCATGGGTAATGCTGCTCGAGGGTGTCCGTGAGCGCGGTGCGCGTGTTGACCCGGTTCGAGTAGATCTGCAGGCAGGTGTCCTTCTTCGGGAAGCGCTGGTCGCGGGACGCGAGACCGAGCTCGGCGCGCAGGCTGTCCATCAGATCCGCCGCATCGCCGCGATCGATCACGCTGAAGTGCGGGTCGAGCTGCAGGTGACCGGCGTAGTGGCGCAGCAGGCGGTTGCCGATCGAGTGGAAGGTGCCCGCCCAGCCGAGGCGCTGCGAGATGCTGCCGCTCACGCCGCCCAGCGACTCGTTCAGCGCCTTCTTGGTGATCTCATGCGCGCGGCGGCGCATTTCCTGGGCGGCCCGGCGCGTGAACGTGAGCATGAGGATGCGCGCCGGGTCGACGCCGTGGATCACCAGGTGCGCTACGCGATGCGCGAGCGTGTCGGTCTTGCCGGTGCCGGCGCCGGCCATGATCAGCAGCGGCCCGGAGGCGAAACCCTTCTCCGCCAGCGGCTCGCCGTGCGCCACGGCCTTGCGCTGCGCGGCATTGAGCTTGTCGAGATGCGCGGTGGTGGGCATGGGCGCGCCGACTATACCCGCGGCCAACCGGGGCTGGCGACCGAGTTAGGATGGGCGCCATGAAACCCGTCAGCCAGCGCCTGCATTTCACCGGCCGCGTAATCCGCGTGACCACCGACGAGGTGGTGCTTCCCAACGGGCATCGGGCCGAGCTCGAGGTCGTGCACCATCCGGGAGGCGCGGCCACCGTGGCGGTGGATGCCGAGCAGCGCGTGTGCCTGCTGCGGCAGTACCGCTACGCAGCCGGGGGCTGGCTGTGGGAGCTGCCCGCGGGCAAGCTCGAGCCGCACGAGCCGCCGCTCGACACCGCGCAGCGCGAGCTCGCCGAGGAAGCCGGCGTGGGCGCCCGTCACTGGACGAGCCTCGGCACCTGCCTGTCCTCGCCGGGAGTGTTCACCGAAGTCCTGCATCTCTACCTCGCCACCGCAATCGCGCCTGCCGCCACCGCGCACGAGCGCGCGGAGGTGATCGAAATTCACTGGCTGCCCTTCGAGACCGCCTGTAAGTGGGCGCTCGTCGGCACCATCACCGACGCCAAGACGGTGGTCGGACTGCTGCGCGCGCGCTTTGCCATAACCACCACGGCCATAAGCAACACAGCTGTCGCCGATTGATCCGTGACGCGTGTCACGGTACGCGATCCGCGCTGGCAGTTAGGCTCACGAAGCGTGAAGCACATCGCGCGGCTGTCGACATAATCTGTGGAAAACCCTGGAAAAAAGCGGGCGGTCGAGACGCACTCAGACGCAAGCCCAGGCGAGCGCCGGCGGATCGGCACGATCGTACACGATGAGCGCGGCATGGCCTCGGTCGAGTGGCACGACGCGCCCGCCGCCGAGCGACGTCCGGTGCTGGAGATCCTCGGCAACCCGCAGCTCACGCTCGCGAGCGAGGAGAGCTACGACCCTTACGCGCGCCATACGGCCTCGCTCCCCAAGCTCAATCCCGGCAACACCACGCGTACCGATCTGCGCAAGCTCTCCGAGTGGATCAAGATGAAACGCGCGCTCGAGGAGCGCAAGCTCCGCGCCGACGACGACGAGACTTGAGCGGCCGCGCGCCGCACGCCGCGCCACACCTCTCAGCTCACGCAGTTCGCTCGATATGCGCGCGCTTGCGCGCATTGCCCAGCCGATAGAAGCGGCGCAGCTCCGCCAGAACCGCGCGCTCGCCGTGCACTGCATCCGTGAGCCGCCGCTCGAGCCGGCGGCAGAAGCGCGCCGCGTAGCGATTCGCCTCGCCGTACAGCCGCCGCCGCTCGCCGTCCAGCCGCGGATCGATGCGGGTACGCTCGAACAGCACAGGGTGCAGCTCCGCCGGGAAATGCCGCGGATACTGCCGCCGCAGCAGCCAGTAGCTCGCGACGTACTTGTCGACCTCCGCCTGCATCTCCAGCTCGAGCAGCGACACCGGCTTGTCGTGCCCGGCATTCCAGGCGAGATACAGGAAGTGACTCACTCCCTCGAGCGCGGTCCACCAGTCGGCGAGGTTGCCGCCGTTGAGCTCGATGAGGGGATCGGAGCACGCCAGCCGCGCGAGCAGCGCCGGATCGAGATAGAGCGACAGCGCCACCTCGGAGCCATCGTCGCTCTGCGCCACGATCAGCTCCTCGTCGGCGCGACCCGCGTGGGGTGTGTGCGGCAGCCGCCCGCGATCGGTCACCAGGAAGTCATAGACGTCGTACGCCACGCGCACATCGTAGATGCCGCCGATGAGCTCCTGCAGACGCGACAGCAGCATGGCTCTTCAGTGCGCGCGCAAACTCGCGCCACCGCCGCGCGTGGGCCGCACCCCGAGCCGCTCGAGGATCGCGTAGCAGCGCGCGCTGCCGGTCTTGAGCCACAGCTCGTACAGCCTGAGCACGTCCCGGTCGGTATGGCGGTAGGAGGTCTCGCTGATGTCGTTGAGGGCATCCACCAGCGGCTGAAACTTCACCGACAGCTCGGCGAACACCGCTCCCAGGACGCGGCCGCGGCCGTGCGCGATCGACTGCGCCAGCTCGCCATAGGCGCGTCCGCCCATGGCGATGTGGTAATCGACGTCGATGAGGCGTGCGGCGAAGCTGCGTGCGAAGAACCCGGCCACGAACAACGACACGTCCCCGAGGCGCTGCAGGGCGCGGTGGCGTTCCGCCGCGGTGGGCGCCTCGAGTGCCTCGCACAACATGACCACGAGGGGCTTGAGGCGCGCGCATCCGGGCTGACCTTCGTAGAGCGCCTCGGAGCGCGCGAACAGGGTGAGCAGGTTGACGACGTAATGCTCGGTCTGATCCTCGACCGCGACATGCTGGCGCGCGAGCGCCCCATGCAGGCTGTCGCGGAAGAACTCCTGCAGGTTCGCCACCGGCACGACTCGCTCGACATCGGCACTCATGGTCCGCCACCTCCTGCCCCTGTGTAACGGCCCGGCGACAGGTTCGCTCCAAGGCCGCATGCGATACCGTGACGTGTTGCGCTGAACGGGCGCAAACTGTTCAACGAGAACTGGCAGCGCACCCGCGGGAGTGCTAACTGCCGCCGCGGGGGCCGCCGTGCAGACGAGTCCGTTAACTGGTTCACGGGCAGCATTTCTCGGCCTGTCGGGCTATCACTGGCTGGTGATCGCAGCCGGCTGGGCCGGCTGGGGCTTCGACGTCTACGACGCGGTGCTCTTCAACTTCGTCGCGCGCAACTGCATACCAACACTGCTGCACCTCGCGCCGGGCTCGGCCGCGGCCAGCTCGGCGGTCGCTTTCTGGAACGGTGCGATCACCTCCACGCTGCTCGTCAGCTGGGCGCTCGGTGGCCTGCTGTTCGGCTGGGTGGCCGACCGCATTGGACGCAAGCGCGCCCTGTTCGCCACGATCACGATCTACGCGCTCGGTACCGGCCTGTGCGCGCTCTCGGGGAGCCTCTGGCAGCTGATTCTGTTCCGCGCCCTCGCCGGTCTCGGCATCGGCGGCGAGTGGGGCATCGGGGCTGCGCTGGTCGCGGAGGCGGTGCCCGAGCAGCGCCGGGTCGAGGCTGGGGTCATCATGCAGACCGGCTCGCCGCTCGGGGTGGTACTGGCCGGTGCCGTCAGCTACCAGATTGCCGGCGTGTGGCTCGCGCACTCGCCGCAGAGCGCGTGGCGCTACGTGTTTCTCGCCGGCCTCCTGCCCGTGCTGCTCGCGATCGGCGTGCGGGTGTTCCTGCGGGAGAGCGCGCGCTGGGAGGCGAGCCGCGCGAGCTCCCCACCCTCCTCCCCGCGCGAGCTGTTCGCGCCGCCGCTGCGCGCGGCAACGCTCGGGGGGCTGTTCGTCGCGACCGTAGCGATTCTCACCTGGTGGGGCTGCAACGCGTTCGTGCCGCTGCTCGGCAGCAGCCTCGCGGCGAGCGAGGCACAGCGCCTCGGCCTGAGCGGGCCCGCCGCGCAGGCGCTGGCCGCGGCCTGGCAGACCCAGGCCTCCAATGCCTTCAATCTCGGCGGCCTCGCCGGCGCCTTCGCCGCCGTGCCGCTCGCGCGGCTGCTCGGCCGGCGGCCGATGTTCATGAGCTACTTCCTGTTCTCGGCGCTCGCGCTGTTCGCGACCTTCGGGCTCGCGCTCGCGCCGCACGCACGCCTCAGCCTTCTGTTCCTGGTCGGCGCGGGGGTCTACGGAGTCTTCGCCGGCTTCACCTTTTATCTTCCGGAGCTGTTCCCCGCGCGGCTGCGCGCCACCGGCGCCGGCTTCTGCTACAACACCGGCCGGGTGCTCGCCTCCTGCGGGCCGCTGGTGGTCGGAATCGTGTCCGCCGCAGCCGGCGGCTCGAGCGCCGCGCTCATGCAGGTGCTGTTCTGGCTCGCCCTGGTGCCGCTCGCCGCCGGGCTCATCTCGCGGTTCGTGCTGGTGGAGACACGCGGCCGGGAGCTGCCGGCCTGAGCCTGAGCGCACCGCCTCAGGCGCCGAGGCGCGCGGCGAGCTCATTGCAATCCACGACGGCGAGGTCCGCCGGCGCGAGGTCCTGCGGCCAGGGCGAAGCCCAGCGGTTCATCCAGGCGCTGCGGCAGCCGGCAGCGCGCGCCGCCGCGACGTCGAGCCAGGGGTCGTCGCCGACATAAAGAATGTCGCCTGGCGCCACCTCGAGCTCGCGCGCCAGCCGCTCGAAGCAGCGGGCATCGGGCTTGCCGGTGCCGATCTGGCGCGCATTGAGCGACACCCGGAATGCCTCCCCGAGGCCGATGCGCCCGAGGTCGGCATTGCCGTTACTGAGCGAGGCAAGGGTGAAAGCGCGTTTGAGGCGCGCGAGCCCCGGCCGCACGTCGGGAAGAATGTCCACCTCGCAGCGCGCCGCCAGGAACACCTCGAAGGCGCGCTCGGCGATCTCCTCGGCGTAGCCGCATTCGCGCGCGTGGCGCGCGAGGGCGGTGAGACGCAGGTAGGTGACGTCGTGGGCGTTGTGCGGCTCGGCGCGTGCCAGCTCCTCGCGCGCGGCGCGCATGTCGGCGATCGACACCTGCTCGGGGATGCGCGGGCAGTGCTCGTGCAGCCACTCGAGCAGGCGCGCCTCGGCGCGCGCCAGCACCGGCCCCACATCCCAGAGTGTATTATCGAGATCGAAAGCGACGGCGCGCACGTCGTTCAGCACAGGCCTTAAGGTTACCACCCGAAATGGCGCAGCTCACCCTGGTCGTCGGCAACAAGAACTATTCCTCGTGGTCGCTGCGCGCGTGGCTGGCGCTCAGGCACCTCGGAGTGGAGTTCGCCGAGATCGTCGTTCCGCTCGACCTTCCAGGTACGCACGAGGAGCTCGAGCGCTACAGCCCGAGCGGCCGCGTACCGGTCCTGCGGGCCGGCGCGCTCGCCGTGTGGGACTCGCTCGCGATCTGCGAGTACGCGGCCGAGCTCACCGGCCGCGGCTGGCCGCTGGCACCCGAGGCGCGCGCCGTGGCGCGCTCGGTCTCGGCCGAGATGCATGCGGGCTTCCCCAGCCTGCGCGCACTCTGGCCCATGAATGCACGGGCGCGCAACCGGCGCACGGTGATGACCGCGGCGCTCGCGGCCGACGTCGAGCGGATCGACGAGATCTGGAACGACTGCCGGCACCGCTTCGGCGCGGGCGGCGCGTGGCTGTTCGGCGCCGAGTACACCATCGCCGACGCCATGTACGCGCCGGTGGTGCTGCGCTTCAACACCTACGGTGCGCGCGTCTCCGACACCGCGCGCTGGTACATGGCAGCCGTACTCGAGGACGGCGCCCTGCACGAATGGCTGCGCGCGGCCCGCGCCGAGCCCTGGACCATCGCCGCCGACGAAGTCGGCTGAGAGCGCTCCGCATGCACGCCCGCCCGCTCCTCGCCCGGCTGCTCGGCTGTACCCTGGCGTTGAGCTGCCTGCCGCCGGCGCGCAGCGCACCGGCCGCGCCGTTCACTCCCGAGGACCTGGTGAGTCTCAAGCGGGTGAGCGACCCGCAGCTCGCCCCCGACGGGCGCCGCGTCGTCTACGTGCAGCGCGAGACGGATCTGGAAGCCAACAAGGGCCGCACCAGCCTCTGGCTGCTCGATCTCGAGCACCGCGGCGCGCCGCTGCGGCTCACGGATGGCAAGGCCAACGCTTCGAGCCCGCGCTGGGCGAGCGACTCGCGCCTGCTTTATTTCCTCTCCGAGCGCAGCGGCAGTACGCAGGTATGGCGCTTGTCGCTCGTCACCGGAGAGGCGCGCCGCGTCAGCGACTACCCGCTCGGGGTCGGCTCGCTCAAGGTCGGGCCGCGCGGCGATCTGCTGGCGATCTCCATGGCCGTGTTCCCGGACTGCACCGACCTGGCCTGCACCCGCGCCCGCCTGGACGCACATGAGAAGAGCAAGGCAACGGGGCGCAGCTACGAGCGGGTGTTCGTCCGCCACTGGGACACCTGGAGCGACGGCACGCGCTCGCACCTGTTCACCGCACGGCTCGCCGCCGACGGCAGCGCGGGAGTCCCGGTCGATGTGTCCAGGGGGCTCGATGCGGACATTCCCGGCAAGCCCTTCGGCGGCGACGAGGACTACGCCTTCAGCCCCGACGGCGCCACGCTGGTGTTCTCGGCTCGCATCGCAGGACGCAGCGAGCCCTGGTCGACCAACTTCGATCTCTTCCAGGTGCCGGTCGATGGGTCCTCGCCCCCGGTGAATCTCACCGCGGCCAATCCCGCCTGGGATGCGCAGCCGGTGTTTCTGCCGAACGGCGACCTCGCCTGGCTGGCGCAGGACCGTCCCGGGTTCGAGTCGGACCGCTTTCACGTGATGGTGCGCGACGCGCGCACCGGAGCGCTGCGGGCGCTGACGGCGCACTGGGATCGCTCGGTCGGCCGCCTCGGCGCGCTGCCGGACGGACAGCATCTGCTCGCCGCGGTGGACGACCTCGGTCAGCACGCGCTCTACTCGATCGACGTAAAGAGCGGCAAGCCGGTGAAGCTGGTCGGCAGCGGCGAGGTGGGCGATTACTCCGCGGGCCGCGCGACAATCGTCTTCAGCCTGGGCAGCCTCGGCGGTCCCGCCGACCTCTACTCGGTCCCGGTCCGCGGCGGCCCGCCGACACGCCTCACGGACGTAAATCGTGAGCTGATGGCCGCGCGACAGCTGGGCGATTTCGAGCAGTTCCACTTCACAGGCTGGAACGACGAGACGGTCTACGGCTACGCGGTGAAGCCCTCCGGCTTCGAGCCCGGCAAGCGCTTCCCGGTGGCCTTCATCGTGCACGGCGGTCCGCAGGGAAGCATGGGCAACGAGTGGCACTATCGCTGGAACATGCAGGTCTTTGCCGGCCACGGCTTTGGCGTGGTGGGCATCGACTTTCACGGCTCCACCGGCTACGGCCAGGCGTTCACCGACTCGATCAGCCGCGACTGGGGCGGCAAGCCCCTCATCGACCTGCAGAAGGGGCTCGCGGCGGCGCTCGAGCGCTACCCGTGGCTCGATGGCGGGCGCGTCTGCGCGCTCGGCGCCTCCTACGGCGGCTTCATGATGAACTGGATCGAGGGCAACTGGCCCGACCGCTTCCGCTGCATCGTGAGTCACGACGGCGTGTTCGATCAGCGCATGATGTACTACTCGACCGAGGAGCTGTGGTTCCCCGAGTGGGAGATGGGCGGCACCTACTACGACGCGCCGGCGCTCTACGAGAAGTTCAACCCGGCGAGCTTCGTCAAGCAGTGGCGCACGCCGATGCTCGTCATCCACGGCGAGCTCGACTTCCGCATCCCCTACTCGCAGGGCCTCGCCGTCTTCACGGCGCTACAGCGGCGCGGCATCGAGAGCCGGCTGCTGGAGTTCCCGAATGAGAACCACTGGGTGCTGAACCCCGCCGACAGTCTGCAGTGGCACCACGCGGTATTGGAGTGGCTCGACGCTCACCTGAAGGACCAGGCTCAACAGCCGAGCACTCCATCGAAATGAGAGCGCTCGGGCTCGACGCTCACCTGAAGGACCAGGCTCAACAGCCGAGCACTCCATCGAAATGAAAGCGCTCGGGCTCGACGCTCACCTGAAGGACCAGGCTCAACAGCCGGGCACTCCATCGAAATGAAAGCGCTCGGGCTCGATACGCACCTGAAGAACTAACCTCACCAGCCGGGCACTCGCGCTAGTGTCCCTTGCGGAACTTGTAGTCCCCCACCGTGAGCGCGCCCGGGGTGAGCTCCATCTGCGGCGCGGCAAGCCCGCCAGTGTCCGGACAGGCCTTCGGGTCGTGTGCGGCGACGAACCCCGGATCTTTCTTGTTCCAGAGCAGCTCGCAGCCCTCGAGCTGCACGTCCTCCATCTGCACGCTGGTGAACAGGTCCTTGTTGAGGTAACCGTCGCGCCAGCGCCCCGGCTCGTTGAACTCATACAGCGTCTGCACGATGCCGCGCTTCTCGTCGAGCTTGAAGCTGTACATTTTTTCGCTGAGGACGCGCCGCGCGTCGTCGGCGGCGGACTCCTGAGCGTAGTACACGTAGTGTCCGAGCCGCGGGGTATAGACGTGCATGATGACCAGCGCCACCGCCTCGTGTGCCGGGTGGATGCCGCTGCGCACATCTGCCTCAGCCTGGGCGGTGTTGTCGTAGCTCCCGGGCAGCATGGTGAGCATCCGGTTCAGGTCGCCCTCGGTCAGCTTGGTCTTCTCGCCCGCGCAGCCGGCCAGCGCCAGTGCAGCCGCGCAGGCGAGTGCGGCAAGCGCCGCGGACCGCCAGCCCACGGCCTCAGCCATAGGTCGCCCGCCACTGCGCGCGGTACTTGAGCCCGAGGTCCATGAGGCGCTCGAGCAGCTCACCGTAGGGGGTGCCGGCGGCGCGCGCCGACTCGGCGAAGTCCTCCCCGGCCTCTAGGTTGGGGTTGGCGTTGGCTTCGAGCACGTACACCTGCCCTTGGGGGTTCACGCGGAAGTCCATGCGAGCATAGCCGGACAGGCCCAGTGCCCGATAGATGCGCCGCGACAGCCGGTCGAGCGTCGCCAGCACCGCGGGCGGCAGATCCGCAGCGGCGTGCGTCGTGATGCCGTATTTCGCCTGGTAGCGCTTGTCCCACTTCACCTTGCGGGTGGCGATCGAGGCGAGCGAGTCGGGCATCGAGCCGAATACCATCTCCCATACCGGCAGCCGCGTCAGTCGCTCGTTGCCCATCACGCCGACGTACAGCTCGCGGCCCTCGATGTATTCCTCCACCAGGGCGTCGGACTTGATCTGCTCGTGCACGAAGCCGATGCGCTCCTCGAGCCGCGCCGCATCCTCCACCACCGAGGCCTGGGCGATGCCGAGCGAGGCGTCCTCGACCGTGGACTTCACGAACAGCGGAAAGCGCAGCTTGCGCGGCACGTGGAAGCGCGCGCCACGGCGAAACACCGCGAACTGCGGCGTGGCGATGCGGTGGAAGGCGAGCAGCTGCTTGGCGAGCGTCTTATCGCGCGACAGCAGCAGCCCCCGCGGGTTGCAGCCGGTATAGGGCTGGCGCATCAGCTCGAGGAACGCCACGACGTGCTGGTCGTAGGTGACGATGCCGTCGAATTCCTCGAGCAGGTTGAAGACGATGTCCGGCTCCCAGTCGGCGATCACGCCGCGCAGCTCCGTGAGGCTGTCGAGCACGCCCACGCAGCGCACGTCGTGGCCGAGCTTGCGCAGCGTCGAGGTGACGTCGTATTCGGTGCGCCACTCCTCGATTTCCTTCTCGTCGTGGCCTGCGAGGCTCTCCGGTGGCACCAGGCTCGCGTGCACCACGACGAGCGCGCGCAGTCGCCTCATAAGGGCAGCTGCGGAGTCTCGCCCTGGGAGTACAGGCCCGTGAGCCGCTCGAGCATCCAGCGCGTATAGCGCCGCGCGTCGCGGCGGTTGCCGCGGACGTAGAGCCCGAGCCGCTCGCTGCGCTCGATCAGCATGTTGAGGATCTGCTCGACGCTGTAGCGCTCGGTCCTGAGCGAGCGCGCCACCACGCCGCTGAGGCGCCGCGCATCCGCGCGCAACAGCGTCGCCGCGCGGCCCGCGCCGCGGCGGGGGGGCTCGCGGTTGAAGGCGCGCTTGAGCAGCTCATCGGCCAGTCCGCGGCGAATCAGGGCGTTGTGCCTGAGCTTGCGGCGGTAGTGCTGCGCGAGCGTACGGGTGTTGAGATCGAGCGGCTCGATGCGGGTTCGATCGCGTACCGGCGGACGCCGGCCGCGCACGCTCGCGATGAGCTCATCCACGGCCTTGAGCTTGTGGAGCGCCGGCCAGTCGGCGTAGCTCTTGCGCCAGCCCGACTTCGGGGTGAGCCACACCGCGAAGGTCTCGGCAAAGTCCTCGGCGGGATGCGCCTGCGCATACCACTCTCCGAGGTGATGCACATAGCGGCGGCTCCCGGCGCGCGCCCGATAGCGCGCGGGATAAGGGAGCGAGGCCGGCCCGAAGGCCTCGCGCCAGCGCTTGCGCCGGCGCAGGCGGTAGGCATTGTCGAGCGCGTGCCCCGCCTCGTGGCGCAGGATGCGCATCAGGAGGCGCGAGTTCCCGCCCTCGGCCTCATGCATGATGCGCCGCTCGAGCCGCTCGAGCCGCGGGTGCGCGAGGTAGAAGGGCACGGCGAATCCCGGAACGCCATCCGGCGAGAACCACTCCTCGGACAGCCATACGTGCGGGCGAACCCTGAGTCCGCGGCGCTCGAGATCGGAATAGAGCTGCCGCACGTGTGCGGCGAGCGGCGAGCGGGCGATCGAGAGCTTCAGATCGCAGAAGCGCAGCCGCAGCAGCTCCTCGTCCGTGAGGCGCGCCCACGCGGGCGGGCGCAGCCCGCGGCGGCTGCCACGTGAGCGCATTGCAGGTGAACGCCGGCGGGCGGCGCGTGTCGGGGACATACGTGCGAGCGCGAATTTTCTTGGAATCGCAGGCGAGGCGCAGCTTAGCCCAAGCGCGCGGGCGATGTCTTCAGTCACCGAGCGCGACCAGTGCCCGTCCGAGCAGCCGATCGGCGAAGCCCTCGATCAACTGCTGCTTCATCAGACTGTTGCGCCACAAAGTGGGGATGGCGCCTGCAGTGTAGTGGGCGCCGGCGAGCGCGCCCGTGACCGAAGCGATGACATCGGAATTGCCGCCGAGATTGGCGGCCGCGAGCACGGCATCGCGAAAGTTGCCGGTGCTCCCGAGGGCCTCGAAGGCCGCGCCGAGCGCATCCGGAGCGGTCGCGCCGGGCTCGGCGGACGCGCTACCGCCAGGGCTCGCCGCCTGCGGGCGCAGCGCCAGGATGCTCGAGCGAGGCTGGCCCGAGAGCGCCACATGCAGTGCGCGCGCCAGCGTGCGGCACGCGGCCAGCACCGCCGGCGCCTGGCAGGTGGTGCGGGCGGCCTGCGCGGCATGCTCCTCGGCCGCACTCGCGTCGGCGAAGAAGTACATGACGGCCGGTGCGACCCTCGACAGCGGCTCTGGATCCAGGGTCTCGGGATCGTGCGAGCCCGAGAACGCCTGCCGCCGCCACTGAGCCCGGGCGAGCGCGCCGGCGGTACTCGCCGTGATCCCCACGCACTGTCCGGTCGCCGACAGATGTCCCCTCTGCTGCCAGCTCCTGTAGCGCTCGAGCTGATCGCGGGCGTCGAAACCGTTGCTCTCGAGCAGGCTCTCGGCGAGACACAGCGCCATCGCGGTGTCGTCGCTCCAGGCGCCGCGCGGCAGGTCGAACGGCCCGCCGCCGAGCACGTCTCCTACCGGCGCGAATCGCCCGGGCCGCCGAAACTGGGTCGCCGCCGCCACCGCGTCCCCTACCGCGAGGCCGAGGAGCGCACCGAGAAAGCGCTCGCGCACGCCGCGCACGGCCGCGAGCGTCGCCGGCTCGAGCAGCGGGTCGCGGTCGGCCGGTCCCTCCAGCCTCCAACCGCGCACATAGTTCACCTGCGCCTCGGTCTCCGGGACGGACGGCCAGGCTTGAGCGCGCGCGCTCTGCTGCCACAGACGGTTGAGCTCCTCGAGCGCGGCCTCGCCCCCCGAGCCCTCCTCCGCCAGAAAGCACCCGACCACCGTGCCGGTCCGGCCGATCCCGGCGCGGCAGTGCAGGTACACAGGGCGCCCTGCGCGCAGCGCCTGCCGCAGGCACTCGAGAATCCCCACCATGTGCGCGCGCTCGGCGGGCAGGCCGTGGTCGGGGATGGGCAAGCGCCGGTACGTGACTCCCACGGGCAGCTCCGCCTCGTAGGGCGCGAGCTCGCCGGGCTGGGTGAGGTCGATGAAGGAGCCGATGCCCGCCCCGAGGAGCAGCTCCAGGCGCTCGCGGATCGGCCCGGGGCCGGAGCCGCCGGGATACTCGCCGGCGAGCAGCCTGCCGGGCAGCACCCAGTAGCTGTTGGCGAGCGGCGGCTTCGCGCTCGAGTCCTGCACCTCAGGCGCGCACCGGGGGGGAAGCGAGCGCCTCCTCGAGCCGGTGCTCCTCGCGCTCGCTCATCGGCGCCAGGCGCCGCAAGTCGAGGCCGGCAAAGTCGAAGCGGCGCGGATCGGCGAGATGCTCGAGCTCGACGTTGCGCAGCGCCCGGAAGATCGTCTCGGTGCGTCCGGGGAACTCCCGCTCCCAGCCGGCGAGCATCTTCTTCACCGCGACGCGCTGCAGATTCTCCTGCGAGCCGCACAGCTTGCAGGGGATCAGCGGAAAGGCGCGCCCGCGCGCGTAGCGCGCGATATCGCGCTCGGCGACGTAGGCGAGCGGACGGATCACGACGTGCCGCCCGTCGTCGGAGAGGAGCTTCGGCGCCATCGCCTTCAGCCGCCCGCCGAAGAAGAGATTGAGAAACAGCGTCTCGACGATGTCGTCGCGGTGATGACCGAGTGCGATCTTGCTGATGCCGTGCTCGGAGGCGAAGCGGTACAGCGCGCCGCGCCGCAACCGCGAGCACAGCCCGCAGAGCGTGCGGCCCTCGGGCACCACGCGCCTGACGACGCGGTAGGTGTCCTGCTCGATGATCCGGTACGCAACGCCGACACTCTCGAGATAGCGCGGCAGGACCTCGCTCGGAAAGCCCGGTTGCTTCTGGTCGAGGTTGACGGCGATGAGCTCGAAGTCCACCGGCGCGCTGCGCCTGAGGGACAGCAGCAGATCGAGCAGCGTGTAGGAGTCCTTGCCGCCCGACAGGCACACCATGACGCGATCGCCCGGCGCGATCATGCGGAAGTCGGCGATAGCCTTGCCGACCGAGCCGCGCAGGCGCGCAGCCAGGCGGTCGAGAGTCCGGGAGGAATTTGCGTCGGCGCGCTTCACGTCGTCAGATCTGGCAGGTTCGCGGCGGTCGCGCCCTCGCGGCGCGCGGCTTCAGGCCGCCGCGACGCTGGTCGCGCTTTCCAGGTACTTTGCCTCGACGTAGCGGATGAAGGAAGTGGCCGATACCGGCTTGCCGGTGGCGCTCTTCAGCAGCTCCTGCACCGGCACCTTGGCACCGAGGCCGTGCACGTGGGTGCGCAGCCAGCCGAACAGTCCCGAGAATTCGCCGCCGGCGAGCTGCTCATCGAGCGCCGGAACCTCGGCCCGCAGGCTCTCATAGAGCTGGGCGGCGATGACGGCACCGAGCGCGTAGGACGGGAAGTAGCCGAACGAGCCCACGGCCCAGTGAATGTCCTGCAGACATCCCTCCAGGTCGTTGGCCGGGCGGATCGAGAGGCGCGCCTCCATGCCGGCATTCCAGGCTTCGGGGAGGTCGCGCACCGCAAGCTCGCCCGAGAGCAGCTGCTTCTCGAGCTCATAGCGCAGCATGATGTGCAGCGGATAGGTGAGCTCGTCGGCATCCACGCGGATGACGCCGCGTCGCACACGGGTCAGGTGGGCATAGAGGTTCTCGACGTCCCACTCGGGGCCGCTCACCGAGAAGTGCTTCGCGAGCAGCGGCTGGACGTAGCGCACGAACGGCCGGCTGCGGCAAACCATCATCTCGATGAGCAGCGACTGGCTCTCCTCGAGCGCCATGCCGCGGTCGCGTCCGACCGGCTGGTCGCGCCAGTCCTGGGGGAGCCCGAGGTCATACATGGCATGCCCGGTCTCGTGCAGTGCGCCGAGCAGACCCGAGAAGACGTCTTCGGGCACGAAGCGCGTCGTCACGCGGATGTCGCCGGGAACGCCCTCGGTGAACGGCTGTTCGCTCTCATCGAGCCGCCCGCGGTCGAACGGGAAGCCCACCGCCTTCATCACCTCCACCGTCAGCGAGCGCTGCTTGCCGGCCGAATACTTGCCGGCGAGCGGCAGCAGCGGGCGGCCCTCCTGGAGCGCGATCGCCTCGCGGATCAACGAGGGAAGACGGCGGGAGAGCGCCTTGAACATGGCATCGATGTCCGCGGTCGTGATGCCCGGACTGAACGCGTCGACCAGGGCGTCGTAGGGGGCGAGGTTCAGCGCCTGTCCGAGGAGCGCGGCCTTGTCGCGCACCAGGTGCACCATCTCCTCGAGATGAGGCGCGAAGGTGTCGAACTTGCCCTGAGCCCGCGCCTCGAGCCAGCGTGACTCGGCGCGCGAGGCCGCCTTGGCGAGGCGCGCCACCAGGGCGACGGGCGTCGCGATGGCGTGGTCGCGCTGACGGCGCATCTCGCGCAGGTTCGCTACCTGCCAGTCGGCCAGTCCCTGGGTATTGGCTTGCGCCCGGTCGAGGAGGCGCGTGATGCGGGGTGCCGTGAGCAGCGCGTGGTGCTCGGTCTCCAGTGCCGCCAGCTGCTCACCGCGAACGTCAGCGCTGCCGCGAGGCATCATGACGGCGGCATCCCAGCGCAGCAGCGACAGCGCACCACGGAAGGCATGCAGGCGCTTGAACTCCTGCTCGAGCTGCTTGTAGGGCGGGGCGGACATGATCTTTCGTCGGCGCGCCCGGAAGCCCGATCGGCTTCTGGCACGCGGTCTCGAGAGAGCCTTGGTGGCACCAGAGGTACAGCAGTCAGTTTACCACTTCCCTCAGGTCCCCGCCCGCCCAATTTGTGTGTTTTTATATAAGAAACAAATACTTACGCAGACAGGCTGCGCATGTTCGAGGGCCTCGGGGCCTCGTGGATTATGTTGCGTGGCCCCCAGGCGAGCATCGCGCGCTTGCGCTCCTCGCCCCAGCGGTATCCTCCGAGCGACCCGTCGGTGCGCAGCACGTTGTGACAGGGGATGAGCCAGGCGACGGGGTTGGCACCCACGGCGTTGCCCACCGCCCGCTCGGCGCCCGTGGCCCCCGCCGCCCGCGCCACTTCCGCGTAGGTCGTCGGCCCCCGTGCTCCGACCGCGAGGAGCGCCTCCCACACCTTGAGCTGGAAGTTGGTCCCTCGGACGGCGAGGCGCAGCGGCACCCCGGTGTGGGCCCGGTCGGCGCCGAAAATCCCGAGCGCCAGCCGCTGTGCCCCCTCATCGCTGCGCGTGAGTCGGGCGCGCTCCCACCGGGCCGCAAGCTCCGCGGCCGCGGCGCGTTCGCGGTCTCGATCCTCGAAGGCCAGGTGGCAGACACCGCGCGCGGTGCTCCCTATCAGGGCCGTGCCGAACGGCGTGTCGGTGAAGCCGTAGCGTATCTCGAGGCCGGCCCCGCGCGCCTTGAGCTCCCCCGGCGTCACCGCATCGAGCGTCACCAGCAGATCATGCAGCCGGCCGGGCCCGGAGAGGCCCGCCGCGTAGGCGGCCTCGAGCACCGAGCTCTCGAGCGCCAGTGCCCCGCGCGCCGCCCGTGCGGTGAGGAATGCCAGGTATTGCCGGGGAGTCACGCCCGCCCAGCGCCTGAACAGGCGGTTGAAATGGAACTCGGAGAGTCCGGCGGAAGCGGCGATCGCCGAAAGGCGCGGCTGCTCGCGGACATGCGCGGCGATGAAGCGGATCGCGCGGGCGATACGGCGAAAATCGCGGCTGTCTACGAAGGTCTCGGTGACGGTGCTCATGGCGCGGAATGATAGGCAGTCCCGCGCCCGGCGCGACCCGCTTCTTGCGGTGCCTCGGGGCCCTCGGGCCTTCGGTTACACTGCCTCACCGGGCGCACACCCATGGGCAAACGTGGCGGCAGTGGGGCCAGCGGGCGACCGTCACCCCGACGCCGATCGAAACCGCGAACAGCAACACCAGCGTGAGCCCGACCAGGAAGCGCCGCATGGGTTCATCTTAACCTGACGTCGATCCCGAAATAATGAGCGCCGCCCCCGCAAGACTCACCGTCTGCCTGCTCGCCTCCGAGGTGGCGCCGCTGTCGAAGACCGGCGGGCTCGCCGACGTCGCCCACGCGCTCGGCAAGTACCTGCACGCGGACGGGCACGACGTGCGGCTCTTCACACCGCTCTATGCCAGCATCGAGCGCGCGCCGCTCGCGCTGCGGCCGGTGCCGGGGCTGCAGCAGGTGCCGCTCGCCGTCGGCGTGCAGCGTCTTGTGTTCTCGGTATTCGAAGCCGCGCTTCCGGGAGCCGGCGGGCTGCCCGTGCTGCTGATCGACTGCCCGGAGCTGTACGCGCGCGCGAGTCTCTACACGGCCGATCCCGACGAGCACGTGCGCTTCATCGCCTTTACGCGGGCGGTGTTCGTGAGCTGCACGCTCATGAAGTGGCCGGTGCAGGTCTTCCACTGCAACGACTGGCATAGCGCATTCGGGCCGCTGCTGCTGCGCACCGAGTACGGCCGCGCCGGACCGCTCGCCGCGGCGCACACCCTGCTCACGATCCACAACATCGGTTATCAGGGCATCTTTCCAGCCGCCGACATCGCCGACCTGGGCCTTTCGGCCGGCGACGAGTCGCTGCTCCACCAGGGCGACCTCGCCGCCGGGCGCATCAATGCGCTGCGCCACGGGATCCTGTACGCCGACGCGCTCACCACCGTCAGCCCGACGCACGCCCGCGAGATCTGCACCGAGCAGTACGGGATGGGCCTCGAGGACAGCCTGCGCGCGCGCGGCGCCGCGCTCAGCGGCATCCTGAACGGCGTCGATTACGACGAGTGGGACCCGCGGCGCGACCGCTTCCTGCCGGTGCACTACGACCGGGAGCATCTCGCGGGCAAGGCCGAGCTCAAGCGACGGCTGCTCGCGAGCCGGCGTCTCGGCAGCGCGCCCGGGGTGCCGCTCGCCGGCATCGTCAGCCGCCTCGCGGCACAGAAGGGCATCGAGCTCATGTTCGAGGCTCTGCCGAAGATGCTCGAGTCGCGGCCGCTGACGGTGGCGGCGCTCGGCAGCGGCGAGCCGCAATACGAGCGTTTCTTCGCGGATCTCGCGCTCTCCTTCCCGGAACGGGTGACGTTCGAGGCCGGCTACGACGAGGAGCTCTCGCACTGGATCGAAGCGGCGAGCGATCTTTTCCTCATGCCCTCACGCTACGAGCCCTGCGGGCTCAACCAGATGTACAGCCTGCGCTACGGCACGGTGCCCATCGTGCGCCGCACCGGCGGGCTCGCCGACTCGGTCGAGCATTACGATACGGCGAGCGGCCGCGGCACCGGCGTAGTGTTCAACGACTTCGACGCGCCGGCGCTCGAGTGGGCGCTCGGCTTCGCGCTCGACCTGTACGATCAGCCGGTGCACTGGTCGCGCATGATGCGCAACGGCATGAGCCGGGATTTTTCCTGGCAACGCGCGGTTGCCGAATACCTCGGCATCTACCGGCAGATCGTCCCGGCCTGAGGGCCCGCGGCGCTCACGGCTCGAAGGTGCCGTGCTGCTCGAACGGAATCGTCTGCAGCCACCCCTCCGACAGCGAGACCTTCCCGGACAGCCGATAGGGGATGCTCGCGCCGGCGGCATCGGCCGAGCGCCCGAGCAGCCGCAGCACGGCGCTGGTCACGTGGGTCGTGACGTTCATGTCGAACTCCGCCTCGCCGAGCGCCGGCACGACGAAGCTCGCAGCCGACTCACCGGTCGCGAACGGCTGTCCGTCGACCTCGAGCGTGTACTCGATCCCCTTGATGGGAAGCGCGCGGTCGTTGGGGTTCCGGACGTGCACGCGCACCTTGAGGCGCTGGGTGAAGAAGTCACCGCCCTCGAGCTGCAAGCCGACGACCGTGAGCTCGGGGGTCGTGAACTTCGGCACGAGCGCACAGCTGCCGAGCGCGGCCAGCGCGGCCAGCGCGACCAGGGCCGCTCTCATGCGCGCCGTCCGTACACGGCGTTGAGCGCGGCGTAGCGCCGCGCGAGCTCCCCGGTGAGCGCGCCCGCGGGCAGCCGCCAGGCCCAGTTGCCGTGCGCGGTACCGGGAGTGTTGAGGCGCGCCTCGGAGCCGAGGCCGAGCAGGTCCTGCACCGGGACTATCGCGAGCCGCGCCACGGAAGCGAGAGCCGCGCGGATCAGCGCTTCGGGCAGCGCGCCGGCGGCGGCGCCGAGGTACAGATTCACGCGCGCGGCACTGTCGGCGTCGAGGTGCGAATACCAGCCGAGCGTCGTGTCGTTGTCGTGTGTGCCGGTATACGCGACGCTCGAGCGCTCGTAGAGATACGGGCGGTGCGGATTGTCGGCATTGCCGTCGAAGGCGAACTGCAGTACGTGCATGCCCGGGAGGCCGAAGCTCTCGCGCAGTGCGAGCACGTCCGGCGTGATGACGCCGAGGTCCTCGGCCGCGAGCGGCAGATCGCTGAATTCCTCGCGCAGGCGCGTCAGCAGCTCCGCGCCCGGCGCACTGTGCCACGCGCCGCCGCGCGCGTCGGGCGCGCCGGCCGGCACCGCCCAGTAGGCGCTGAGCGCGCGAAAGTGATCGAGACGCAGCAGATCCAGGCGCGAGAGCTGCGCCCGCACCCGCGCCACCCACCAGGCAAAGCCCTCGCGCCGCTGCCCGTGCCAGTCGTAAACGGGGTTACCCCAGAGCTGCCCGAGCTCGGTGAAGTAGTCCGGCGGCACTCCTGCGACGGCCGCGGGCTCGCCGGTGGCGGTGAGCTGAAAGAGCTGGCGATGCGTCCAGGTCTCCACCGACGAGGGCGCGACATAGAACGGCAGGTCGCCGAACAGGCGCACTCCGCGGCCGCGCGCGTAGTCACGCAGCCGTTGCCATTGCAGATGAAAGGCGTACTGCTCGCGCGTGATGCGCTCGAGCTCCGCGAGCAGCTCGCGGCGCGCCATCGCGAGCGCCCCCGGCTCACGGTCGCGCAGCGGCGCGGGCCATGACCAGAACGGCGCGCCGCCGTGGGCCGCAGTGAGCGCCTCGAACAGCGCATAGTCGGGCAGCCAGCCGGCTGCGGCCGCGAGGAACTGCGCATCCGGCGCGAGCCCGGCGCCGGGCAGCTCGTCCGAGTCGAGGAACTGCGGGTTGCCCGCCCAGTCCGAGCGAACCCAGTAGGGCGAGCCGTCCGCTCCGGTAGGACCGACGGGCAGGATCTGCCACACGGAGAAGCCCGCTTCGCTCAGCCAGTCGACGAAGGCGCGTCCGCCGCGGCCGAGCGCGGCGTCGAGCGCCGACAGCGGCAGCAGCGCCCCGGCGCGGCGCCGGTCGAACACGGGCAAGCGCATGCCGGCCATGCGTACGCTGCGCGCTCAGCCGGCGCCGGCGCGCCGCATGGCGGATGCCATCGGCGCCTCCTCAGGTGCGCAGCTTGCGCAACATGTCGGACGTCACCAGCACCACGCCCTTCTCGGTGACGTGAAAGCGCTGCTCGTCCGCGGGGCGATCCGTGCCGATCGCGAGGCCGTCGGGAACCTCGCAGTCCTCGTCGATGATCGCGTTGCCGATGCGGCAGCCGCGGCCGATCTGGGCGTGCGGCAGCACCACGGAGCGCTGGATGGTCGTACCCTCCTCGACCCGTACGTTGGAGAACAGCAGCGACTCGCGCACCACGGCGCCGGAGATGATGCAGCCGCCCGACACCATGGAGTTGATGGCGATGCCGCGCCGGCCGTCCTCGTCGAGGATGAACTTCGCCGGCGGTTGCTGCAGCTGGTAGGTCCAGATGGGCCAGTCCTCGTCGTAGATGTTGAGCTCGGGGTGCACGTGCACCAGCTCGAGGTTGGCGTCGTAGTAGGCGTCCACGGTACCGACGTCCCGCCAGTAGCTCTGGGCGCGCGTCTTGACGTCCTGGAAGGGGTAGGCAAACACCTGACGGCCCGCGCTGATCGCCTCCGGCAGGATGTCCTTGCCGAAGTCATGCGAGGAGGCATCGTTGGCGGCGTCCGCGCTCAGCATGCTCTCGAGCAGCGCCGCGTTGAACACGTAGATGCCCATCGAGGCGAGGACGATGTCGGGGCGCTGCGGCAGCGTGTCCGGGACCGCCGGCTTCTCCGCGAAGCGCGTCACGCGGTTCCACTCGGTGGCCGTGAGCACCCCGTAGTGGCGCGACTGCTCCGCGGGCACCTCGACCACGCCCACGGTGATGTCGGCGCCCTTCTCGACGTGATAGGCGATCATCGGACCGTAGTCCATCTTGTAGATGTGATCGCCGGCGAGCACCAGCACGTGCTTGGGCCGGTGCGAGGCGATCAGCTCGGCGTTCTGGTATACGGCGTCCGCCGTCCCGCGGTACCAGTTGGGGCCGGTCTGCTGCTGCGCGGGCACCACCTCTATGAATTCGCTGAACTCGCCGCGCAGGTAGCTCCAGCCGTGCTGCACGTGCTGGATGAGGGACTGCGCCTTGTATTGCGTGAGGATCGAGATCTGGCGGATGCCGGAATTGACGCAGTTCGACAGCACGAAGTCGATGATGCGGAACTTGCCGCCGAAGGGCGTCGCCGGCTTGCAGCGGTTGAGCGTCAGGTCGCGCAGGCGCTCCCCGCGGCCGCCAGCCATGATGACCGCGAGCGTGCCGCCGGTGAGGCGGCTCACGTAGCGGCCTGAAGAGGCGCGGGCGGGCTGTCGGGCCATGGGCGCTACTACAGCGCAAGCCGCCGCCGCGGCGCAACCGGGCGAGTGGCGCAGCTCACAGCCATTTCATCAGCCCGAGCTCGTACGGGTGGCTGAGCAGCTCGTGGTACGGGTAGATGCGGATCTCGGTGGCGAACTGGCCGCATTCCCTGGGGTCGACGTCGAGCGCGAACACGGTCTCGCCGTTTGCCGATTCGTCGGCCGCGGCGAGTGCGCTGCGCCACTCGCCGTCCGGCGCCGGCCGCCCGTAGGAGGAGAGCGACGGCGGCGTGCGGTCGGCCAGCGGCAGCAACCGCCGGGCCAGGAACTCGACCCGCACGTCTGCGGGCGCAAGTCCGTTGAGCGCCACGGCGACCGAGAGGCGCAACCGCTCGCCACGCGGCAGCTCGCGCGCCGCATCGCTCACGAGCTTGAGACTCACCCTGGGCCAGGCCGCGCGCACGCGCTGCTTCCACTCGGCGAGCGTGCGCGCTCCGGTGAAACCCTCGGCCGCCAGCCGCCCGTACTGGGCGATCGCCGGCTGATAGACGCCGCGGGTGTAGTCGCAGACCACGCGGCCCATGTTGAAGCGCGGGATGACGGTCATCATGGCGCGCTTGCTGCGCCGCACCCATTCGGGCGGGCTCGCGGGCGAGCTCTCGTCGTAGTAGAGCGGCAGCACTTCCTCCTCGATCGTGTCGAGGATCATGTCCGCCTCGAGCCGATCGCGCCGCTCGGGATCGGCCACGCTCGCCGGCTGGATGCCCCAGCCGTTGTCGTGCATCCAGCCCTCGGCCCACCAGCCGTCGAGGATCGAGAGGTTCAGCCGTCCGTTGATCGCGGCCTTGATACCCGAGGTGCCGCTCGCCTCGAGCGGGGCGATCGGGTTGTTGAGCCAGACGTCGACCCCGGTGACGAGGCTGCGTGCGAGCTGCAGGTCGTAGTCCTCGAGAAACACCACCCGCCCAAGGAACTCGGGATCCATCATGAGCTGGCGGATCTCGCGCAGCACCTGCTTGGCAGGCTCATCGGCCGGGTGCGCCTTGCCGGCGAACAGCAGCACCACGGGGCGTTTGGGGTCGTGCAGCAGCCGCGCCAGGTGCGCGCGGTCGCGCATCAGAAGGGTCGCGCGCTTGTAGGTGGCGAAGCGCCGCGCGAACCCGATCGTGAGCACTCCCGGGCGCGACGGATCGAGCAGCCGGGTGACGTGACGCAGCTGCGCGGAGGACAGGCCCTTGCGCTCGTACTCGCGCTGCAGCCGCTCGCGCACGTTCGCCAGCATGCGAGCCTTGACGTCCTGTGCGGTCGCCCAGTAGCGCTCGTCCGGCACACGCTCGAGCGCGCTCCAGAAGGCGGGATCGCTCTGCCGCTCGCGCCACTCGCGCCCGAGCTCGCGGTCGAAGAAATCGGTCCAGCGCTGATGGAGAAAGGTCGGGACGTGCACGCCGTTGGTGACGAACCCGACCGGATTGTCCTGCGGGCGCAGCTCCGGCCACTGGTCCGCGCACAGCCGTGCCGACAGCCCGCCATGAACGCGGCTCACGCCGTTTA
>Ga0335079_10001696_pt1 | contig 25137 bp, 20 predicted proteins | sample Lox_Sample_33_FD_206719 | JGI IMG/M metagenome (GOLD analysis project Ga0335079, IMG submission 206719) | Soil microbial communities from Loxahatchee National Wildlife Refuge, Florida, United States - Lox_Sample_3.3 | ecosystem: Environmental > Terrestrial > Soil > Wetlands | place: USA...
TGCTGCTAATCTCCGACGGGCTTTGCGGAAGCATACGGGTTTGTTAATTCCGGTGATCATTACGGATAGCTTCGGACGTCCCTGGCGCGAAGGCCTCACAGACTTCGCAATCGGCATCGCTGGCATGAAGCCGTTGCGGGACGATCGCGGCAGACGTGATCCGCACGGCTACAAGTTGAAGGCTAGCGTTGAAGCAGTTGCTGACGAATTGGCGTCCGCGGCCGGATTGGTTTGCGGAAAACTCAATCGTGCACCCGCCTGCATCGTGCGAGGATTCCACTATCAAAGTGGATCAGGCAAGGTAGAGGAACTACTTCGACCGCCTGCCAACGACCTTTTCCGCTAAATTCCGCTACACTGTACAAACGTCACTTGCCAGTCAGGCCTACGATGCGACTGGCAGCTTGCTTTGGACGGGGTACTCATATGCACGGCGATCTGCTTCCTCTTTATCTGCAGGGCTTTCCCGCTCTCGATTGGTCTGATGTCGCAAACCGTTTGACTCCGTCACTGCGGAGTTCTTTAGAGAAAGTTCTCGGAAGCCAAAGCGGTGCGGATCTGTCGCTTGACGAGTCGTATGCGCTCGCTCATGCCGAGGGCGACGATTTGCTGGGATTGCTTGTGGCCGCAAATACCTTGCGGGCAGAGATCGTCGGCAACATCGTCACTTACGTCGTGAACCGCAACATCAACTTCACAAACATCTGTTTCGTCGGTTGTAAGTTCTGCGCGTTCAGCCGCGGTCCGCGGGAAGCGGACACCTATTTCCTGACGCTGGAGCAGATGGCGGAAAAGACGGTCGAGGCCTGGAATCTCGGGGCCACGGAAGTCTGCATCCAAGGGGGCTTGCCTAGAAATCTGCCGAAGTTTCATTACCGCGACATCCTGCGTACCGTGAAAAAAGCGGTGCCGCAAATGCACATTCACGCCTTCTCCCCGATGGAGATTGTTTACGGCGTGGAACTGACTGGCATGCCGCTGCACGACTACCTCTCAATGCTGCGCGACAACGGACTCGGCACACTGCCGGGCACGGCAGCCGAAATTCTGGATGACGAAATTCGACACATCCTCTCAGCGAACAAGTTGACGACTGCACAGTGGATCGAAGTCATCCGCGAGGCTCACCGCTGCGGCATCCGTACGACTTCCACGCTGATGTATGGTCATACCGAGACCCCCGCGCACTGGGTGCGTCAGATGCGGCTTCTGCGAGACATCCAAAGTAAGACCGGCGGCTTTACCGAATTCGTACCGCTCGGCTTTGTTCACCAGAACACGCTGCTGTTTGCCCAAGGTCTCTCTCGCACAGGACCAACGCTTGACGAGCACCTCAAGGTTCATGCACTGGCTCGGATCCTGCTCGCCGGGTCTATCGATAACGTCCAGGTATCGTGGGTAAAACTGAACCGGCAACTCTCGCAGCTCTGCTTGCACTCGGGTGCAAATGACTACGGCGGCACGCTCATGGAGGAAAACATTTCTCGCGAGGCCGGCGCAACGGCGGGCCAGTATACGAGCCCGGAGGAATTTCAGAACCTGATCCTCGAAACTGGACGCATTCCAGCCGAGCGCAACACGACGTACTCCCGCATCAGCATCAAAGTTCCGCTGGACGAATTCACCGCCGAGCAATCGCTCGAGGCTGAGTTCGCATGAGTTTGCCCACCGGAGGAAATACTCCGATCCGGCCGATCGCAATCATCGGCGGAACCGGTCCGGCGGGAACTGGCCTTGCCTTACGCTGGGCGAGAGCAGGAGAAACCATCATCATCGGATCGCGCGACGCGAAAAGGGCGGTGCAAGCCGCGGCGGCGATTCAGGAGCGCGCGGGTTCTGCAGCAAAAGTCTCCGGGATGGAGAACAGCGTTGCTTGTGCTGCCGCTGACATTCTCGTCCTTACCGTTCCATTCGAGAATCAGGCGGAGATCCTTAAGCAGCTCAAGCCTTCAATCACCGAAGGCAGCATTTTAGTCGACGCCACTGTCCCGCTCGCAGCTTCGGTGGGTGGTCGCGCGTCGCGTCCGTTGGGAGTTTGGCAAGGATCAGCCGCGCAGCAGGCTGCCGAGCTTGTCCCGAAAAAAGTTAGCGTCGTAGCCGCCTTCCATAACCTCTCGGCTGATCTGCTGAACGGGAATGATCCGCTCGATTGTGACGTTATCGTGTGCAGCGACGATCCCGACGCAAGCCAACTCGTGCGCGATCTGGCAGGCAGGATCCCTGGCGTGCGCCCTCTCGACGGAGGCAGACTCGAAAACGCCCGCCTCGTCGAACAGATCACTGCACTGCTCATCGGAATGAATATCCGTCTGAAGGGCCACGCCGGCATCCGCATTACTGGCCTGCCCCCGAACGCGTACCGCTGATCTACCCACCAAGGAGTCTTTTCCCTGAGCCAGAACAAGCATCTCGACGCTGCGTGGCAATATCACACCGGGACGAAGCACTCCTACCTGAGCATCCGCACCAACCCGCACGCACTCGATTGGGAGAACAAGCCCCTCCTCTTCAAGATTTATCCCACGCTCGAAGTCACGCGACTGCCGCGGGATTTCCGCGATTCAGGTGTGCCTGCTCTCTCGGCGATCGCGCCTTCCGGCGCTTCACAGCAGGCCGAGGCGATTCCCGACCTCGATACTCTGGCGCAGGTGCTCTTCTTTTCCGCCGGCGTCACAAAGAGCAAGAAGCATCCGCAAGGCGAGACCTTCTTCCGGGCCGCGGCGTGCACGGGAGCTCTTTACGAAATCGAACTCTACATCGCCTGCAGCGATTTGCCCGACAAGACCAAACCAAATCGCCCGCCGGCACTCGCGGCGGGTGTCTATCACTTTGGCGCCGCAGAGTTTGGACTGCGGCAACTGAGATCTGGCGATTTCCGTGAAACGCTGATCAAGGCCACTGGGAACGAGCCTTCCGTCGTTGCTGCTCCCGTGATCGTCATCTGCACCGGTACCTACTGGCGTAATGCCTGGAAGTACAGGTCGCGCGCCTACCGCCATTTCGGATGGGACAACGGCACGATTCTTTCAAACCTGCTCGCAGAGTGTACGGCTGCGAAATTGCCGGCCAAAGTTATTGAGGGATTCGTAGACTCTCAAGTCAACGATCTTCTGGGCTTAGATACGAAGCGTGAGGTTGCATTTTCGCTGGTTGCGATCGGCCAGACTGCCTCTTCTCCTGTGCCCTCGCCAGCCGTTGAGAAGCTGGAACTGGCCACCGTTCCCTATTCGTCGCACGAGATCGATTATCCGGCGATGCGAAAGATGCATCAGGCATCGTCCCTCGAATCCTCGGACGAAGTTAGCGCCTGGCGTGGCCGGACTCCGTCGATCATCGCTCCCTATTCCAAAGGAACTCCCATCGCGCTCGCTCCTCTTGATCAAGCTCGCGTCCCCAAGGACAGCATTGAGCAGGTCGTCTCCCGCCGCGGCTCCACTCGCCAATTTTCCCGGGACCCGATTACGTTTCAGCAACTTTCCACCATGCTATCGGACGCGACACAGGGAATCCCCGCTGACTTCCTTGATCCGTTCGGAAGCCACCTCAACGACCTCTATCTGATCGTAAATAATGTGATCGGACTTTCTCCCGGCGCGTACTTCTACCGATGGGAAACGAAGGAGCTTGAGCAACTCAAGTCAGGCGAATTCCGTGACAAGGCTGGATATTTGGGATTGGAGCAGCAACTTCCCGCGGATGCCGCCGTCGACATCTTCTTTCTTGCCGACCTGAAGAAGATTCTCGAGCGCTACGGGAATCGTGGATATCGCGCGATTCAGCTGGAAGCAGGCATCCTAGGCGGGAAGTTGTACCTTGCGTCTTATGCGCAAAAACTCGGCGCGACTGGGCTAACTTTCTATGACGATGACGTCGTCGGCTTCTTTTCGCCGCACGCACGCGGGAAAAGTGCAATTTTCCTGGTCGCGCTGGGGCGTAGCGCTGTTCGCAAATAGCTTTGGCTAGTCCTCGATAATCGGAGTCGTCATTTCCTCGGCAGGTTCGCCTCCGGCCATCGCCTGCGCGATGATTAACTGGCGTGCCTCCGCGCGAATTTTTGGCAGCTGCAGACTGAACCACCAGGCGCCGATCACCGAAACGAGACCTCCAACCGCCACCGTCCAGGGCGCACCGATCCGGTCCGACATGGCGCCACCGAGAATCGATCCCACAGGCGCCATTCCCATGAACATCATCGAGTACACCGCCATGGCTCGGCCACGAAGCGCATCCGGAACCATCACCTGAATTAAGGTGTTCGACGCCGCCATTTGCAGCATGATGAAGTAGCCAACTGGCAGAAGAAGCAGCACCGACAGCCAGAATGACCGTGAAGAAGCGAACAGAATCATGCTGAGGCCGAATCCAGCGCAGCACACAGCCACCCAGCGCCCCAATCCCTTCACCCCGGAGCGGGCCGCCAGTGTGAGCGCACCCAGTAACGCACCAACACCGGCCGCTCCCATCAGGATTCCAAGCCGGACCGCACCCAGATCATGCGACCCGATAATAGACGCCAGTTCCTGGCCGCCCTGGTGCAAAACCTTGTCCGCGAAGATGGGCATGAGCACGACGTAGGGCATGCCGGTAACGCTGACGACCCCCAGCAGGATGAGCAAAGCTCGAATCGGCGCGGTACGGCTCACAAATTGGAACCCTTCTCGAATGTGCTCCATGGGCGAGGAATGAGGCGAGGCTTTCGCGGGGGCATGCACCTTCATCAGCAAGAGCCCGACAATCACGGCGATATAGCTCACGGCATTCGCGAAGAAACACCATCCTTCACCAAGCCGGGCTACCAAAACCCCTGCGATAGCCGGACCAATCACGCGCGCCCCGTTGAACATAGAGGAGTTCAGGGCGATTGCGTTCATGAGGTCGTCTTTCCCGACCATGTCGACCAGAAACGCTTGCCTACCTGGGATATCAAAGGCATTCACAACGCCAAGCAGCGCCGCCAGAACGAAGATCTCCGGGATGGTGATCCTGTTTTTGAGGGTAAGCACGGCCAGAATGAACGCAAGAATCATCGAGGCTGTCTGCGTCCCGATGACGATCCGTTGCCGATTGCCCCGGTCAGCAGTGATACCACCAATCGGAGCGACCAGGAAGACAGGTATCTGGCTCGCGAATCCTACCGAGCCCAGCAAGAGTCCGGAACCCGTCAGCTTATAGACCAGCCAGGACTGCGCCACGGTCTGCATCCACGTGCCGACCAGCGAGGCCAATTGCCCGCTGAAGAAAAGCTGGAAATTCCTGTGGCGCAGGGACCTGAGGGCACTCTGCCAGCGGATATCCCGACCATCTCCGCGGCTCGCCCCCGTTTGTGCTTCATCCTGGATGAGTTCGTTCGATTCTTGCACGTTGCACTCTGTTGGATGACGCTGCCTGCCCTTGGGCATCACTATATCGCGCTGCGGTCCGAGAAGACCCGCTTTGGGACCCGCTTACATAGAGCAGACAAATAATTGACCGAATTCAGGCCTTCTCTTATCGTCGATTGTGAGCTAAAGTAACGAACTACTACTCCAGCGAGCCGGAGACCGCAACCTCACTATGAGTACTCCTCCAGTTCGAGTCGAGCGCAGAGTCGGACAGCGGTTTCCTTATGCTGTTGCTGTGTCCATTCATGAGCCCAAGAATTCCCTGAAGGGCGTCGGCTTTACTCAAGACTTGAGTTCCCGTGGAGCTTTTTTCTTCACGGAAATGCCCCTCACCGAAGGAAGTGAAATCGAACTCACCCTTGAAATGCCCTCGGAAATCACTCTGGGCGAGAGTATGCCGGTTTGCTGCCGAGGGCGAGTATTACGGATCGTTCGGCCTGTCACCGGTTCGGCTGCTGATTCGGCAAAGAAGATCGGCGTTGCCGTTCGTTTGGAAAGCTACGAATACCTCAAGGTGTCGCCGGAGCGCTCGTCGGCCTTCGCTCGGATCTCCACTCTCCATTCGCAGCACGACGACGAGCCTTCAGCGGTCCATTCTTCCGTCCGAACATCCTGATAGCGCAAAACGCGCGTTCCTGATCGAGATTTTCCGCTCGCCGCGACCAAACCGCCTTTTCAATCCTCCCGCGCTGGCTTACAATGTACGGCAACGAGGTAAGAGACCTCTTGGGCTTCTTCCACGTTGTGCGCTTCCTCCCGGCTGTCGATTTGCCGAGCTTTCAGCGTTTCGTGCGGAAATCGCGAGTCTGCACGGGTTCGGACGATTACCTAGGTCACTTGGCGAAGAGTACCTTCTCTTTCTAACATGCAGACACCGATAGAAATTAGCGAGAACCGCGCTATGCATGGGATCGCAGTGGGCCTCCTGACCGAGGACCGGGAACATTTATCCACGCTGCAAACTCGACTCGAGGCAACGCGACTGGGAGTTGCGGTTTTCAGCCATGTCGGGTTCCCAGTAGGTCCAACGGATTCCATTCTTCGACAGTTGCAAGACTCCCGGGCAGAAGTCGTCATCGTAGATATTTCTTCGCAGGACCCGCAACGCGCCATCCGCACCATTGAGTGGATCCGGGCAACCACGCTGCAGATCGCCATCTTCGCCAACGGCGAGATGACGCAGCCAACGACCATTGTCGGCAGCATGCGCGCGGGCGCTGGCGAATATCTCGATAACGCCGGCGGATCGGATGCCCTGCTGGAAGCGCTCACCCGTTACAGTTCTGCGCGCACAAGCGCCCGCGGTGCCGCTGGAAAAGCCAGCGTCTTCACCTTTCTTGCCGCCAAAGGCGGTGCCGGGTGCACAACGGCCGCTGTGAATACCGCTCTTGCCTTGCAGAAAACTCATGGCGATGTGGTCCTCGTGGATTTCGCCCCGATCGGTCATGCCGCGTTGCATTTGAACTTACGCCCGCAATTTGGCGTGCTGGACGCGTTGCAGAACCTGCACCGCATGGATGTGTCCTTGCTCGATGGGCTCATGACGCCGACGAAAGAAGGATTGCATCTGCTTGCGGGACCGCAGCAGCCGTATCCCACTGAACCGACTCCCGGCGAATTGGCAAGGCTCTTCGACCTTCTCGTGAATCATTACCGCTTCGTGGTGGTGGACGCGTCCAGCCGTCTTGATCCCACGACGCGATTGTTATCCGATCTTTCCAACGCCGTCCTCGTGGTCGCTCAGACTGACGTCGTATCCCTCTGGAGCGCAGGTCGAATCCATGCGTTTCTAGAGGAAGGCACCGGACGCGACCGCTTGCGCGTGGTTCTGAATCGCTACAAGAAAATTCCTGGATTCACTGACGAGGATGTTCAGCAGGTTACGAACTGCAAGGTTCTCTGGAAAGTCCCGAATGCGTTCCAGGTCATCTCACCTTCAATTGATCACGGCACTCCAGTCGTGTTGCAGGATGGCCCCGAGATCAGCCGTTCCTACCGGGCGTTGGCCGAAACTCTCGCGGAAGCGTCGTCGAACTCGGAAGGCAGCCCTGACCTGGTTTACGGACATGAAGGCGCACGCAAGAAAGTCACTGGACGCCTGAGCCTGTCCCCGCTCCGCGCTGGTCAATAATCTCTATACGTTCCTGTCCTATTTCCTGGCCGCCGCCGGCGGTGCCGCATCTTGCGGGAACATCTTCAGAGCCACGTCTCTTGATTGAGAGGTCATTTTCTTGTTGGCGTCGGTGACGTTCTCGGTGAGAGTTCCCTTCAGCACAAAATAGCCTTCGTCCCCCGGATTCTTCCCTTCACTTTTGTCGACTGCGCCTTTGAAATCGAACGAAACGCCGTGGACAATCTCTGTCGTAAAACTCAGCTTGTTTCCGTCCAGCTTTCCGGTCTTGAAAAACTGATCCAGAAATTCTCCCTTGTCGCTCTCACCGTCTCCAAAGCGCGACACGAATCCGGTGATGCGTCCGTCGTCTTCCACCGTAATCTGAACAAACTCGCCTTCTTTGCGAAACGCGTACATCCCGGAGTAGGCCTTCGCAGTGTTGTCAGCGGAGGGAGATGGTGCCGATTTTGTGTCGCTGGACGGTTTCGACGCCTGCGCCACTCCAGCCGCGCAAAGCGAGATAGCAAACGCACACAACAAAACGCTGACGTGAATTGGTTTCATGTGCACTCGCTTCATAGTACTCCGCAACCGGAACCGTCGCGACAAATCAAAAAGGCTTCAGCCGAAGCTGAAGCCTGAAACCGAAAAATATTCCGCTACTTCTTGGTTACTTTCGCTTCCATGAACGGCATCCAGTTGGTTCCATCCACGGAAACCTCGAACTTCATGGAATGGCTGCTCGGCGACAGAATCTTGATTGTCATTCTCTGTTTGATGTCCTGCCCGCCGTAGACTTGAGAACCAGTCCAGGTCCAGGTATCGCCGCTCACCGTGCCCTTCATCGTCTCGCGGCGCCCCTGGCTGTTGAAACTGTCCATGGTATACACGTTTTCATCGGTGCTGTACCCGATGTAGGACGTGCCCTTGCTGTCGCCACCAATCTCCGGGGGCATTTTCGCCTCGGAATGCCCCACGATAAAGAAATTACCGTCCAGCCAATCGGAAGTATCCGTTGCCGTGAACTTCCCACCCATACCCCAGGGTCCCTGGGCAATGGTTCCTTCGGTAGTCCACGTTCCCACAAAGATTGCGAGCTTTTGTACTTCCGGACCCGGCTTGGCCGGCATTTGCGCCCAAGCGGATACCGCGATTGACAACAAAACTGGAATCAAAGCGAACTTGAATCTCACTGTGCGCTCCTTCATGAAACGTCGATCGTTTCGATATAAAGCTAGCGAGGAAAGAATGACCTCGCCAGTGGGATTCGTCAACCGCCGTATCTGACATTTGTCACGTCGCAATATTATTTGTTCTTCGTCGCCTTGCCATCCATAATGGTCGTCCACTTGGCGCCGTCCTCCGAAATTGAGTAGCTGAAATCATAGGAAGTCGCCGAAGTCATCTTCATCGTGAAGCGGCCTTTCATCGACATCGTTCCCATCTTCTGGTCGTTGGTCCAGTTCCAGGTGTCACCGTCCAACGAACCTCTGGAATCGGTGTATTCGCCCCAGCTATTGAACTCGCGATAGGTGTAGGCTTTGTCGTCTTTGGAATACCCCAGGATCGAGATCCCCGAACCATTTCCTATGGTTTTGCTCGTGAAAGTTACATGGCAGACCAGGTAAAAGCCGCCTTCCATCCACTCGCACTTTTCGTTTTCTGTGACTGTACCTGCAGGACCCATCGGGCTCTCTTTCACGTCGCCTTGCAACGTCCACGAGCCGGACATCACGTCCAGTTTCTTGTGCTCCGGACCTGGCTTTGGCATCTCCATCTGCGCAACACCACAGACTTCCAACAGCAGTACTGTCGCAAAGATCATTGCGATCTTCTTCATTGCACGCCTCCCAAGCTGAGTTTTGGTGGATTGTTAGCCGTTTGAGTAACGATAGAGAGTGCAGCGGCCAGATATTAGCCGCGACAAGACAACTGGTCAACTGCGCTGAAAAAGGTCTGATGCCGTCAGCCGGCGATACGAAATGGTCTACCAGTCACCCCAGTGGTTCGCCGTCATCTGCTGAAATTTCATCTTCCACATATCGCCTTGCTTCACCCAAACCGTGCTGAAGTGCTGGTATCGCGGCGGCGGTCCCTGATCCTCTGCCGCCGGAACGCGCAGAACTACATTGTAAGTGACGATCGCGGCGTCATCACCCAAGCGGATCACGCCCATCTCGTACGGCAGGATGTCGGTACCGGGCTGCGAGAATTGATCCAGCATGTCCTGACGGCCATACAACTGTCCATCAAACTCGACGAAGGAAAAATCGCTCGCCAGAGTTCGCTTGAAATAGGCAGCGTCCCCCTTCTTCGCCGCGTCAATGAAGCCTTTCTCGGCATCCATGAGGGCCTGCTCGAATGCAGTCGGCGCCTTGGCGGGCGCATTCGCCTGCCCGGTTCGCGCAAACGCGACAGTGCTAGAAACTACGAGGATAAAGATTGCAAGAATCTGTTTCATCTTCGTCTCCAGACAAGCTATTCCGACAATCCTGCTAATCCATCGATACTGCGGGCGTTCTTTTCGCACTTATAGGTCTTCAGCCCTTGCGGCCCTTTCCTCTGGACCCAGGCTGCATACTGCGTGCGCTCACCTTCATACTTCATCACAGGGACTGCGTATCCGCACGAAGTGGAGATGCGGGTTACATCCACCACAATCATAGAACGCGTGCCTTCATACACACAGAATCGCGGGGCCAGTTCCGAGAACTCCGGATCATGCGGCCGCACTACGCGAGCCCTTCCATGCAATCGCAAAACGCTGGGCGGTCCTTGAAACGCGCAGAACATCAGAACGATGCGGCCATTCTCTTTCACGTGCGCAATCGTCTCGACACCGCTGCCGATGACATCGAGGTAGGCGACGGTCCGCGGCCCCAGGATACGCAGCGAATCCAGCCCCTTTGGAGAGACATTGACATGCCCTTGTTCTGAGAGTGGCGCCGAAGCCACAAAGAAGACATGCTGTTGCTGGATGAACTTCGAGAGGTTCTGATCGATTTCTGGATAGCTCTTGCCCAAAAGGTTGCGCCTGAGACAGAAACAGCAGTTTAGCTCGCTCGAATCTTCGCGGCGAGTTCCGCTCGTGGTACGGAGACTTGATCGCCCGTAGCGAGATCCTTGAGTGCGAAAGCATCCGACTTCACTTCGTTCTCGCCCACAATCAGAATGTATCTGGCTCCAGTTTTCGTAGCCGCTTCGAACGACTTCTTCAGCCGGAAGCTGTCATCACCAAGTTCGATGACGAGATCTTCCCGGCGCAACTCGCGAGCCAGTTTCGCCGCATCTGCATTCATTCCTGCCATTGGTGCGATATAGGCGTCGGGCTTGCGTAACACACTTTCAGGGGAGGCCTTTTCCTGAAGTGACAGCACAAGCCGGTCTTCGCCAATTGCGAAACCAATTCCAGGAGCCGCCGGACCACCCAACGCTTCGGAGAGCCCGTCATAGCGTCCGCCGCCGAGGATCGCGTTCTGCGCCCCCAGCGCGCCGTGCGTGAACTCAAACGCGGTGCGCGTGTAGTAATCGAGCCCGCGAACGAGGCGATCGTTCAACGTGAACGGCACTCCCACCTTCGTGAGCACCGCCTGCACTGCCTCGAAATGCGTGCGGCAACCTTCGTCGAGAAATTGGCTGATGCGAGGAAGAGTCTCAATGATTGGCTGATCCTCTGGGACTTTGCAATCGAACACGCGCAACGGATTCGTCACCGCCCGCCTCTGGCAGTCGGCGCACATCTTGTCTTTCACTGGTTCGAGCGCGTTGCGCAGCGCCTCATTAAATTTGGCGCGGTCGCTCGGACAGCCGACGGAGTTCAACTCGAGCGTCCAACCAGTGATTCCGATCCGGTCCAGCAGCGTAGCGAGCAATTCGAGAATCTCTGCATCGCGTGCCGGCGATTCACTTCCTGCGGAAGAGGGACCGATGACCTCGGCTCCAATCTGATAGAACTGCCGGTAACGCCCCTTCTGCGGACGCTCCCGGCGGAACTGCGGTCCGATGTAGTAAAGCTTATTGAGCCCCCGATCCCAAAGCTTGTGCTCAATGTACGCGCGAACGACGCCGGCTGTGTTCTCGGGACGAAGCGTGAGGGACTGACCTTTTTCACTGGCAGCGCGCGAACGGTCTTCCCAAGTAAACATCTCTTTCGCCACAATATCCGTCTCTTCGCCCACTCCGCGCGCAAACAATTCCGTTGACTCGAAAATCGGCGTGCGAATTTCCTGGAAGTTGTAGGCGCGAAACACCTCGCGCACCGCCGACTCCACGAAGTTCCACAGCGCCGTGTCCGGCGGCAGAAGATCCCGAGTTCCCCGAACGGCTTTGATCATGAAAATCAGCTTTCAGCTTTCAGCCATCGGCTCTCATCCCAACACAACCTCATTCGCGATCTTGCTGACGGCTGAGAGCTGACAGCTGAGAGCTTTCTTTCAGATACTCATCCTTATATCCAAGATAATTCCGCGCGTACCGCATGATCACTTCCTGCTCGCTGTCATCGAGTTTGCGGCGGAACTTTCCGGGAGATCCCATCCATAACGATCCCGGCTCAACCACAGTCTTCTCTGGGATTAGAGTACCGGCGGCAATAATCGATCCAGCCCCGATCCGCGCGCCGTTCAGGATGATCGATCCCATGCCGATCAGGCAGCGATCCTCAATCACGCAGCCATGCAGCGTAACCGAATGCCCCACCGTGACGTACTCTCCGAGATAAACGCCCCACTGCTGCTTCATCCCGTGCAAGACGCTGTTGTCCTGGATATTGGAGTGCGCCCCGATTCGAATCTCGTGCACATCCCCGCGCAGCACGGCGTTCATCCAGACCGAAGCGTGCTCACCTAGCACGACGTCACCGATAATCTGTGCCGATTCGTCCACGTAGCACGTAGACGGGACCGTCGGCTGGATGCCCTTGAAAGATCGAATCATTGGCTCGAAAGAGGAAATCTGAAAATATCACGACTGCGCAACTCGGCGCGAGTTCGGGAACGTTTCTCTGTGGCCCTCTGTGTGTCCTCTGTGTGAGGATTTTGCTTTCCCATTGCGGGAAAGCACGAAGAAAAAAATGCCCTGAATCACAGACCCCGCTTCTTCTCGACTGCTATACAGGATTGTTTCTCAGTCCGCGGGAAACTTCCCGGCCGCGCTCGGTGACGCGCCTTCCGGTCCTTCTCGCGGACATCCATCCCGCGTCCGGTTAACGCGTGCTGGGACATTCCTCCGAGCATCTCGCACTCAGGGGCGGAATATGTCCACGCGCGCTTGTGCCGTCGTTGCTCTATCGATTCTCATCCTTACCATTGTGATGTCCGCTCAGGATTCCGCCACGGGTGGGATTCAAGGCACGGTGTTCGATCCCGCGGCCGGTCGTATCGCTCAGGCTTCCGTTGTAGTTGTTAATACGAACACCGGAATGCGCTACACGGCCAACACCGATTCGCAAGGCCGCTTTGCGCTCGAACTTCTTCCTCCGGGCGATTACTCCGCTCGAGTCGAGGCGCAGAACATGTCTCCCCAGGTCACGCCGCAACTCCATGTGGACGTTGGTGCAATCGCGGACCTGGAATTCCACCTGAAACTAGCCTCCACGGAAGAAAATGTCACCGTTTCCGCTTCCCCGACCGTGGTGGAAACTCAACCCAGCGCCGTTTCCACTCTCCTCGACGAACGTGCGGTGAACGACTTCCCTCTGAACGGTCGCCGCTTCTCGGACCTTGCATTGTTCTCACCCGGAGTTACCCAGGATCCCCGCGGCCTGACTTCCGCGACAAATGGCGATCTGTCGTTCGGAGGCATCCGCGGGTTTCAGAACACGATTCTTGTCGATGGCGGCGACTACAACAATGCCTTCTTCGCCCAGGGCCGCGGACGTTACCGCGCTCCGTATCAGTTCTCAACAGAAGTCGTACAGGAATTTCGAGTTTCCTCGAACTCTTACGGTGCGGAACAAGGACGCGCCGGCGGAGCGATCGTGAACGTAGTCACAAAATCCGGCTCGAATCACCTGCACGGCTCTGCCTTCTACTACATGCGAGACAGTTCCTTCGGCGCCTCGAATCCGTTTCTTGCCTTCAAGCCGCACAACCGCCAGCAACAAGTGGGAGGCACCATCGGCGGCCCTATCAAGCAAAACAAAGTCTTCTTCTTTGCCGGGTTCGACCAGCACATCTTCCATGTCCCCAACGTGGTCGAGTTTCTGGATGGTAGTTCGCGCGTGACCCCGCAACCCGCCACACCATCTTCCACCGGAGACTACGAGGCCACGGATCAAGCCCTGGTTTTTGCGGCCGCCGATCAACTCAGTTCGCTGGCTGGAGAATATCCCGCCGCGCAAATCGGCAACTCGGGATATGGCAAGCTCGATCTCAACCTGACGCCTCATCACCAATTGGGACTTCGTATCAGCACAACTCGTTATTGGGGCGCGAACAATGTTTTTCTCGATCCTGCCAGCCCGGTCACCTATGACTCCATCAGCAACAACGGCCAGGAGCAGGTCTTCACAGAAACCGGAAGCCTCTCGCTGACCAGTGGACTTTCGCAGCGCCTGATCAGTCATTTCCGCGCGCAGTTCTCGCGCGATCTGCAGCGCTCCTACAGCAACAGCAACGATGTGCTCGTGAAGATCCCCACTCTCTTCGACGGTATGGGGCGATCCAATATTCTCCCCCGCCAGACCCGCGAACATCGGCTGCATCTAGCCGAAACGTTGAGCTTCGAGGGCTCGCGGCACTCGTTGAAGTTCGGCGGCGACGGCCTTCTGACCTGGATCTACGATTTCTTCCCCAGCCAGCAGAGCGGCGAATATCTCTTTTACCCGATTAAGGTGGATCCTTACACGTTCGCGCCTCTGCAAGGAGGACTGCAACTCTCACCGCTGCGTGCCTATGCGCATGAAGTGCCGCATTACTACCTGCAGAAATTTGGCAGCGCTTCCTCGCATCCGGACACCAACGAATACGCCGCCTTTGCCCAGGACACTATGCGCGTCACGAATCGCCTCGCCCTCAATCTGGGCGTTCGCTGGGACCTGCAGACTTTCGCCACCAAAGATTTGATTTCCGACCCACTATTCCCGCCATCCGGCAGGGTGCCGTTCCAACCGTACAACTTCGCTCCTCGCGCCGGATTCGCTTATTCATTTGGAAATTCCCACCCCTTGGTCGTTCGCGGCGGCTACGGCATTTTCTTCGTCCGTATTCCGCAGATCTACAACTCGGTGATTCAGACAGAGAATGGCATTACAGATTCTGAAGTCTTCCTCAACAACACGAATTACTACAACCAGCAGGTCTTCCCGTCATATCCGAATCCGTTGGTGAGTTGTCCAGCGGACGCCCCGGCCTGTTCTCTTCCGGCCGGATTCACGCAGGGTGTAACGCATGAAGTCTCGGCTTTCGCCTCCAATTTTGTTACCCCGCGCGTGCAGCAAGCTAGCCTTACGCTCGAGAAAGAAGTCGTCGATCGGACGACCGTCGCAATTTCTTTGCTGAATGTTCGGGGCGAACATCTCATTCGTGCGCTCGATGTGAATTTGCCGCCGCCCGTCTCTCTGACCTATCCCATCTTCGATTCCACCGGCTCGGTTTTCCAGAACGGCTACTACACCGTAGATTCATTCGCGACATGGCAATTCAGCCCAACGCTAGGCTGTCCGTGGCCACCCTGTATCAATCCACTCGGACGCCCGATCGCGAGCCTCGGCGCGATCAATGAATTCCAGAGCGCCGCATCGAGCTACTACAACGGCGCTACCCTGTCGATCAACCGGCGAGTCGCACGTGGGACGTATCTGCGGCTTGCATACACCTACGCCCGCGCTATCGACGATGGACAGGACGCTCTCGTCGCCGGCCAACCCGCAACCGTCGAGAATTCTTACAATCCCGCAGCGGAACGCGGCCCCAGCGTTACCGATCAGCGTCAGCGTCTCGTCGCTGCGTTCTCGGCCGAACCGCGTTTCTTTCATCGTGGACACGAACTGCTCGGCCGTTTCTTCAACGACTGGAAGCTCTCCACGGTGATCAACTACGGCTCCGGCCGCCCGGTCAATGCTACGGTTTCCGGCGATCCGAACGCAGACGGCAACGACCTCAACGATCGTCTTCCCGGATATAGACGCAACGCCTTCACCGGCCCCGATTATGAGACCACAGACCTCCGCATCACCCGCATGTTCCGCTTTCATGAGCGTTATAAGCTGAATCTCGTTGCGGAATCTTTCAATCTCTTCAATCGCGACAACCAGCGAGTCGCGATCACCTCAAACGGGATGGTCGCCTCTGCGACAACATTCGTGCAGAACTCAGTTACGGCAAACGTGGCGCCTTATCCCGGCTACTACCAGTTGCCGACGAACTTCATGAAACCGAATGCAGCGTATGCACCCCGCCAAATCCAGTTGGCTGCAAAATTTATCTTTTGATTGATTCCCTCCGGGTGCCCCACTTCTGGCCGCCTCTGCCAGAAGTGGGGATGTTTCTAAGAAGCCGCATCTCTTAGCCACCTCGTTTTCGCTATACTTGCGCGTTCCCATGAAAAAGCTTCGAGTCTCGCGCCGCAAATTCCTGGAGACGGCCGGAGCGGCAGCCTCCGTCGCCATGGTTTCCGCTCAACTGAAAGCGACTGCAGGAATTCTCAGCGGGGCAACAAACGCCGCTGCAATTTCGACTGTCCGCATCAAGACATCCGCAACTCCGATTCTCTTCGACCCCGACCATGCTCTCGGCAGTTCGATGGACATCCTCTCTCCCGAAGTCGTCGAGAAAATCTACACGCCCGAGATGGTGAAACAATGCCTCTCCGCCGGATGGGGGCCCATCACGTACCGACAGAACACGGAACTCTCGATCGGCGCCTGGCACTGGAATCCGAATGGCACCTGGAGCGACTCCGCCAATAACCGCGGATACTTCACAGGGAGCGCCGATCTCCAAGAGCCGATTCGCCACTCCTACGGTTATCCCCTTCCTCATCGAGGACACACGCGCAACGGCGGCGCTGAACATGGCTACTCCCGCGTCACGGACGGAAATCCGGACACATTCTGGAAGAGCAATCCATACCTCTCCAATAAATTCACGGGCCAGCCCGATTCCACCCATCCGCAATGGATCGTGATCGATCTCGGCTCGCACGAACCTGTTTCGCACATCCACATCGATTGGTGCGATCCTTACGCCCGGCGTTATGAAGTCCAGTACTGGGCTGCCGAAAAGAAAGGCGCCGATGAGAGCCCGATGGACCGCCCCACATCGGGCACCTGGACCGCGTTCCCGACTGGAATCATCACCGATGGCCGAGGTGGCACGGTCACGCTTCCGCTTTCCTCGGATCCCATCACTGTCCGCTTCGTGCGCATATGGATGACGGATTCCTCTAACACCGCGGACACGCGCCCAGGCGCCACGCATGATCCGAAAGATCAGCGCAGTTCCGCCGGCTATGCCATCCGCGAGGTTTACGTCGGAACGCTTTCTCCGGAGGGCGAGCTTGTCGATCTGGTCCAGCACCGTCCCGACCAGAATCAGACCGCCACGAACTGCTCTTCAATTGATCCTTGGCATACCGAATCCGACCTCAACAGCCATGGTGACCAGACCGGCCTTGATCTCTTCTTCACGAGTGGCATAACGAACAACCTGCCGGCGATGATCCCGATTTCGCTGCTATATGGAACCCCCGAAGATGCAGCCTCGCAAATGGCTTACTTAAAGAAGCGGGGCTATGCCATTTCTTACGTTGAGATGGGAGAAGAACCCGACGGCCAGTACATGTTGCCCGAAGATTATGCGGAACTGTATTTGCAATTCGCGACTGCGATGCACCGTGTCGACCCGTCTCTCAAGCTCGGAGGGCCCGTATTCGAAGGCGTGAACGAAGACATCAAAGTCTGGCCTGACGCGCAAGGCCGGACCTCCTGGCTGGGCCGCTTTCTGGACTATCTGAAGGTGCGAAACCGGATCGCCGATCTCGCCTTCGTGAGTTTTGAGCACTACCCGTTCCCGCCGTGCGAGATCGTCTGGGCTGATCTCTTCCGCGAACCGCAGTTGGTCAGCCACATTCTCGATGTATGGCGCCAGGACGGCCTTCCCGCCAACATTCCGCTCATGAACACCGAGAGCAACGTCACTTACGGGAACGCCCAGCAGATGGCCGACATCTTCTCGGCTCTTTGGCTCGCCGACAGCGTCGGCGCATTCCTCACTGCTGGTGGCGCCGTGTACTATCACTCCCCGATTCAGCCGGAGCCACTTCGCCCGGGCTGTCATGGCTTCGGCACATATGGCAACTACGTCGCCGACGATGCCCTCAACGTCAAGACTTTCACGGCTCAATACCACGCCAGCCGGATGATCAATCTGGAATGGGTCCAGCACAAGGCCGGAGTTCACAAACTTTATCCGGCAACCTGCGATTTGAAGGACTCCGCCGGTCATACGCTCGTTACCGGCTACGCCACCAGGCGTCCTGATGGACTGTTCTCACTGATGCTCATCAACAAGGATCAATCGAATCCACATGAAGTGCGCCTCGAACTGGATCAGACAGGAGAATCGTTCAACGGTGCAATCTCGCTCATCACTTTTGGCAGCGAACAATACATGTGGAAGTCGGATGGCCCGAACGGTCATCCAGAGCCGAACGATCCTCCGTTTTCGAGGACTCTCAAGGCAGGCGCGAATTCTATCCTCCTGCCCAAAGCATCGGTCACGGTGTTGCGCGGAGGTGTGCGAGGTGTAACTCAAAGTTAAGGGACATAACTCGGCCCGTGAGGATTTGTTGAAGGTTTCTGCACAGGTGGGGGGAAGAGTCGCCGAAAACAGCAGAAAACGCACCATTTTCGGGCATTTATGTAAAGAAATTCGACAGTTCCCCTTGACTTAGGGTCAAATCCTTGTCATAACTACATGGTCCTTCCGGACGAGTCTGGGGGTGTGTAAGTTTGGCAGAAGTTCGACTTCAAGAGGGTGAATCCCTCGAGAATGCTCTTCGTCGCTTTAAACGCAAGGTGCAGCAGGAAGACATCATCAAGGAGGTCAAGCGTCACTCCTTCTACCTGAAGCCCGGCGAAAAAAAGCGGGTTAAAGCCGCGTTGGCTCGCAAGCGAGCCCGTAAAAAAACGCGCAAGGAACAGGACTAGCAGCAAAGGGCCGCTCCGTCCCGGGGCGGCTCTGCTTAATCTGGCCCCCACCATATTGAGCAGCATCAGGGGACACTTACACTCACCAGCATTCCCGGCATTGATCATAAGCAGTACCCACGCCAAATCCTATGGGCGTGGTGGGCCGAGTCCAGGGGCAGTTTGAGGGGGGAGCAGTACACAAACCTGTATTTTCGGTGTACCACCGCAGTTCTTCTTTCCTCGCGAGTGGGCGCGCGGAGACGGGCTGAAGGGAGCCATCCTCGATGGAATTTCAGGACAAGGTGCTCAAGTGTGTGGACTGTGGAAGCGACTTTGTTTTCACAGCTGGGGAACAGCTTTTCTTCCACGACAAGCAATTTAAGAACGAACCGAAACGTTGCAAGGTGTGCAAGACCAAGCGAATCGCGGTGCTGGGCGCACCGCCGGCACCCGGGCAAACTTATCGCTACAACAAAGTCGAGACGCAGGCCACTTGCTCGGGATGCGGGAAACAGACCACGGTCCCTTTCCGCCCGACACAAGGCCGTCCTGTCTTTTGTCGCGAGTGTTTCCAGGCGCGTAGAACTCCCGCGTCGGCGTGACTACAACCTCTCCCCGCAAGGCTCCGCCAAGAGTTTGAGGCGCAGTGTGCGCTACCATAGGGTGTGCCTGGATTCTTTGTAGAAAACTTCGGATGCCGCGCTACTCAGGCCGACGGCGCCGCCCTCGAACGCCAGTTCGAAGACCAGGGGCTCGCCCGCGTTTCCAGCATCTCCAACGCATCCGTCGTTGTCCTTAATACCTGCACCGTAACCGCCGGAGCCGACCAGGACGCCCGTGCAGCCATCCGTCGCGTCAAGCGACAAAATCCCGACGCAAGAATTGTAGTCACCGGCTGCTACGCGCAGCGGGCACCCGATGAGGTCGCAGCCCTGCCCGGTGTGAGTCTGGTAGTCGGTAACTCCCACAAGCATCAACTGGCAGAGATCGCAATTCATGGCGCCACGCAAACCAGAAGTTTCATCCCGCTGGGAAGCCTAAGCCAACGACCAACGACCAACGACCAACGACCGATTTTTGTCACAGACATCTTCGCCCACACCGAACTTCTCGCCGCTCCAGTCTTCGATGCCGCCAACGAACGCACCCGCCCGAACCTAAAAATCCAGGACGGATGCGACAATCGCTGCTCCTTCTGCGTGATTCCCTATGTGCGCGGACAAAGCCGATCGCTGACAGCGGATCGCATCATCCGCGAGGTCAACGCACTGGTAGATTCCGGATACCGCGAAGTAGTAGTCAGCGGAATCAATCTCGGTCGCTGGGGACGCGATCTCACAGCTGGCACTCCCCATGTGGGGACGGCCGCCCTCGGCCGTCCTGGCGAGCAAAGCTCGCCGGAATTTCCGCACGAGCCGCTCCGAAAGCCGACATTCGTGAACCTGCTTCGCGCAATCCTTGCCGGAACGAGCCTGGAAAAACTTCGCATCTCTTCCGTCGAACCGATGGATTGGTCCGATGATTTGATACGGCTCGTCGCATCTTCTCCAAGAATTGCAAAGCATGCACACGTTCCCATGCAGTCGGGCAGTGATGCCGTCCTGCGCCGCATGCACCGCAAGTACCGCCCTTGGCACTATCGCGGAAAGATCGAGAAAATCCACGCAGCCATGCCGCAAGCTGCAATCGGGGCGGACGTCATGGTGGGCTTTCCGGGCGAGACAGACGCAGAATTCGAAGAAACACGGAAGATGATCGAAGATCTACCTTTCACCTACCTGCACGTTTTCACTTACTCAGCGCGGCCTGGAACTCCTGCGGCAAACATGAAGCATCAGGTGCCAGTGCACATCGCGCGCGAACGCAACCGAATCCTGCGCGAACTCGCTAGTGACAAGAAGTTAGCCTTCATGCGCGGCTTTATCGGCAAGAGTGTAGAAGCCATCACGCTCAATGTCGGCGGGAGCGACGAAGGCGGCGAGTTTACCGAAGCGCTAAGTGATAACTATCTTAAGATGCGCTTACTCGGACGCCACGAAGGCAACACTTGGATCACTGCGCACATTGTCACCGTGACGAGTGGAAGCTTGATAGGCGAACTTCCAGTTCGGTAGTCGAAAAACGTAGAGGTTCCGCCGATCGGAGGAGGCGTGCCGCAGGCTCTCCGCGCGGACCATGCATCACGGTGGAAGAGCGGCCCTTCAGGGCCGCGTGCAGGTTTCGATTCTGACCCTGGGGCTTTAGCCCCCGTCGCCGCTTACTTCTTGATCGAGATCCCTAACTCCTTCAACTGTCTCTCACTCACCGGCGTCGGCGCGTCGCACATCAGATCGACAGCCCGCGCCGTCTTGGGGAACGGAATCACCTCACGCAGGCTCTCCGCGCCGGCCAGGATCATCACAATTCGGTCCAGCCCAAGCGCAATTCCGCCATGCGGAGGCGTCCCATACTCCAGTGCCTCGAGAAAGAATCCAAACCGTGACTTGGCTTCTTCCTCGCTCATGCCGAGTGCCTTGAAGATCTTCCGCTGAATGTCCTGTCGATGGATACGGATCGATCCCGAGCCCAACTCCGTTCCATTCAGCACGACGTCGTAGGCCAGCGCCCGCACCGCGCTCAGCGGCGACTGCGGATCATTCACTGAATCGACGCCTTGCTCCAGAAGCCCCATGTCTTCCTCATGTGGCGATGTAAACGGATGGTGCGCCGCCATCCACTGCTTCTCGCTCTCGTCCCACTCGAACATAGGGAAATTCGTGACCCATAGGAACCGGTAATCCTTCGCAGGATCTCCCGTCTTCTTGAAAATCCCGTGTCTGTCGGCATACTTCTGGGCGAGCGCAAGCCGAAGTAAGCCAGCAGAAGCATAGATCGCCAACTCAGCCGGCGTTACCTTGCGATGAGCCGGCATCGCCGTCTGCGGCCCTGTCTGCGCCGATCCGGCCACTAGCACGACAAGATCGCCCTCTTCGACACCTGTCTTCTTCGCGATCGCCGCAGCAGCCTCTGGATACTTATTCCCGATCCGCTTGAAGTCCTCGTAAACGCGCGCTCCGCCTTTGGAATGGAACATCGGCTTGATGTCATCGCGCTCCTTGCGCGACAACTCGCCCACCTTCGGCGTGCGGATCGCGATCACCGGCAAGTTCGGGTTAATCGCGAGTTCTTTCAAATTCTCGTCGGTGAAGCCGTCCCGCACATCGGAAAACGGAGGCAATCGCAAATCAGGCTTGTCGATTCCGTACTGCCGGATCGCCTCGTCGTAATCCATGCGCGGAAATGAAGTCTGAATTTCTTCGCCGGTCGCGCCGAATGCCGCCTTCAAGAAACCCTCAACCACTTCCCAAACGCGCTCCGCCTGCGGATACGACATCTCCAGATCGATCTGCGTAAACTCCGGTTGACGATCGGCCCGCAAATCCTCGTCGCGGAAGCAGCGCACAATCTGGAAGTACTTGTCGAATCCCGAAATCATCAGGATCTGCTTGAAAATCTGCGGAGACTGCGGCAGTGCGTAAAACGTTCCCGTCTGCACGCGGCTGGGCACGAGATAGTCACGCGCTCCCTCGGGCGTAGACCGCGTCATGAACGGCGTCTCGATCTCGAAGAATCCCTCCGCCGAAAGATAATCGCGGATCGCCTTCGCCACCTTGTGCCGCGTCTCGATGTTGAACTGCATCGCATCACGCCGCAGGTCGATATAGCGATACTTCAGGCGTATCTCTTCGTTGGTCAGCGCAGTATCCGACGGCAAGAACGGCGGCAGCTTTGACTCGTTCAGGATGCGGAGATCGTCCGCGACCAACTCCACTTCACCCGTCGGCATATTCGGGTTGACGGTGTTCGCCTCGCGCAAACGCACTGTGCCAATCGCCGCGATGACATACTCGTTGCGTACCTCTCCCGCCTTTTCGTGAATCGCGCCGTTCCGGTCCGCGTTGAACACGACCTGGGTAATTCCGGTCCGGTCGCGCAGGTCGACAAACAGCAGGCTGCCGTGGTCGCGACGCTTGTTCACCCAGCCCATCAGCACGGCCTTTTTGCCGGCATCGGACGCCCGCAGCACCCCGCACATATGGGTGCGCCTAAGATCTCCTAAAAAGTCGAGCAAAGTGTGTCCTTACAGTGAGATTCAGAGATAAATGCTGAATTCACGATTATAAACGCTCGTGGGTTATGAATGCTCCGCATGCCCCTTCCGCTATCCCAAAGCCCCCTTTGGCATCTAGTATGGTTGCAGATGCTGGCAGCCCGCCCCCTTCTGCAAATTGAGCGCCCGGCGCCTGTCCCCAGGCTGCTGGTCGAACTGCCCTCGCGCCGCAGGGTCTTCTTCTCCAAACTGCGGGATCTTATTTTTCCACACCGCCAGCCGCCCTTGGATCTCCAGTCCGCTCCGGCTGCGTTCTGGCCCGATGTTTTCGTAAAACGCAGTTTCCCTTGGGATGGCCTTTTCCAGTCAGGAGCCTGCCACCTGATCGCATTTGGACTCATGCTCGGGTTGAGTCGCCTCCTGGCGCTGCAGCCGCAGGTGGAGACGCGTCCGGCCTTCAATCATTCCGAGGTGATCTATTATCAGCCTTCGGAATATCTTCCGCCCCTCGATACGCGCAGCGATTCCTCCGCTATAGCCGAGAAGGCGGACCCTGAACTCGCGCCGCAGCCCATCATCTCGGTTCCACCTGAGGCAGATAATCGCGAGCAGACCATCGTTACCCCTCCGAACGTCAGGTTGAGGCAGAAAGTTGCCCTACCCAATATCGTCGCCTGGTCGGACGCTCATCAGAAACCGCAGCTCGCGATTCCTCCCGCTCCCTTGACCCCAGCAGCCGAAATCAACCGGCTCGCTCCGAAACTCACTGAATCGGTAGCCACTCCTCCATCGGCCGTTCCGAACTCGGAGCACCGGAATTCTCTCGCCTTGCAGAACTCTGTCGTCGCTCCTCCACCGGATGTGCACACCGCGCAGACGTCTTCGTACCAGGGTCTTCAGGCGAATCTCATTGCCCCACCGCCAACGGTCGAAGCCGCCTCCAATCGCCAGCTCGGTTACATGAACATTGCGCCCAGCGCCGTGATTGCTCCCGCTCCACAGCTTCCGCTTGCCGCACAACGCACTGCTCCCGGCAGCGGACTTACCGGAGCACAATCACCCCAGGTCGTTCCTCCGCCTCCATCGGTGTCAGGCGGTGGAACTTCAGGCGGCTCCCTCGGATCTCAAGGCCGTATGATCGCGCTGAATCTGCATCCGGCAGTCGGCGCTCCGCCCGAACCTCCCGCCGGAAACCGCCGCGGATCGTTTGCCGCCGGCCCGGAAGGGCACGCCGGAGCTACAGGCTCGCCTGGTTCACCAAACGGAACCGCTGCGTCGTCCGGAGCGTCTTCATCGGCTGGAAATGGCGTCAAAGGCACAGGAAACGGCAATAAGGGCACCAAGGAAGCGACCAATCTTCCCGCCGGTCTTTACGTCGGCAAAGCGGCCGCCTCGGCTTCGCCAGTCGCAGGAAATTCTGGAAACACCACCGCCTCAAACACAGTGAACCCGAACATGATGGCGAGCGTTCGTCCACCGCGCGTCACCAATGCGCGTCCCATGCAGCCCGATAGCAGCGCGAAACTCTCCGAAGCCGAACGTGCTGTGTTTGGCAACCGCCGTTTCTACTCGCTGACGCTGAACATGCCAAACCTGAACTCCGCCGGTGGAAGCTGGGTCATCCGCTTCGCCGAACTCAATCACGATTCAACACCGCACGATGCCACCGCGGGCGCGTCGGATCTGACTCAGCCCATGGCAACCCGCAAAGTTGACCCAGCCTATCCGATTCAGCTCATGCGAGAGAATGTAGCGGGCACTGTGATTCTGTACGCTGTCATTCACGCCGACGGGTCTGTCGGCAACGTAAGGGTCTTGCGTGGGGTGGAAGAACGACTCGACCGTTTTGCCAGCGAGGCCATTTCCAAATGGCAATTTGAGCCGGCCACCAAGAACGGCGCTCCAGTCGATGTCGAAGCGACTTTCCAGATTCCGTTCCGGCCGGCGAAGATTGGGTCGAATTTCTAGCTAGCGGCCGGCGCCTTTGCGCTTTTCCAGTGCCGAATAAATCAACGGATCCGTGCAGACCTCATAATACGGCCGGTCCGTCCAGCCTTGAATGGAGAAGTCCGCCGAATTGATTTTTGGAATTCGGCTTTCCCGCACGACAATTTTGCGGAAGATCTCCCGATCCACCGGAACAGTAGCGCTGAATAATTTGTACTCGCCCTTGTCCGACGAAGCCAGCGCCGGGGGCAGCTTCACTTTTAGCGGCTCAAGAATAATTTCTTGCTGAAGCTTGCGGTAGGCAGCTTCGTTCATCCGTATTCCGCCAAGGTTGAAGTTCAAAATCACATCTTCAGGATTGCCGTCCTCGTCGAGTTCCGCCGTCTGAAACGCGTACACGTGGAACGGCCCGGCCTGCGGCTCCATGACCTTGCGCGCGCGTTTGTTGCACGATGAGAGGCGGTCACTCTCGTTC
>Ga0335079_10001697_pt1 | contig 25131 bp, 16 predicted proteins | sample Lox_Sample_33_FD_206719 | JGI IMG/M metagenome (GOLD analysis project Ga0335079, IMG submission 206719) | Soil microbial communities from Loxahatchee National Wildlife Refuge, Florida, United States - Lox_Sample_3.3 | ecosystem: Environmental > Terrestrial > Soil > Wetlands | place: USA...
CGATCATGCCGACCAGGGCGAACACCCCCAGCAGGGCAACGAAGCCCAGCGGCGCCTGCGCCACCAACAAGGCGCCGACCACCCCGATGAGGCCGAGCGGCGCCACGCTCAAGACCAGCAACACGCGCTGGAAACTCTGCAGTTGGATCATCAGGATGGTCAGGATCAGCACCAGCGTCACAGGCAAAACCGCTTTAACGGAAACCTGCGCCTTGGCGCTCTCCTCGACCGATCCACCCGCCACGATCCGGTAGCCGTCCGGCAATGTCTCTGCGAGGCGGTCAATGCCGGGCTGCACGGCCTCCACAGCGGTCGCCGGCAACAGCCCCGGCACCACATCGGCTTGCACTGTGAGAGTCGGGACGCGATCTCGCCGCCAGATGATCGGATATTCCTGGGCATAGCCGAAGGTCGCGATCTGCCGTAACGGCACCACCTGTCCGCTGCGTAGCGGAATCTGCAGCGAGCGGATCGTTTCGAGCAAAGTCCGCTGCGCCTGTTCGGCGCGCATGACCACGTCGATCAGGTATATGCTGTCGCGGACCTGCGTGATGGTGGTGCCAGACACCACGTTGTTGAGGGCAAGCGCCACATCCTCCGAACTGAGGCCGAGCTGGCGCGCCTGGTCCTGGTCGATGCGGACGCGCATGACCCGCGCCGGCTCGGACCAGTCAAAGTTGATGTGGCGTATTCCTGTCATCGTGCCCAACTGGTCGGCAACCTGTCGCGCAATGGCGTGCACGCGAGAAGGGTCGGGGCCGCTGACGCGGTATTTTACCGGCCAGCCGACGGGGGGGCCAAGCTCAAGTGGATAGATGCGGGCGACGACACCCGGGAAGCGCACAGCGAGCGTCTGCTCGAGACGCGCGCGTACCTGGTCGCGCTCCTTCAGTCCCTTGGTGACCACGACCGACTGGGCGAAGTAGTCGTTGGGTAACGCCACGTCGAGCGGCAGATAAAAGCGTATGGCGCCCTCTCCGACATAGGTCGAGAAACGCACGATGTCCCGATCGGCTGCCAGTATTTGCTCGACCTCCGCGGCCACATTGCGGGAGGCCAAAATCGAGCTGTTGTCCTGCAGCGACAGGTCCACCAGGAGCTCCGAGCGGTCGGAAGAGGGAAAGAACTGCGACGGGACGAAGCGCATCCCCCAGAGCGAGGCCGCGAAGAGCGCAACCGTGACCAGAATAGTGATCCACTTGAATCGCATCGCCGCCAGGAGGCAGCGACGGTAGAGCCGCATCGGCGCGCCGAGTGTCTCGCCGTGCGCCTCCTTTGGCCGGCGCAGCAGCGCAACCCCGACGACGGGTGCGCAGATGCCGGAGACGAACCAGGACGCCAGCAACGCAAGCGCGACCACGGCGAAGAGCGAGAAGGTATATTCGCCAGCGTCACTGCGCGCCAAGCCGACCGGGACGAATCCGGCAATGGTGACCAGCGTGCCAGTGAGCCGTGGATACGCGGTGGAGGCATAAGCAAAGACGGCAGCTTGCGGCTTGTCATCGCCGCGTTCGAGCCGGAACACCATGCTTTCGATGGTGATCATGGCGTCGTCCACCAGCAGGCCGAGGGAGATGATGAGAGCGCCCAGCGAGATGCGCTGAAGGTCGATGCCGAGGCCTTCCATTGCCGCGAAGACTATCGCCAGCACCAAGGGAATCGAAACGACCACGATCGCGCCCGCACGCATGCCGAGGCTGACGATGCTCACGGCGAGCACGATGCCGATCGCCTCCCACAGCGCCTCCATGAACTCGTCGATCGATTTGCGAACCGTGTCGGGCTGGTTGGCGACCATCACGGGTTCGATGCCGATCGGCAGTTTGGCCTTCAGATCGTGCATCGTCTGCAGGATGTTCTGGCCGAGTGCGAGCACGTCGCCTCCGTCGCGCATGGAAATCGACAGGCCCAGGGCAGGCTCGCCGTTGACGCGGAACATCGGGTCCGGCGGATCGGCGTATTCCCGCTTCACCTGGGCAATGTCGGCCAACCGCACGATTCGGTCGCCGACAACGAAGTTTATGGCGAGGATGTCCTTTTCGGACCCGAACGCGCCACTGACCCGCAGCTTTATGCTCTCCTCGTCGGTGGTGATGACGCCTGAGGGGACGACTGCGTTCTGTGCCGCGAGTGCCGCCGCGAGCGCCGCGGGGTTGAGGCCGTAGCCCGCCAGCTTGGCGGGCGAGAACTCAATGTAGATGCGTTCGTTCTGTTCGCCGATGAGGTTCACCTTGTTGACATCCGGCACCTGCAGCAAACGGTCCCGGATTTTCTCAACATAGTCACGCAGCTCGCGGTGCGTGAATCCGTCCGCCGTGAAGCCATAGACGATGCCATAGGTGTCGCCGAATTCGTCGTCCTCGACGGGGCCGACCACGCCCAGCGGGAGGGTCAACTGGATGTCATGGATCTTCTTGCGCACCTGATACCAGGCATCCGACACCGCCTCTGGCCCAGTCGATCCCTTGAGATAGACAAAGATCGTCGACTGGCCTGGCCTGGTGTAGCTCTTCAGGTAGTCGAGATGAGGCGTCTCCTGCAGCTTGCGCTCGATGCGTTCGGTGATCTCGAGCATCGTGTCTTCGAGCGTCGCGCCCGGCCATTGTGTCTGCACCACCATCGCCTTGATGGTGAAGGTGGGGTCTTCGTTGCGGCCGAGACGCATGTACGACGCGATGCCGATGATGACGAGCATCACCATTAAATAACGGACGAACGGGCGATGTGCGATCGCCCAGGCTGAAAGGTTGAACCCTTTCACGACGACGGGCCGAGCAGCTGAACCTTCTGTCCGGGCCGCAACGCGTGCACGCCGGCGGTTACGATCAGCTCGCCTCCCTCGAGGCCGCGGGACACGACGATGGTGGAAGAGCCTTGCTGCAGCAGTTCGACAGGACGCAAGGACACTTCCATGCTCTTGGGATCGACCACCCAGAGGGCCGGTTGCTTATTATCCGCTATGGTGAGCGCCGTCGCCGGAAGCTCGAAGCCCTCCGTTCCGCGCATGTTGGTACGCCCGATGACCGTCGCGCCCAGCCGCATGGCCTCGGGCCTTTCTCTCAATTCAACTTTTACCCGAAAGCTTCGGGTCACAGGATCCGCTTGCGGTGCCAGCTCGCGGACCCGCCCGGTTGTGTGGACGCTTGGATCGTCGGTCAGTGCGATGCTGATGATGGCGTCGGGGGAGACCTGGCGTATGAGGGTGGCGGGAACGTCGAACACCGCGTCGACGCCGCCCTGCTGCGCGACCGCAATGATCGTCTGACCGGCGCGCACGACCTCGCCAGCCTCGGCGCCGGTAGCGATCACGAAACCGGGAGCGTCAGCCAAAAGGTTCGTGTAGCCGAGCTTGTCTTCGGCATCATGCACCTGGGCAGCGGACGCATCGACCTCGGCCTTGGCCGTCTGGAACGCCCTCTCCGCGGCATCGAATTGGACCCGGGTCGTCCAGCCATCCTTCAACAGCGTCCGCTGGCGCTCCTCATTGTTCGCGGCTTCGTGGAGAGCTGCCTGCGCCTCGGCAAGCTTGGCCTGCGCAGTACGCAAGGCGTCGCGCAGCGGTTGCGGATCGAGTTGCGCAACAAGGTCGTCAGTACGCACCTCGCTCCCCACATCCACCCGACGCACGATCATCCGGCCATCGACGCGGAAGGCGAGGTTTTCTTCGGTGCGGGCGCGAATCTGGCCGGTGACCGACACCGGTTCTCCTTGCGCCTGGGCAACCGCCGTGACGGTCCGGACCGGCCGAATTTCGGCGGATGCGGGCGGCCGCTTGTCGCAGGCAACCAGGACAGCCAAGCAGAGGCAGGCAAGAACGGCTGCTGGTGATCTCATTGCTGACCTCATACTCCGTCGCCACCGACGGTGTGCATTGCGATCACTGATGCCAGACCAAAAAAAGTCCGATATCGCCGGGCATGCCGCCTGGAAAGTCGAGAACGCGCGCTGCTAGATGAAATCTTTGCGGCTTCAAGTCTCTTTCCCAGCGCAGGTACAGCTCAGCCGCTTCGCCTCGTAGGGTCGCCGACCAATCCGGCTCGGACACGTTGATGGCGCGGCCGCCATCGCTGCAGAGCTGACTGGGGAAGCGCAGGAGCATGAATTCGTGCGCGCCATGCTCAGCAGCGATACGAGCCTGGTGAACGCGATTGCGCCAGCCTTCGTCCGTGATATGTCGATCGATCAGTTGCGCCACGGTACGCTGCCGCTCCTCCGCCGCACTCCGGCGGAGCTCCTCCGAGTGCTGGAGCTCCCGGCCCTCATAATCAGCGGCCAACCGGCAGAAATCCGCGACCGTGACTCGGGCGTCATCTGACGCGGCCTTGGGTGCCACCTGTGGCCCCGCTCCGCGGTGTGAATGATCAACGCGCCGATCGATATCGGGGAGCATCCCGGCCAGGAAACCGGGCAGCTTCGGTTTCGTGTCGTCCTCGGGACTCTCTTGCGCCAATGCGCGCAGCAGGTTTTCCCGACTGACGATGCCGACAACTTGACTATCTCGAACCACCGGCACCCGCTTGATCCGGTAAGCTTGCAGCAATCGGGCGATTTCGACGATGCTGGTGTCCTCGCCCACGGTGACCACGGGTCGCGACATGACATCGCCGGCGAGTTGCGCCGGCCGCCGCAAGCCGGCGACGAATTCGGGGCTGAGCGGTTCGCCTTCGGCCAGCATTGCCAACCACCACTCGCGCCGTGCTTGGCGGTCGATATCGGAGCGACCAATGAGATCGCCTTCGCTGACCATGCCGATCGGCGCGCCACTCCTGTCGAGGACTGGAACCGCGCTGATATGGCTTTCGAGCAGCAACCGAGCGATGTCGCGGGTCGCCGTGTCGGCGCGTACCGTTATGACCTTGCTCGTCATGACATCGCGCGCTTTCATTTCTGCGGCCTGCCTAGCCGACGATGTGGTATCCGCCATCGACATAGACCGTCTCCCCTGTGATCAACTTGGCATGGTCACTCGCAAGGATGGCCGTGGCCACGCCGACATCCTCGATGCTGACGAGACGTCTTGCGGGTGCGCGTGCGGCGGCTCGCTCGAGCAAATCGTCGAAATGATCAATCCCGGAGGCAGCGCGTGTTTTGATCGGACCTGGCGAGATCGCGTGGACGCGGATCCCCTTTGGCCCAAACTCGTAGGCCAGATAGCGCGCGGCGCTTTCCAGCGCGGCCTTCACAGGACCCATCACATTGTAATGCTCGATGACCTTCTCGGCGCCGTAGTAGCTCATCGTGAAGAGCGCACCGCCATCGCGCATTAGCGGCTCCGCCAGTCGCGCCATGCGTATGAACGAATGGCACGAAATATCCATGGCCAGGAGGAACCCGTCGCGCGAGCAGTCGGCGAGGCGGCCATGCAGATCTTCCTTCGGTGCGAAGGCGATGGCATGCAGCGCGAAGTCAAGCCGGCCCCAGCGTTGGGCGATGGCCTGGAATACGGCTTCGAGCTGGCCCGCCTCGCTCACATCGCAGGGCATGAAAATCGGTGCCTCGAGCTGCCGCGCGAGCGGCTCGACATAAGGCTTGGCTTTCTCGTTCAGGTACGTGATCGCCACTTCCGCCCCGAGGGCGCGGAAAGCGTCCGCGCATCCATAGGCGATCGAATGCTCGTTGGCGATGCCGATGACGAGTCCCTTCTTGTCCGCGAGTGGCTTCTTCGTGATGTCGATCATTGCTGCTGCTCCAGGGAAAGGACATCGGATAGGACCGCGTCGGCCGCCGATGGATGCGATGCTAATCCGATCCCCGCGACCTCGATGGTTCGACGGGCAATCATACGCTCCTCGTCAGTAGGGATCACCCAGGCGGAAACGCGGCTGCCCGGTGCCGAAATGCATTCGTCACTACGTTCATTGGCATGTGCATCCAGGGTGATCCCGAGCCAGCGGCTTCTTTCGCACACTCGGCGGCGGATCTCCGGTGCGTGCTCGCCGATCCCGGCGGTGAAGACAAGCCCGTCGAGTCCTCCGAGCGTGGCCGCCAGAGCACCGAGCTCGCGCGAGACCCTGTAGACGAAGAGCTCAATGGCGTCCTCGGCTCGGGGATCTGGAGAGGCGAGGAGCTCGCGCATGTCGCTGCTGAGAGCCGACACACCCAGCAGTCCACTTCGGTGGTAGAGCAAATCCTCGATAGCTTTGGCGTCCATATCTCGCGCGCTCAGGAGATGCAGGATGACGCCGGGGTCGAGCGCGCCGCACCGCGTGCCCATGGGGAGCCCGTCAAGCGCGGTAAAGCCCATTGTGGTATCGACGCTCTTTCCGTCGAGCATCGCGCAGAGGCTGGCACCAGCACCGAGATGAGCGGCAATAACACGGCCTCTCGCGATGGTTGGCATTCTCGCGCGCAATACCGATGCGATATAATCGTAGGAAAGCCCGTGGAATCCGTAGCGTCGGATGCCCGCTTCGTGCAGCTCGCGCGGCAAGGCGAAGCGCTGCGCGACTGGTGGCTGATCGTGATGAAAAGCGGTATCGAAGCACGCGATCTGCGGCAGCAATGGGTGAAGCACGGCAATCGCACGAATAGCCGCGATATTGTGTGGCTGATGCAGCGGCGCCAGCGGACAGAGCGATTCAAGCTGGGTCAGTACTGCATCATTGATGCTCGTCGGCGCAGCAAAAGCGATGCCGCCATGGACGACGCGATGCCCAACGGCGAGCGGCATCTGACCGCCCAGATGAGCTTCCATCCAGTCAATCAACGAGCCAAGCACTCCCTCGTGGTCCGACCTGGACTCACGGGGCCAACGCTTCTCGGCAATTGTCATACCGCTCGCATCCTTAACAGTCATGTGCGGCGCAGAGCCGATGTTCTCAATCTGCCCCTTGAAGAGCAGGGCGGGCTCGTCCGCATTCACGGCGGAGTAGGCCGAGAACTTGATGCTCGAAGAGCCTGCGTTGATCACCAAGATAGGGCCGCGCATGAGCATCACTCCGCCGCAAGAGGCACTCGGGCTGCCTGGCGTCGCGCGTGCGCGAGCAGAACGGCCACGGCCGCCGACGCCAGTCGCGTCCGGAGATTGTCCGCGCGGCTTGTCAACATGATCGGAATTCGCGCACCCAGCACGATGCCGGCGGCATCGGCATTGGACATGTATGTGAGCTGCTTTGCCAGCATGTTTCCCGCCTCCAGATCGGGAACCAGCAGGATATTCGCCTTGCCCGCGACCGGTGAGACGATGTGCTTCTCTTGAGCGGCCCGCTCGCTCACGGCATTGTCGAACGCCAATGGCCCATCGACGAGGCCGCCGGTGATCTGGCCGCGATCGGCCATCTTGCAGAGCGCCGCCGCCTGCAGGGTCGAAGGAATTTTTTCACTGACGGTCTCCACTGCGGAGAGAATCGCTACCCTGGGCTGTTTGAAACCCAGGACTAGCGCCAGATCGATCGCGTTCTGGCAGATGTCGCGTTTATCCGCGAGAGTCGGGAGAATATTGATAGCGGCGTCGGTGATGATGATCGGGTCTGGGTAGTTCGGGACATCCATTATGAAAGCGTGACTGATTCGCCGTGTCGTTCTGAGGCCCGTCTCAGCCGTCACCTCATGCATCAACTCGTCCGTGTGCAAGTCGCCCTTCATAAGCGCCTCCACCTTGCCGGCTCGGGCAAGCGCGACGGCCTTGGCAGCGGCAGCTTGGCTATTCTCCACGCCGACGATCTCGTATTTGTCGATGTCGATGCGTTCTGACGCAGCAAGTGACCGGATCCGCGATTCGGGCCCCACAAGGATAGGCCAGATGAGCCGCGCCTCGGCGGCTCGGACGGCTCCTTCGAGCGCCGCCCAGTCGCAAGGATGTACGACGGCGGTCGGGATCGGCTCGAGCTCGGCGCATCGAGCAATCAGCTCCTGATAGCGGTCGTGCCGTCGGAGCTGGACCTCCGGCAGCTCGACGCGGGGCCGCCGAATCTTCTCGGTTGGCGCCATCGTTACCGCCGTGCCGGTTATTACCTCTTCGCCCTTCTGATTGACGCAGCGGCAATCGAAGACAACGATATGCTTCTCCGGCTGCCTCTCTTTAGCGGTCACGGTCACCGTGATCGTGTCGCCGAGGCCGACTGGTTTCCGGAAACGCAGGTCTTGTCCCAGATAGATCGTGCCAGGACCAGGAAGACGCGTTCCGAGAACAGCTGAGATGAGCGCACCGCCCCACATTCCGTGTGCGATGATGTGGTGGAACATGCTGTGTTCGGCGTAGGGCTGGTCCAGATGGGCCGGATTCACGTCGCCGGACATGACGGCGAACAGGGCGATATCGTCTTTGGATAGAGTCCGGCTCAAGCTCGCGGACTCCCCGATGGTGATTTCGTCGAACGTACGGTTTTCGATGATGTCGCTGGGTTCCATCGCTGTCTCCGCAAGTTGCGGCTAAGGGGGTTTTCAGGGCTGGCGGACGTAAGCGCCCGGGGCATCCCGCCGCGGCGCGTAGCCTTTCTCGGGCGCGCCCATGGCTGGTGGTGATACTTTGTCGCTCGAACGTCGGGCCAGCCACGACTCCCATTCGGGCCACCACGACCCCTGGCGCACCGGCGTTTCGGCCAGCCAAGTGTCGGGATCGATGTAGCGTTCTCCTGGCAGCCGTGTGCGGATCTGATACATGCGTCCAGGATGGCCCGGCTCGCTGACGATACCGGCATTGTGACCGCCGCTGGTCAGGACAAAGGTGAGTTCATTCGTCGGCACGAGATGTGCTTTGTAGACAGAGCGCCAGGGAGCGACGTGATCGGCCACGGTGCCGACGGCGAAGACCGGAATTCGGATATCCGTCACCCACACGGGACGGCCCTCCACCTCAAAGTGCCCCTCGGCGAGATCGTTGCTGAGGAAGAGCCGTCGCAAATAGTCGGAGTGCATGCGGTAAGGCATGCGCGTCGCATCCGCATTCCACGCCATCAGATCGCTCATAGGCTCCCGTCCGCCGAGCAGGTATTCCCGGATGAGACGCGACCACACGAGATCGTTTGATCGGAGGATCTGGAAGGCGCCGGCCATTTGGTACGTGTCTAGGTACCCGCGATCCCACATCATGTTCTCGAGATAGGCGATCTGGCTCTCGTTGATGAACAGCGTGAGTTCGCCAGCCTCGGTGAAATCGCCCTGAGCCGCGAACAGCGTCTTCGAGGCGAGGCGGTCGTCGCCATCACGGCCCATGGCGGCCGCGGCTATCGTCAGCAGCGTACCTCCGAGGCAGTAGCCAGCGGCATGGATCTTGCGCGCAGGGACGATCGCCGAGACGGCATCAAGGGCGGCCATCACGCCGAGCCGCCGATAATCTTCCATGCCGAGGTCGCGATCCTCAGAGGTCGGGTTCTTCCACGAGATCATGAAGACTGTATGGCCGCGCTCGACCAGATATTTGACCAGCGAGTTCTCCGGCGAGAGATCGAGGATGTAGTACTTCATGATCCAGGCAGGCACGATGAGGATGGGTTCCGCATAGACCTGGTCCGTCGCGGGCGAGTATTGGATCAGCTCGATCAGCCGGTTTTGAAAGACCACCTTTCCGGGTGTCACAGCGACATTCTGCCCAACCGCGAACTTCTCGGCGCCGACAGGGGGTTTGCCGGTCGTCGATCTTTTCCAATCCTCAAGGAGGTTCTGGAACCCCGTGACGAGATTGCGCCCGCCCTGCTCGACAGTCGCCTGCGCCACCTCAGGATTTGTCCAGATGAAGTTCGAGGGCGAAACAACATCCAAAAGTTGTCGCAGCGTAAACGACAACCTTTGCTCATTGCGTTTCGAGACGCCATCGACGTTCGTGGTCGCGTTTTGCCACCACTGCTCGGTCAGCAGGAAGGACTGGTAGATCAGGTCATATGGCCATTGCTGCCATACCCCTCCTCGAAATCGCCGATCCTGTGGCGACGCCGCTACACACGGTGGGGTATGCGGGTCTGCGGCGCGCTGAGCGGCATAGGTTACAAGCGCCTCTGTCTTGCGAAACCAGCTCTCGACAAGCTGCAACTGCTTTCCCGGAGAGGTCGCGAGATGTACCAGCCAGTCGAAGGTCTGCTCCGCGAGCACGGCAGGACTGAGGCCAAATGTCAGCCTCGCCAAATTCGCTTTGAATGCGCGGTCGATGCTGATGTAGCTGTAGTGATCGGAGATCGCGGTTAGGGCGGTTGAGGATAGCGGGGGTGCGGCGACAGGCACTTCGGTCTTGCTCGCACGGTTCTGAGGTAGTCGCTCGGTGGCATCCGCGAGCGTGGCTTGCGTGGAGCCGCGCTTCACTTCGGATCCTTTCCTCGCCGCAGGAGTTTGCCCTGGCAGCGATGGCGAAAGTGGCGCAGCCGCAGCTGCCACATCCGATGAGTTCTGAGTGTCCTGTGATTGTTCTATCATGGCGATCGCTCTCCAAAAGCTCATCGCTCAGAAAGGCATCTCCCCCCAATTTTTCTTGCTCGCGCGGCCGAATTCACCATGGAATCCGTCGCGCATTGCTGCATTGACCTGCATCAAATCCATCGCGCGATGAGTCCCAGCGTCAGGATTTTCTGTCTTGCTCGCCGAATTGCGTCGTAACCTTGCTCAGAATTCCCGCCATCTTGCTCCGGATTTTGCTCGCTTCGTCGAGGTACTGAGCGGTAGCTTTCTCGGAGATCGCCTTCTGATAGTCCAGAAGGTCGCTCGGACTGCGGCAGTCTGTCAGCGCCTTCCAGGCGTCGATATCCGCTTGAACACGGGCCTGCGTGAAGGCCACTATCTCCAGTGCGAGCTCGACCGCGCCTTCGAGCACGGCAGTGTTGCACCGCGCCCAGCCCTCGAGGAACCGACCGTTTGCATCCGGCCACAGGCTCCAGTCTGGAGTGACCCGAATTGCACCGGGCTCCGGCTTGGAAACCTCTGTCGTGGTCTCGTTCTTTGTCATGATTACCCTCCTTCTCGACTGGTTGGGCATTGAGGGCTTCGCGCTCAGTATCGGTAGACGCCTCGCCCGGTCTTGCGTCCGAGGTAGCCGGCTGCGACGAGCTCCTTGAGGAGCGGCGCCGGCCGGTATTTCGGGTCGCCGAACTCGTCGTTCATCGTCTCCATGACCGAAAGGAGGACATCGAGCCCGATAAGGTCGGCGAGCGCGAGTGGACCAATTGGATGGTTGCACCCGAGCTTCATGCCCTGATCGATATCTGTCGCGCTCGCATCGCCCTCGGCGAGAACGAAGAATGCCTCGTTGAGCATCGGGAGGAGGATGCGATTGACGACGAAGCCGGGCGAGCTCTTGACGGTGATGGGCGTCTTGCCGAGCTTCCTCGCAAGCGCCTCGACGGCGTCATGAGTGGCGTCGCTCGTCTGCATGCCTCGCACGATTTCAACCAGCCCCATGACAGGCACCGGATTGAAGAAATGCATGCCGACAAATCGATCGGAATGGGAAATCGCCCTCGCCAATTTCGTGATCGACACCGAGGAGGTATTCGACGCAACGATGGCGTCGGGCCGGACCATCGGGTCGATGTGCTTCAGGATCGTGCGCTTGACCTCGAGATTCTCAGTTGCCGCCTCGATCACGATGTCGGCCGGGGTCAGCGCGTCGTAGCTCGTCGAGTGCCTGATGCGCGCGAGCGCCGCGTCTTTTTCAGCAGCCGAGAGCTTGCTCTTGGCGACGAGCCGGTCGAGGTTCCGGCCAAGCGCCACGATGCTATTCTCGACGATGGCATCGTTCACATCGGTCAAAATCACGTCGAGCGCAGCGGCCGCGCAAACCTGCGCAATACCGCTGCCCATAGTGCCGGCGCCGATGATCCCGACGGTTTGGATTGGCATGAGCACACTCCTCGTTTGCTAGATCGGACGTTTCTTTCACTGCATCAGTCCGAGAAGCGCGGCCAGTCCCTGGGGGATGGGACCAGCCGCTTCAAAGCCCGGGCGGGGAGGGGATATCCCGGGCGTTCGGACACGCCTTTCATACGCCGCCGCCGCGTCGAGCTGGGGTAAGGTCTGGTTAGTTGTGGTTAGACCTTGTCAGGGATGCCCCGCAAGGAGCGCCTGCGGCGCGGCTTAAGCCCCTGATGCCGCGTTGAGTTCGTTGAGGAGGTGTCTAGCGTGTCTGAGGTCCGATGTACCGAACCCCTCGGTGAACCGGTCATAGACGCTTTGCAGGAGCTGGTGCGCTTCCGTCGTGTGCCCCTGCCTTTGCTCCAGGCGCGCGAGGCTCGCCGCAGTCCGCAACTCCCAAGAGAGCGCGCCCTGGGCGCGGGCGCGATCGAGCGAGCGCAGAAAACATTGCGTGGCAAGCGCGGGATTCGGAATTGCCGGCAGCAACAAAAGCTCGCCCTTTATGCGAAGCATTTCCGGAGATATCGAGAGCACCTGATGGCATTCGATCCGCTCCAACTCCTCGTCCACGATTGCCAAGATCTCATCAGCGGATTTCGGATCCATCACGCTCTGCGCGAAATCGCTGATGCTGAGCAAAATGTGCCATCCGGAGTCACGCCAATACTGTAGGGCAACTCGGAGCTGCTCGGCGTTACCGCCCCCTTTCGCTTTGCGCAACGAAAGAATTTCCTGCACGGCCTTGCCGTAAGCCAGAAAGTCCGCCAACGCATATCTCTGGGCGTAGCTGACGAGCTCCGCCGCATATCGATCCGCTGTTTCCAAGTCTCCGGTAAGCAAGGAAACAGCGCAGCCCCCTAAAGCCAGTGCGGAACACAAAGTAATGGGGTGCTGCAGACGCCGTGCGTCCTCTACTGACATGCGCATCGCTTCGATCGCCTGATCGGGATAGCCCCGAAGCCAGAGTATGCGGGCCAGACTGTAACGCGTCACGACGTGCAGATCGAAGCCGACGCGGTGGAGGAAATGGCTCCTAGGCGCGGATGGCCGGCCCTGAAGCAGATGCTCGAGGCGCCGACGCGCAGAGTCGTGTTCACCGATCCATTGCTCGGAGATGCCGAGCATCCACTCTGCTGTCGCCGATGCGACCGGATCTGCCAAGGAGGCAGCGACCGTACCTGCCTGGCGAGCAAGCTTCATCGCGGTCCTCACCTCGCCGATGCGCATATGATAGATCCAGAACGTGTGGAGGATACGCAGCTGATAGTCCGTATCCCCGAGGTGCTCAGCAAGCTCGATCGCCCGGGTCAGAGCAGCATTGGCCTCGGACGCCTTGTTCCTCACGAGCTGAAACGATATTCCGAGCGCCGCCTGAAGCTTCATTTCCTCACGGGTACCTCGCAGCTTTGCCGGATCGAGGCTCCGGATCGCACGCTCCGCCCAACGGTGCCACTCCCCCATCAACGACATCGAGAGCCAAAGCGGCACGGAGGACGCTGCTAGGCAGACACCGATCGCGACATCGCCCGGTGGAGTGAATGCCCAACGCAGTGCGGCTCGCAAATTGTTAATATCGAGAGCGAGGTCAGCGGACGCTCTGTCGAACTCCGCGTCGTCGCGGGAGACGGTCTCCAAAAGTTCGCAAAAGTACACGGCGTGACGCCGCGCGAGCGGCTCCCGTTCCCCGCGTTCCTTGCATTTCTCGATCGCATAAGCGCGCGTCGTTTCCGTCAGCCGAAAGCGCGGTTCGACGAGATCCACGTCAGCGGCAACGAGTGATTTTGTCGCCAATTCCATGACCACATCGACGAACTGCTCTCGGGATTGGTCGACGTCGCTGGCCACCGCGGCAGCAGCGGCGAGCGTGAATCCCCCAGCGAAGACCGCGAGCCGCGAGAAGGCGGTCTGCTCGGGTGGTAACAGCAGCCCATAGCTCCAATCCAGCGCGGCGCGCATAGTCCTGTGACGGGGCAGCGCCATCCTGTGTCCACCGGTGAGAACCTGGAGCCCATCCTGCAGCCGCGCCGCGAGCCCGCGCACACCGAGAACGTCAACCCGAGCAGCCGCGAGCTCGATGGCCAGAGGAATACCGTCGAGCCCGCGGCAGATCTCGCCTACCAGCGGCGCATCCTCGTCGCGCAGATCGAACCCGCTGTGGCTGGCCGCCGCGAGGTCGACGAACAGCTGAACGGCCGGGAACCGCAGCGCCTCGGACGAGGTAAGGTGCTCCGATGCAGGCGGGCTCTCGAGCGGCCCTAGCCGGTAGATGTGTTCCCCCTCGACGCGCAATGGCTCGCGACTGGTCGCTAGAATGTGCACGCCCGGCGCGGCCTTCAGAATCGCGACCACCAAGCCCGCGATGGCGTCGATCACGTGAGAGCAATCGTCGAGCACAAGCAGCACGCGTGCATGGCACAAACCAGTCACCAGGCTTTCGAGTGGATCTTCGGGATTAGTATTGATTCCAACCGCAGCGGCCACAGCGCTCCCAACAAAGGCCTGATGCGGGAGCCGTGAAAGATCGACGCTCCAGATACCGTCCTCGTAATCGCCAATCACCTGCTCGGCGATGGCTATCGCGACGGACGTCTTGCCAATCCCACCCGGTCCGACAATGGTCATCAGTCGTTGCGTCCGCAGCCGATTTGCTAATTTAGCGATGACATCCGCGCGCCCGATCAAGGGCGTAAGGCGAGGCGGCAGATTGTGCTTCTTCGTCAGAGGAGCCGTGGCTAGTTCCGGCCGAGCAGCATCGCTTTCCGCGGTGACTTCCGCGACAAACCGGTAACCTTGACCCGGGCTCGATTCTAGGTAGCGGCGGCCCTCCCGGCCGTCGCGAAGAGCCCGACGCAGGTTGGCGATTTGGAACTTTAAGTTCCCCTCGGCGACGTGCGTCCCGTGCCACACTCGGGAGATCAGTTCATCCTTGCTGAGCAGTTCGCCCGGTCGTTCGAGAAGCGCAATGAGGAGATCAAAGGCGCGGCTGCCCACACGAACCGGCTTGCCCGCCTCGAGCAAGAGCCGCTGGCGGGGGAATAGACGGAAGGGGCCGAACGATATCGCTCCGTCGGTCGACGCCACAGCTGCGGTTGCCACCATAGTCATCGAGCCATGTTGTGCGTTTGGCAATAATATACCCTACTCCTATGGTTGGCACCGACAGCCAGCAGGGATGAGGCTGTCCCGGTCCGTCTTCCCCCTGGTTTGACTGGCGTGAGGGCGCGAGATAGCCTCGCAGTCGAGCAGCGCGATAAGCACGCTCGCCTTCGGCGGTGCCTGCATCTCGCTCCTCAATCACGCCGACCGGGTCAAGGCAGCCTGCCTCGCCCAACTCGTCAACGCGATTGCGCCAATCATGACGGAGGACGGCGGTCCAGCCTGGCGGCAGACCATCTTCTTCCCTTCGCGCAGATGAGTCGTTTCGGCCGTGGCCGCGTGCTCAGGACCGAGACGGATTCCCCGACCTACGAGTGCCGCTGCTTCGATCCGCGCGGTCCAATTGACCAGCACTATCCATTGTCCGCATTGCCTTAGCTCAAGCTCGCCGCCGTGCACGACGGCGACAGCAAGAGCCTCACGCTTCGTCGCCCTGAGCCGGTATCTCCGAGAAGAGTTGCCCCTTGAAGTGCGGACGGAGCATTTAATCGGACTCTCAGTCGACCAAGCTCGTGCTTCGAGACGCGGACCTAGGGTCAAAGCGGACCCCGACCGCATGAAACAGTCCCCGCTCAAAGGGCTTGCCGCAAACGCTAACGTCATTCGCGCAAGGCTCCCATCGGCGTCATGGAACGTGATCCGGCTCGAATACGGAGAGCAGCGCCTCGCATCGATTGGGTTTATCCCAATCCCCGAGTTGCGCCATGTGTAATAACCCGCGGCAAAGACATGATTTGCGGTGTCGAACGGTGGCGGCGAAGTCGCACCCAATCATGGCGTCGAGTTTTGAGGCGCAATAGCCAATATCTGAAATCCGCCCCGATCAGCGGCTGGGTCCCACAGCAGTTGCATGACGTGCCCAAAGAACTGAATAGGCTGCGGGGTCTTTGGGGAGCTAATCTACTTAGCCAAGGTTCATGGAGTGGGTCAGGCAGGCGGGCGATCTGGTCTTCAATGTACTGGGTGCGTTTCCGATCTTGATCGCCATCAGCCTCGGCTATCGCTCATTCTGGACGCGGCGCGAACCCGGTGCACCGCCGCGATATGATATGGCGGAAAGAGGGGACGCATGGGCAACGGTGGTCTGGTGTTCGCGTTCGCGTTCCGAGGTGGGTCGAGGCAGGCAGCGAGCGATTTTGCGGAGGCCGCCGCCGCCGCCGCAAATGCAGATTTCCTCTGGGTGCATCTCGACCTCGGCGATGCTGCTGCGCAGGCCTGGTTGCGTGCACGTCCGTGGCCTGCCAACGTCATCGAGATTGTTGCAGCTCCGATCCAGCGCGGTAAGCTCTTCATTAATTCGGAATTGATATATGGCCATCTGCGCGATTTCCGCTACGCACCCGGCGACAGCCTGCAAGCGGGCTCGCTCAGTGTCGTCGTCTCTCAACGCTTGCTCGTCACCGGTCGGCGCATTCCCCTGCGTTCGATCGGAGAGCTGCGGCGAAGGGTCGAGTCTCAAACGGTCCGGCCCGCAAATCCATACGGTCTGATCACGGAATTCTTCAAGGCCTTGAACGACATCGGCGAGGATCAACTGCAAAAGGCCGGTGAGCACCTAAGATCGATGGAGTCGAAGGTGCTGAAACGTATCGGTGCCGAGCATCGCGAAGAAATCCTCGAGATGCGGCGTGACTCGATCGAGATCGTCCGCGACATGACCTACAAGAGAACAGCCCTGCTGGACTGGGTGCGCGAGCAACCGTCGGTATTGCCGCGGGACGAGTACGAGCGCCTCAACCACCAAATCCACCGCTACGCGGCGCTGGTCGAGGACGCTCAGGAATTCGCGGACCAATGCCAGTTCGTGCTCGAAGAGCTACGGGCCCAGGTCGAGGAGAAGACCAGCCGAAACCTCTATATCCTTACAGCTTTCTCGGTGATCTTTCTGCCCGCGACGCTGGTCGCGAGCATCTGGGGCATGAACGTCGGCGGCCTTCCGTTCAGCGACAACCCGCACGGCTTTATAATGGTCGGTGGCTTGATAGCGGCCACTTCCATTGCGGTCCTGCTATTTCTATTCCGGTTTAGGTTCTTCTGAGCAGGCGCCTTGTCGCGGACTTTTTTGGTGTCCTCCCAGCGGCGGAGCGCCAATGGACCTTTAAGCTCGGCCGAAAAGTAGACTTGGAGCGAAGGCGCCTTGGATATCCAAACAAAACTCGTAAAACAGTCGCCCCTGACCCTGCTCGCGCCGCCCCGTCATCATCCCCCGTCGCCAATCGCGCCGGGCTGCTACGGAATCACGCTTGCTCTCGTTCTTCAATCTACTTTTGCAGCCCTATCAGCACGATCAGCACGTTTCAGCCGGATTGACGGCCGCAGGTGTTGTCCTATCTAGGCCGAAGACACGACATCGGTCGTGTAGCGGCCCGGGACGCGGACGTGCGAGACTCCGACAGACGCGAATAATTTCTCAAGCAATGTCTAATAGGATCAAGCCAGCGTACTGCCTATGACCATGTGCTGGTCCCATCGTACCTGCATGTCGGCGTGCTTCTTGATCAAGTCCTGCCGTGTCGCGTGCCATACGCTCGCGGCACTCTCGTCGGCCACCATATGCTCCAGGCCGGCGCGAATGCCCTCAACTTTTTTGCGGCAACCTGCTGGCCTTCGGATCACAATCGCAATGATGTAGCGGACCAGTGACAAGCTTGGCGCGGTCAAGGGATGACTGGCCGACTCATCGGCCAGAGCGAATGGTGTTATTTCTCTTTCAGTAACGTCCTTTTCGCCTCTTCAATTTCCCTGAGTTTCAACTTGTCCACCTGGGGGTACGCCAGATCGAGGGACGCCAACGTGCTAATGATCACAGCGCCAACAGCCACTCGCGTGAACCATTTATTGTCGGCCGGCACGACATACCACGGGCATTCCTTGGTGGCGGTGTTTCGGATCATGTCCTCGAAGGCTTCCTGGTACTGATCCCATTTGGCGCGCTCAGTTATGTCCGAGATAGAGAACTTCCAGTTTTTGTCCGGCATTTCTGCGCGCTCCAGAAAACGCCGCCTCTGTTCGCCCTTCGAAAGGTGCAGAAAGAATTTCACAGGCACGATGCCATTGCGTGCTAGGTAGGTTTCGAAGGCGCGAATGTCATGGAAACGCTCGTCCCAGATGTCCTTGGTAACGAGGGATGACGGAACCTGCTCTTTCGCTAAGAACTCTGGATGCACGCGAACCACAAGCGTTTCTTCATAGTAGCTGCGATTAAAAATGCCGATGTGTCCACGATTAGGCAGGCATTTCGTACAGCGCCATAGATAGTCATGGTCGAGATCTTCGGCAGAGGGAGATTTGAAGGAGTGAACTTGGCATCCCTGCGGGTTGACGCCGGACATCACATGTTTGATAACGCCATCCTTCCCCGCGGCGTCCAGGGCCTGCAGAACGACGAGCACCGCCCACTTGTCCTGCGCATAAAGCTTATCCTGCAGCTCGGCGAGCGCCTCGATGCCGAGCGCCAGTGCCTCCTTGGCGCGTGGTTTTTCTTCTGACCCTATTCCAAGCGTGTCGCCGGGGTCGAAATCTCGCAGCCGGAATTTCTTGCCATTGGTCACGCGGAAGGGATCAGCGAACTTTCGGGCTTTCTTGATGACTTGTTTCACATTCATCTGCCGTCTCCGGAATCAGAAATCAGCGTGTCGGGTTGGGCGTTTGATCTAACCTATTTGTGCCGAATTGACTTACAGCTCTGATCAAAAGGCGCGATTGATTCAGATCAATAGCGGTGCCCCTGCAACTGCATCTCGATCGTTTCGCCGCCGAAACTTGCGCCGCGTTGCAAAGCGCTGACACCGAGGTTCGCCGACCGCGCATGAGCCAGCGGATAGTGCTGTATTTTTGGAGGATAAGCATGGCTGCGATAGAGCAACGCTACATCGGTTCGCAGTCGGCTGCTCGGGGATGCATCGCCCCAGGTGTCAACCCCGCTTTCGCCGGCACGTCGGTTGATCGTGGCAGTTCCTATTCCGACCTCATCGGTGAAATAAATGTCGAGGTAGGCCGGATAGGTACTCTGCAATCGCACGGCTCGCAGCTCCCGGTGGCAAGCCCTTGTCGCCGTGGATCCCCTTCTGACGGTTGCATCCGCTTGGATGAGCCTGCCGTCGACGGCAAACCCTTCGCCACCGGCCGAGCCTTCCTCGATGCACCGGCGCACGACCGTCTCGAACAGATGGCGCAAGAGATCGCGGTCGCGGAAACGGCCGTGGCGGTTCGTCGAGAAGGTCGAATGGTCGGGCACATCGCCGCCAACCCAGGCGGGGAGAACCACCGATAGGCCAAGTTGAGATGAACCTCGCCGCATAGCCGGCGTTCCGAACGGATGCCATAGCAATGACCGACGAGCAGCGTGCGGATCAGCAGCTCGGGATCGAACGACGGTCGACCGGTCGTGCTGTAGAACGGCGCCACGTCCGACCGTAGGTCATCAAGCTCGACGAAGCGATCGACGGCGCGCAGCATATTATCCGGCGGTACATTCTTCTCGAGCGAGAGCGCGTAGAACAAAGCGCCCTGTTCGACTTGTCGTTCACCCATCATCTCTTTCACTCCCGATTCAACATCACGAGTGAATCAGCAACCCAGCGACGCCGCAACCTGAGTTTTTCAACAGAACCGACCCAAACCAGACCCCGACAGAGCGTTATCGAAACGTGCTCGATTCTCGATGCGCTCCTACTGACCCGGTGGGCCGTCCATTCGCCGAGCCAGCTAGACGCATAACGGGAAGGCGCACCCTTGGTTGCGCCTTCCCCTTATGCACTCGCTTCCCTGCGGCGCCGTGCGTTTTGATCCTGATCAATGCTAACCGCGCAGCGCTCGCCAGCATGCAAGCGATTGACTGTCTCGCAAGGGAGAGCACGGATGTGGAGAGATCCGCGAGTCGATCAAATATTTTCGCACAATCTGCCGCGTTACGTCGCGATCGGCGTCGATTCGAACGATGTTCAGCGGCTCATCGAGCGTATCGAGCGGTGGGAGGACTGGTGCCGCCTGTGGTCAGAGGAAGCGGCGCGCCACGAGGCGCTCGCGAAGGAGGCGACCGACAAGGGCCGGGCGGTTAGCGCCGCCGAAGCCTATGTGCGCGCCGCGATTTATTATCATTGCGCCAAGCACCTGTTTGCAGCCCATGCGGACGAGTGGCGGACCGCACACGAGAGCGTGGTCCGGTGCTATGCGGCGGGCGCGCCGCACCTAGACCCGCCGCTGCAGCGGCTATCGTTCCCCTACGCGGGCGTCGAGATATCCGGATGGTTGCGCAAGCCGCGCGGAAGCGCGTGTCCGTCGGTCGCGATCCTGCTGCCCGGGCTGGACGCCTGCAAGGAGGAGCTCCATGCCTGGGCGGCGGCATTCGTCGCCCGCGACGTGGCCGCGCTCACGATCGACGGCCCCGGCCAGGGCGAGACCTCGTTTCATCTTCCGATCACCCACGAGTGGGGACGGGTCATCGCCGCCGTGATCGACGGGCTGGAACGCCGTGACGATGTCGACGCCCGCAGGGTAGGAGTCGTGGGGCAGAGTCTCGGCGCTCTATACGCGCCGCTCGCTGCGGCCGGTGAGCCGCGCATCAAGGCGTGTATCGCCAACTGCGGCCCGTACGACGTCAGCCGCCTGCTGGCGAAGTCGCCGCCGATCCAACAGGAGGTGTTCCGCGCGGGCGCTCACGCCCGCACCGCGGAGGAAGCGCAGCAGGTCGCCGACAAGCTCACGCTCGTGGGTGCGGCAGAACGGATCACGTGCCCGCTGCTGGTAGTGGTCGGCGGCGAGGACAAACTGGTCCCGCCCTCGGAAAGTGAACGGCTGGCCAAGACCGCGTCCGGTTCCACCGAACTGATGGTCTATCCCGAAGGCGATCATGTCTGCTTCAACATCAGCTATAAATTTCGTCCGCTGACGGCCGACTGGATGGCCGAACACCTCGGCGTATGGCAGGCTTGATTGGGTGGCCGGCCCGGAATCCTCGAAGGGTTGGCCGTCTATCCATCGAGGCTCGGCGCTTTTGCGACTGTGGATCCGACTTCGCCTTTTGGCACATCTACGACCCATTAAATGGTCGCAGATGGCTGCTTCGTTGCTGAGAAGCGGACACCTTGCAGATTACTGCGGCTTATCGTTTTAGCTGATGCACGGCGAACTCACTCACCGAAGAGGACGTAGCCGACCTCGCGCATGTAGCGGCCGAGCTCGCCCATGAGCGCAGAGAAGGCTTCGATGCCGAACAAGCCTTGATCTGTCTCGGACGCGCAGCGCAGATCGATACCCTGTTTCTTCTTGAGGCTCGAAAGCTCGCACAGAGCATCAGGTTGCGTATGCGAATTAGCCGTGCGGGCTTGCGCGGCTTCAACCCGCTGACCGAACGCCTGAACAAGATCGAGCGCGACTGCCTGGCGATTATTGATGTTGCAACGGCGGTGAAGAAACCGTCGAAGAACAGGCGCAGGCGTCCTATTCGATCTTGACGATTTCCATTTCTGCGCCCCTTGAGCGCGTCGAGCCGGTACTAAACCTTATGTCGGCGTCCCTTTGAGGCGCACGCCGCTGCTAGCCGTCCCCTACAGGGCTCCCCCACCCGTGCGGCATGGGCCTTCCCGTAGCGGAAGGAAGGAGAGCAACTGCCGGCACAGTGACGGCAACCTTGCCCGCCTTTTCCAAGAACTCGCGGCGATCAGCGATTTTCTGCTCGAGCAATTTCTCGTCAACTGATTCCTGCTCGTCCATCGGTATCCTCCCAGAATGCCCGAATGGCGCAATCTTTGCTATGGAGCGACGCCGTACACGCCGATGCGACCGGCTAACGAGGAATCAAACCTGGTATCGATTTGAGGATATCACCTGCGCCGCTGGGCTGCTGCGGGGGCGCGACGGGCGCGCCTCCGGGCAACGTGCCCGCGCCGGGTATCGGCAGCGTAGCCCCGGTACCCTGCGGAGGCTGACCGCCGAGCCCTTGGATAGGTAGGTTCATCCCCTTTCCCATTTGCTTCAGCTGAGCAGGCAGTTGCTGCAGGCGTTGCGGGTCCTTCGCGGCCTCTAGCAACACGGTCTTCCAATCGATTTCGTATTTGGGTGCATTCCACGACCCCGTGATCTTGACCGGAATCGGCAGACCGGCCAGTGCCGCTTCTCCACCTTGTCCCTGGACCGTGCCAACGAGCTTCGCCTCCGCGCGGTAGTCGATCGTCTGATTGGGCAAGTCCGCAGTGCCTTCGCCCGTGAGGCGGATCAGGGGGGCCAGCATTTGCAGATCCTTGTTTTCGAGCAGACCGTTTTTGATCGAGTAGGTGCCGCTCAACTCGGCAAAGTCGGTTTTCTCCGTTTCCGAGCCGCCAGTGCCCAACGACTTAGCCTGACGTATCACCTCGGCGAGGTTTATTCCTTGGATTGCTCCATCCTGGAACTTGAATTCGCCGCCGCCGTTGAGCGATCCGATCATCTGCTTTTCATTTTGCCCGTTTGCCGTCCCATTGCTCTTGAAATTAAGCTTGCCGCTGAGCCGGCCCGTCCCGGCGAAGCTCTTGAGCAGATCTCGGCCTTCTGCGCCTGCCACGGCAATTTGATATGCGACCTTCGCCGAGTTCCTATTGGTGCCGTCGATCGTGGCGGATCCGTCGATCGTACCCTGCGCAAGCGCCACCTGCTCCAGCACGATCTTCAACACGCCACCCGAGAGCGTCGCTTTGACGCTGCCTTTTGAGATATTGAGCTCTCGGTAATGTGTCGACGCCACGCGCATGACAAACTGGCCGCTTGCCGAAGAGAGCGGTGCCAGATCATAGGGTCTTTCACTCCAGCCCACAGGCGTGGTCTGGCCGGGTGTCGCGCTGCGCGTATTCTCACCGGATGCTGGGAAATATGCATTGAGATCGGCATTTGTGATGTCGAGGTTGACGTTGAACGCGGGCACCTTCTGCGCGTAGTCAATCTCTCCGCTAGCTGTGGCCTTGAGCGCCTTGCCCTCGATGGTCGCGTTCTGGAACGACGTCTTGGTGTTTTCCCCTTTAAAGGTCGCTTGCAGTTTGAGGGGGCCGGGATCGGCCTGCGAAGGCGGCAGTGGCGAGCCGAGCCACGAGACCAACCGACCGAAAGACGCCACATCGAGATCGAGCTTGCCGTCCAGGCTCGGCGTGGGCTTGGCCATCGCGCTGCCATCGTAGCGCACCGTTGCCAGTTCCGACTTTAGATCGGTGGAAAGAACGAAGCGCTGGCCTGACAGCACTTTCTTCAGAGAATTGAGCTTGAGCGCGAGATCGACCTGTTGCTTATTGTAGACGATGCTGCCGTTGAGATTGGATGGTTGATCGGCACCGGGTATATCCATGGCCAGCTTGATGCCGCTGATAGCTCCGGCTGGCGCATTCTTCACTTCCATGCCGCCGAGATCGAGCGTGAGTTTGCAATGCACATTCTCAGCAAGCGTACGAGGAGTCGCGCCCTGAGATGCCGCATCGAGCGTTGCCGATGCGACCCCGGTAACCGGTAGGGCACCCGCGGCCGCCACGCGCGAAAGGTCGTCCAGCCTGACATGATCGACCTTCAGCGTCGATTGGACCACGACCACCTTGCCGGTGCTATCCAGGTTGAGGTTGCCCGTGATCTTCCCGCCATATAGTGAAAGGTCACGCAGATCGACCTTCAGCAGGCCGCCCTTGCCTTGCGCCGCGAGCGCAACATTGCCGACCTCGTAACCAGCGGCCTTGATGCCCGCGATAGCAACATTCACATCGACTTCAGCGGCGTGCAGCCAGCTCAGATCAATCGGCGTGTTGGGAATGGACGCATACACGTCATCCAATTCCGCACGCGGTGCTGCGCGCGATGCAGATTGGCTTTTTATTTTTGAAGCTGGTGGCAGGTAGCGGTCGACATCCAGGATCCCGCTTTGAATTTGCAAGATCAACTTCGGCGCTTGACCACTCGTGTCCAGACTTCCGCTTGCCTTTGCGCTGAGCGCGTTGCCGGTTATCGTGAGTTCCTTGAGGACCGCCTTCGAGCCCTCAGCTGCGAATTCCGCATGCGCTTTGAGTGCACCGGGATCGGGCAGGGATTTCTCCAGGGGTCGACCAAGCCACGCCGCGAGCTGGCCAGCGGAAGGCACATCAAGATCGAAAGTTCCATCGAGTGCCGGAATCGGTCGCTGCTGGGCAGCGCCGACATAAGTGGCAGTGACGCGTTCTGAACTCAGCTTGAGGCTCACCTTTGCCTTCTGGCCCTCGATCAGGCGGTTCGGCGTATCGACAAGAAAATTTACTGTCACCGGCAGTGCATTGACGGTCATCTGACCGTTGATCGAGAGGGGCTGTTCCGTGTCGGCCATGGCGACCGTAAATCCAATGTCTTTCACGTCAAGGTTCTGCCCTGTTGTGGCGTCCTGGTACGTGATCTCGCTTCGCGCCAATCGCACATCTCCGAGCTGCACGCTCCATGGAGTTCCAGTCGGTTTCTGAGCTTCGGTCTCGGGCTTCTGTTCACTACTCAGTGATGGGCGGAACGTCCAATTGGGATTGCCGTCTTTGTCGATTGCGAGATGCACAGATGCGTTGTCGACGATGAGGCTATCGACCTCGATCGTTTTTCGTAAGAGCGGCCATAGTGCAACCTTCCCTGTCACATTGCTGATCGTCCCCATATCCGAGGGAGCCATTCCAGGCGCGTTCGCGAGACGGATACCGCCAAAGCTAAAGTTGAGGTCCGGCCACACCGAAATCCGCACATCACCGTCGATCCGCAGATCTCGACCTGTCGCTTGCCGCACAGCACTCTCGATGTCGGGTTTATATCGGTTCCAGTCGATGACGTTGGGGACGATCAACACGAGGATGATCGCCAAGCCCAGAAGGCCAATTACGATGCCCGTCCCCCATTTCAGGACCCTGAGCATGTGTAAGTACCTCTGGCACGAGATTGGTTAGCACCAGCTATTGGGAATAACGATCCAGGGCAGTGATCTATGTCATGTCGCGCTCAAAATAAGCCGAGAATGAAGATTAGTGACGATATGTGCCTTGGCGACGAACCTGCGCGTCAGTCGATGACTACGAGGAGCGCGAACAGCAGCAGCAACCCGAGCACGCAAAACCGAATGTACCGATGACAACGGCACGCGCGAAGCCAGAAGTTGGTGGTGGCGGTCGCCGCAAGGTCGTCGCCGCTGGAACGCTGCGTCGGCGAGTAGGTTCCTTCAGCGTGCCGAGGTGGCGCGAAGAAAAA
>Ga0335079_10001698_pt1 | contig 25127 bp, 24 predicted proteins | sample Lox_Sample_33_FD_206719 | JGI IMG/M metagenome (GOLD analysis project Ga0335079, IMG submission 206719) | Soil microbial communities from Loxahatchee National Wildlife Refuge, Florida, United States - Lox_Sample_3.3 | ecosystem: Environmental > Terrestrial > Soil > Wetlands | place: USA...
CCGGCGGAAGGCGATCAGCTCGTCCTCGTGGGCGGCAAGGAACTCATCGAGCTCGCGCACCAGGTCATGCCACATGAGCCGCCTCCGCCGGGCAGGTGGAGTGCGGCCGGGCAGCCCGCCAGGCCGGGATGGTGCACCGGATGATCCCGGCGCGGGGCAGCATGTCCATGCACTCCTCTAACTCAATTCAACTGCCGACCACGCGGTTGCCCGCGGCTCGCAAGTTCCCCGTCAATAGCCGCCCTGCCCGAACCGATCCCCGTCCGTTCCCGTCCTCCTGCGGCCCGGCTCAGATCAGCGCTTAAATAGTGCGGCAGATACGCAGCGAGGGCGCGATAGATGAATCGACCGCTCCCGTCCTCGAGTCACCACGACATGCACCCGCCCAGGCATGGCTGCTGCGGGCGCGCCTCGGTATCTGCTCAACGAGTTTCGGCACTGTGCTGGGTGGCCGCCACTTGTGCGCCCGGGGGTTACCGGGTCACCTTCTGGCGTAGATCCCTATGGTATCGCGCGCGGCAGAAGATCCGCTGGAGTTGCGCAATTGTCACGGTGGGATCAATCCCGGACACCCCACCCCGCATCATGCCCAATCGGCGCAGGTCAGGTTATTTCGGCGGGCTGGTAGATGCCCCACACCTCACGCAGCGCGTCACAGACCTCCCCCACGGTCGCCCGGGCACGCAGCGCTTCGCGGAGCGGGACGAGAACGTTCTCCGGTCCAGCCGCCGCCTTCTTGAGGCCGGTGATCCCGCGCTGCCACTGCCCGGCGTCGCGCCCGGCGCGCAGCCGCGCGAGCCGCTCCGCCTGGTCCTGCTCGATCGACGGGTCGACGCGCAGCGGCCGGTAGGACCCCGCCCCCTCGCCGGGCCCGGCGCCGGCCGAGGTGAACCTGTTCACCCCCACCACCACCTGTTCGCCGTCGTCGATCTGGCGCGCGATCCGGTAGGCGGATTCCTCGATCTCGGCCTTCTGGAAGCCGCGCTCGATCGCGGCAACCGCCCCGCCGAGGTCGTCGACCCGGGCGATCAGGCCGCTCGCGGCAGCCTCCAGGTCGTCGGTCATCGACTCGATCGCGTACGAGCCGGCGAACGGGTCGGCGGTGGCGGTGAGGTCAGTCTCGTGCGCGAGCACCTGCTGGGTGCGCAGCGCCAGCCGGGCGGCCTTCTCGCTGGGCAGGGCGATCGCCTCGTCGTAGGCGTTGGTGTGCAGGGACTGGGTGCCGCCCAGCACGGCCGCCAGCGCCTGGACGGTCACCCGGGCCAGGTTGACCTCCGGCTGCTGCGCGGTCAGCTGCACGCCAGCGGTCTGGGTGTGGAACCGCAGCATCTGCGAGCGCGGGTCGGCGGCGCCGAACTCCTCGGCCATGATCCGCGCCCAGAGCCGGCGGGCGGCGCGGAACTTCGCGACCTCCTCCAGCAGGGTGGTCCGCGCCACGAAGAAGAACGACAGCCGGGGCGCGAACTCGTCGACCGCCAGGCCCGAGGCGAGCGCGGCGCGGACATATTCCTTGGCGTTCGCCAGCGTGAAGGCGATCTCCTGCACCGGGGTGGCCCCGGCCTCGGCCATGTGGTAGCCGGAGATGGAGATGGTGTTCCAGCGCGGCAGCTCGCGCCGGCAGTACGCGAACGTGTCGGCGACCAGCCGCAGCGAGGGCTGCGGCGGGTAGATGTAGGTGCCGCGGGCGATGTACTCCTTGAGGATGTCGTTCTGGATGGTGCCGGTCAGCTCGCGCGCGGCGATCCCCTGCTCCTCCGCGACCAGCTGATACAGCAGCAGCAGCACCGCCGCCGGTGCATTGATCGTCATGGACGTGGAGACCGTGCCCAGCGGGATCCCCTGTAGCAGCGCCCGCATGTCCTCGATCGAGTCGATCGCCACCCCGACCTTGCCGACCTCGCCGTGCGCGACCGGCGCGTCGGAGTCGTAGCCCATCTGGGTCGGCAGGTCGAAGGCCACCGACAGGCCCGTCGTCCCGGCCGCGATCAGCTGGTGGTAGCGCTCGTTGGAGGCCTGGGCGGTCGCGAACCCCGCGTACTGCCGGATCGTCCACGGCCGGGCCGTGTACATGCCGGGATAGATGCCGCGGGTGAACGGGTACTCGCCGGGCTCGCCGAGCTTCGCCGCCGGGTCGAAGCCCGGCGGGTCGCCGGGCCGGTACACCGGCTCGAGCGGCAGACCGGACTCCGACTCGCGCCCCATGAGACAAGACTAGGCCGTGCCCGGCCGGCCGGGCGGTTGGCGTACGGTGTCCTCAGCGAGCGGGCCCCAGCCAGCGCCTGTGCGGCCGGCTCCCCGCTCGGCTACCGGTTACCTACTACTGACGACCTACTGTGGCTGATAAGGCGAGCGGGACGGGACGGCCCTGGCGGGCCCTGTGCGTGGTCGCGGCGGCGACGGTGCTGAATGGTGCCGTGCTGAACGGTGCCGTGCTGGCCGGTACCGTGCTGGCCGGTACCGCGCACGCCAGCACCGGTGCGGCCAGCATCGCGCGGGCGCGATCCGCAGCGGGCCAGGGGGCGGGGCACAAGGGCGCCGGGTTCGGCGGGCTGCAGGGAAGGCTCGGTCCCCCGCCGCTGGCACCGCCCCGCAGCCCGCACGTGGCGCCGGGCGGCGGCCTGCAGGCGGCCCCTGGCGGCCGCCAGCGGATGGTGCCGCTGGCCCCGGTCGGCGGCTCGCAGCTGGCCGGTCAGGGCATGATCGTCAACTACCCGCCCCGCGGCGGGCTGCGCCCGCCGAAGGTGCCGGCCTCCGCCTACGTCGTCGCCGACGCGGGCACCGGCCAGGTGCTGGCCGCCAAGGACCCGCACGGCTGGTACCGCCCGGCCAGCACCCTGAAGGTGCTGACCGCGATCACGCTGATGCCAGCGCTCAACCCGGACGCGACGGTGATCGCCTCGCACCGCGCCGCGATCGCCGTGCCGAGCAAGGTCGGGCTGATCGCGGGCGATCCCTACCGGGTCTCGGACCTGTTCAAGGCGCTGCTGATGATCTCCGCCAACGACGCGGCGGTCGCGCTCGCCCAGGCGGCCGGGTCCTACGCCAGGGGCATGGCGATGATCAACGCCGAGGCCCATCACCTGCAGGCCGACGACACGGTGGCCGTCACCCCGAACGGCCTCGACGCCCGGGGCCAGCACGTGTCAGCGTACGACGAGGCGCTGTTCGCCCGCGCCGCGCTGGCCGTCCCCGCGTTCATGCACGACGAGACGCTGCGCGTCTTCCGGTTCCCGCTCCGGCCGCACCCCACCCGGCACCACCACAACCGCAGGATCACCCTGTACACCCAGAACACCTTGATGGGCGCGTTCCGGGGCGACCTTGGCGGCAAGATCGGCTGGACCACGGCGGCCGGGGCGACGTACATCGGCTGGGCCAGGCGGGGGCACACCACCCTGGTGGTGACCATCCTCCACTGCCGCCCGCTGACCGAGCAGGCCTCCGCGGAGCGCCTGCTGACCTGGGGTTTCGCCATGGATGGGAAGGTCAGGCCGATCGGGCATCTGGTCAGCCCGCTGCCCGCGGTGACCGCCCGCCACCGGGCCGCCAGCGCCCGGCCCACCGCCAGCAGCCACCAGCTGGCCCGGCCACCGGGACCCGGGCTGCCGGGCGTCCCGCTCGCCGCCGCCCTGGGCACGCTGCTGCTCGCCACGGGCGTCGCCGTGGTGGTCCTGCTGGCCGGCAGGCGGCGGCGCCGGGCGGGGAACCAGCCCGGCCCACCCGGCGGCTGACCGCCGCCGCGGCTCAGTACCGCCGCAGATCAGTGGGCGCGCTCGCCGGGCAGGAAGCCCACCCGGTCGCGGACCTGGGCCATGGTGGGGCGGGCGATCGACTCGGCCCGGGCGGCGCCATGCGCCAGCAGCCGGTCCAGCTCCGCCTCGTCGGCCAGCATCTTCTCGGTCCGCTCGCGGATCGGCGCGAAGGCGCCGACGACGACCTCGGCCAGGTCCTTCTTGAACTGCCCATAGCCCGCACCGGCGTAACGGGACTCCAGCTCAGCGACGCTCTCACCGGTCAGGGCCGAGTAGATCCGCAGCAGGTTGGTGATGCCCGGCTTGCCCGCTTCGTCGGCCTGGATACCCGCGCCGGCGTCGGTGACCGCGCGCGAGATCTTGCGGCGGATCGCGTCCGGCTCGTCCAGCAGGTCGACGATGCCCTGCGGGGACGATGACGACTTGCTCATCTTGGCCGCCGGGTCCTGCAGGTCGGTGATCTTGGCGACGCCGGGCAGGATGTAGGCGGCCGGCACGGTGAAGGTCGGCCCGAACCGGTGGTTGAACCGGATCGCCAGGTCCCGGCTCAGCTCCAGGTGCTGGCGCTGGTCCTCCCCGACCGGCACCTGATCGGTGTGGTAGAGCAGGATGTCGGCGGCCTGCAGGATGGGATAGGTGAACAGCCCCACGCTGGACTGCGCGGCCCCGCCCTTGGCCGCCTTGTCCTTGAACTGGGTCATCCGGCTGGCCTCGCCGTACCCGGTCAGGCAGCCGAGCACCCAGGCAAGCTCGGCGTGCTCGGGCACGTGGCTCTGGACGAACACGATGCTGCGCTCGGGGTCGATGCCGGCCGCGAACAGCTGCGCGACCGCGATCCGGGTCCGGCGCCGGAGCAGCGCCGGTTCCCACGGCAGCGTGAGCGCGTGCATGTCCACCACGCAGTAGACCGCGTCGTGGGTCTCCTGCATCTGCACCCACTGGCGCACGGCGCCGAGATAGTTACCCAGATGGAAGGAGTCGGCGGTCGGCTGGATGCCGGAGAACACGCGTGGCCTGGACATGGCCGCAGTCTAGTGGCTGCGGCCCCGTACCCCGGCGACGCCGCCGCCCCGGCGCCGGGCGCCGTTGCCGCTCGCCTCACCGGCGCCGAGCACCGGCACGATGTCGGGCACGGTCCCCCTGATCGCGTCGGCGTCGGCGTCGGTCCCGGCTTCCTGCGAGGCCCGTTCGGCCGTGACCCCGGCCCGGTAGTGCTCGGCCTCCCTGGCCGCCTGGCGGGTGCTCCAGCGCAGCGGCCCCGCGATCAGGCCGGTGATCTCCTCCAGCGCCGCCATCCCGCGGTCAGGTGTCTCGATCGCGATGTGCGTGCGGCGGCCGAGCACGTCGTCGAGGTGACGGGCGCCCTCATGGGACGCGGCGTAGACGATCTCGGCCCGCAGGTAGTCGTCCGCGCCGGTCACCGGCCTGCCAAGCCCCGGATCGGCCTCCACCAGGGCCAGCAGCTCCGGGGTCAGGGAGCCGTACCGGCGCAGCAGGTGCTCGATCCGGGCCACGTGCAGGCCCGACGACAGCGCCAGCCGGTGCCGGGCGTTCCACAGCGCCAGGTACCCGTCCGCCCCGGCCAGCGGCACCCGGTCGGTGCACGACGGCGGCGCGCGCCAGTCCAGCGCGTGCACCACCGCGTCCACCGCGTCCCGTGCCATCAGCCGGTACGTGGTGTACTTGCCACCCGCGACCAGCACCAGGCCCGGCACCGGCTGGGCGACCACGTGCTCGCGGGACAGCCGGGAGGAGGACTCCGACTCCCCCGCCAGCAGCGGCCGCAGCCCCGTGTACACGCCGACGACGTCGTCGCGGGCCAGCGGGGTCTTGAGCACCCGGTTCGCCTGGTCGATGAGGTAGTCGATGTCGGCCCGGCTGGCGGCCGGCTCCGGCTTGCTGCCCACCCAGTCGGTGTCGGTGGTGCCGATGATCCAGTACCGCCCCCAGGGGATGATGAACAGCACGCTGTCCGCGGTCCGCGTGATGATCCCGGTCGAGGAGTGGATACGGTCCTTGGGCACGACCAGGTGGACGCCCTTGGAGACGCGCAGGTTGATCATGCCCCGCCCGCCCACCATGGCCTGGATGTCATCGGTCCACACCCCGGTCGCGTTGACCACCTGCTGGGCCCGGATCTCGATCTCGTCACCGGTCTCCAGGTCCACCGCGCGGACCCCGGTGACCCGCTCTCCTTCCCGGAGCAGCCCCCGCACCTGGACCCGTGACGCCACCTGCGCGCCGTAGCCCGCCGCGGTCCGGACCAGCGTGAGCACATAACGGGCGTCGTCCACCTGGGCGTCCCAGTAGGCGATGGCGCCGGTGATGGCCGAGCGCTTGAGCGCGGGTGCGACCTTGAGCGCGGCGCGGCGCGACAGCTGATGGTGGCCCGGCAGCCCCCTGGTGTGCCCGAACGAGAGGCTGAGCGCGTCGTAGACGCTCACCCCGGCGCCGACGTAGGCCCGCTCCCAGAGGCGGTGGGTGAGCGGGAACAGGAAGGGCACGGGCCGGACCAGGTGCGGCGCGATCACGCCGAGCAGCAGCGACCGTTCGGCCAGCGCCTCCCGGACCAGGCCGAAGTTGAGCTGCTCCAGGTAGCGCAGGCCGCCGTGGATGAGCTTGCTCGACCGGGACGAGGTGCCGGCGGCGAAGTCGCGCGCCTCTACCAGCCCGACCGTCAGCCCGCGGGTCACGGCGTCAAGCGCCACCCCCGCGCCGACCACCCCGCCGCCCACGACCAGCACCTGGAGCTCGGTCCCGGCGAGCGCGGCGAGCGCGGCCGACCTGGCACCCGGATCCAGCCTCGCCGCATCCGCCCACCCGGCCGGCCCCGGCCGGACGCCAGCCCCGCTCGTCATCGTCTCGGCGGCACGCTGGACGTGACCACCACCTCCACACGCTGGAACTCCTTGAGATCAGAGTAGCCAGAGGTGGCCATGGTACGGCGGAGCGCGCCGACCAGGTTCAGCAGGCCGTCGGCGACGGTGGAGGGGCCGTGCAGGATCTGCTCCAGGGTGCCGATGGTGCCGACCCTGACCCGCGCCCCCCGCGGCAGGTCGGGGTGATGTGCCTCGCTCCCCCAGTGGTAGCCCCGGCCGGGCGCCTGCGCGGCGCGGGCGAACGGCGAGCCGGCCATCACCGCGTCCGCCCCGCACGCGAGCGCCTTGGCCAGGTCGCCACTGCGGGTCATCCCGCCGTCCGCGATCACGTGCACGTACCGGCCGCCGGACTCGTCGAGGTACTCGCGCCTGGCGGCGGCCACGTCGGCGATGGCGGTGGCCATCGGCACCGCCACCCCGAGCACGGTGGCGGTGGTGTGCCCTGACCCGCCGCCGAAACCGACCAGCACCCCGGCGGCGCCGGTCCGCATCAGGTGCAGCGCCGCCGTGTAGGTGGCGCAGCCGCCGACGATCACCGGCACGTCCAGCTCGTAGATGAACTGCTTGAGGTTGAGCGGCTCGGCCTGGCCGGAGACGTGCTCGGCGGACACGGTGGTGCCGCGGATGACGAAGATGTCCACGCCCGCATCCACCACGGTCTTGTAGTAGCGGACCGTGCGCTGCGGCGAGAGCCGGGCCGCGGTGGTCACCCCCGCCGCCCGGATCTCCTCGATCCGGCGGCCGATGAGCTCTTCCTTGATCGGCTCGGAGTAGATCTCCTGCAGCCGCCGGGTGGCCGCCTCCTCGTCCAGCTCGGCGACCTCGGCCAGCAGCGGCTCGGGGTCGGGGTAGCGGGTCCACAGGCCTTCCAGGTCGAGCACGGCCAGCCCGCCGAGGCGGCCGATCGCCACCGCGGTGGCCGGCGAGACCACGCTGTCCATCGGGGAGACCACCAGCGGCAGCTCGAACCGGTAGGCGTCGATCTGCCAAGCGGTCGAGACCTCCTCCGGGTCGCGGGTGCGGCGGGACGGCACGATCCCGATCTCGTCCAGGTTGTAGGCGCGGCGGCCGCTCTTGCCCCGGCCGATCTCGACGGTCATGGCAGCCGCCGGGAGTAGTTGGGCGCCTCGGTGGTCAGCTGGATGTCGTGCGGGTGGCTCTCGGTCAGGCCGGCCGCGGTGATCTGGATGAACCGCGCCTGCTGCAGCTCGCCGATGGTCCGGGTGCCGCAGTAGCCCATGGCCGCCCGCAGCCCGCCGATGAGCTGGTCGGCGACGGACGCCAGCGGGCCGCGGTAGGGCACCTGGCCCTCCACGCCCTGCGGGACCAGCTTGTCCTCGCGCAGCACGTCGTCCTGGAAGTACCGGTCCTTGGAGAAGGACCGGCCGCGCATCGCCCCCAGCGACCCCATGCCGCGGTACTGCTTGTACTGCTTGCCGTTGATGAACACGATCTCGCCGGGCGCCTCCTCGCAGCCCGCGAGCAGGCTGCCGAGCATGACCGTGTCGGCGCCGGCCGCGATCGCCTTGGCGATGTCGCCGGAGTGCTGCAGCCCGCCGTCCCCGATCACCGGCACCCCCGCCGGGCGGGCCGCCTGCGCGGCCTCGAAGATCGCGGTCACCTGCGGCACGCCGACGCCGGCCACCACCCTGGTGGTGCAGATCGAGCCGGGCCCCACCCCGACCTTGACACCGTCGGCGCCCGCGTCGATCAGCGCCTGCGCGCCAGCCCGGGTGGCCACGTTGCCGCCGATCACGTCCACCCGGCTGTTCGCCTTCACCTGGGCCACCATGTCGATGACCGCCTGGGCGTGGCCGTGCGCGGTGTCCACCACCAGGAAGTCGGCGCCCGCGTCGATCAGCGCCTGGGCCCGGTGCTTGGCGTCCTCGCCGACCCCGATGGCCGCCCCGACCACCAGCCGCCCCGCGGCGTCCTTGGTGGCGCTGGGGAACTTCTCGCTCTTGGTGAAGTCCTTGACGGTGATCAGGCCGGACAGCCTGCCCGCCTCGTCGATCAGCGGCAGTTTCTCCACCTTGTGCCGCCGTAGCAGGTCGAGCGCGATCTCCCTGGCCACCCCGACCGGCGCGGTCACCAGCGGCATCGCGGTCATCACGGCCGTGACCGGGCGGCTGTGATCGGCCTCGAAACGGATGTCGCGGTTGGTCACGATGCCGAGCAGCACGCCGTCGTCGCCGGTCACCGGCACACCGGAGATGCGGTACCGGGCGCACAGCGCCTCCACCTCGGCCACGGTGGCGTCCGGGCCGCAGGTCACCGGGTTGGTGATCATGCCGGCCTCGGAGCGCTTGACCATGTCGACCTGGTACGCCTGGTCCTCGACCGAGAGGTTGCGGTGCAGGACGCCGACCCCGCCCTGACGGGCCATGGCGACCGCCATCCGGGCCTCGGTCACCGTGTCCATGGCGGAGGAGACGAGCGGCAGCCGCAGCGTGATATGGCGGCTGAGCCTGGCGGCCGTGTCCGCGTCCCCCGGCAGGATCCCCGAATGGGCGGGCAGGAGCAGCACGTCGTCAAAGGTCAGCGCGGGGGGACCGAACTTGGTCTCGTCAGTCATGGCACCTTCCGCGCGAGGAGTCCAGGTAAGCCAGTCTATTGACAAGCCGCGGCGCCGGCCCGCGCCCCACGCGATGGCAACGCCCGCGCCTGGTGCCCCGCGCGGAAGGACGGCTCACCAGCCGAGCTCGTGGAGGCGGTCGTCGCTGATGCCGAAGTGGTGGCCGACCTCGTGCACGACCGTGCGCCGCACCTGGTCGACCACCTCGTCCTCGGACTGGCAGACGGCGCAGATCGCCAGCCGGTAGATGGTGATTCGGTCCGGCAGCACCCCGCCATAGCCGGTCGTCCGGCTGGTCAGCGGGATTCCCTCATAGAGCCCGAGCAGGCCGGCCGGGCCGGGCCCGTGCTGGACCGTGACCGCCACATTGCTCATCAAGCGTCCCAGCTGCTCGGGCAGGCTGTCGAGGGCGGTGGCGACCATCTCCTCGAACCGGGCCGGGTCCACCTCGACCATGAACCCATTGTCGGGTCAGGCGATCGATTCCTCGACCGCCAGCGCCCGGAGCCTGGCCAGTGCCCGGTGCTGGGCGACGCGGACCGCGCCCGCCGACATGCCGAGCATATTGCCGGTCTCCTCGGCCGACAGCCCCGTCACGACCCGCAGTATCACCAGCTCGCGGAGGTGGCCCGGCAGCCGCGCGAGCAGCGCCCTGGCCCGCTGCGCCTCAAGGTAGGCCACCACGGTCTCCTCCGGCCCTGGCTGCTCATCGGGCCCGTCCGGCAGGTCCTCGGTGGGCACCGCCAGCCTCGCGGCGCTGCGCATGGCGTCCGCCACCTTGTGCGAGGCGATGCCGAACACGAAGGACGCGAAAGGCCGCCCCATGTCCCGGTAACGGGGCAGCGCGGACAGGACGGCTATGCACACCTCCTGCGCCACATCGTCCGCGACGTGGTAGTGGCCGGCGGCCCGCCCCAGCCGGGCCCGGCAGTACCGGACGATCATCGGCCGGATGTGCTCCAGCAGTGACTCGATCGCGGCTGGCTGGCCGCGCGCGGCCCGGCTGGTGAGATCGCGGAGCCCAGCTCCGTCGGCCCGGCTGCTGGCGGCCGCGCGGGCCGCGCCGGTCCTGGGGGTAATGGCCGGGCCGGGCCGGGTGAAGCACCGCTCCGTCACGACACCATGATTCCCACGGAGCGGCGCCTTCACCCCATCCCGTCCTGGTCAGTGCGGGTGGCTGTGCCCGTGCCCGTGGCCGTTCGCCGGGGCCTCCTTCTCGGGCTTGTCGGCCACGAGCGCCTCGGTGGTGAGCAGCATGCCGGCGATCGAGGCCGCGTTCTGGACCGCGGAGCGGGTCACCTTGACCGGATCGATCACGCCCTGCTTCATCAGGTCGCCGTAGGACAGCGTGGCCGCGTTGAAGCCCTGGCCACGGTCGAGCCCGGCCACCTTCGCGACCACCACGGAGCCCTCCTCGCCCGCGTTCTCGGCGATCCAGCGGCAGGGGGCGTTCAGCGCGGTGCGGACGACGGCGACACCGGTCGCCTCGTCCCCGGTCTTGCCGAGATCGCCGAGCTCGGCGGCGGTGTGCACGAGGGCGCTGCCGCCGCCGGCGACGATACCCTCCTCGATCGCCGCGCGGGTCGCCGAGATCGCGTCCTCCAGCCGGTGCTTCTTCTCCTTCAGCTCGACCTCGGTCGCGGCGCCGACCCGCAGCACGCACACACCGCCGGACAGCTTGGCGACGCGCTCCTGCAGCTTCTCCCGGTCCCAGTCGGAGTCGGTGTCCTCGATCTCGGCCCGCAGCTGCCGGACCCGGTCCGCGATCGCGCCGCTGTCGCCGGCCCCGTCCACGATCGTGGTGGTGTCCTTGGTGACCACGATGCGGCGGGCCTTGCCCAGCTTGTCGAGCCCGGTCAGCTCAAGCTTGAGCCCGAGTTCCTCGCTGACCACCTCGCCGCCGGTGAGGATCGCCATGTCGGCGAGCATGGCCTTGCGCCGGTCGCCGAACCCGGGCGCCTTGACCGCGACGACCGACAGCAGCCCGCGGATCCTGTTCACGACCAGGGTCGACAGCGCCTCGCCCTCGACGTCCTCGGCGACCACCAGCAACGGCTTCTTGGCCTGCGCGATCTGCTCGAGCAGCGGCAGGAAGTCGGCCATCGAGGAGATCTTGGCGGCGTGCAGGAGCACGTAGGCGTCCTCCAGCACGGCCTCCATCCGGTCCTGGTCGGTGATGAAGTAGGGCGAGATGTAGCCCTTGTCGAACTGCATGCCCTCGGTGAACTCGAGCTCGAGCCCCATGACCGGCGACTCCTCGACAGTGATGACACCGTCCTTGCCGACCTTGTCGAAGGCCTCCGCGATCACGTCGCCGATCTGGCTGTCCTGCGCCGAGACCGTCGCCACGTGCGCGATGTCCTTCTGCTCACCCACCTCGCGGGCGGCCTTGAGCAGCAGGTCCGACACCGCGGCCGCGGCGGCGTCGATGCCCCGCTTGAGCGCGATCGGGTTCGCCCCGGCGGTCACGCTGCGCCGTCCCTCATGGACCATCGCCTGCGCGAGCACGGTCGCCGTGGTGGTGCCGTCACCCGCGACGTCGTTGGTCTTGGTGGCCACCTCCTTGGCGAGCTGCGCGCCAAGGTTCTCGTACGGGTCCTCGAGCTCCACCTCACGGGCGACGGTGACCCCGTCGTTCGTGATCGTGGGAGCGCCCCACTTCTTGTCGATGACGACGTTGCGGCCGCGCGGCCCCAGCGTCACCTTCACGGCGTCCGCGAGCCTGTTCACGCCGCGCTCAAGCGCGCGCCGTGCCTCCTCGTCGAACTCCAGCATCTTGGCCATGATCACCTCTGGTTACGTCTTGGCAGACCGGCGCGGCGCGCGGGTTCTCGTGCCACCGCCCCGGGCGCCGCTGCGGCGCCCGGGGCGGTGTGGCACCAGAGCGGCAGGTTCCCTCGCGGGACGCCGACCGCGCCGCCTGGATCTTTGTGTGGTTACTTCTCGATGATGGCGAGCACGTCGCGGGCGGAGAGCACCAGGTACTCCTCGCCGTGGTACTTGACCTCCGTGCCGCCGTACTTGCTGTACAGCACCACGTCGCCGACCTTGACGTCCATCGGCACGCGCTTGGCCCCGGCGTCATCAAAGCGGCCCGGGCCCACCGCCAGGACTTCGCCCTCCTGGGGCTTCTCCTTGGCGGTGTCCGGGATCACCAGGCCTGACGCGGTGGTCTGTTCGGCCTCGAGCGTGCGGACAACGATGCGGTCTTCGAGTGGTTTGAGAACAACTTTGGTGGCGGTCGTCACGATCTGACCTCCCCCTCCGGAAAGGCGGGCTGACAAATGAACATAGAGAGGGCGACCGCGGCGGCCTGTCGTCGCGGGTGCCAGACCAGCCTCGTCGCATTAGCACTCTACCTTAGTGAGTGCCAGTTCCGAACAGTATCGCCGCGACGTGGCCCCGTCAACTCGGGCTCCCGCCACCGTCGGCTGATAGCCAGTGTGTCAGGCCACCAGGACGGTGGTCACCGGCAGCGAGGAGTCCGCGGGCGCGTCCAGCGGGGAGGCGGGCGCGCCCCGCGCCACCAGCTCGGCGCCGAGCGCCGCGACCATCGCGCCGTTGTCGGTGCACAGCCCGGCCCGGGGTACCCGGAGCCTGATCCCGGCCGCCTCGCAGCGCTCCGCCGCCAGCGCCCGCAGCCGCGAGTTGGCCGCCACCCCACCGCCGATGACCAGGTCCCTGACGTCATGCGCCTGGCAGGCACCGACCGCCTTGCGGGTCAGCACGTCGGCGACCGCCTCCTGGAACGAGGCCGCGACGTCGGCCACCGGCACCGCGAGCCCGGCCTGCTGGCGGGCCTCCACCCACCGCGCGACCGAGGTCTTCAGGCCGGAGAAGGAAAAATCAAAGGTGGCGTCGCGGTACTTCCCGCGCGGGAACGCGATGGCGGCGCCGTCCCCCGCCCGGGCGGCCGCGTCGATCGGCGGCCCGCCGGGAAAGCCCATCCCCAGCAGCCGCGCCACCTTGTCGTAAGCCTCACCCGCCGCGTCGTCGATGGTCGCCCCCAGCGGCAGCACCTCGCCCGCCACGTCAGGCACCAGCAGCAGCGAGGAGTGCCCACCCGATACCAGCAGCGCCACCACCGGCCTGGGCAGCGGGCCATGCTCCAGCTGGTCGACGGCGATGTGCGCGGCAAGGTGGTTGACCGCGTACAGCGGCTTGCCCAGGGCCAGCGCGTACGCCTTCGCCGCGCACACGCCGACCTGCAGCGCGCCGGCCAGGCCCGGCCCCGCGGTCACCGCGATCGCGTCCACCTGCCCGAGCCGTACCCCGGCGGTGGCCAGCGCGCGGTCGACGGCCGGCACCATCGCCTCCAGGTGGGCCCGGCTGGCGACCTCGGGCACCACCCCGCCGAACCGGGCGTGCTGCTCCACGCTGGACGCGATCGCGTCCGCCAGCAGCTCGTGGCCGCGCACCAGCCCGGCACCGGTCTCGTCGCAGGAGGTCTCGATGCCCAGGACCAGCGGCCCGCTCATCTTCTGGCCTCCCTCGCGGGCGCTTCGCTGGCTTCGGGAGGCTGGTCCCCGGCGCCGGGACACCGCTGACGCGGCGTTCGGCCCGGCGCCTGCGGCCCGCTCATCTGCTGGCCTCCCTCGCGTCTTCTGGCCTCCCTCGCGGGCGCTTCGCTGACTTTTCTGGCCTCCCTCGCGGGCGCTTCGCTGGCTTCGGGAGGCTGGTCCCCGGCGCCGGGACACCGCTGACGCGGCGTTCGGCCCGGCGCCTGCGGCCCGCTCATGCGGTACCGCCCCGCCACCATCGCCGAGGGCCAGCCGGTGCGATCTTGCAGCACATGACCAGCGCGTCCGTGCCCGACGGTTGGTAGTAGCCGTGCCGCACGCCGATGCCGGTGAACCCGTACCGCCGGTAGAGGTGCTGGGCACGGGCGTTGTCGACCCGTACCTCAAGGAACACCTCCGTGCAGCCGCGGCGGCCGGCCTCGGCCAGCAGGCGCTCCACCAGCGCGGCGCCGATCCCCTCTCCCCAGCGGTCCTGGGCCACCCCGACGGTCAGCACGTCCGCCTGGCCGCCGCCGGGCGCCAGCAGCCCGGCGTAACCGGCGATCACGCCATCCTCCGCCGCCACCAGGTAGTACCTGCCGGGCTCGCCAGCCAGCTCACTGGCGAGCATGTCCGCCGACCATGCCTCCTCGCCGAACAGGGCCACTTCCAGCCGGGCGACGGCAGGCAGGTCGGCACTGGCCATCGGGCGCAGGACCACGCTCATGCCGGGGTCATCCCCGGGGCTGCCCGCGGGGCCCGGTCCGGGGCCGTGAGCACGCTCTTGGGCGGCCCGGGCACCCGGGCGTCGGGGCGCCGCAGGTACAGCGGCTCGGGCGGGAGCAGAGCGTCGCCCACCGCCAGCCGCGCCGCCGCCAGTCCCGCGAGCGTGGACGCGGACGGGAAGCGGGGCGCGATCGGCTCGCCCAGCAGGCCGGGGTAGGCGACCGGGCCCTCACCCGCTGCCGGGAGGCCGGGCGGCAGCGACGCCGGGGCGGCCACGCCGGGGCCGGACAGCCGCGCACCGGCCGGCGAGTAGCGGGCCCAGTACACCTCCCGGCGCCTGGCGTCGGTCGCCACCAGGAAAGGCCGGCCTGCCGCCGCGGCGACGGCGTCGGCCGCGATCACGTCCAGCGTGCACACGCCGTGCACGCCGATGTCCAGCGCGGCCCCGAGCACCCGCGCGGTGACCAGCCCGGTGCGCAGCCCGGTGTAGGGGCCCGGCCCGGCGCCGGCCACGATCGCGGTCAGGTCGCCTGGGCCCGCGCCCGCTTGCGCCAGCACCTTCTCGATGTGGCCGGCCAGCAGCTCCCCCTGCCGCCGGGCGTCGACCGTGGTCGCGTGCGCCAGCACCCGGGTTCCGTCGTGGACGGCGACCGTCACGGCGGGCGTCGCGGTATCGAGCGCAAGCAGCAGCACGGTTGCCCAGCGTAGGGCATGCTCCCGGGGGGTTTGGCCGCCCGCCGGCCAGGTTGCTAGCGCATCCGGGCGACGATGTCCCGGGCGGCGGCCACCGCGGCCGCCTGCAGCTGCGACGGGGGCACGGCCGCGTAGCCGCGGCGGGCCCTGGCCGGGCCCTGGGAGACCACCGTGATCAGCACGTTGCGGTCCCTGATCACCACCGTCAGCAGGTTGGTCGGGTCGCCGCCCGCCGGTGGCACCTGCAGCGCGGCAAAGGCGCTGCTGCCGAGGCCGGGGACCGGGGTCAGGGTGGCCCGGGGCAGGTGGGTGGCCTTGGGCGGATGCATCTTCAGCAGCCTGGCCTGCTGGTATGCGTCCTTCGCGGCGAAGGTTGCGCTGCCGTTCCCGGTGGCCAGCCCGCTGGGGGCGTACGCCTGCACGGTCACCTCCAGCACCCGGTACATAGGCTTGGCGTCAAGCGACCAGCTGCACAGGCTCTGCGCATTGCCGTCGAGCGACTGCGGGGCGACGGTGTGCCGGTTGCCCGGCAGGTACTGGTTCAGGGTCGCCGCGGTCACCGCCGTGCAGGCGTTCGGCACGGACTTGAGCTCACCGGGCTGGAACGTGGTGACCAGCGAGTCCGGGGCCGGCGGCGGGCTGGGGCGATGGAGGTACTCATACCCGACCCCCGCGACGATGAGCAGCACCGCGACGAAAGCGCCGCCCCAGATGTACTTCGCCTGCCGCCCTCGCCGGGAACGGGCCTGGGCCCGGCCGCGGGCGCTGCGGCCCGGCCTGGCCGCGGGGCCTTGCGGGCCAGGCGGGTCCGCCGGGCCGGCTGGGTCCGCCGGGTCGGGTCGTTCCGCCGGGCCGGGTGGGTCCGCCGGGCCGGGTGGGTCCGCCGGGCCGGGCCGGCGGACGCGCTGCCCGGACCCCGCCTCTCCGGCGGTACCGGCCGGCCCGCCGCGGAGCCGCCGGCGCTCACGCTCGTCATGGTCCGCCCAGCGCGGGGGGGCGGCCTGCGGTCCTGCCCACGGCGGGTATTCCTCCTCATCGTCGGCGAAGTCGCCGCCGGACCAGCCACGAGGGCGGCCCGGTGCGGGCGGGCGGCCAGACCGGGGAGGGGGCCCCTGCTGAACCACGGTGCGCCTCCCGGAGGAAGGGATCGAACCATGCATGCGGCGCATAGCAACCAGGCCTGGGCGGCCACCATCAGCGGGCCGGCCAGGCAAGGTTAGGACGCTCGCACTATAGAGCCTCCGGTGCACGGTGGTGGGCCAGACACGCATACCGGCCCCGGTGCGGGACCGCCGTCGCCGGCCAGCTCAGCTAGCCGCCTTGCGGGCCCTCGCCGGGTAGCTGGCTGGCGGGCCCGGCCCACCGGGCACCGTGGCCCTCCAGCCGCACCGTCCGCGGCTCCTGCTCCGGCCCATCCTGGCCGGGCATGTCCCCAGGCCCTCCCGGCCCCCGCCGGGCTGCCGCGGGCACGGCCAGGGCGATGCTGACCTCCAGCCGGTCGGCGGCGAGGCCCTCGACCAGCCCTCCGCCCCACTCGACCACCGTCACCGACGTCTCCAAGCTGGCGTCGAGATCCAGGTCGTCCACCTCGGCCGGGCTGGCGAGCCGGTAGGCGTCGGCGTGCACCAGCGCGGGACCGCCGGTCAGCGAAGGGTGCACCCGCGCGATCACGAACGTGGGCGAGGTGACCGGCCCGCGCACCTCCAGGCCCGCGCCTATCCCCTGGACGAGAGTGGTCTTGCCCGCCCCCAGGGCCCCGCTGAGCACCACCAGGTCACCCGGCCGCAGCATTGCCGCCAGCCGCCTGCCCAGCGCCAGCATGTCGTCCGCGGTCGGCACCGTGAGCTCCTGCCGCATGGGCGGCCCGTGCGCCCCGGCCGCCGGCGGGGTCACGCCTCCCGCCGGCGGTGGGGTCCTGGCGCCGGTCACGCCGACCGGGACAGGTCGCCGCCCGCCAGCCGGGCGAGCATGCTGGTGATCGCCTCGTTGACCAGGGCGGGGCGCTCCAGGATGAGCGCGTGGCCACCGCCGGGCACCCAGATGAGATGGGAGCCGGGTATGTCCATGGCCAGCTCGATGCCGAGCCGCGGCGCTATCAGCCGGTCCTTCTCGCCGACCAGCACGGTCACCGGGACCCGGCCTAGCGTGGCCAGCGAGTCCCGCTTGTCGCACAGCAGCAGCGCCTGGCCGAACGTGGCGACCACCTCGATCGGGGTGGAACTGATCATCTGCCCGAGGAAGCTGACCACCGCCGGGCTGACCTCGCCGTCCCCGAACCCGAGCATCCGGGTGCCGAGGAACGCCAGGTCGGTCACGCGCCGGCTGCGCTCCACCAGCATGGCGCGCCTGCCCTTGGCCGCGCCGGCGAGCACACCGGGCAGCGCCCGGCTCAGCACCGGCCGGATCGGGGCCGGCATCCACGGGCTGCCGTCCTCCAGGCCGCGCGCGGCGGTGCTGATGAGCACCATCCCGGCCACCTTGGTGCCGAACAGCCCCGGATGCTGCTCCGCCAGCGCCATGATCGTCATGCCGCCCATGGAGTGGCCGACCAGCAGAACCTGGGTATCCCCGGGCGCGACCGCGTCGAGCACGGCCTTCAGGTCGGTGCCGAGCTGGTCGATACTGGCGGCGCCGGATTCCGAGCGCCCGGACCGCCCGTGGTCGCGCTGATCCCAGAAGACCAGCCGGTGGCTGGACAGGTCACGGCGCTGAAAGTGCCAGCAGTCCTGGCTCAGCGTGTAGCCGTGGCAGAAGACGACGGTGACGGGCGCGGCCGGCGGCCCGTTCGTCTCGACGTGCAGCGGGACCCCGTCCTCGGTGAGGACGGTGAGCGGGCGCCCGCGGAGCTCCCCGAACGGCTCGCCGGACTCCGGGTCAGTGCGGCCGCGGATCCGCGCGACCGCGATCCGCTCGGCGGCCACCACGGCCCCCGCGCCTGCCGCCGCCGCGCCAGCGACCAGCCCGGCCGCGCCGGTGATCCGCCGCCAGCTGGCCATGCTTCCTCCCGCTGCCTGCCATCTGCGTACCGCTCGGTGGTTGCCCGCCCAGTGCCTGCCTGCGCGGTGCCTGCCTGCCCGGTGCCTGCCTGCCCGGTGCCTGCCTGCCCGGTGCCTGCCTGCATCGTGCGGCCCCGTTCAGGCCGCCGCCGGCGTGGAGAGGCACCTGGCGCGGGCAATGCCGCTATGCGGGGGGTGCCGGGATGCGCCCTGGCGCCTCGGTGCCCGCACCGGCGTGCAGGGAATCGCGCTCATATGCTACTCCAAAGTAGCTTCTGGGAGTCCGCCCGCCGAACCTGGTCACGATCTCATAGGAGATCGTCCCCAGCGCATCAGCCCAGTCCTGGGGGGTGGGCTCGCCCGCGTCACCGGGCCCGAACAGCACGACCTCGTCGCCCTCCTGGGCGGCCTCCGCCCCGAAATCAACGACGAACTGGTTCATGCACACGGTGCCTGCTATCAGCCGGCGCCGTCCCCGTATCTGCACGTCAGCGACGCCGGATGCGCCGCGGGGGACGCCGTCGGCGTAGCCGATCGGCACCAGGCCGAGGGTAGCGGGGCCGGAGGTGACGTACCGGTGGCCGTACGACACCCCGGCCCCCGCCGCCACCTGCTTGACCTGGATCAGCCGGGCCCGCACCGTCATCGCGGGCCGGAGCCAGCCGGGCGGCCCCCCGGGCAGGGTGGACAGCCCGTAGATGCCGCCGCCCGTCCGCACCAGGTCGAACCACGTCTGCGGCAGCGTCAGCGTGGCGGGCGTATTGGCCAGATGCCGCAGCTCAGGCTGGGCGCCTGCCTTCTCCGCCACGGCCAGCGCGTCGCGGAAAGCGGCGACCTGGCTGTCGATCGACGGATGACCGGGTATGTCCGCGCAGGCCAGGTGGGAAAAGATCCCGATGATCGCGACCTCCCCGACCGCCTCGGCGGCCAGCGCGGCGGCCACCACATCCGGCCACGTGCGGGCGGTGGCGCCGCCGCGCGACATCCCGGTGTCCACCTTCAGGTGCAGCCGGGCCGGGCGGCCCGCCTGCCGTGCGGCCGCGGCGATCTCCCCGACCAGGCCCACCGTCCCGGCAGAAAGATCCACACCGTGGCGGACGGCCTCCTCGTGGGCCGCTCCGGGCACGCCCATCAGGCACAGCACCGGCGCCGGCACACCCGCGGCGCGCAGCGCCAGTGCTTCCCGGACGTCGATCACCCCGATCCAGCTCGCGCCGCCTGCCAGGGCCGCGCGCGCCGCGGGGACCATCCCGTGGCCGTAGCCGTCGGACTTGACCACCGCCATGACAGCTGGGCCGCCGACGTGCTGCCGCAGCGCCGTGACGTTGCCCATGACCGCGTCAAGATCGATGAGTGTTTCCGCAGAGGCGTTCATGACCCTCCAGTGTGCCAGCGGGCCCGTGTGCCAGCGGGCCGTGTGCCAGCGGGCCCGTGTGCCAGCCGCCCGTGTGCCAGCCGCCCGTGTGCCAGGCGCCCGTGTGCCAGCGGACCAGCGCCCGGCCGGAACGCGCCCAGGGGCACCGCCCGGCTCAGGCCAGCGACGCCCGGACGCTGCGGATGGCGGCCGGGAGCGCGTGGATCACGTCACCGGCCGCGATCGGGCTCCCGGTCTCCATGCCTGCTGGCGGCGCCGTGCCCGCCGCCGCCAGGCGGGCCGCGATGCCGTGCAGGAACGCCGCGACCGAGGCGGCCTCGGTCACTGCGAGCCCTTGGGCCAGCAGGGCGCCCGCCAGCCCGGAGAGCACGTCCCCGGTGCCGGCGGTGGCGAGCCACGACGTCCCCGTGGAGTTGACAAGCACCCCGCCGCCGCCAGCCGGGGCGATCACCGTGGTCGAGCCCTTGAGCAGGACCGTCGCACCCAGCTCGGCCGCGGCCGCACGGGCATGTTCCAGGCGACGCGCCTCCACCTCGGCTGGGTCGGCTCCCAGCAGCCGGGCCAGCTCGCCGGCGTGCGGGGTCAGCAGGGTGGGCGCCGTACGGGCCAGCAGCCCCCGCTCGGCCGCGATCAGGGTCAGCCCGTCGGCATCGACCAGCACCGGCAGGTCGGTGGCCAGCACCGCGGCCAGCCGGTCGTGGGCCGCCCCGTCGGTGCCCATGCCCGGCCCGGCCACCCAGGCCTGCACCCGCCCGGCCGCCGCCACCTCCTGGCCGGCCTGGGGGCCGTCCCCGGTCACCACGGTCAGCGCCTCCGGCCAGTGCTGGCGGACCACGGCGACGGCTGGGCCGGCCGAGACCAGCCGCACCATGCCCGCCCCGCCGCGCAGGGCGCCGCCGACGGCCAGCGCCGCGGCGCCGGTGAAGCGGTCGCTGCCCGCGAGGATGCCGAGCACCCCACGGCGGTACTTGTCGGAGTCGCCGGGCGGCTGCCAGAGCAGGGCCGCCACGTCCGCGGCCTGGAACCCGGCCGCCGCTGGCGCGGGCAGGTATGGCCCGAGCCCGATATCGACCAGCTCCACCACCCCGGCGTGGGCCGCGCCCGGGTCGATCAGCAGCCCCGGCTTCCAGGTGCCGAAGGTCACCGTCACGTCCGCGCGGACCGCGGGACCGTCCACTACGCCGGTGTCCGCGTCGATCCCGCTCGGCAGATCGACCGCCACCACCAGCGGGCCCGTCCCGCCGTGCCCGTCCTGGGCCCGCGCGGTCAGGCTCGCCAGGTCCGCGTAGGGCTCGCGCAGCCCTCCGCGGCCGCCGATCCCGAGCAGCCCGTCCAGCACCAGGTCCGCGGCGGCGATGACGGCGGGCAGGCGGGGGTCGGCGGGGCCGGTGACGCGCCCGCCGGCCGCGCGCAGCGCCGTGGCCCCCTGCTCGTGGACGCGGCCGCCCGCGGCGACGGCGGTCACCCGCGCGCCGCGCCTGGCCAGCCGGGCGCCCGCGTAGAGGGCGTCGCCGCCGTTGTCACCGCTGCCGGCGAGCACCACGATCGGTGTCCCGTAGACCTTCCCGGCCAGGCCGGCACAGACCGATGCGAGCCCGGCCGCCGCCCGCTGCATCAGCGCCCCGGGCGGGACGGCGGCCATCAGCGCCCGCTCGGCCGCCCGGACCGCGGCCACATCGTGCGCTCTTCTCATGCTTCCGCCACCACCATCGCCACGCTCAGGCCTCCGTCGTGGGTGATCGACAGATGCCAGTGAAGCACTCCGAGCTTTGCCGCGGCCTCCGCCACCGTGCCGCTGACCACGAGCGAGGGGCGCCCGGCGCCGTCGTAGGCGATCTCCACATCTGACCAGCGCAGCCCGGCGGGGGCCCCGATGGCCTTCGCCGCGGCCTCCTTGGCGGCGAAGCATCCGGCAAGTGAGGCCGGGGCGCGGCCGCGTTCGCCGTCGGTGAACAGCCGGGAGGCCAGGGCCGGGGTCCGGCGCAGGGCGGACTGCAGCCGTGCGATGTCCACGATGTCGACTCCGATGCCCACGATCACGTCCCCAGCCTGCCACCGCCGGTGCCGGGAGCGGGCGCACCACGGCGATCCGGGCAGATGACGGCCGGCACCTGCCGCACCCGCCCCGGGCCGGCCGGCCCGGCTCAGGATGCAGAACGGATGACCGACGCCAGCCTGTCCGCAACGTGACGGGCACGATCGGGATCGGTGGCCTCGACCATGACCCGGACCGCCGGCTCGGTGCCGCTGGGCCGTACCAGGACCCTGCCGGAGCGGCCCAGCTCGGCGGTGGCCGCCGCGACCTGCGCCGCCACCTCCGGGGAGGAGGCGACCCGGGTCTTGTCGACCCCGGCCACGTTGACGAGCACCTGCGGGTACCGGGTCATCACCTTCGCCAGGCCGGCCAGCGGGACCTGCTCGCGGGCGATGGCGGCCAGCAGGTGCAGCGCGGTGAGGAGACCGTCGCCGGTGGTCGCGTGCTCCAGCATGATGATGTGGCCGGACTGCTCGCCGCCGAGGGCGTAGTTGCCCGCGCGCATCGCTTCCAGCACGTACCTGTCCCCGACGGCGGTCTCGACCACGGTGATGCCGGCGTTCTTCATCGCCAGCCGGAATCCCAGATTGGACATGACCGTCGCGACCACCGTGTCGCCGGCCAGCTGGCCGGCGGCCTTCAGCCCGAGCGCGAGCACGGCCATGATCTGGTCCCCGTCGATCACCTGCCCGTCGGCGTCCACGGCCAGGCACCTGTCCGCGTCGCCGTCGTGCGCGATGCCGGCGTCGGCCCGCTGCTCGACGACGGCCGCCCGCAGCACGTCCAGATGGGTCGAGCCGCAGCCGTCGTTGATGTTCTCACCGTCGGGCTCGGCCCCGATCGCGATCACGTCCGCGCCCGCGCGCCGCAGCAGCGACGGGGCCACGCCGGAGGCAGCGCCGTGCGCGCAGTCCAGCACCACCCGCAGCCCGGCGAGCGGCTGGGCGGGCCCGGCAGCGGCCGACTGCCCCCGGCCGGGCAGCGATGCGAGCAGGTGCGTGAGGTAGCGTTCCCGCGAGTCGCCGTCGTCGCTGACCCTGCCGAAGCCCCCGGCCGGCGCCCCGGTCACGGCCCTGCCCGGCTGGCCCAGCTTCGCCTCGATCTGGTCTTCAGCGGCGTCGGGAAGCTTGAAGCCGCCCCTGGCGAACAGCTTGATCCCGTTGTCCCTGGCCGGATTGTGGCTCGCCGACAGCATGACCCCCAGGTCAGCGGCCATATCCGCGGTAAGGAAGGCAACGGCAGGCGTGGGGATCACGCCGAGCCGCAGCACGTCCACCCCGGCACCGGCCAGGCCCGCCACCACGGCCGACTCCAGGAATTCGCCGGACGCCCGCGGATCGCGGCCCACCACAGCCACCGGGCGCCTGCCCTCGGCCCGGGCGCGCCCGAATACGCCGGTCTCGTACAGGATCTCAGCAGCGGCGACGGCGAGGTCCATGGCCAGGCGGCCAGTCAGATCATCGCCTGCCACACCACGGACGCCGTCCGTTCCGAAGAGCCGGCCCATGAAACGCGCCCCCCGCTTCCCGGTGCCGTTCGTGACGGATGCGCGGCCAGGTGAGTGGGCGCCGGTCAGCGCTTCGAGTACTGAGGCGCCTTCCGGGCCTTCTTCAGGCCGTACTTCTTGCGCTCCTTGACACGGGCGTCCCGGGTGAGGAAACCCGCGCGCTTCAGCGTAACCCGGTTCTCCGGATCGACCAGCGTGAGGGCGCGGGCGATGCCCAGCCGCAGCGCGCCCGCCTGGCCGGTGACCCCGCCGCCGGTGATGCGGGCGACCACATCGAACTGCCCCTCGGCTCCGAGGGTCACGAACGGCTCGCTGATGAGCTGCTGGTGGACCTTGTTCGGGAAGAATTCCTCAAGCGGCCGCTCGTTGATGCGCCACTGGCCGGTGCCGGGGGTGATGCGGACCCGCGCGATCGCCTCCTTGCGGCGGCCGGTGCCGAGCGCGCTGCCGGTCACGACCGGCCGGCGCTCCGCCGGGCGGCCCTCCGCCCCCGCGGACGTCTCGGTGGTGTACTCCGACACGTGCTCGCCAGCGTCTTCCGCCTGCGGGTCGGCGCCCTCAGTGAGCGTCTGCGCCTGAGTGGACTCGGCCACGGTACTTTCCTCGTGCTTCCTCATCGGCTCTTGTCATCGCGCCACGGGCGGGACGTCCGGCCGCGCTGGTGGTGGCGTCAGCTGCCACCGGATGGCCCCGCCTGCTGCGCGACCTGCTTGATAGTGAAGGGGACTGGCTGCTGCGCCTGATGCGGGTGGTCGGGACCCGCGTACACCTTGAGCTTGCGGAGCATGTTCCGGCCCAGCGAGTTCTTGGGCAGCATGCCCTTGACCGCCTTCTCGACCACGCGCTCCGGGTGCTTGGCGAGCAGCTCGGCGTAGGTCACCGAATGGATGCCGCCGGGGTAACCGGAGTGCCGGTAGGCGCGCTTGTCCTGGAGCTTGCTGCCGCTGAGGGCGACCTTCTCGGCGTTGACCACGACCACGAAGTCGCCGGTGTCGATGTGCGGCGCGAAGATCGGCTTGTGCTTCCCGCGGAGCAGGATCGCCACATGGCTGGCCAGGCGGCCGAGCACGACATCGGATGCGTCGATAACGTGCCACTGACGCTGGATGTCACCGGCCTTGGGGCTGAAAGTGCGCACAGTCGTAAGCCTTCACATGTGGGACCTGGTCCGTGGGCCCACGCCCGGGGTTATCGTCCAGGCGAGGGAGTCCCCGCACCCGCTGCCGCGTGACCAACCCCGCTGAGCGGGCACTGCAGGCATGCTGATGCGCAAGGACGCCCCTGCAGGATACCGGCCACAACCGATGACGGTCAAAGCGAGCCGCCGGCGGGACCGGGCTGGGCGCGGGAGCAGGCGGAAAATGCCTGTCCGCACGATGTCTGCGGCTTGGAAGGATACGCTCGCGCCATGGGTTCTGCGGGTGGGCACGGCGACGAGCCGCTGCGCGGCCAGCCAGCCGGGCAGAGGCCCGGCCGGCCAGCGCAGGACCGGCCGCAGCGCGTCGGCCGGCCCCGGCACTCCAGCCCCGCGGATCCCGGTCCTTACCAGCAGGCGGCCAGTGGCTGGGACCCGCCCGGCGGTCCCGGTCCGCCACAGGGGCGTGCCGCGGCCCAGCCGGTCACCGCGGCGGGCAGGCTGCCGCCCCGGGACGGCAGCGGGCCGTCGGCGGCCATGCCACCCGGCGGCCGCACCACGCCGTCCGCGGCACCGCCGGCCCGCAGCGGGCCGTCCCCGGGCGGCACGGGGCCATCGGTGGCCGTGTCACCTGGCGGCCGCACCGGGCCATCCTCCGCGCTGCCGCCCCGCGGCGGGCCGCCAGGTGAGAACGCCTCCCGGTCCCGGCCCGGTTCCGCCCCTGGCGGTGCGCCGCCGGGCGGCCCCGCCCGCTCCCGTGACGGTGCTCCCTGGCCGGCATCCGCGCCAGCGGGCGCCACCCGGGGCGCTGCACCGCGCGGGAGCTCACCGCGGCGGCGGGGGCCGATCCGGGGTTACCCCCCCATGCCGGGGCAGCCGGGCCCGGTGTACCCGCCCGGCCAGTTCTCCACCTGGAACCGGCTGTCTGTCCGTGCCTCATGGCTCGGCATGAGCG
>Ga0335079_10001700_pt1 | contig 25104 bp, 23 predicted proteins | sample Lox_Sample_33_FD_206719 | JGI IMG/M metagenome (GOLD analysis project Ga0335079, IMG submission 206719) | Soil microbial communities from Loxahatchee National Wildlife Refuge, Florida, United States - Lox_Sample_3.3 | ecosystem: Environmental > Terrestrial > Soil > Wetlands | place: USA...
GCTGTTTCGATCAATTCGGCGCTGACCCACAGGGCTATGGCTACGCGGCGAGCGCGGGACTCGCGCCGTCGTGCGAGGCCGAGGTGGTGGCGCAACTGACGGAGCTCCGCCGCTCGGCCGCCGAGTACGCACGCAGGGATGGCCGCCTCGAGCCCGACGACACCTTCTGTTCCGAACAGAACGCGAGAGTCGTCAAGAACGCCGAGCGCTACTACCGCGCCATGTTCGGAAGCCGGGTGTCGTCGTGGAACCTGCGGGACCAGCACATGTTCGAGACGCTCGAGAACCTGGTCGCGTTCCGCGACGCGCATGGCCGACCCGAGAAGGTAGTGCTCTGGGCCCACAACTCTCATCTGGGCGACGCCCGGGCGACCGAAATGGGACGGAGTGGAGAGTGGAACGTGGGACAGCTCGTGCGGGCGCGATATGGCGGGGACGCCTGTCTCATAGGGTTCCTGAGCAACGCAGGGACGGTGACCGCCGCGTCGGAGTGGGACGCGCCGGCCGAGCGCAAGACGGTCCGTCCCGCGTTGCCGCAGAGCTATGAGGCGCTGTGCCATCGCGTCGGGGTCCCGAACTTCCTGCTCGACCTTGCCGCGCCAGACCCTGCCGTGGCTGCGCTCGGCCGGCCCCGCCTGGAGCGGGCGATCGGTGTGATCTACCGGCCCGACACGGAACGCGCGAGCCACTACTTCCACGCCCGGCTCCCCGAGCAGTTCGATGCCGTGCTCTATTACGACGTGACGCGCGCGGTCGAGCCGCTCGAGCGCACGGGGCTCTGGGAGCGCGGTGAGCCCCCCGAGACATTCCCGACGGCGCTGTGAGGCGAGGTGCGCCGATGTTCGCCGAGTAGCGTCTCAAACGCTGAGGACGGAACCGATTGGTGGGAACATTCTGAAAGGGGATGCAAATGGCCCGCGTAAGGGGCAAGACCAAGGATCATCGTGGCACGAAGAGGTTCTCCAAGAAGGGCTCGAACCCTTTGACGCTGCGCGAACCCTACCACGGTGATGTAGTGCACGTACAGCCGGCTGAGGGATCGCACGGAGCCCGGGAGTACCTGGCGGACCGCCTCGACGGCGCACGGGACCTGTATCTGCTAGCTCTCGCGTTGGGAGTGCGCGGAGACGGGGCGACCATGTTTGGCCGGATGATTCGAGAGGCGCGAATTCATTTCACCACGGTCATCGAAGAGTGCCGCATTGCTGGTCTCGACACGAGCGCCATCGCGGTGATGCTCGGCGAGAAGAACGAGGAACTGGTGGACAGCATCAGGCCCGAGATCTGGGGACATTTGGAGCAACTCATCAGGCAGCGCGCGCGCGGGCATCAGGGGTGAGGATGAGGGACAACCGATCGCAGCACGCTAGAGCATCTTGACGCGCTTCGGCCAGGAGCAATCGCATGCACGCAAACATGGACCTGCGGGTGTGAGACAATCATGAGGTGAGCGTCAATTGTGAATTGCGCGCGCTCTGAACCACGACGCTAAAGTGGACGTGTTAACCAGGCCTTCAGCGGTACTTCACCATGTTCTCAATCCGCCTATGGCATGTTCAAGACGCAACCAGCATGGATTGGAAGCCATGAATTTCCATCGGACCATGACGCGCGAATGGCTATTTGACGACCGGCGCGACGCCGGTGCCCAGCTCGCGCAACAGCTCGCGAAGTTCCAGGACAATGTGCTCGTGCTCGGCATTCCGCGCGGGGGAGTATCGGTCGCCGCGGAAGTGGCGCGAGTGCTCGGCGCCGAACTCGATGTGATCGTAGCGCGCAAGCTCGGTGCGCCGTTTTCGCCAGAGCTGGCGATTGGCGCCGTTACGGCGGATGGCGGCCGGTATCTGAACGTCGACGCCATCGCGGCGTACGATATCGCGGGCGAGTACATCAGTGAAGAAACCCACGCGCAACAAATGGAGGCGGGCCGTCGCGAGGCCAGGTTTCGCGCCGGGCGTCCTGCCCCCGAGGTCAGGGGACGGACGGTGATCATCGTCGACGACGGCCTCGCCACGGGTGCGACGATGCTCGCCGCCGTGCGCTCGGTCCGGAACGGCGCTCCTGCTCGTGTCGTCGTCGCGGTGCCCGTGGGATCCCCCAGTGCGTGCGCAATGTTGCGGCCCGAAGTGGATGAGTTGGTGTGCCTCTCCGTCCCGCCATGGTTCGGAGCGGTCGGCGAGTTCTATCGTGACTTCCGGCAAATCGATGACGACGAGGTGATCGCACTGCTTGGCGCGGCCACAGTGGCGAGATCAGCTGTCGTAACCTGATCCCCTAACGATTCGCATGGGGTTCAGGGGGTCGCGGGTTCACATCCCGCCGCCCCGACTCTTGAAGATCTCGCCCTGCAACGAGTTCCGTTGTGGGCTTTTTCTTCACCGCGCCCAGTGTTGCGTGTCTTGTTGTTGCAACTTGGGGTTCGGGTGTTCGCTCACGATCCCTTTGCAGCACCGCAGACGTCTGCCACGTGGCGCAGCCGCGGGGTCGCAACCTATCCCACGACGGTACCGATTCTGCACCTGCCACGCCTCCTCACTCGGCGTACTTGAGGGCCTGGTTGGCGTTGTCTTGGTAGGCGACGTGAATCCGCCCGCCCCTATCCACCCCCGGCGACGCGAACTCACCAACATCCCCCACATCCACGAGGACGTTCCGCCAATTCGCAGCCACGGTGCAAGCAGCGGCGCAGGTGCCGTATCTCATACCCCCGCTGTTGTCCGTATAGGCCACGTGGAGGCGCCCGAAATCGTCGACCACCAGCGATGTGACGCCGCCGACGCCCGCCGAACCCCCCAGATCGACGTCCGCCTTTTGCCAGTTCGCGCCCGTCGCGCAGCCAGCGGCGCAGGTTGCGTACTTGAGGGCCCGGTTGGGGCCGTCAGAGTACGTGATGTGCACCCGCCCCGTTCCGTCCACGGCAACCGACGGGGACGCGCCGATGTCGGACAGGCCAGGGGGGTCCACCGTGACCGTACTCCATCCGGCGGTCGTGGCGCATGCCGCGGCGCACGTCGCGTACTTGAGGTACTCGTTGTCGAAGTCGTGGTAGGCGATGTGCACGCGTCCTGTCGCGTCCACCACCAGCGACGTGGGGTACATGTCGCTCCCCGCCTCCACGGTCACGGTATCCCAGTTCGCGGCGACGGTGCATGCCGCACCGCAGGTCGCGTATCTCAGCCCCGCGGTCAGTCCCGAGTAGCTGACATGCAGCCGTCCACCCGCGTCCACCGCGAGAGATACCGCCGAGCCGACCGTGCCCGCCGTATCGATCGCCACCGTCTGCCAGTTGGCAGCGGTGGCGCATCCCGCGGCGCAGGTGGCGTACTTGAGGTCACCATGCGGCTCATCCGAATAGGCAATGTCGACTCGTCCGCTTTTCTCTGCGGCCAACGATGCCTGGACACCCGCACCTGCCGTGTCCACGGTGACCACCTGCCAGTTCCCGGCGGTCGTGCACGCGGCGGCGCAGGTCGCATATTCCAAGTCGCCCCTCGCGTCGCCGTGGACGTCGTCGTAGAACCCGACGTGGACCCGCCCGCTCCCGTCCAGGCCGAGCGAGACAGCGTGACCGATCGCGCCCATCGTGTCCACCGTCACGGTTTCCCAGCGCCGAGTAGTGAACGTCCACTCTGCCGCGCTATTGAGCCCGGTTCCCGCGGCTGATCGTACGCCCGTCGTGACTGTCACGTCGTAGGTCGATTCGGGCAGGAGCGGCGCCACGCCCTGCAAGGCGTACGTCGCTGCGTCGTAGCCGATGGCCAGCGGCAGCGCGTGTCCTCCCACCGCTACCGTGAAGGTCGCGGCCGTCAGCGTCGTCGGGTCCATCGGCTGATTGAACACCACCCGCACGGGCGCCCCGGTCTCCACCGCGGTGGCGCCGACCGCCGGTGAGGTGGCGGACACCGCCACGGCGTTCGGGGGGGAGGCGTTCGTTGCGTCAGTGCAAGCGGCGACCGCCAAGACACAGGACTGGCACAGGGCTAGGAGACAGAGTCGCATGTTCAACCTCCTCACGTCGCGGGTAATATGGCGCCACGCTGGCGTGCCGCAACGCCGCTCCATGCCCAGCAAGACCGCTCCAGCCACGGGGCACGGACGGTTTCGATCCGAGATCGCATAACACCGCACTACCCGTTACCACGCCTCAAATTGTGCGGGACTCACCCCGCCGAGATGACTGTGACGTCGTGTTGGATTTTGGATTGTAGAAGGTCTCGATGTGTGACTCGTTCATGGGATCCTCATTGCGGTCGATTGATTGCGAGCTGGTCGAGACGCGGCGGGGTGACGGTGATCGCCGCACCCTGGGAAGCGGACCGATGCGCTCGAGTCCATCATGGCGTCTCAGTAGGTCGAGAGCGAGCTGCCGATGTTGCGCCTCGGGATCGTACATGAAAAGACTCCTACCAGGATAGGGCATCCGGTAGGAGTCATTAGCCGTAAAGGCGGTTTGAGGCGAACTCCATCGCCTTTGAAGAACGTATTCTTGCAAGATGCTCTTTGCCATCCTGTTAACGTTCAGAACAGGAATCGGGCCGCTAGGCCGATTCGATATGGTCGTGATCCGTGCGCTTGCCAGGCCGCGGGAAGTCGCGCTACACGCTGCGAGCGTCACCGCCAAGCACGTGGCATTCTTTCATGGCCGTCGTCGCGCGGGGGCCGTTCCGGTATCCGCTTCTTCCGGCAAGGTCCGGCTTTTGTGCTGGAGAATTCCGGCACGGATGCTCGGAACCCATGGAAAACCGACAGCTTGACGTTTTTGGAGGTCGCCCTGACTCGTAGGGGGTTCAGGGGTCGCGGGTTCAAATCGCCGCTCGCTCGACGCTCGCGGCATTCCGGTCAAATCGCTCCCATGTTGCTACCGGCCGTTTAGGATTGATTTCCCGAATTCGCTTCACGCCTGTCAGAGGATTGTGCTCAAACAACCGCCCTCCACCAGGCAGCCGAACCGTGGTAGCCCACAAGAGCATCGAGTGGCGAGGTAGCAAATCGGCTTCCGCCGATCGCGCCCGAGCTTTGGGGCGTCATTTGGGCCACCGGGCAGCGAATCCTAACGCTTATAGCACAAGAGATCCTTCGCCGCATACCGGCCAAGGCCCAAATCATGAGTACGATAACGAGCGCCGACGGGGAGACCACGGCAAGAACCCGGGTTAGTCGGTGATCACGTCCGGTAATACGAAGGCCTTCGGATCCACGGGCTTCCCGTGCACCCATACTTCGTAGTGAACGTGCGGTCCGGTCGACTCGCCGGTCGAGCCGACGAGGGCGATCGGCTGGCCGCGCGTCACGCGCTGACCACGCGTGACGAGGATCCTGAGGCAATGGGCGTAGCGGGTTTGCACACCGTACCCGTGATCAATCGTCACATAATTGCCGAATCCTTCTTCCCACTTCACGCCGGTGACCACGCCAGCGGCCGCAGCTTCGATGGTACTTCCCATCGGGGCGGCTACGTCCATCCCGCGGTGAGGCCGCACGATGCCAAGCACAGGGTCAAAGCGTTCAGCAGAGAAGGGACTCGAGATGCGGCCGTTGGCGGGTAGGATCGACGGGGTAGCGGCGAAACGCGCGACGTGGCTGGACAGCGAATCGTACGCCTCGGTCATCGAGCGGAGTAATATTCGCGTGCGGCGTCCCAATGCGTCCACGTCCATCCGCGCCGTGAGGGCACGCCTGCCGTCGGGACCGAGTGCGAGTAACGTGTCGCGTTCAGGCCAATTACCGGGCGGTCCGCCGATTCCGCCGGCCTGCACGGCGCTATCGAGCACCGGGAGATCGGCCATCAGGCGCAGTTGTTGATCGCGTTCACCCTGTCTGACGATCGTGTCCTGCAGCGCGGCAAGATGCGCCTGCAGGCGGTCGACCTCTCCCATAAGGACGCGATGCTCGTGCTCGAGTCGCATATTGCGTGTGACGTTCAGGCCGCGTGCGACCGCGGCGACGCCGAGAGCCACGATCCCCACTGCCGCTCCCCAACCGATGACAACGAGTAGCTTCGCAACGCTGCTCGAGAGCGCGATCGCGCGCGTCGGACTCGAGCTCTCCGGCACGAGCATGATGGTCCACCGTTCACGACGTTGGTGCATTGAGGGAAGCCTCGTTCTCGCGTGGCAGCGCCGCACACGCTGGCTCTGCCGTCGGTGGAGGTTGCGGCTGCAAGATTGCGACATACGAGGCGCTTGGGGGTGACGCTCATCACCGATGGTCTGGCAATACGGGTCGTCACGGGAAGGCCGCGCGAAACCTGTTTCAGACGGTCGACATCAGCGCCGAGGAACGTTACATCCTGTCAACGCCAGGGTGCAAGCGTAACGGCGTTGCGACACCTCCGGGCTCTGATCCGATGCTAGGCGGCCCACGGAGGCGTTTAGTCGGTCGCCGCTGCAGCTCGTCGCTGACGTTCCGTTCTGAACCACGTCACATACTGCCGCAAACCATGATATAGTGTGGGGGAGTATATTATCGACTGTGTCCCACACCATACGAAAGAAGCGGCCCCTCCTACAGCGCGTGGCCCGCATTCGCGGGCAACTCGAGGCGGTCACGCGGGCCCTCGAGGCAGAAGCGGAATGCGGCGATGTGCTCCAACTCATCGCGTCGGCCCGCGGCGCCCTGAATGGCCTCATGGCGGAGGTTTTGGAAGAGCATGTCCGCCTCCATACGTTTGGATCGCCCGGCGCTACCGACAAGCGTGCAGCGGCTGACGAAGTCGTCGGCGTCATTCGTTCCTACCTGAGATAAGCATCGTGACCACCCATTCGCCGATCGCGTCCCAGCAGGAGCCTCCCCGAACCCCTGCCTTCGCAGACGCTGCCGCCTCGCTCGATCACGAGGGAAGCGCGCACGGCGGCACACTGCACTGGATCGATATCGCCCGTGTTGTGCTGGTCGCGATATGCGCGGCGGCCGTCTGGTGGCGCCTCTGGGAGCCGTTGCCACGGATCAGTATTATCGGGGTGTGTGGGACGGTGCTCGGTGGCTGGCCGATCTTCGCCGAAGCGCTCGAGAGCCTGCGCGAGCGTCGCATGACGATGGAGCTGTCGATGACCATTGCACTCGTCGCCGCACTCGCCATCGGTCAGTTTTTCACGGCGCTCGTGATCACGGGCTTCGTCCTCGTCGCTGAAATTCTCGAAGGGTTGACGGTGGCTCGAGGGCGACGCGCCATTCGGGAGCTGCTCGATTTCCTGCCGCCCACCGCTACCGTTCGACGCAATGGGGTGGTCGCCGCGCTCCCCCTCGGGGAACTCCACCGAGGCGATACGGTGATCATCGCGCCCGGCGCGTGTATTCCGGTCGATGGCACGGTGCGTCAAGGCCACTCGTTCGTCGACCAGGCAACGATCACAGGCGAGTCGGTCCCCGTGGAAAAGAACATTGGGGACGCGGTGTATGCGGGGACCCTGAACCAGTCCGGCGCCCTCGAGGTCATGGCCGATCGGTTGGGGGCCGAGACGAGCTTTGGAAAGATCATTGACGCGGTGGAACGGGCCGAGCGGTCGCGCGCGCCGATTCAGCGAACCGCCGACCGGTATGCCGGCTACCTCGTCTATTTCGCGCTCGGCTGCGCTGCACTGACGCTTGCGATCACTCGCGACGCTCGTTCGACGATTTCGGTGATCATCGTTGCCGGGGCATGTGGAATCGCCGCAGGCACTCCGCTCGCGGTGCTCGGTGCGATCGGGCGCGCCGCGCAGGAAGGCGCGATCATCAAGGGCGGCCGCTACCTGGAAGCGTTGTGGTCGGTAAGCGTCGTCGCCTTCGACAAGACCGGGACATTGACGGCCGGCGTTCCCACCGTCGTAAGTATTCGGACCGCGGCCGGGCAAACCGAACGGACCGTCCTCGCGACTGCGGCGACCGCCGAGCTGCGCTCTGAACACCCCATTGGCAAGGCGATTGTCCGGCGCGCCGTTTCCTTGGGGATCACATCCGTTGAGCCCTCGACGTTCGACTATACACCGGGGCGTGGCGTCGTCGTCCGGGTCGCCCCTGGGGACGAGGTCATCGCCGGCAATGCAGCGCTGCTCATGACGCGAGGCGTCCCACTCGACGACGGGTGGCGAGCGTCTCCTGTTCCGGACGATCCCGAGGTCTTGATTGCGCGGGGCGGCAGCGTGGTGGGCGGCATTGTCGTGCGGGACGCCTGCCGCCCTGAAGGCCGGGGAGCCATCGACTCACTCCGGCATATGGGCATTCGGACCGTGCTGCTGACTGGAGATGCGCGGCCAGTCGCCGACGCGGTCGCGCGAGAGGTGCAGATTGATGCCGTCGAGGCGGACCTCTTGCCCAATGACAAGGTCGAGGCGGTTCGACGGCTTCTCAAGGCTGGGGATCTCGTGGCGATGGTCGGGGACGGCATCAACGATGCTCCGGCACTGGCGAACGCCACGGTCGGCGTCGCCATGGGGTCCGGGACGGACGTGACACGCGAGAGTGCGGATATCGTGCTGCTGGGCAACGATCTCTCGCGATTTGTTGAGACCGTTCGCATCGCGAAGCGGGCTCACGCCATCATTCGCTTCAACTTCACTGGGACGCTCGCAGTCGATGCCGTCGGCGTCGGCCTCGCCGCCGCGGGCCTGTTAAACCCGCTCCTCGCCGCATTCATCCACGTCGCGTCTGAGCTGACCTTTATTCTCAATTCCGCGCGTTTGCTCCCGATCGGCGCACCCATACTGCGCCCTCGGTAACTGTGGCCGCGTAGGCACTCGTGACCATCCCGTACCCCCGCATATCGCCGGTGCTGGTGCGAATTGGCCCGTTCGCGATCCGCTGGTACGGCGTGATGTACGTGCTGGGCTACCTCGTGGGCTATCGGCTAATCCGCGATCGAGTCGCACGCGGCCTCATCGTCCTCAGTCCCGCGGAGTTGGATGCGCTGATCGGCTATCTCCTGGTAGGTATGCTCGTGGGGGCGCGACTAACGTATGCCCTCGTGTATCAGCCCGGACATTATCGTGACGATCCAGGGGAACTGCTGCGCATTTGGCACGGCGGGTTGTCGTTTCACGGCGCGCTGGTCGGCATGACGCTCGCGACCCTCCTATTCGGGCGTATCCACCATGTCCCATTTCTCCAGCTCGCGGACACGTTGGCGCTGGCCGGACCCCCCGGCCTCGGCTTCGGCCGATTGGGCAACTTTATCAATGGGGAACTGTACGGCCGCGTCACCCACGTCCCTTGGGCGATGGTCTTCCCTACGGATCCTGAACATCTGCCGCGACATCCCTCACAACTCTACGAAGCGCTCGCGGAGGGACTGGTGTTGTTTCTGCTGATTCGCTGGCTCGAGCGACGCGCCGTCACGCGGGGGTCGTATCGACCCGGATTACTCGCCGCGGCATTTCTCGTCGGCTATGGAGTGTTCCGTTTTCTCATCGAGTTTACTCGCCAGCCCGACGAGCAGCTCGGATTCGTGCTCGGTCCCTTCAGCATGGGTCAGCTGCTGTGCACGTTCATGATTCTCGCGGGAGTAACGCTGGCTTCGTTTATCCATGCCGGATCATCTCGGGGACAGCTGACGGAGTCGGGTGGCCCTTGCTAGCACAGTAATGCCCACCGCGATGCAGCGTCGAGAAATCCTGTTCTCGGCACTCCTGTTTGGCCTGTTCCTCATCGCTCAGATGGCGGACCCGTGGGTATTTCATCACGTCGCATACGCCGCGATCTATAATCGCGGATGGGGACGGATGTTGCGCCTCGTGGGGTATGTCCCGTTCTGGGCACTCGTCGGCGTGACCTTCGTTCTCCACGACTGGGTCCCCCGAGCGCGCACATCGTTATTCCAGGCTAGCCGCCGAGGACGTTGGCTCGTCGGGTCGACGGTGCTGGCTGGCATCATCGCGGAAGGGCTCAAGCTGTTGTTCCGCCGCGAACGCCCCGCCTTCGCGGGCGGCGTGCATGTGTATCGTCCGTGGTCTGATCAGCCGTTCTCGAGCTCGGCCTTCGGCCTGCCGAGCAGTGAAGCCGCGGTAGCGTTCGCGGCGGCGAGCGTGCTCGCGCGCCTCTTTCCCGAGTCACGGATCTTGTGGTACGCTATGGCCATCGGGTGCGCACTGACGCGAATAGCTAGTGGCGCGCATTTCTTGAGCGACGTGGTCCTGGGTGCGCTCGTGGGTTACCTGACCGGCGCGGCATTCAGAGTGTGAGTCGACCTAAACCGATACACTCGAAGCAGCATCCTGGCGAACGAGTCCGACATATTGCGCGGGCGATTGGACGTCGGGCACGCTGATGCTCAGGAGCATCCCGCTCCGAATATTTTCAGTGAGAACGACTTCGTTTCTTGTGCCGCTGAAATGAGTCAGGCGCAGTCCCTGCTGGCCAGCGCTTGCACCTAGGGGACGACCCGCCCGAAGTTGGTCGTGAGCCCCACGAACACTTGATTGGGAGAACCGGGCGCGGCATGGAGCACGCCACCAGCGTCCGCAACCGCCCACGGTACGATCCGCAGTGTGAGGGCACCCAGGAGACCGGCAAACCGCGGTCCGGCAGCACCGGCAGTGAAGTCGAACGACTCGAGCGTGATCCCAGCGGCTCCGTGTCCGTAGGCGCCGCTCAGCGAGGTAAACCATTGCGGCGCCCCGGCGCCGATCCCCTGGGGACCGGCATTGATGTCGAGATGGATTCCACCCGGCAGATCAGTGCTTACCACACCGGTGAGGCTGCCGATGGAGCGTCCGGCGCCAAGTCCGCGCGCCATGTTACCTGTCGGCGCAGTGAGAGAGGAGACGAACGCCACGGCGGTACGCCTGGAGAGATCTCCCCGGATTTTGAGCGCCGCTCCGATGTCCCCAACACCGCCTCCGCCGGGGCCCCGGAGGTAGAGTGGCCCGAACAGGGCGAACTGCGCCCATGCGGAGAGGCCGAACTTGAGGTTCACGTCCCAGCTGGTCGCGTCACCGAGAGAATGAACACCACGCGCTGACAGCCCCTGCTCGAGCTCCGCGTATCCCGGCGCGACGGCGTAAGCATGGGTGGCATAGGTCGGACGTTCAGGATTGGCGTCCCGGGGCGACTGCGCGGCGGTGGCGTCCGCGAGGAAGAAGAGAGCGGCTACAAGCGCAGAGACGCGCTGCGCCTTCAAACCTCGGCTAGAGGAGACTTCGAGCCGTCTCCTTGGAACCTCAGGTGCCGATGATGACATGCCACGCCGACTTCAGCGAGTCCGGCAATCCCCACACGTCCATCGCGGTAATCAGAAGGGCGCTTCCCCAGCCGGCAATCAACAGGAACCAACCGAGTTTCCATGCTCCCATCTTCCTACGAGAACTGGTGAATTGCAGCAGCGGGAACATGGCCAGGGGGAGCTGAAGCGCCAGCACGACCTGACTGAGCATGAGCAGATCGGTCACGCTGCTGTTACCACGAATGCCGATGATGAGGACTGCAGGGATGATGGCCAGCGTCCGGGTGATGAGCCGTCGTAACCACGGCTTGATCCTCCAGTGCATGAAGCCTTCCATCACCACCTGTCCGGCGAGCGTCCCGGTAATCGTGCTGCTTTGCCCGCTCGCGAGGAGTGCGACGACGAATAACGTGCTGGCAAGCGAAGTTCCCAATAGGGGTGCGAGCGTGAGATAGGCGATGCGAATCCAGTCGCTGTCAGGACTGAACGTGACGACGTGCCCGCGTGAGAGCGTTGCGCTGGTCTTCCCATGGAACACCATCGCGGCTAGCACCATGATGGCCGCGTTGACCAGGAAGGCCACGGTCAATGCTGCGGTTGAATCAACGGTGTTGAACCGAATGGCGCTGCGGAGAGACCCTTCATCCTTCCGCAATTTGCGACTCTGCACCAGGGCCGAATGCAGGTAGAGATTGTGCGGCATGACGGTAGCCCCGATGATGCCGATCGCCACGTACAGCATCCCCGCTCGACCAAGACTCGGCGCGACGAGCGCGCGGCCCATCTCCGCGAAATTGGGCTGGGTCTGCGGTAGAACGAAGATCTCGATGAAGTAACAAACGCCGATGGTCGCCACGAGCAGCAGTACGACGGCTTCGATGGTGCGGATTCCTAAGCGTTGCAGGGCCAGTAGCAGGAGAACATCCAGTCCCGTGATGATGACAGCCCAAAGCAGCGGGATGTGGAACATGAGGGTGAGAGCAACGGCGCTGCCGAGCACTTCGGCCAGATCACAGGCACCGATCGCCAGTTCGCAGAACAACCAGTTTGGCCACCGAGTCCACCGTGGATACCAGTCGCGGCAGCATTGGGCCAGGTCTTTCCCAGTCACCACGCCCAAGCGTGCAGAGATGACTTGCATGAAGATGGCCATCAGACTGGCGAGGGCGACGACCCAGAGCAGTCCGTATTTGAACTGGGCACCGCCCTGTAGATCGGTGCCCCAATTACCGGGGTCCATGTAGCCGACGCTGACGAGGATGGCCGGCCCGACGAACGCCCGCCATTGCTCCCAGAAGCCCGCGTGATGGTGGGGCACGTCTACGGTACCGTGCACTCCGTCAAGCGAGAGGGACTCGCGATGCGAAGCCTCGGCGAGTTGGTTATTCATTCACCCGATACGCTCCCGGTAGAGGACGCCGAGGTGTAGCAGTACGTCAACGTTGTTGCATTGGCTCAGTAATGTAGCACATGCTACGATCAAGTGGCGCGACCCGTCAAGCACGTTCGCGGTTGGAAATAGCGGAGCGAAGCGACGAATGACCTCAACCAAGAGAACCCCGTCAGCTCGAGCTCGCGCTCTGGATGGACCAAGGCGCCAGGCGGAGAACCTGTCCGAGACACGCCGCGAGCACGCCAAGGAGATCGCGGAGGATTACGTGGAGGCGATCGCCGATTTGCTTGCGGAGGCAGGCGAAGCGCGCGTCGTGGATCTCGCCAAGCGGCTGGGTGTTACTCATGTCACCGTGAACCGCACGATTGGCCGGCTCCGAAGGGCTGGATTCGTCACGTCGCAGCCGTACCGCGCCATCTTTTTGACTGGCCAAGGACGCGACTTGGCTGCGGAGTGCAAGACCCGCCACGAGACGGTCGTGGCATTTCTCCGCGCGCTTGGCATTCCCGAACGCGTGGCGGAGAGGGACGCCGAGGGCATCGAGCACCATGTCAGTCCGGCCACTTTAGCGGCCTTCAAGGCCGCGTTACGAAAGGCACGCCGCTGAGACCGGCTGAGACTGGAACCTGGGTCGCTCTCCCCGTCCTTGAGCTGGACTAGACGGGCCGAAAAAGGGGCAGTTCCGGTAGCCGTTTCTCCCGGCAAAGTCCGGCATTTTTGCTGGAAAGTTCCGGCACCGATGCTCGGAACCCATGGAAAACCGACAACTTGACGTTTTTGGAGGTCCCCCTGACTCGCATGGGGTTCAGGGGGTCGCGGGTTCAAATCGCCGCTCGCTCGATGCTCGCGGCATTCCGGTCAAATCCCGCCGTCCGATTGTTTAGGTCAAGCAGCCAAAACAGAATGAGGGCGGGTCAAGTGCCCGCCCATTTGCGTTCGGATGGCTTGCCGAACGAATTTCGGGGAGATCTGGTGAAGTGACCTCCATGGGCGTATCGACGCACGACATTTTCGGTGACGCCGGGGGAGCGCAGCCCGCGACACCTGGCAGCTATGGCGAACCGCCGAGCGGCTTCCGCCTCCCCCGGGGGACCCGCATCGGACCCGTGCGTCTGCAGATCGCCGATCTCGCGCGCTCGATCGCGTATTACGAGGAGACACTCGGCCTGCGGGTACTGCGGCGCGACGGGTCGAGTGCGCTGCTCGGGACGCAGGGCGACGGCAGGCCGCTCGTCGAGCTCGCCGAGCGCGCCTGCGTGCGGCCGGCACCGAACCGTGGACGCACTGGGCTGTTTCACTTCGCCATCCTATTGCCGGATCGGCCGTCGTTGGGACAGTTCCTACGTCACGTGGGCGAAATCGACGAGCGTGTCGGAGCGGCCGATCATCTCGTCAGCGAGTCGCTGTACCTCCAGGATCCGGACAATCTCGGCATCGAAGTTTATGCCGATCGCCCGCGCAGCGCGTGGCGGCGGATCGGCCGCGAGCTGATGATGGCGACCGATCCGCTGGACGTGGCGGGACTCGTCCGCGACGCGGGACCAGAGCCATGGACGGGGATGCCGGCCGGTACCGTGATGGGCCACGTGCACCTGCACGTGGGGGACCTCGCCGTCGCGTCGGCCTTCTACTCGGAGGCACTCGGTTTCGATCGCACGGTGTGGCAGTATCCCGGTGCGCTGTTCCTCGCTGCCAGCGGCTACCACCACCACCTGGGGACCAACACGTGGGCGGGCAGCGGTGCCCAGCCGCCTGGGGCAGAGGAGGCGCAGCTGCTCGAGTGGACCATCGAGTTGCCTGACAAAGCGAGTCTCGACGCCGCGTCGGAAAGTCTCGCGCGCGCGGGGCACGCGGCGCAATGGGATGGCGAGGCCGGAAGGCCCCCGGCGCTGGTGACGCGGGATCCATGGCGGACGCACATCCGGCTTCAGGAGGCCCTGGAGTGACGATGCCCCCATCGCTCACCGCGGCCACTTGCCGGGCATCGCAACCATCTGGCCGGAGCCTCCCTTCACATCGAAAGAACAACGACCCCACGTGGGGTCGTTGCATTCAGATTCGATCCCGAATGCCCTAAGCTACCGTCTCATCGCGCCTGATCATCCGCGCAAGTCGCGGCCACGTCTGACGGCGTGGCGCAATGGCGTTCGAACGTGGCCTTTCGAGCAGCTGATAGAGACGGCGTCGCCCGCATGTTCATCCCTGGGTTGCTCATGGGGTCAGGGATACTGGATTGCCCGACGCCGTGGCATGCGCCTATGAGTGCTGCTCCCGCAAGTATTCCGGATAGACGAATTACCATGAATGCTCCCTTAGCTTCCAACGTTCGTTCGAACTTCAGATGAGCCCGATTGGTGAGTCCAAGCACTGCGCACCAGGAACATGGATACCCCGCAGAGCACCAATCGATACGTTGACCCGGGGGCCGAGTTCAAGAGGTGAGAAAAAAGGGACGTGTCGCCCAGTAGGGCAAGATTCGGTTTTCGGACTTCACGACAGCGCCAGCCGTGGCGTCGGAGGGAGTAACACGGCCGGCGTAGAATTGGTCGGCACATCTTCGCTCATCCGGCAGCCCCCTAACGAATCAGTGTTGGCGCTCGAAAAACGGACTAGGGACCGTGACCGTTCCGGACATGCCCGCATGGAGTACGCACACGTAACGGGTCGTGCCGTAGGCTGTGAACGTATGCGCGATAGTCTGGCCGGGCAGTAATTCGCCGATTTGTGATCCGTCGTCTGCTAAGAGAAGGTGGCGGACCGAGCCGATGTTCTTCCAGCACACGTATGCACCGGTGACGTTGGCCGGCGTGAATTTTAGATCGTCCGACGCAGTGACCGTCACGCTGCACTGAGGCGTCGACGTCGTACTGCTGACGCAGGCCGTGGCCACAAACGCAGCCAGGGTAGCCGAGCGGGCAAGCAGCATCGTAGTGCCCCGAGCCATCACCGGGAATGAACATCCGCATCGAACACGCCCGTCAACACTCGCCCGTGCCGGACCTGAACCCAGATCCTGTAGTGGCCCGGCTGTGGGAACGCGTAAGGAAACGCCACGACGGCAGACGAGTCGCCTGAGTGGGCGGGCATTGAGGACCCCGTCGAACTGCGTCGCGCGAACCGCTCGAACGCGGCCATGGAGACGGTGCCAGCGGGGTGAAGATGAACGAACACCTGACCGTCATCCCGCGTGATAATGGCATGACCCCGCATCCCCATGTAGGGCTCGAGGACGACGCCCTCGCCCGCCGGGCCCGTGACCCGGAACCGCAGCGGCGCGTCCTGATCGACCACGATCGCGCCGCCCGCGCGTTCCCAAACCATCGTCGAGCCGTCCGCCAACTGGAACCGTGAACTTCCTCCCGCGCCGGTCGATTCGATCCAGCTGTCGTCCGCGTCAGGAGCTCGCCACACCTTGGGCGAGTCCACGGGTCCGAGCGACACGGCAGCCACCAGCGTCTGCGCCAGCCCGCTTTCGTGGACGATGTCCGCGTACACCCGGTAGCGACCGCGCGGCAGCGGGGGAACCGTGGTCTCGAACGTGGTGGAGTCGAGCGGCACGGGATGCAGATGGGCGAACGCGTCGCAAGCGGAATCGCGGACGAGAAACAGGTGCATCAAGTGTCCGTGGTCCGGAGTGAGAGGCGTCCACACACGCGCCATGCGGACCCAGGCGCTGTCGTCGATCACGAGGCGCAGCACCTGGGTATCGCCGTTCGCCCGGACGCTCGCAGTCGCGTGGAACGGCCGATATAGGCCGCCGCGGTACGCGGCATCCACGGCGTTCCACCACGCTCGACCCCCAATCAGAGCGCACGCGATCACCACTGCGGCAACCGTGCTCGCGATGTGGGCGCGCATCCTGAGCCGTCGATCGGGCGCGTTGCCGGGTTCGAGCCCCGCCTCGCGGGCGGCAGCGCCGGTGATCGAAAGCGCGCCCACGACAAGGAATGCGCCGAGCGCGAGCAGGGTGATACCGAGCGGGCGTTGGAGCGAAAGGCGTCGCGTGGCGAGGGCCATGACGGGAACGAGCACCGTGCCGGTGCCAGCGTCACCCTCCACGGTCACCTGCACGCCGTAGGAGCCGCCGGTCATGAGCCAGAGCGCGGCGCTGAACAGGGACGAATCGCCGGGGACACGCGCCGCAATGTCGGGTGGCGGTGGAGCCGCCGTCTTCGGATCCCAAAACACGGGCAGCACGAGCACGCGCCGGACCGCGTGCGGCACGAGCAGGCGGACAGCGATCTGGGCAAGCCCGGGGACAACGCCCGGGTTGCGGACGATGACGCGTATCGGGTAAGGACCCGCGGTCCCCTCGAAGTACGTGTCCGGGCTGCCGACGTGAGCCGAGGCGATCAGTACGATCGGAACGAGGAAGACAACTCGCCACACGCGCCGCATCACAACTGCTCCCGCAACGTCGCCAGGTAGGTGGCCATGTTCACCGCAGCGGCCGAGTCTTGTTCCGCGAATTGGAGCAGATCCCACTCGGGCGCGACGTAGCCCTGCTCGCGCTTGAACCGGTCCGCCTGCGCGAGCACCCGGCGCTTGATGGCCGTGTGCTTCGCGTCGAAGCTCAGCACATGCATCGCCGCGTCCGCGTTCATATCATCGGGAACCGGTCCCGAGGAGCCAGCCCAATTGCGGAGCGAGCTATATCCCTTGGCGAGCCTGCCCAGCGGGAGCATGTACCACGGGTACTCGAGCCTCGCGCCGTGCTGCGCGCCGCGCAGCATCGCTTCGGTCACGACATTGTCGACGTGATCCATGAACAGCGTCTCGCGATCGCGCCACTCCGCCACGACGCGAACCTGGGGATCGTATTCCAGATCCGAGGGCTCCTCGGTCGCGAAGTGGCGCACCCCCATGGCCGTCAGCCAGCTTGCCACGCCGGGCAGGGAGATGGTGGACATCCCCATCCACAGATGAACCCCAAACCGGCCGTAGGCTGACGAAGGCACCTCGGAGCAATACATCCGCGTGCTGTCGTCCAAGTCCATCCGCACGTTGTAGGGAATGCGCCGCCGACGCGCCGCGGCGAGTGCCAGGTCCGCGGCCTTGTGCGGCAGCATCGGATCGGCGACCAGCGCCGGCAGGTCGGCCCGCAACCGCAGCACCATGACCCGCAGCTTCACGTCGGCGAGATAGTCCTCCAGACCATGGACCGCGACGCCGCTCTTGGGCCGCGATTCGATCACGGACGCAAGACTCGTCTTCTGGTCGACGTACACGAGCGCGACGTGCGAGAAGTTGCCCTGGAAGTCGTTTCCAACGGCGATCAGCGCCGACACCTGAGCCCCACCACGCGATACCAGGATGTCGCCGCTGTGGATCGTCACCCCGAGGATTCTGGTGAACGGCGTTCGAGACGGCTCGTCATCCTCGAGCACCAGCTCCGGTCTCGCGTCGATCGAGTCCTGCAGCATCACCTCTTCGAGTGCGGCTCGACCGCCGAACAGGAGCGTGTACATCCGGATTCTGGTGTTGAGGTCGGTGACGTCCCAGTGCTCCGACTGGCGCTTCACGGCGCTCCGGGTCCGCGTGACCAGACGCACGTAGTCGGGCAGCCGCTGTTGACACACGGCGATCATGGGGGCGACCTGGAACGTGTCATCGAGCAGGCTATCGAACACCGGGGCGGCCGGGCTCTGCCGCTGGGACCCGATCGCACCGATCATGCGGTTTCCCGCCCCCAACGCGGCATCGACCCGTGCCGTGAGCCCGCCGCACCCGAGCGCGCGAAACTCGCGGTATTCCCGCTCGAGCGCAAACCAGAGACTATCCTTGCTCCAGCTGAACACCGGTATCGTATCGCGGCGACTGTCCAGCAGCACCACCGGCGGCCGCGAGCTCGGGATGCTGAGGACCACCAGGGCGAGCGCCGGCGCCACGAGGGCCGTCATTCGTCGCGCGCGCGGGCTAGGGGACAGACGCATCCCGGATCGCTCGTTACAGCGCCGCGGCACTGAAGCTCGCGAACACGATCGTCGTGCCGCTGGCGGGAACGCCAATCCCAATACTCGACGCAATGCCGTCCCAGACGGTGGCGAGCCTGACGGCCCCGCCGCACGTGTCCTTGCTCGGACTCGCGAGACACGCGGCGCGAATCCCCAGGCTCGTGGCTCCGACGAGACGGATGTCCGCCCCGCCGTTCGCCACGCCGGCGCGGTCCGGCCGAAACTCCGCGTAGTGATAGCCGTACAGGGCTGGACGGTCCGCCATGTCCCAGGACCCGCCCACGAGGAAGGCGTTCACGATATCGAGACCGCCGCCGACGAGGAGCCACGTCTCCCCGGACAGCTCGACTCTCCCAACTCCCTTGCCCGCGCTTACGGAGAGCTGTGACCTCCACCAGGAACGTGCGCCCAGGAATCCCGCCGCCGCGGCGGCAACCTTGATCCCGTGCCAGCGTCCCTCTACGACTCGTTCCGACACGACGCGACGGTAGCTGGTCACGATTTCCAGCCCGACATACGGAGACCGCCAGCGGGCCAGCACCGCCGAATCCGCGAGCCCGCTGACTGTTTCATACAGTCCTATGGCACGCGCGGACGCATGCCATGGAGACGTTCCGTCGAGGTTGAATCCCGCGGTGATGTGGTAGGAGCCGTCCTCGAACGCCAGCGCGGGATCCCGCTGGCCGTCGCGATAGACATAGCGGCTGTGGTTGGCGTCCACCGGCGTCGCGTCGGCGCTCCATACCGCCGTGACCGACGGTGCGACGCGCCGCGCGTATTCACCTCTCAGCGTGTAGCCCGTAAATCCCACCGTCCACGTCGTGACGTCCGACGCCGGACGGGATATCAGGACCGCCAGCGGCGCGACCAACGACGGTGACTCGTACGCGGCTCCGCCGACCAGCACCCTCTCCTGCGCGGCGGCCCCGCGCACCGCACCGAGGATCAGAGACATGAGCACCATGACCCGGACCGGGCTACAAGCCATACCGTGACCACTCGGCTACGACGCGCCGCCCCTGATAGCGTGCCATTGCCATGATCGAAATCATCGGATTCGCCCCGCACGACGTCGGAAACACCGAGGAGTCGCAGATCAGGAGGTTGACGACGTCGTGCGACTCGGAGCGCGAGTTTACGACCCCGAGCCGGGGATCCTCGGCCATTTTCACCGTGGATTGGCAGTGCGCCGACGTCACGGTGGTCATGTACGGTTGGAATTGCAGCTCGGAGCAGGCCGATGCCTCGGCCGGAGCCCGAAACCGCGGCGTCGGGAGCGCGCCGATCGGCTCTTGTGAGGGAAGCAGTACCTCCCGCGCACCAGCGGCGAACATCACCTCGACCGCCTTGGTCGCCGCGAAACGCAACCGCTCCTTGTCGGGTGCGGTGAGGCGGTAGTGAATGACCGCGCGCTGATGGATGCGATCCCACTCGACGCGGTTCGCCTTGTCGACGCTGTCCACCAGCATGACGCCGAACGCGGCCGTCCGCGAGAACCCCAGCATCAAGTCGAAGTGGTCGGCTCCGATCCCTGGAAACACGACCGAGGCGTACAGCGGATGGCCGAAGAGGCACTCGAAGTAGAACCCGTGGCTCCGATAAAAGTGATCGCTGTAGATCGAACCGCTGATCCCGCGGTAGTTGACGATGTCGTGGTCCATCAGACCCAGGATCGGGAGACTGGGATGCAGGATCAGCCCCCGGCCGATGATTCCGTGGGGATCGGGATGCCCGGAGCGGAGCAACAAGGCTGGCGACTGCACCGCGCCGCCACAGAGAATCACGAGGCCGGCGCGAATCTCGAGCGGTCCCGAGGCGACACTGTTGGGTCGCGACCCCGGCGTGGTCGCGTGCACCACGCCTCGAGCACCGACGGCCACCCGGCGCCCGGCGCGCTCCTCCAGCAGCAATTGGGCGATTTCGCAGTGATGGATGAGCTGCACGCCACGAGCAAGCGCGTCGGCGATGAAGGTGATCATCGTTCCCTGCTTGCGATCGTACGCACATCCCTCGGCGCAGTACCCACATCCAATGCAGTCTCGCATGTTCAGCTCGAAGCGCCGAGCGGTGATGCCCAGGGATGCACATCCCCCGGCGAGCAGTCGGTTGTTGTCGTTCACTTGATCGTCCGGTGGCGCATGCACGTTGACCCGGCGCCGCACTTCGCGCGTCGCGACGGCAAGACTGAGATCCGCGATGCCATAATCGCGCGCGGTCTCGTCGAACGAGAACCCCGTCAGCCCGAAGTCGCGCTTCCAACCCTCCCACACGCCGGCGATGGGGTCGAACGAGAGCGCGACATTCACCGTCGTCCCACCGCCGACGCACTCCCCACCTCGCACCGGTATCGCGCCATCCGCGGTTGCGCGCTGTCCCGCCTCGGCATACAGCACGCGCATGTCGAGCTCGTTCTGGTTGAAGAACTCGTGGGTAAAGTGCCCGCCCTTCTCGACGAGGATGATCCGTTTATTGCCGGACTCACTCAGCGTGGCGGCCAGCACGCCGCCCGCGGCGCCGGAGCCGATGATCAGGACGTCGCACACGAGCCGGTTCATGAGCGGTGCGACGCCGGAAGCAGCGGCCCCGCGTACCCGATGGCGCGCCAGAACTCGGCTTCCGAGTACGCCGTGACCAGCACCAGCCGCCGGCTCGTGTGGTAGAACAGTTGTTTGCTCGCGAACGCGCTCTGCCCCCAGAGCCGGAGGTATCCGCTTCGCTCGGGCGGCGTGAGCGCCGTGAAGCGCTCGGCTCGCTCCCGGGACAGCGCCGCGCGAAACCGCTCGTACCGGGCGCGCTCATCGGCGGCGTGCTCGCGCTCTTCGGCTGTCTGCGGGGCAAGCTCGGGAAAGAGATCAATCCGGTCGAAGATCACCAAGCCCTTCCGCAACAGGAGGAAGCGTTCATCCGCTTCGAGCGGGAACAACGCGAGGAATCGTGCCTCCATCACCGCCGGCGCAATCTCGGGGAAGCGTGGGTGATCGAACGGCAGAATCGTCTCGATGAGCGCCCGCAGCACGGGCGTGTAATCGTCCGGGGTTGGATCGTCGAGCTCGAGCGACGCGAGGCGGGTTCTGGAAAGCAGCGGCGCGCAGCCGGACAGCCCGAGCACGACGGCCGCACAGGACGAGAGGAACGCGCGCCGCTCGAGCTCGTGGGTCATCGCTTCACCGTGCACATCCAGTTGCCCCACCAGAGACCGAGGCGCGACGACACGATCGCCACGACCGTGGCGACACCGAGCCCCCGGATGAGCAGCGCCCAACGAAGCGTGTCGGTCACGTCGCCGGCACGGCCCCACTTGAACGTCCCGGCTGCCCCTCCATCCAGGTTCCAGTACTGGTACCGCCACGCGCCCAGTCGCGCGCTGTAATCCCATTGATCCGCGCCGAAAACGGGGTTGCGCGCCGCAGGGGACAACATGAACTCCGCCCAGAACCAGTGGACCACGAGCATCACGACGACGAACGTCACACCCAGGAGGCATGCCAGCCTCCAGTCGCGTCCCCTGCCCACGCGCCGCGTCAGCGCGTCGATCACGAGCGCCGGCGCAACGAGCAAGAGCGGAAACGGCGGCGGGATCATGTGGGTCGCAGGGTTGTACACGGGCGCAAGCTTCGATTGCGCGGGAAACAACGGAAGGATCCACACCATCGCCGCCACGATTGCCATGTAGACCAGGGCGGTTGCGGTTGCACCCCAGCGCAGCTTGGCCGCCCGCGCTATCGCCACCAGGACGAAAGGAAAGACGGCGCCGCTCACCTTGTAGAAGCGCGAGCTGTGCATGTGATTCGGGAACCCCGCATGCTCCATGACGAGCGTGGCAATCACAGTGGTGATCAACCCGGCGGCGAACGCGTACAGCAGTCCGGTCATCCGCGCGTCCCCGCTCGCCGATCGGTTATGGGCGGCGAGCGCCAGGAGCAGCGCCCCGAACTGCAGGCTGATCATGCCAAGCGCAAGGACGGCGTGGGGAGGGCTGAGGATCTTCACGTCGAGCCCGTAGGCGCGATGCCACCAATCGTCGAACGGTGCCGACGTGAGCATGACGAGCGTGCCCCAGATGCACACCCATGCGCCGAGCGGGGCGCGGAAACCCCACACGCGAACGGAAGCCTGACGCGCGGCTACGGAGGAGGTGCCGGCAAACGTGGTAGTGAGCACGAGCCAGCCACAGCCAAGCCCGGCCAGCACCGCGGCCAGTTGCTCGAGCAGGTGCGGAAGCGTCCAGAACGTGTCGCGGCCAACGGTGCGGTGCCACGAAACGTCCCACAACAGACCGACGACGACACAGGTGGAGGAAACGAGCGCGGCGGCCGTGTACCACGGAACCGCCCGCGCGGGTCGAGCGACGGTCGCAGCGTCGCGGGAGGCTTGAGGAGCATCTAGTGGCAGCGTACTCGGCATGCGGAACACTCCGGCCGAATCAATCCCGCCACATCCTAGAGGAGCCCCCTAAAGCAACAATAAAGAGCCCACGCTGGCAAACGCGCCAGGAGGAGCGGAGCCACCAGGCACGGCGGCACCGGGTGCCACACTGCGGCTACGGTGTCGAATCTTTCAGCGCCACCGGAAGCCCAGCCAATGCCGCGTGCACGGCGGCGGCATTGCGATCCGCGTCGGTGAGGATCATCGTCGCGATCACGTCGCGGAGCGATTCTCCGTGCACCTTGGAAAGCAGCTGAATCCCTGCCGCACTCTGGTAGATCACCTGCCCGGCCATGTTCTCGGCCACGATCTCGAGCGAGAGGACCTGCATGGTCCCTTCGTCCGATCCGAACAGCGCTTTGATCACGCCGCCCGACGCCCCGGTCTTTTCGGTCGTCCCGTCCCACGTGACCTTGGAGCCCTTGAATTTGACGGCCTTCTGTGTGATCTCAGGATGCAGCCACACAGTCGCGCCAAAATGCGTTCGCAGCTGATGCAGGGTTCGCTCCCGTACGGCTGCACGCTTGCCGGTCAAGAGATCGCCCGTATATGTATCAAACAGACCGCCAACTGAATCGACTCCTGCGTTCCAGAGGGCCGCTGTGGAATCAGGGGGCACGATTTCGAACCCGGCGCTGTGCAACTCACTCGCAATGAGCGAATCGAATCGCGGCAGCGCGCCCAACCGGTCCTGGAAGGTCGCGTCCAGATCCGTAAAATCGACCGCGACTCTCCTCGGCGCCTGCGTTGCCGCGATCGAGATCGCGCCAGCCAGGATCGGGACCGCGCACCAAATTCGCATCGCGGGCTATCGAGGAGCGGCGTGTTGCGCCAGGATGATCGGTAACGAATCCAACGCCAACACCACCGCTTTGTGGTTGCGTCCGTCATCCTTGAACATCCGGCTTGCATCGAGCTCGTGCACCTGCCCTGCGTGCCACAAACTGCCATGCGCCATCATGACTTCAATGCCACCGCGACCTCGAAACGCTGTGGCGCCCCCGGAGTCGAACACCGCGACGAGGAGACTCAGGGCTGGCACCCTTCCGCTGGCATCTCCAGCTACCCGCTGCTGTGTCCCATCCCAGGTAGCGCTGCCACGCCACATCTTAGCTTCGACGATGGCGACCCGCGCGAACACCAGCGCGTCCACTGGAAAGAGGCCCCTGAGATCGTACATGGTTCCGTCGATCACGGCCCCATACTTGGCCTCCACGAGCCTCCCAGTGTAGGCGTCGTAATACCCACCAACCGAGTCAACGCGGTGGCGCCACACCCCTTCGGTTTCACTGGGCGGAACGACCGTCAGTCCGGCCTGCTGCAGCCCGGCTACGATGAGCCCCTCGAATATCTGTCTTATCCATACCGAATCCACGAAGACACGCGGGACGCGAAGCGGCAGCAGGGCGACGGTCTTGATCGCTGGCGCGTGCTGAACGTCCGACCGAGGGGATTGACAAAGGCACGGGGACGCGCTCACGAACCACAGAGCGGTGGCAGCGATGCTGGCTGCTGCGAGCTTCTGCAACGATGACCTCGCTTCTGAGAGCGAGGAGAACGTACTTCTCGCCGCGGTGTTGCGGAACAACGCATCCTCCTCGCTTGGCGCAATCATTCGGCCACATCCTCAAGCAACGCCCTCGAGCAACGATCCAGCGCGCGCGGTGGCACACGCTCCAGGTAGCTAGAATTACGGGCAGTCGACATGCTAACTCTGACACTCTTGATGCTCGTCAAGCTGTGGCCATTCCTGCCTAGGCCGAGTCGCGCGCTTTCGACGTACCTCAGGCGATCGGCCCGGCGGCAGTTGAAGCAGGAGACGGACCTCTGGCTGCGCGCCCGGTGGGATATCCACGCCGCCAAGCGACTCCGTAGGCGACTCGCGGACCGCGCAGACATGTGGGACCGGATGCGACGCAACCCGCCGCGGTTCGTTCAGAAAGATCCGAGGTTCGTCGCTGTGAATGAGACGCTCCACAGGCAGGCGGTTGCGGACCTTGCCGAGCTCGACAACAGCATCGCCCGTATCTATGGAGCGACCGGCAGCGCCACCTGGCAGGCGCACGAGGCCGCCCAACCATTCAGAAGTTGAGCGATAGCGCCGCACTCGGACCGCCCCGCCCAACCGTTCCATGTGGGCTGCTCAGCACTACCTGCTCGGTGCCAAACGTCGCTACCACACCGGCGTGATCGGACGG
>Ga0335079_10001702_pt1 | contig 25091 bp, 26 predicted proteins | sample Lox_Sample_33_FD_206719 | JGI IMG/M metagenome (GOLD analysis project Ga0335079, IMG submission 206719) | Soil microbial communities from Loxahatchee National Wildlife Refuge, Florida, United States - Lox_Sample_3.3 | ecosystem: Environmental > Terrestrial > Soil > Wetlands | place: USA...
TGACTACTGATGACCTCTTCTTCGAACGCGCGCGCGATCTCATCTTCCTGACATTCATCAACCGTCCGCAAGTCGATCAGGAATTCATCCTGCTCAACGCGCCCGATGACGGCGGGCCGCCGCCGCCGCAATGCTCCCTCCAGCTTGGCGGCGTTGCACTGATTGTGCCGGACCGCAACCAGGGCTGTTGGGAGGGATTGCCCGGGAGTGGAGCCGCCGCCGACAACGGATTCGCCATCCCTGACGAGGGCGGTAAAGCCGCTAGTCGCGCAAATCCTCTCCGCCAGCCGCTTCGCTCGTCCCGCAATTTCCTTCTTCGACAAGCGCAACATGCGCAGCGCCGGAATGGAATCCGAGCGCTCCTGGAGGTAAAGCGATACGGTGGCTTCCAAAGCGGCAATCGTCAATTTATCCACGCGCAGAGCGCGGAACAGGGGGTTTTTCCGGATACGTTCCAGCGGTTCGCGGTTTCCCACCAGAATTCCCGCTTGCGGCCCACCCAGCAGTTTGTCGCCACTAAAGGCCACGACATCAACACCTGCCTGCAGGCTCCGTCCGGCAGGCTGCTCGCCGCGTACGCCATAAGGGAGGAGATCCACCATGCAGCCACTGCCCAGATCTTCCAATAAAGGCAGATTGTGCTGGTGGGCCAACTCCGCCAATTCCTCCAGGCCGGGCCGTTCGGTGAACCCCACGACGCGGAAATTGCTGGGGTGCACCCGCATCAGCAGGCGGGTGCGTTCGTTGATCGCGGCAGCGTAATCCCCCACGCGAGTGCGATTGGTAGTCCCGACTTCACGGAGCACGGCCCCGCTTTTCGCACACACGTCCGGGATACGAAAGGAGCCGCCGATTTCGATGAGTTCGCCGCGCGACACAATGACTTCAAATCCTTCCGCCAGCGTGTTCAAGGCTAATAACACCGCCGCGGCATTGTTATTGACCACCAGGGACCGCTCGGCGCCCAGCAGACGGGCGAAGAGTCGATCCGTGTGAACGTCGCGCCGGCCGCGCTCTCCACGCTCCAGGTCATACTCAAGATTGGAATAGCCCGCGGCGGCTCGGGCCAGGTGTGTCAAAGCCGCCTGCGCCAGCGGCGCGCGGCCCAGGTTGGTATGCAGGATCACGCCTGTGGCGTTAATGACGGGCAGTAAGGATAACTGGAGCCCGGCTTCGGCTTCCCGCAGAATTGCTCCTTCCAATTCATCGGTCGAGAGCGATGCGGTCCTGCCCCGCGAAATCTCGTCACGCCGGCTCTGCAGGACTTTTCGAGCTGCCTCCACCAACAGGCGATGGCCCGCTCGTCCTTCGAGTTCCCGCAATCTCGGACAATTCAACAATTCTTCCACTGCGGGAATCTGGCGGAGCAGGCTGTCAGCTGCGGCACTGGGATTACTCTTCCGGGAGTTCATTGTTCCTCCGCCATTTCAACACAGTCGGTAAATGGCGTCAACTTTCCGGTTGACGCGGTTCGTTTCAAACGCGGTATAATCCGGTTCCGGAAGTGGACTTGAGGCGTCTCCGTGACAGTTGACGAAGAGTTCAATAAGCTCGATGACGATCTCCGCCGTCTCAAGGTCGAATACGAGGTCTACTTTAATGGCGGGTCTCCCCGCCCCCCGCACGATACTTTGTACCGTGTTGAGACTGCCATTAAGCGATTTTCCAGCGACCAGTCGATGTTGAATTTCAGCCAACGCTTCCGCTTTACCAGCCTGCAACAGAAGTACGCCGTCAACAAAAACCTGTGGCAGCGCAAGCTTCAGGAAAAGGAGGAAGGCCGGAGCTTGACTGGCCAGCAAAAACGGCAGATCGAAACTCCAATTGGGGACGGAACGTTCCGTGTGGTCTTTTCGGATCCGGAGGCGGAAACGGAGAAGGTCCGTCAACTGCTGCAAGCTATGCAGGAGGCTAGAAAGCGGACGGGAGAGACAATGGCCAGCCTGGACGCCTCCGCATTTCATAAATTCATCAAGGCAAAAGCCAACCAAGTGAGGACATCGCTGGGATGTGACAAGGTACAGTTCTCCATCTCCGTGGAGGATGGCAAAGTCAAGTTCAAAGCCACAAAAGGGGCATGATCGCCGTTGGATTTCAGATTTTGGATTTTAGATTTGTGATAGAGCTCCCGGCCTGCGCTCTCCCGTGAGGCGAAGCATCAAATCCAAAATCCAAAATTCAAAATCTGAAGTCAGCAAGAGGTTTCCATGCGAAAAATATCCAGGGCGTTGATCAGCGTAAGCGACAAGACGGGGATCTTGGATTTGGCCTCTGTCCTCGCATCTTCTGGGGCTGAAATACTTTCCACCGGCGGCACGGCGAAACTCCTTCGTGAAAAGGGGCTGAAGGTACGGGATGTCGCGGATTTGACGGGATTCCCGGAAATGCTCGATGGCCGGGTAAAGACTCTTCATCCCAAAGTCCACGGCGGACTGCTGGCCATCCGCTCCAATCCTCAGCACCAGGCGCAGGTCGACCAACACGGCATCGAGCTAATTGACATGGTGGTTGTCAACCTCTACCCCTTTGAGAAGACCGCCGCAAAGCCGGGCGTAACCTCGGAAGAGATGATTGAGAATATCGACATCGGCGGGCCCTCCATGCTCCGCTCGGCGGCAAAGAACTTTGAGGATGTTGCGGTAGTCGTGGACGCAGCGGACTATCCGGCCGTAATGGAAGAATTGAAGGCCAATGGCGGCGGCATTTCCCGGGAGACTCGAGCCAGGCTGGCCCGTAAAGCGTTCGCCACCACAGCGGCATACGACAGCGCTATCTCCACCACCTTGCAGAAGTTGGCGGATGGAGACTTCCCGGAAATGCTGCACTTGAACTTCCGGAAGGTCATGGATTTGAGGTACGGGGAAAATCCCCACCAGAAGGCCGCGCTCTATCGAAACCCTGCGGCCGGAGGGCGAGGCTTGGCAGCGGCCCCCCAGCTTCAGGGCAAGGAACTCTCCTTCAATAACCTGGTGGATTTGGAGGCGGCCTGGCGGCTCGCGCAGGAATTTGAAGCGCCCACCACGGTCATCATTAAACACACCAACCCGTGTGGAGTCGCGACATGCACGAGATTGCTCGAAAGCTACCAGCGCGCCCTGGAAGTCGACCCCGTATCGGCTTTCGGGTCCGTGATTGCCTTCAATCGCCCGGTGGATGGGCCTACGGCGGATGAGCTGTCGAAGCTCTTTGTGGAAGCCGTCGTGGCACCGGGCTTTGAAGCCGCGGCGCTCGAGCGCCTGGCAGGCAAGAAGAACCTGCGCCTCCTTGATATGTCGGCGACTGAGGGCGACGAGCGCGGCGTGCAGTTGAAGACTGTGGGCGGAGGCTTGCTCGTCCAGACCGCCGATTTTCTTCCGGCGCAGCCCGAACAGTGGAAATGCGTTACCGAACGTCACCCTTCTCCGGAAGAAATGGAGGCCATGGTCTTTGCGTGGCGAATCGTTAAGCACGTCAAATCGAACGCCGTGGTCTACGCCCGGGCGGGAGTTCTGATAGGCGTGGGGGCCGGACAGATGAGCCGGGTGGATTCGGTCAAACTGGGAGCCACTAAAGCACGCGAACTGAAGCACTCATTGGAAGGAACAGTGCTTGCCTCCGATGCGTATTTTCCCTTTCCCGATGGGGTGGAAGAAGCGGCCCGGGCCGGGGTCACGGCAATCGTACAACCGGGGGGGTCGGTGCGCGACAGTGATGCCATCGCCGCAGCCAATCAGCACCACCTCACCATGTTGCTGACCGGCGTGCGGCATTTCTCCCATTAGGATTTGGGGGCGTAGTAGCCGTCGCGCGCGACGATGTGGTACTTCACCTTCTTGCCCTTCTCATTGAAAATTGTCAAGGGATTACCCTGGTCGTCCACCACGTCAACCTTGAGCTTGTGGAACCGGCCGTCCTTCGTCGCGCTCGTGGGGACGAAGCCTAAGCTGTACTGCATGCGGAGTTGTTGGGCGATTTGCTGGTAATCGCTTGGCACTTCCTGCTCGAAGCGCGGAAAATAAGCCTGGCCGCCGGAATAGGAAGCGATGGTCTTAAGCGCGTTTTGAGCTTGTAAAGTGGTGATGTTGTCGTTGGTGCGGACGGTTATGAATTCCAGGATGCTGACTGGGTAAATCGGCGTATCCGATGCTCTTACGATTTTGAGGCATTGGTCGTAGGTCAGCTTGCTGAAACTATCCATGCCGCTGACAACTGCCACGATGGCTTTGCGGCCATGCACCTCTTTCATGCGATCCAGAACAAAGGCCAGCGCATCGTAGATGCAGTATTCACTGAACCCCGGGATGCGCAGTTGATCCAGCCCCGCTCGGACCTCGGAACGGTCCTGGGTGAAATCAGTAATGATTTGGGGCTTCAGATCAAAAGAGACGACCGCAATCCAGTCCTTGGGGTGAATGACATTCAGGAAGTCATAGCTGTAGTTCATGGCTACATAGAGGAATGGCCACCAGCGACTGGCGAATTCAATGAGCAAGCATATGGTCATAGGGGCTTCGCCGGTTCCAAAGTTCGTGACCGCTTGCGGAACGCCGTCATCGTAAATCTGAAAATTCTTCTTTCCCAGGTTTTGAAGCGGACTTCCGTTGTTGTCGACCACCATCACATCTACGTTGACCAAACTGGTGGTCGTGGACAGCGTGTAAACTTCATTGGGATTGATCTTCTCCGGCTTCTTCTCCGGTTGCACGGGTGCCGGTTGGGTCTTCTTGGGAACCAGAACCGTTTCACCCACATCGGGCTGAGGTCCCGGGGCCTGCTCTTGCGCCGCAGTCGAAAAATGCTGGGTTTGGGCAAACCACTTGGGCGGGAAACTCGCCACGAGAAGGAATCCAACCACCCCAGCCGCCAGGACAAATGGCAAAAGCCGTTTCTTCCCCTCACTCGTCATACGTCACGCTCCACGATGCCCCTGATTGACACTAGGTATGATGCCATTCGCGCCCGATAGGGTCAACTCGCAGGAAAGAAAAGTTGGGGCGAAATTCGCCAACTGATTTCGGGAGACCCGCGCCGCAGGGGGCGCCGGCCAAGCGTGGATTAAAATCGCTAATATGGTACTAGAGTACCATTGCCAAGGTTATGGGAAGTTTATAAAGTGAGGCCACGCTAGTGAATTGAGCGGTTCGAGTTCAGCTGCTAGCGGGCTTTTGACAGTTGTTATGTTTCGGTCAAAGTGTCAGGGGTAGGAATATTGTTTCTACAGGTATTGACTTCGCGTAGGTAATGGATTAGGCTTTCCGCCAGATTTTCATCTTGTTAATTTGAGATCTGGAGGAAAGCCGTGAAAAACTACTTCCTGGCATTCTTGCTGGCTTTGTTGGTGGTACTGAGCAGTGTTTCGGTTCGTCGGAGTGTTGCGGGGATTGGTGGAACACCACCGCCGCTGCCCCCCAACTACTTGGGAATCGGTGGAACGCCACCTCCCCTGCCGCCGAACACTTTGGGAATTGGTGGAACGCCGCCTCCGTTGCCGCCTAATACCCTGGGAATCGGTGGAACGCCACCTCCCCTGCCGCCGAATACCCTGGGAATTGGTGGAACGCCGCCTCCGTTGCCGCCGAATTGAGTTGCTTCTGGCGCACAGTATCATAGTTGGCGCGGAAGCAATGAAAGTTGAAGGTTACTTCCGTGTCGCTCAAGGGTGATCAACTCCTCCTCTACGGCGTGCAATACGCGACGTACATATTGGAAGTGTGCGTTATCGCCACGCTCGCTTGGAAGGGCCGGTGGCGCCGTCTTAAGGGCTTGGGTTTGTATGTGGCAAGCTTGTTCTTGCTGGACGGCGTGGCCCGTCCGGCCGTAAGCAATTTCTTCGGACACGAGTCCAAGCAATTCTTCTATTTCTACTGGACAACGGACCTATTATTTGCCTTGGGTGCCTTCCTGGTGATATGCGGCTTTTTCAGGCGGGCCTGTTGCAAGGATGAGAAGCTGTGGAGCTTCATTCGCCTCCTCCTGATCTTCGTATTCCCTGTGGTTCTCGGAGTTACAGCCCTTTCTTTTACCCGCCATTATACAGATCTCAAAAGCAATTCCTTTGTAATTGAATTTAGCCAGAACCTCTACTTTGCTTGTCTGGTCTTGAATACCTTCCTGTACCTTACCCTGCAGCAACTCGCGATCGAGGACGACGAATTAGGATTGCTGGTCTGCGGACTGGGTGTGCAATTCGCCGGGGAGGCGGCGGGCTTCGCGTTCCTGCACTTGATGAATAACTACGTATCCCAGGTGCTGATAACGTTCGTGGCGCCCGGTTGTACCTTGGCGATGTTATGGATCTGGGTTTATGCAATCGGCAAGACACCCCAGACTGCTTCCGAAGGATATATGCAGGGAGGAAAGGAAGCTCTGGTAGAGGTGTTGGTTGACCCCTAATTTGGAACGAGGTGGACTATGTATTTGGCGGCTCTGATTTTGATTCTGTCCACGTCCCTTTTCTTCTTTTATTTCCAGGCGACTTGCCAGAAGATCCTGCGGCGGCGATTCTCTCAGGAGTTCTTCCAGTCGATTGTTAACGCCAATCGTCTGGAATTCCCCTCCGTCCGGAAAGCAATTGAGGAATTGGGATCCCCCGTGGAATACCCACGGTTGACCGTGACCCTCAAGTGCGATTTCCTGGCGCTAACGTATCTTCTCAAGAATGCTGCTAACGTCAATCAGCGATACAGCTATGAGGAGCGCCTCCTAATCCTGTATTTCAAAGTCGTGTTTGCCTCCCTGGTTACGCGCCATTGGCTGAGGTTGCGCGAAACTCCGGCCGCCCTGAAGTTGACGTCTATCCTGGAGTATTTTGCCAACGTGGTGGGAGAGCGGGTGAACACGGTGAGATTTGGAAACCTGACGGCTTCCGACTATCTTCTGAACCTCTGATCGTCCCGCCCAACGCGAATCCCACTGGCAGGTGCGTTTCTCTGGGTTGACCCCGCGCCCAACCAGGTGTATGAATCATACGATCTGAATCATGCGCCATCGGCGGAAAGGTGCGCGGCTATGTTCAAGACCGCCCTGAGGATTGTTACCCTCGTCTTATGCGCCATCATTGGCCTCTGGGCCGTCGGTCACGGATTTGCCTTGGCGGCGACTACGAATGCCCCGAGCCACGAAGAAATGCTTCAGTACCTGCTGGAGATAAGCGTTTCCATCGCCGGCGGGATCTGCGTGTTGTCGGTTGCGGTGCAGCAACTCTATTGCTGGAGAACTCACCATAAAGACGGCAGCCTGATCTGAATACGTCAACGACAAGACTGCAGCGCTTTCGTCATTCCCTACGCCCGAATCTGGTGATATATTGATATGACGCGCTTTGGTTGGGTCCGTTAAAGGGCGTGAAAGGGTATTGGTAGCTCTTGTTGACCTTCCGCATTGGAACAGACCGGTGCCGGATGTTCTTTTAGTGACTGGCTGACGTTCATGTTTGATGCACTCCAAGACAGGCTGCAAAAGGTATTCAAAACCCTCCGCATCCAGGGAGTTCTGAGCGACGAGGTAGTGGACGAAACCCTGCGCGAGGTCCGCATTGCGCTCCTCGAGGCAGATGTTAACCTCAATGTTGTGAAGGAGTTGTTGGATCGGGTCCGAGTCAAGGCGCGGGGCGAGGAGGTTCGCTCCAGTCTTTCGCCGGCGCAGGAAGTTATCCGCATTGTTCGCGATGAATTGATTCAAATCCTCGGCCGCGAAGCGTCCCTGCTGACGTTTTCAAAAGAGTACCCTACCGTGTTCCTTATGGTAGGTCTTCAGGGCTCCGGGAAGACCACCACTTCCGGGAAACTGGCCCTGTGGCTGGCCGGCCGCAAGCGGCGCCCCATGCTGGTTTCGACGGACGTCTACCGTCCCGCCGCGCGCGAGCAATTGGCGGTGATCGCCAAGGCCATCCAGATCCCGGTCTTTGCGGGTGAGGGAATCAATTCCCCCATCCAGTTGGCCACGGCGGCGCGCAAGGACGCCGCTGACCGGGGGCACGACGTATTGATCGTCGACACCGCAGGTCGCCTGCATATTGACCAGGAGCTGATGAACGAGGTCAGTGAATTGCGCACCAGGTTACGGCCCAGCGAAGTCCTGCTCGTGGCGGATGCCATGATTGGCCAGGATGCGGTGCGCAGCGCCCAGGAGTTCCATGAGCAACTGGGGACGACGGGGGTGATCCTAACCAAATTGGACGGTGATGCCCGCGGCGGCGCAGCCCTCTCCATTCACCACGTCACGGGCCAGCCCATCAAGTTCATGGGCATCGGCGAAAAGTATGATCAACTGGAGGTTTTCTATCCGGAACGGATTGTCTCTCGCATCCTCGGCATGGGCGACATCCTCTCTCTTATTGAGAAGGCCGAGCAGAAGATTGACAAGCAGAAGGCGATTGAAGTCCATCGCAAGCTCCAGACTGACACGTTCACGCTGGGAGACTTCCGGGACCAGCTTACGCAGGTGCGCAAGATGGGACCCATGGAGCAAATGTTGGGGATGCTCCCCAAGTTCGGGATTTTCAAGGATGCAGGCAAGGTGAAGGTGGATGAGAAAGAACTGATTCACATCGAAGCGATAATCGATTCCATGACTCCCCAGGAGCGGCGCAATCACGAGATCATCAATGGCAAGCGGCGAAAGCGGATTGCGCGGGGTAGCGGGACCTCCGTCCAGGAGGTGAATCAAGTCTTGAAACAATATTTCCAAATGCGCAAAATGATGAAGTCCATGAGCCAGAGCCTGTTGGGTAAAGGACTCAGCAAGTTAGCAATGCCGGTGCGGCCAGGGGCGTAAGGGCTGCGGGCATCCTGAGTAATATCGCAGATGAAGTTGCGGAAGCGGCCTGAGGCCGCCCGCAAAAGTCAACAAGGGGGGAGATTGTTAAGAATACGCTTGGCCCGTACGGGGGCCAAAAAGAAAGCCACCTACCGTGTGGTCGTTATTGATCGCGAAAGGGCGCGCGATGGGCGCTTTGTGGAGATTATCGGCCATTATAATCCCCGGCGCACTCCGCCAGAGATTGTGCTGGATCGCGAGCGCGTTGATTATTGGATCGGGCAGGGCGCCCAACCTTCGGAAACCGTAGAGAGTTTCTTGAAGAGGCTTCCAGCGCCGGCACCGGCGCCGGCGCCATGAATAAAGCGTCCGGCTCCAGCGCCCGCCATGGTATCCGCTCCAGTTGCGGTTACGCGTTCTCAACCACTCTGATTCCGACTAACCTTGGCATGTCAGCTTGAGTGCGCGGGAGGGCCAGATGAGAGAGTTAATTGAAGAGATCGCCAAAGCGCTAGTGGATAATCCGGAAGAAGTCTCGGTCCGGGCCGTGGAGGGCGAACAGGTAACTGTGCTGGAACTACGGGTGCACCCCTCCGACTTGGGGAAGGTGATCGGGAAGCAGGGCCGGACCGCTCGCTCTGTACGTACTATCCTCAACGCCGCCGGCATGAAGCTCAAGAAGCGTTTCACGCTGGAAATCCTGGAGTAGGGGCGCGTGTCGTCCCCTGTACCTCGCCAGGGGTGGGCAGAGCGGAAGAGATCTTGACGCCAAACTCACCAGAGCTTTTCCTGGCTGTTGCGCGCATACTCCGGCCCCAGGGGCGCAGGGGAGAAGTGGTGGCGGAGATCCTCACCGATTTCCCGGAGCGCTTCCAACAACTCCCGCCCGTATTCCTGGAGGTTCCCGGCCAGCCTCCCAAGCCCGTCAGGTTGGAGCATTTTTGGCCCCACAAGGGCCGAATGATCCTGAAGCTCTCAGGAGTCGACTCCATCGAGAGCGCTTCCTGTTTGCGGGGCCTGCATGTTCTGGTTCCGTGGGAGCAGCGCGCCGTGCTTCCACCACATAACTACTATTGGTGCGAATTGCACGGATGCCGGGTCATCCGGGAACCCCGGGGCGAAGAGATCGGCACGGTAACCGAGGTTGAACCCACGGGTGGCGTGCCCGTCCTCCATGTGCTCCGGCCCGACGGAAAGGGTGAAGTGCTCATTCCTCTGGCGCAGGAAATCTGTACCAGTATCGACCCAGCCGGCAAGACGATTGTTATCGAGCCGCCGGAGGATCTGCTGGCATTGAACGATTAGAATCAGGGAGAGAGGAGCCAGGAGTCAGGGGAGGGATCTCGCAATTTCTGACTTCTGACTTTTGTCTCCTGACTCCTGGTTTGGCCGATGACGTTCGACATCGTCACCATTTTTCCGGAGTTCTTCCGCAGCATCCTGGAGCACGGACTGCTGAAACGGGCCATGGCATCCGGCCATGCCACAATTCGGCTGCGCGATCTGCGGGATTATACCGACGACCGGCACCGCACCGTAGATGACCGGCCTTTTGGCGGCGGGCCGGGGATGGTCTTTAAGCCGGAGCCGGTTTTTCGCGCAGTGGAGACTCTGTGCAGCGAGGCGCCGACGATCGACCCGCCGATTGTTCTGCTGTCGCCCCAGGGCCGCTTGCTGACTCAGGCCGTGGCGGAGGAATTCTCCCGCGTGGAACGGCTGATCTTGATCTGTGGCCGCTACGAAGGGATCGATCAACGCGTGGTGGAGCACCTCGTCACGGAAGAGATCTCCATCGGCGATTATGTTTTGAGCGGCGGTGAACTACCTGCCGCCGTCCTGATGGAAGCCGCGGTGCGGCTGATTCCGGGGGTGCTCGGCAACGAGGAGTCGCGCGAGCAGGATTCCTTCGTGATCCCCGCGAACGCCGCGCCGGAAGTGCGGCACGGACTCCTCGACTGTCCGCACTACACGCGGCCGGCGGAGTTTCGGGATTGGAAAGTGCCGGAGGTGCTGCTCTCCGGCAACCACGAAGAGATTCGAAAGTGGCGGCGGCGGCAGGCTCTGGAAAAAACCCGGCGGCGCCGCCCGGACTTGCTCGCCCACGCCCCGCTGAGCGAAGAAGACCGCGGCTGGCTGGACGCGCTGGGAGGTTAGGGTCAGGTATCAGGAGTCAGGAGTCAGGAACTTGGATCCCTGACACCTCACACCTGGCGCCCGACACCTGCTCTTACAGGCATGCTATATTACTTTAGGGAGAAGTAAGACATGAATGCGCTCGAAAAAGTTGAACAATCACAAATGAAGAAGGAAGTCCCGGCATTTCGCTCCGGCGATACCGTGCGGGTGCACGTGAAGATCAAAGAGGGCGAAAAGGAAAGAATTCAGGTTTTCGAAGGAACCGTGATCGCCTCGCGCCGCGCCCGCAATCACTCCATGTTCACGGTCCGCAAGATCTCCTTTGGCCACGGGGTGGAACGCATCTTTCCCTTGCACTCACCCGTCGTCGACAAGATCGAGGTGGTGCGTTCCGGCCGTGTGCGCCGCGCCAAGCTCTACTACCTGCGCAAGCTGCGGGGCAAGGCCGCCCGCCTGCGTTCCGCCCAAACCGAACAGGAAGCCTGATCGACCGCCAAAGGTGCGCGACGGTCACCGTCGTAAAGGGCCGCCCGATTGTCGCCATCGAGTGCGGCCTTAACGATTCGCGGCGCAGTCCGGCGATCCCGCGGAGCCGAACTCGTTGGCCATCGTCGTTGCGCTGCGGTGAAAGGTCACTCCCGCGGCACACAGGGACCTCTCGATGCCTTCCCGCCACAGTCGCGGGCCGAGCCTGATTTCCACCAAACCACGCTGGTAGTTCAACCGCCCGGTCGAACCCTCCGCGGCAGGGCTTCCGAAAGACACTTTGCCGCAGAGGCTTTCGGACAATTTGCCACGCAAAATCCACTTTTCCGTAATTTCATATAAGTGGATTTATTTTCAGTACGTTGTCAGCTTTGGGAGTCGAAGAAATCGAGATTTCGAACCATTGAATTTAGTAACTTCTCAGCTTAGGGCAGATTGTCCGACCAGCGATATATTGTCTCTACATCCTTACTGCATCTTGTCGGTCGGCCCGCTGCCTCACCGCCTGTCATCCACCACAAATACGCTATCCGTTTTAGCCTAATTAATTAGCCTTGTCAAGAGAAAAATGAAGGGACCTTCGCAAATTTTCAGCGCGCCAGATAGACGAGCATACCCCAACTTTTTCCTTGACGACCTGCATTCCTATATATAGGATAAAAATATATGAGAACACACACGCCCGGAATCGACAGCAAGATCAAGCGCGGCAGCGGAGAGCTGGCGATTTTGGCGATGCTCGACCGCGAACCGCTGCACGGCTATGAAATCTCCAAGCGCATCGCGCAACAGACGGGGGGCGTCCTGCAATTCAACCTCGCCTCGCTCTATCCCCTGCTCTACCGCATGGAGAGGCGCGGCTGGGTGAAAGGAGACTGGGAGGAAGCTCCCAGCGGACGCCAGCGCCGCTACTACCGGCTGACGACCGAGGGGAAAAAGCAACTGGCGCCGCTACGCGAAGAGTGGGGCATGTTTTTCCAGGCCCTCCACCGAATCGCGGGGGTCTCGCATGCCGGCTAATCGTGAATGGATCAAAGAACGCCTGGGCGCTTTGGGGCTGCCGCCCCAGCGTGAACAGGAGATTCTGCGGGAGCTCAGCGAGCATGTGGAGGACCTTGCCGCCGCCAGCGAGGCGCACGGAATGGGGAGGGGAGAAGCGTTGCACGCGACGCTTGATTCCGTGCCGGATTGGACGGAACTTCGCGAGGCGATCCTCTCCGCAGAAGCCGAGGAGGCGAATATGAATTACCGAACCAAAACTCTGTGGCTGCCAGTATTGGGCGCGCTTACCCTGAGCAACGTTCTATTGGCAGGCTTTCAGATCTTCGGTCCGGCTTCGCGTTTTAGGTGGCCGGGGGGCGGCACGAGCCTGGAGCCCTACCTGGTTTTCTTTGTTCCGTGGCTCGTTACGCAGCCCGGGGTGGGCGCCATAGCTGCTTATTGGTCGCGGAGGGCGGGCGGAACCATGCTGCACCAGTCGGTCGCCGCGCTGGCGCCGGCTATTGCGCTGCTGGGTTTGTTCGTGTTGATCCTGCCTTTTTCCGTCCTCCTGGACAAGCAGGTGGAGCACAACTTTCGCCTCCACGGATTTTTGATTCTGACTCTGGTTTGGGTGGTGCTTCCTTCGGTCCCGCTCCTGCTGGGTGCCGCGCCCTTTCTGCGAAGGGCGCATGCGCAGATCTCACGATGAACACCCTGCACCAAGATTTGCGATACGGCCTGCGCATGTTGGCCGCGAGCCCGGGCATGACGGCGGTGGCTTTGCTCACCCTCGCCCTGGGTATCGGCGCGAACACGGCGATATTCAGTTTGGTCAACGGGTGCCTGATTCGTCCCATGCCGGTACCGGCCCCGGAGCAAATTATTGCCCTGGCGGTCAGCCAGCAAGGCGCCCCGCTGGGTGCCCTGGGCCTTTCGTATCCGGAATTCGTTGAATACCGCGGGCAGGCGAAGGCGGTTTGTGAGGCTTTTGGCCAGAGGCTCACGTTTGTCCCTCTTACCGTCGACGGCCGCACCGACCAGATTACTCTTAGCGCAGTGACCGGCAACTATTTCTCCGCTCTCCAGGTCAAGCCTGCCCTCGGCCGCCTGGTCCTTCCGAGCGACGGGGAAGGCGGCGATTCACCCGCCGTGCTGGTGTTGAGCTATTCCTACTGGCGGCACCGGTTTGGCGGCGACTCCGCAGTGGTGGGAAAGCAAGTGCGCGTGGAGGGAAGGCCCGCGACTATCATCGGGGTCACTCCCCGGGATTTCGGATCAACCTCGATTCTCGAAATGGATGCCTACGCCTCACTCACCACGTTGTTCCCACCGGCATCGGGAAGAAGCTTTTGGACTGACCGGAACGTCCGGCTAATCCTGGCGATGGGGCGGTTGGCGAAGGGCCAGAGCATCGCTGAAGTCCAGAGGTCGCTTGATGTGATTGCGGCGCGGCTGGCCAGTCAGTACCCGGTTACGAACCAGGGCGTTTCGCTGCGGGTGATCCCGGAAAGGTTTTCGCGCCCCATTCCCTACGCCAACAACGCCTTCATCCTCATCGGCGTGTTGTTCCTGGTTCTGGGGGCGTTGGTATTGATGGTCGCCTGCACCAATGTTGCCAACCTCCTGATGGTGTGCGCGGCCGCACGGCAGCGTGAGATGGCGGTGCGAACCGCCTTGGGCGCTGGCCGCGGACGCTTGGTTCGCCAGTTGCTCACCGAGACCGTGCTGGTGGCGCTTTTGGGAGGGATGGCCGGCGTGGTGCTGGCCGCGTGGGCCGGCCGCTTGGTCGGCATTTCGCCGCTCAGCAACTTTCCTTTGCGGCTGGATTACGCTTTCGACTGGAGGGTCTTTGCCTTTGCGTTCCTGGCGGTCCTTTTCACGGCAGTTTCCGTGGGATTGGGACCCGGATTGCACGCCACGCGCCTGGAGGTGAACACTCTGTTGCACGAGGGCGGTCCCCACAGCACCGCCGGCTTGTCGCGCCGGAGGGTTCGGGGCGAACTGATGGCGGCGCAGGTGGCAGGCTCACTGGCTTTACTGATTGTGGCGGGCTTGTTTGTACGCAGCCTGCGTGCCGCCGTCGGCCTGCCTCTGGGTTTTGATCCCGACCACGTTTTGAACGTGACGCTGGACCCCTCGGTAAACGGATACGACGAATCGAGAACCCAACGGTTTTATCGGGAGCTGGAAACCCGCATCCGCGCGCTGCCCGAAGTCCACTGCGCCAGCCAGGCGTCCTACGTTCCCATGCGGGATATCCCCAGCCGGCAATCTGTTTACATCCAAGGCCGTCCCGTTCCACCCGGCCAGCATGCGCCCACCCTGCTCTGCAATCGCATCGGGACGGACTACTTTCGCACGCTTCGCACTCCGATGATCCGGGGACGTGAGTTTACGGAGTTTGACACAGCCTCCGCTCCGCGGGTGGCGATCATCAATCAGGCTATGGCCCGCCGCTATTGGCCGCGCGAAGATCCCTTGGGCAAGCAATTCCGGGTTGAGAACGCGGCGGGTCCGGCTCTCGAGGTTGTGGGGGTTTGCGCGGACGGGAAATACCAGTTTGTCGCCGAAGACACGCAAGCGACCTTCTACGTCCCGATCCAGCAGGATTACATCTCCAGGCGGGCCGTGCAGATCCGGTCGGAAGGGTCCGCGGAATCGCTCCTCGGCGCGGTGCAGCATGAAATCCATGCCCTCGACCCCGAGATGCCCCTTCTGGACGCGCGCCCGATGCGGGAAGTGTTGGAGGACAACGCGGGGTTCCAAGCCCTGCGGCTGGGCGCCCAGGTTGCCGCCCTGTTGGGAGCGATGGGTTTGATCCTCGCGTTGGTGGGAGTATACGGAGTTGTTTCCTATGCGACGGCGGGACGCACACGCGAAATCGGGATTCGCACGGCGCTCGGGGCGCGTGGGATCGACATCCTGCGGTTGGTCCTGCTTCAAGCCCTCCGAATGGTCTTGGCCGGCATTGTGGTGGGATTGCTGGGGGCCTGGGCCTTGACGCGCGCCATGACTCATTTGGTGGTTGGCATCAGCCCCGGCGATCCGATTACTTTCCTGGGCGTAACCGCTCTGTTGTTGGGGGTGGCGTTGCTGGCCTGCGGGATTCCCGCGCTGAGGGCCGCCAGGCTGGATCCAGTGGTAGCACTGCGTCATGAGTAGAGCAGGGATTAGGGGTCAGGTATTAGCGGCATTCTTGCCTGTGCCACCCCTCAGTAGGTGGCCCTGCCGCCGGAGATGTCGTAACACTGGCCGGTGGTGAACGAGGCCTCGCGCGACACCAGGAAGTGGACCAACGCGGCTATTTCCTCGATCGTTCCCGTGCGGCCCATGGGAATGCGGCTCACCATATACTGAATGGTCTCCGGGGCGATGGTGTCCAGAATCTTGGTCCGGATCACGGCCGGGGAAATGGCATTGACCGTGATGTCGCCTTTACCCGCCACCTCCTTGGCCAGCGCCTTGGTGAGGCCGATGACGGCGGCTTTGGTGCTGGAGTAGGGAATGAGCGTGGGGTTCCCCTCTTTGCCGGCAATCGAGGCCACGTTCAGAATGCGCCCATAGCGTCGCGACAGCATCCCGGAAATCACGGCGCGGCACATCAGGAACACCCCCTTGTGGTTGACAGCGTACACCTGGTCCAGATCATTCTCTTCGAGCTCCCAGAGAGGGAGCGTCCGCCCCGCAATCCCGGCGTTATTCACAAGAATCTGGATGGGGCCGAGCTTCCGCTGGACCTCCTCGATGGCTTGGCGCACCGATGTAGCGGAGCTCACGTCGCAGAACGCGCCCACGCCCTTCACGCGACCCGCCACTTCTTCGGCGGCGGCGCGATTCGTGTCGAGCACGGCGACGCGTGCGCCGGCCTCTGCCAGGCGCGCGGCAATGCCCTCGCCGATCCCCTGACCGCCGCCCGTAACGATTGCAACCTGTCCCTGGAGTGAGAAGAAGTTCTCGTTAGCCATAAGACTGATAAGATACACGAGTCCAATAAATCGGTCAGGAGAAATGTAATGAAACGCCTTGCAGGCATCGGGTTTATAGCGATCAGCCTGGTCTTAACGATTGCCGTGGCGCCAGTTTCCTCTCAAAACGCCAGGCCTCAGCCTTTGGCTTTGCCGCTGCAATGCCCGAGCGGAGATTGCCCGCTGCTGAAGGGCACACCCCAGACGGCGGGCATGCGCAGCGGCTACGTGCGGCTGGAGCCGGGTGAGACCGTAGGCTGGCATACGACGGGGAAAAACGAGGAATCGCTGGTGATTCTGGCTGGGCGCGGGGAGGCGCGCCTGGAGGGACAGCCGCCCCGACCCTTCACCGCCCCCGCTCTGATCTATATTCCGCCGGCCCTGAAGCACAATGTCGCCAACACGGGGAATAAGGTTCTGGAGTATGTTTACGTGGTCGCGCCCGCCCAGGTTTCCCCCTGAAGCCCGCCCGCCACGGAGGGCCATTTCGTTGCCGCGAGCCTCTGGCAAATCCCAGCCGGTGGTGGCATACTTCCCCGCGAAGATTTGTGCCGGTAAGCACCACGGCGTCATTGACTCTGCCGCCGAGGGATGCTATAGGAGGCATCCCAGGCCGTTGCCGGGCCATGCTGTGGTGAGGAGTTGCCGGCGATCGCTGCTTCCTATTCCTGTTCCCTGGAGCGCATCATGGAGGTTTTTGACAAGGTCAGTCAGCAGTCGCTGGACCGTCGCGACCGCCAGTTATTTGTCCTGTCATTAGTTATGGTCGTCATTCTGGGTGGGGGCATGGCATTGCTGATGTATCCCACGGTGTTTGGCAAGACAGCGGTAATTCCCGTGGCGCCGTCCCGAACCCTCTTCTTTGGCTTTTGTGTGTTGTGTGTTCTCATGGTGATCTATTTGGTTCATCGGCAGTTCGTGGTGCAGAGCCTGCGGGGAACCCTGGCTGCGGAGCGCGAGGAGTTGGCGCGCATCTTGCAGCGGTCCAGTTCCGAGCTGCTGGGGACGCTGCTGGGGTTCAGCCACTTCCAGGACCGCCTGACCATGGACTTCCGCCGCGCCGTCCAGATCAACGAAGCGCTCTCAGTGATCCTGGTGCGCGTTATCCCCTCCAAGATGTTCGCGCAGGGCCCGCAGGCTCAGGTGGCTTTGGGAGATGTGGCCAAGGTCCTCAGCCGCAAGCTGCGTACCGAAGATTCGCTCTATCGGTTGTCGTCGGAGGTTTTCGGGATTGTACTGCCCGGTGCCAAAGCGGGGGCGGCACAAGAGGCAGCCACGCGCCTTTCAGAAGGATTGGCGGACGCTTCCGGGGCGAGTAACCGCTACACCACCGATATTCAAGTTGTGAATTACCCGGAGCACGTCAGTTCTGCCTCCGAGATGGAGCGGCGTGCCGCAACCATGATCACCGGGGACTGAGCCGCGCCGGGTTGTGTCTGGCGGTTCGCAAGAATGCCCCACAAAAGGTGGTTAAAGCTTCTTAGTTCGCGGCGGGCGGTGACAGAAGGCCATCGGTTTTCGAACTGAAGGGAGTCAGGGACAATTTCGGTTCGCTTACTCCCTCCCTCAGGATCTCGATCTTGCCTTTGAAGTAGGCGCCGTCTTCAATGGATATTCCAGGCGCAACCAAGTCCCCCACCACTTGTCCCGTCTTGTGAATTTCCACGCGTTCCTGCACGGAGATGTTGCCGTGAACGCAGCCGTGGATGACCACGCGGGCTGCCTGGATTTCGGCCTTCACCTTCCCCTCCGGCCCGACCGTAACGCTATGCCCTTGCACATTGATTGTGCCTTCGAACTGGCCATAGATCACCAAGTCTTCGCTTCCCGACACATCCCCCTTAACCATCAGGGAGCGGCCCAAAAGGGTTTGCCCGGAATCAACCGGAATGACGGCGAGAGCCTTCGCTGGTTCCACCATACTGATCTCCTCAGTGGGTTTTGCAGGGGGCGCCGGTGCCGGTGTAGCGAGAGGGGCCCGCGGGGGAGCAGGGGCAGGGGCTGGTGCCGGCCGGTGAACGGTCACAGGCTTTTTTTCCCACAACATAAATGAGTTTAGTGCCTGGCGCGCTTCTGGCGTTTCCCCACACTCCCGAGCCATCGCCATGTGGGGCGCCTTTTACTCCGCGGAACCTCCACAGAATAGCGCCTGCCGCTAAAGAGCACGTTTGCTGCCAAGGGTCTGTGGCTCTAACTGCCAAGGCATCTATGGGTTGAATCAGCTCTTGTTCCCCCGGCACGATCTGCGCGGGAAGATCTTTCACGCCCAGAGAATATATTTCATGCCAGTTAGAGTTCCTACGGAAGGTTCTTCCCAAGAGTGCAGCTGCGGCCTTACTCGCCAGAGACTTACTCTCAGATTTGAACCAGTACAAGGCTGCGTTGTGATACATATAATCCGGGTTTCCCAGAAGGAGCGAAATCAATGGGACTGTTTTTCTGTCTTCTCGGAGCCATTTCTTTTGGCCTCATGGGCACCACATTAAAGGCGGCGGAACGTCGGAAGGCCAATGCGGCCGGGCTGGTAGTCGCAACGTATAGCTGGCCCGCCCTCATCATGCTTGCCTGGACGCTGCTTTTTACCACAGGCGGGAAGATTCCGGGCAAGGTGTTCGTGATTGCCTTGATCTTCGGGGCGTGCGCGGCGGTCGCTTCCCTGGCATTTCAAATGTCTATCAGTATCGGCAAGGTCACAGTGGGTTGGCTGATCATGAATATCTCCGCGGGCACTCCGGTGGTGATTTCGATCTGGATGTACCGCGAAAGCTTGACGCCCTTGAAGATGGCGGCGTTCGGATTGGCACTCTTCTCAGTCTATTTGCTTTTTTGGGGGCAGGTGATTGAAAAGCGCGCCCTTGTCCGGACGCCCAGAGAAGGAAGGTGAATTCGGCATGTGGTTTCTCCTGATGCTGGTGATCCTCCTGACTAATGGTATGAGTTCCTTCGGACTCAAGATGATCGCGGCCTGGGGGCTTCCCCCGGCTATCAAATACCCATACTTGACCGTCTGGTACGCCGGCGGCTTGGCGGCGATTGCTCTCCCCACGTTCTTGAAAGGTCTTCGCGTGGGGAGCATGGAAATTCTATGGGGAGGCCTGGCAGGTGTCCTGAGCGTTGTAGGGCAAGTGGCGATGGCCATCGCGTTAGGTTCCGGTGTGCCCGGGCACGTGGTATTTCCCACCGCCATCGGCGGGTCGATCTTCGTCGTGGCCCTGGCGGGGCGGTTGGTATTCGGTGAGCGCATGAATCCGCCTACTGCACTGGGCGTGGCCTTGGGTTTTTCCGCCGTGATTCTGCTCGGTGTGAGCTGAGATCAGGAAAGTGTGTTTGCCGCATGAGCGATTTTGCGATACCCTAAAGCCACAGTAGACCAGGTCGAGGGTAGCAGATGCGCCATATATGTTTGAAATACGGTTTGCTGCTTGCGAGCCTTCTTTTGGCCGCTCCCTCCGTGGGCGCTCAGCAACTTGGTCAAGTCCTTCAGCAAGGCCTCTCCAGCATTGAGAAGCAGCAGTGGATAATCGCGGGGCAAGTCAAGAACCTTCGGGGCGAGCCGGTAGCCAACGCCAGGATTCAAGTTCATTACGCCAGTGAGGGAATTTCCCAGCACAGCCTGGAGGCCAGTTTCCAGGGCAAATACAGCTTGACCCTCGAACTGGATACTATCGCCTATACAACCCTGACGGTGACAGTCTCTGCGCAGAAGGCGGGATATCTCCCGGCCCGAGAGATTGTAACCTTCAACAAGAGGGGCGTTACATATCCCATCGATCTGGTCATGTTGCCGGAAAAGCCCGATGTGACGACATTTCCCCTGGACCAACTCTTGGCCGACTTGGCGCCGCGATGCCAGGCGGCCGGCGCGCTGGGATTAAAACCCGAATCCGCCCGCCAGGATTTCTCTCGCGGTGTGGATCTTTTCTTCTCGCAGAAAGACCCCGCCAAAGCTTTCCCGTTGCTTTCGGCCGCGGCGAAGGCAGCTCCCCGGTGCGTGGAATGCAAAACCATTCTCGGGCTGGTGGATCTTCAATATGGCGGGCTGGCCGGTGCTCAGCAGGAATTCGCCGAGGCCGCTCTCGTCAAGTTGAGTCCCGCCGAAGAACCAAGAAAGGTCAATGCGTTCCTCCTCCTGGGGGTGATTACGGGCTGGTCGGGCGAATACTCCAAAGCGGCGGGATTATTGATGCAGGCGTTGGCCCTGGCGCCGCAAGACCCTCTGGTATTGCAAGAGTTGGGTCGAACGCTTGTCAACCAAAAGAACTGGGAAGCGGCCGATGAATACCTCCAGAAGGCAGTGAAAGCGGGAGCCTCACCAGAGGCCCATCTTCTTCGGTGCCGCGCCCTCCTTGAAGAAGGCGGCGTGGAGGAGGCAGACGCGGAAATGCGGGCTTACCTGGGAGGACGCGACATACGGGACCAGCCGCAACCGACCAGGCTTCTTTACACCCAGGTGCAATCTCAAATCAGTCTTTTGGCTTACCGGCGCGCCAACCCATGGGTGGATGAAGCCCTCCCCCAACTCCTGAAGGATATACCTGATCTTGCCGGGCTGGTGCCCGTTGCCGATCAGGCTCCCCTTGATTCCATCCTGCAAAAGACCGGCCTGAATGTGGAAGCCTTCTTTAGGGGCTTCCAGAACGCCACGTCCCACGAGCGCATTGACGAGCAACAAATCGGAAAGGGTGGGAAAGTGAGGCGATCGCTTCAGCAGACGTTTCAATACCTCCTGCTGGCCGCACCCTTCCAGGATGGAATCAGCCTCGATGAGTATCGGACGAATCTTACCGGGGCCGTAAGCGCCCCCAGTGGCCTTGGTGATGGTTTCATGTTGACGGCGGGATTCGCCTCCGCCGCGGTGTTGTTTCATCCGGCATACCAGCCAGGGGGAAAATTCAAACTGCTGGGGCAAGCCGAAGTGGACGGCGTGCCATGCCATGTGGTGGCCTTTGCCCAGGTTCCCGAGAAGGCCAAGACGTATGGACGCTTCAGCTCCAACTCCGCCACGGCTTTAGTGTTGCACCAGGGCATCGCCTGGATCGACACGGCCGATTCCCGCATCGTCCGCCTGCGCACCGATCTTCTGCAACCCCTTCCCAGCGTGCGCTTGCAACGCGAGACCACGGAAATCCGTTACGCGCTGGTCAAATTCAAGGACGCGCCTGCGCCCGTTTCACTGCCCACTCAGGTCACCGTTACCGTGCAATGGAAGAGCAAGGCGTTTCGGAACCTGCATCAATATACGGATTTCAGACTCTTCAACACCGAGGCCCAGGAGAAGCGGCAGGCCCTTTCACCTCCGCCCGCTGCCGCCCCATCGCCCTGAAAACTCACGCTGGCGACGGGTCATAGCCACATCGCTTTCACATCCTCAATCACCTCGCGTGCGGCCTGCTCCACCTGCTGCTCCCCCCAACCAGGATCGAAGTGGGTGCGAGGGTCCTGTTCCTCGCGCAGCGCATGGTCCGGCGTCGGGGCGCAATCGAAGGTTTCTCCATCCACGATGGCGTAATCCACGTTGCGCAGCTTGCCGGAGAGGGGGAGCTTGGAAAGATCGACTGATCCCGGCCATGTCGCTTCCAGCATGGAGGTTTCATGGGACGCGGCGTGGCCGATCGCTCCAGCCACCAGGGATCGCGGAAATCCCGGGTAAACCCACATGACCCGCTTGGGCTCGAAGCCGGAGTTGAATTCACGGCATAATCGGTCCAGCACGGCGCGCTGATTGTCGGCGCCATGCCCGTTCACGATCAAAACGCGACGAAACCGCATGCGGCTGAAGAGAATATGCAGGATGTCGCGCACCACCGCGGCAAAAACTTCCTCACGGAAATAGGCGCTGGCCACGGAATTATTGGGGAAATCCATCCCTTCCACAAACGCATCCCGGCTGAATCCCAGCGACTCCAGCATGTTGGGCTGGCGCTCCCGTTCCGTCCCCACGAAGAGGGGAGGGAAATAGGGGCATTGGAATTCTCGCGCCAGGCGGCGGGCGAATGCATGAGCCAGCAGGTTGTCGCAGCCCATGGCCAGGTGCGGACCGTGCCACTCCAGAGGGGCCAGCGGGAGCAAAACCAGTCCGTTGCGTTCCCGCGCGGCTGCCACCTCGTCTGGAAGTAAGAAGGCCATATTCCAGTCCCCTTGCTCGATGGGGCGTATGCTCCGGGGACCTCTCGATTCAGTCATGCGATGAGTCCTCCTTAAGAAGAGAATGAGGCAGGCTCTCGATTATACTCATTTTGGGTTATGGAATTTCCCGGAAAGATCAGTTAATGGCCCACTATTTCCTTGATTTTGGTGACCAGGGCGTCGGGGTCGTAGATGGGTTTTTCCAGGTAGGCGTTGGCGCCGGAGGCGGCGAGGAGGCGCTGGCGGTCCCCCTCCATGGCGTGGGCCGTGGCGAGAAGAATGGGGAGCGTTTTCCCTTCAGGGATCTGGCGAATCAGGCGCGCGAGTTCCAGGCCATCAACCGGACGACCCTGGTGGTGGCAGTTGCGCAACGAGACATCAAGCACAAGAGCGTCAAAGGATGAGCCTGCCACCATTGCCAGGATGGCGTCCACGTCCTCGCTGAAGGTCACCTGAAAACCGCCGGCGCGTTCCAACGCGAGACGGTAGAACTTGGCGACCAACGGATTATCTTCCACCACTAAAATGCGCAGCATGAGGTTTCCCGAAGTTCATCGATCGGCGTCAGCTGTGTGGCTCCTGGACCGATGAACCTGATTCTGCGGAACGTTTGGAAGGGCGCAGGCTTTCCTCCATCCGGGCCAGGAATCTCTCGCCCTCCAACGGTTTCACCCATATCTCCGGAGTGATCTGAAGAAGCGAGAGCCTTTCCCGGACGTCCGCGGGGTCGTACCCGGTGACCATGAAGCAATGAATCTCCCGGACCAGGGCCCCGGTTTGGAGTTGGGCCACCAGGTCCGCGCCGTCGCCCAGTTCCGCTCCTGGCCGCTGGGGCAAGGCCAAATCCACGATGACCACCTGGGGCCGAAAACGGCGGGCAGCATCGAGCCCATCGTCCGCCGTAGCCGCCGTCAACACATAGTAGCCGTGCTTGGTCAGGAGGGTCTTGAAATAGTGGCGAAACTCCGCATCATTATCCACCACTAGAACTCTTGCCCCCGCCTCGTTACCCGCCGCCAAGAGTGCTTCCTTGCCCTTCAAGTGCGCCACGTCGGCTTGATCCCTGCGCAAGGGGAGAGAAAACGTCACGGTTGTCCCGCAACCCACGCCGGCGCTCCACAGTTTGATGCGCCCGCCCATCATCTCCACCAGACTGCGGCAGATTGCCAGCCCCAGGCCACTGCCCCCCTGCTGGCGGGTGAACGTGCTGTCCAACTGTTGGAATTTCTCGAAAAGGTGCGGTTGCTTGGAGGGGGCAATGCCGATGCCCGTGTCCTGCACCTCCAGTTCCACAAACCCCCGGTCCGGGAAAGCGCGGCCCCGCAGGGTTATCCACCCCTTGTCAGTGAACTTCACGGAGTTACTCAGGATGTTGATCAGGACTTGCTTGGCGCGCGCCGGATCGGCAACCACAAGGGGAAGGGAAATAGCCTCGGTCTCATCGACCAGCGTCAAATGTTTGCCGGCTGCCTGGACCCCGACCACGGCCTTGGCTTCCTGAATCACCGACTTCAGATCGAAGGCGTCCGGCGTTAATCGCAGTTTCCCCGCTTCGATCTTGGCCACGTCCAGGAGATCGTTGACAATGGAGAGAAGGTGTTCGGCGCTGGAATAGACATCGCGAAGCAACTCCCGCTCTTCATCACGGCTGTCGCACAGGCCATCCAGAATAAGCCGTGAAAACCCCAGGATGGAATTGAGCGGGGTGCGCAGTTCGTGCGAAGTCGTGGCCAGAAACTCCGTCTTGACGTGGCTCAATTCCGCCAATTCCAGGTTGGCCCGCTCCAACCTGCGGTTGAGCTCGCGCAAGTGGCGAATGCTTTCCTGGAAATAGGATTCGCACATCATATTCATGTCGAGATTCAGAATCTTATCCAGGGCGAGTCGCGTGGCTTCGAGTTGTTCGTGATGAGGTGAGAGGAGTTCACCCAAGCTTTCCTGAAGGTGGTTGCGTACCACGCCCATGGCGCTGATCATATACCGTTGGGGCAGGCCGATCAGCACATGGCGTACTCCGATCTTGTAGCGCTCGGCGGCGTAATCCTCGTCGAAAGGACCTCGGAACAAGCGTCTGGCCCACACTTGCAGCGTCCTCTTCAGGCGGTCAATTTGTTCCTGGCCGCCCGTGAATACTTTGCCCGCCTCGGGATGCTGGGTAATCTGGTCGTAAAACCGCTCCGACATGCCCGCCAAAAAGGGGTCCATGCGTTCGCCGACGGCCTGAAGGAGCCGGGCATCTTCTCCGTCAAAGCCAACGTACCGCTTCATCTCCTCGAAGAATGTTTCGGGCTTTCTGGTCACCTTTTTTGCCTTATGATAAACTTAGCTCTGAGCGTCGCTGAAAGGGAAATATCATAACATTGGACCGGGTGCGGCTAAAACGGCTTTTGCGATTTCCCCCGACTTTCCGCCAGAATTTGGTTTTACTTTTCACCTCCCTGGCCGGGATCATTGTCTTGGTGGGTGTGGAAGGCTATCGGCATGGATTGACCTTGCCTTTAGGTTTGGCCATGGCCTTGCTCGCTGCACTTTCCGCCGCCACGGGAATGCTCATTTACCAGGAGCGCCAGTCGTGGGCTCTCCTTACCGACTTGCGCGGTGTTATCAGCAAGATAGCTCCCACCTATCCATCCTTAGTCCAAATTACTCCCCCTTCCAATA
>Ga0335079_10001703_pt1 | contig 25090 bp, 24 predicted proteins | sample Lox_Sample_33_FD_206719 | JGI IMG/M metagenome (GOLD analysis project Ga0335079, IMG submission 206719) | Soil microbial communities from Loxahatchee National Wildlife Refuge, Florida, United States - Lox_Sample_3.3 | ecosystem: Environmental > Terrestrial > Soil > Wetlands | place: USA...
GCAAGCGCGGCTATCCGCGCATCAAGCCGCCCTTCCCTGCCGTCGTCGGTCTCTACGGCTGCCCCACCATTATCAATAACGTCGAAACGCTCAGTTCCGTACCCGCCATCATTCTCGAAGGTGGCGAGGCCTACGCCCAGCGCGGCACTCCCAAGAACGGCGGGACGCGGCTCCTCTGCGTCGCCGGACATGTCAATAAGCCGGGCATTTACGAAATCCCGCTGGGCATGAACATGAAGAAGTTCATTTATGAAATGGCGGGCGGAATTCCCAATGGCAAGAAGTTGAAGGCCGTGATTCCCGGCGGAAGTTCCTGCCCGATTTTGAGCGCGAATGAGATTGATATTCCGATGGATTACGATTCGGTCGCCAAAGCCGGCTCCATGCTCGGTTCCGGCGGCATGGTCGTCATGGACGAGGACACCTGCATGGTGGACATGGCCCGCCGCATCATGCATTTCTACGCGCATGAATCGTGCGGCTGGTGTATCCCCTGCCGTGAGGGAACCTCGTGGCTGAAGAAGATGCTCGACCGCTTCCACGCTGGTTACGGGCGGCCCGAGGACATTGACCTCACCGGCGAGCTAGCCAAGAACATGCTCGGCCGCACCTTCTGCCCGCTCGGCGACGCCGCCGCCCTGCCTACCATTAGCATCGTGCAAAAGTGGCGCAACGAGTTTGAAGATCATTTGCACGGAAAGTGCGCGTACAAATCCGCAGAAGCGCTGGTCGGCTCGCGGTAGGACTCCATGGCTGAAACGAAGCTCATCACGCTGAAGATCAACGACCGCGATGTGCAGGTGCCGCCGGGAACCCTGGTGATCGAAGCCACGCGCCGCATCGGCACCGAAGTCCCGTCATTCTGCTACTACCCGGAACTTTCTCTGCAGGCCGCCTGCCGCATGTGCCTCGTGGAAGTCGAGAAAATGCCCAAGCTGCAGACCGCCTGCACGCTGGTGGCAACCGAAGGCATGGTTGTGCGCACCAACACCGACCAGGTGCGCGGCGCGCGCAAGGCCATGCTCGAATTCCTGCTCACCAACCACCCGCTGGACTGCCCCGTCTGCGACAAGGGCGGCGAGTGCGAACTGCAAGACATGACGTTCCGCTATGGCGCGGACTTCAGCCGCTTCGTCGAAGAGAAGATCCACCGGCCCGAAGAAAAATGGTCGGAGCTAGTTTATTACGACGCCCCACGTTGCATTCTCTGCTTCCGCTGCGTGCGCGTCTGCGATGAAGGCATGGACGTCAAGGCCCTCGGCGTGGGCATGCGCGGCGCCAACAGCATCATCATTCCCAACCGCGAAGACCATCTCGAGTGCGAAGAATGCGGCATGTGCATTGACATTTGCCCCGTGGGCGCGCTCACCAGCGGCACCTACCGCTACAAGACGCGGCCCTGGGAAATGCAGTACGTTTCCACCGTCTGCACCCATTGCTCCAACGGCTGCAAGACCACGTTGAGCGTGCGCAACCATGAAATCATGCGCGCTAACAACCGCGACCTCTCGGGCATCAATCAGGATTTCCTCTGCGTCAAAGGTCGCTTTGGTTTCGATTTTACGAAGCATCCGGAACGCATTCGCCAGCCGTTGGTGCGCAAGGGCGACAAACTCTACCCCGTTTCCTGGGAAGAAGCCGCGCAAACGGCCGCCACCAAGCTCAAGGCGGTGTTCGACGCCCACGGCAAGGATTCTATCGGCTTCATCGGTTCGAATCGCACGTCAAACGAAGAGAATTACCTGCTCCAGCGCCTGGCCCGCGCTACGTTTGCCACCAACAACGTTGATCATCACCGCACCGGGGATTACACCGGCCTGCTCACCGCGCTGGGCGACCGCGCCGCTGATGCTTCTCTCACCATGTCGCAGCTTGCCGCAGCTAAGGCCGTTCTGGTCATCGGCAACGATCCAACGGATCAGAATCCGCTGGTCGCCTGGCAGATTCGCAAAGCGATTCGTTTGCACGACGCTAAACTCTTCATCTTGCATGCGCGCGAAGTAAAGCTGAACCGCAAGGCCTCGCAATTCGTAAAAATCGACGTGGGCAAGGAAGCCGCCGCGCTGCGCTGGCTGGCTCATGAAGAAGGCCAGCTCCCCACTGCGCTCGTCGAACAACTCGTGCAGTTGAAAGCCGCGCTCGAAGCGGCCCCGGATGTGGCCATCCTTTTCGGCGCGGAAATCACCGGAGCAGCCATCGCGCAGCTCGTGGCCTTCGGCTCCAAACTCCCCGGCAAGGTGCGCTACATGGCCCTCGGCGATTACGCCAATTCGCGTGGCGCCGCCGACATGGGCTTGCTCCCCGACCGCTTGCCCGGCTACGCGCACCTGGATGATTCCGCAGCACGCGAGGGCTTCGAGCGTCTGTGGGGCGGCGTGATTCCGTCCAAGCCTGGCATGACCGCGCCGGCCATGGTAGAAGCGGCGCAAAAAGGAAGTTTGAAAGCGCTTTACGTCGTGGGCGCGAATCCGCTGTCGCATTTCGGCACTCTCGGCTTCGGCCGCGGCAAGCTCGACTTGCTCATCGTGCACGAAATGTTCCTGACCGATACGGCGCGCGTCGCCGACGTCGTTTTTCCTGCCGCCTCCGCCTACGAAAAAGACGGCAGCGTTACCAACACCGCCGGCGAAATCCAGCTCTTGCACAAAGCCGCTGAAATCATGGGCCCACGTAGCGACTTCGACTTGCTGCGCATCATCTCGCACCAGCTCGAACGTCTTGGCCTCGGAAAAGCCTTTCACTACAAAACGCCTGCCGCCGTCTTCGGCGAGATCCGCGAGGCCGTGCCCGGCTACAACGTGCCGGCAACCACCTTGCTCACCGGCGGTGCGGAACCTTCGCACGTGCAGGTGCCGCGAAACGGCCACGCTCCTTATGATGTCCCCGCCGGCCTCATCCGCTCCGCGCAGGACACCCTTTTCACCAGCGGCACCCTCGGTCGTTTCTGCACCATGATGGAATCCTTGCCGGAGGCGGACCTTAAGCCGTGAGCTCCTTTCTAACCGCCAACGCTGCGCTCATCATCACGCTCGTCAAGATCGCGCTCATCCTGTTCATCGTTCTGACCGTCAACGCCTACTTGACCTGGTTCGAGCGCAAAGTGGTCGCGCACATGCAGTCGCGCTGGGGACCGCATCGCGTCGGCCCGCATGGACTGCTTCAGCCGCTTGCCGATGGCGCCAAGTTCTTGTTGAAGGAAGATCCCACTCCGGCCGGCGTGGACAAATTCACCTATTTTCTCGCGCCGCTCATGGCGCTTGCGCTCTCGCTCACGTCCATCGCTATCATTCCCTTTGGGCCGCAGTCGCTCCACATTTTCGGCTACGAGATCAAGCTGCAAATCGCCGATATCAACATCGGCATTCTGGCCATCTACGCGATTACCGCGCTCAGCGTGTACGGCGTCGCGCTCGCTGGCTGGTCCTCGAACAGCAAGTATCCGCTGCTTGGCGGACTGCGCAGCTCGGCGCAGATGATCAGCTATGAACTTGCACTGACCATGTCCGTCGTCGGTGTGCTACTGATGGCCGGCAGCTTCGACCTGCGCGCCATCGTTGCCCAGCAGGCCCGGCACGCCCAGTGGGGCTTCTTTGGCTGGAACCTCTGGCCGCAGATTCTGGGCGCGTGCTGTTTCTTTATCGCCGCGATTGCCGAGACGAACCGCGTCCCCTTCGACCTGCCGGAAGCCGAATCCGAACTCGTCGCCGGTTTCCACACCGAGTACGCCAGCTTCAAGTTCGCCATGTTTTTCATTGCCGAGTACACCGCCATGATCACCGTGGCTTGCCTTATCGCTATCATGTTTCTAGGCGGCTGGCTGTCGCCTTTTCCGGCAACCCCTTTCTGGAACTTTACGCACTATCTGCCTTCGGTCATCCTGATCCCCTTTGGCCTCTGGGTCATCTGGGACGGCATTCGCTACGAAACCATTTTTGGCCGCCTCGTCCTGCCCGGAATTGGCACCGCCATGATCGCCATTGGCGCCGCGCTCATCGTCTTCCCGGCGGCCAACGAGTTCATCCAGGGTCCGTTCTGGCTGCTCTCCAAGATTCTCTTCTTCCTCTTCGTGTACGTCTGGCTCCGCGGCACCTTACCTCGCTTCCGCTACGACCAGCTCATGTCCTTCGGCTGGAAACTGCTGCTACCCGTTTCCATCGCCAACGTTGTGATCACCGCTTTCATCATGCTCCTGCTGCGGAGTGGCAAGTGACGGCCCTGGTCATTTTCTTCGTCCTCGCCGCGCTCGCCGTTCTGGGTGCGCTGAACTTGATTGTTCAGCGGCATCCCATTCACAGCGCCCTTTCCCTCATCGTGGTCATGGTTGCCCTGGCCGCCTTGTATCTCTCCATGGGCGCGGATTTCGTCGCCGCTGTGCAAATCATCGTTTACGGCGGCGCCATCATGGTGCTCTTCGTGTTCGTCATCATGCTGCTGAACGCCGGTGTCGAGGAACGCACCAACGCCTCCAAGCTTGCAGGCATCGCCGGCATTCCGCTGGCAGTCGCGCTCCTAGGCTTTCTCGCCGCGGCCATCGCCCGCTCCCCCGGAAGCCCCGAGGCCGCTTCGCAAACCCGCGCGCTCGCCGATACGCACTCCATCTCCATGATGCTCTTCAGCAATTTCGTCTATCCCTTTGAGCTGACTTCTTTCCTGATTCTCATCGCCATCATCGGCGCGCTGGTCCTCGCGCAACGGGAGCGTCCGTAATGGTTCCGACGAACTACTACCTCATCCTGAGCGCCATCTTGTTTGGTCTGGGCGTCGTCGGCTTCGTTTTCAAGCGCGATATCATCACCATCTTCATGTCCATCGAATTGATGCTCAATGCCGTGAATCTGGCTTTCGTGGCTTTTAGCCAGGCCCGCCATCAGGCCGACGGCCAGGTCTTCGTCTTATTTGTCATCGTCGTGGCGGCCGCGGAAGCCGCGGTGGGACTCGGCATCATTATCTTGACCGCGCGCAACCGCCAGTCGTTGAACGTGGAAAAAGTGGATTTGCTCAAACTCTAATGCTCGTACCTTTCAAAACTCGCCATTTCGAGCGGGGTCTTCGGAGCGAGAACTCTGCGCCATGGAGCGGTTTTCGCTCGATGAAATCTCTCTTCGATCTCAGACTCCATACCAGATCACGGGGTCAGGCGCTTCACTCATGTTGATACTCGACTATCTCTGGATTATCCCGCTGCTGCCGCTGCTTGGCTCGGCCACCAACGGCTTGTTTGGCGCCAAGTGGCCCAATAACATCGTCACCTCCGTGGCCCTCGGCTCGACCGGTCTTTCGTTTCTCGCTGCTCTCGAAGCCGCCCGTGAGTTCCTATCCGCTCCAAACTCACAAGCCGTCGTTCACAACCACTACTTCAATTGGATCTCCGCGGGCAAGTTCACCGCGGGCTTCGACTTGCATTTCGACCAGCTCACCCTCGTCATGGTTCTCGTCGTCACCGGCGTCGGCTTCCTCATCCATATCTACTCCGTCGGATATATGGGCCACGAAGGCGGCTATTACCGCTTCTTCTCCTACCTCAACCTCTTCATGTTCTTCATGCTCATCCTCGTCCTGGCCGGCAACTACACGGTGCTCTTCGTCGGCTGGGAGGGCGTGGGCCTCTGCAGCTATCTGCTCATCGGTTTCTATTTCCTCAGAAAATCCGCTTCCGACGCGGGCAACAAAGCTTTTATCGTCAACCGCATCGGCGACTTCGGCTTCATGCTCGGCATGTTCCTGCTCTTCCGCACCTTTGGCACGCTGGACTTCAAAGGCATCTTTGACGCCGCCACCGGTCCCACCTGGGGCGGCGTGCATGAAGGCTGGGGCCAGTTCGGCACGTTCACTATCGCCTGTCTCTTGCTCTTCATGGGCGCCACTGGCAAATCCGCTCAGCTTCCCCTGTACGTCTGGCTGCCCGACGCCATGGAAGGCCCCACGCCCGTCAGCGCGTTGATTCACGCCGCCACTATGGTCACCGCCGGCGTCTACGTCGTCGCGCGCTCCCACGTGCTCTTCCTGCATTCGGAAACCGCCATGGTTGTCGTCGCTATCGTCGGCTGCGCAACCGCCTTTTTCGCCGCCACGATCGGCCTTCTCCAGACCGACATCAAAAAAGTTCTCGCCTACTCCACGGTCAGCCAGCTCGGCTACATGTTCCTGGCCTGCGGCGTCGGTGCCTTTTCCGCGGGCATCTTCCACCTCATGACGCACGCTTTCTTCAAGGCCCTTCTGTTCCTCTCTGCCGGCTCCGTCATTCACGCCATGGGCGGCGAACAAGACATGCGCCACATGGGCGGCCTCGGCGGCAAGATCAAGAAGACCTACGCCACTATGTTGATGGCCACCCTCGCCATCGCCGGAATCTTTCCCTTTGCCGGCTTCTTCAGCAAGGACTCCATTCTCTTCAATGCCTTCCAGAAGGAGCCTGGCGGCCCAATCCTCTACGGCTTCGGCCTCTTCACGGCTCTGCTCACTTCCTTCTACATGTTCCGGCTGATCTTTCTTACCTTCACCGGCAAGCCGCGCTACGACGAGCATCACGTGCACGTCCACGAATCTCCGAACAGCATGCTTGTCCCACTCATGATTCTCGCCCTCCTCTCGCTTATCGGCGGATGGTTCGCGTTTCCAGCCCTCTGGGGCGGACCGGACTATTTCTCGGCTTTCCTGCAGCCCGTCTTTGGCGCACCGGAAGCTGCCGGGGCCGAACTTGCGGCGCACAACACCGAACTGCTTCTCTCTGGTGTAGCTCTGGCTACTGCGCTGATCGGTCTCGCCATCGCCTGGTGGCTTTACATCAGCAAGCCTGACAAACCCGAAGCTCTCGCCAAGTCCTTGAAGCCGGCCTACACCACGGTGCTCAACAAGTATTACGTTGACGAACTCTACGCCGCCGTGATCGTCAATCCCCTCGTCTGGCTCTCCACCAACGTGCTCTGGAAAATCGTCGACGTCGCCGGCATCGATGGCACCGTCAACGGCATCGCCAGCGGGGCCACTTCCCTCGGCGACACCGTGCGCCATACGCAATCCGGCAACACCCGCAGTTACGCCGTCTGGGTGGTCATCGGCGCTCTCATTATTCTTGCCGTGATGTTCTTCTGGCCCAGCTCCGCGCCGGCCGTAGGGATGGTGCGCTGATGCCCACGGGACCTCTGCTCTCCATCCTTATCTTCCTGCCCGCCTTTGGCGCGCTCGGCATCCTTTTCCTCCGCTCCGACGATCACGAATGGATTCGCCGCCTCGCCTTCGTCGTTTCGCTCGCGGAATTCATTCTGTCCGTCTGGTGGCTCCTGGTTGGCGTGCCCCTCGGCAGCAACGGCTATCAGCTCGTCGAATTTCACCGCTGGATCAATCTCGGCCCGCATGGCAGCGCCCCGGAAACCTTCATCAACTACCACCTCGGCGCCGACGGCATCAGCCTCTTCCTGGTCATCCTGACCACCTTCCTCACGGTCGTCTCTGTCCTTTGTTCCTGGAACAGCATCCAGAAGCGCGTCAAAGAATTTTTCATCATGCTGCTGTTGCTCGAGGTTGGCGTCGTCGGCGTCTTCCTCTCGCTGGACCTCTTCCTCTTCTTTCTCTTCTGGGAAGTCATGCTTATCCCCATGTACTTCCTCATCGGCATTTGGGGCCACGAGCGCCGCATTTACGCCGCCGTCAAATTCGTCCTCTACACCATGGCTGGCTCCATCCTCATGCTCGTCGGCATCCTGTGGCTCTACAACGCCACTGGCACTTTCGATCTTCCCGTCATTCAGCAAGCCCTCCAGAGCGGCGCTCTGGCACTGCCCTCGCAGACCGAGACGCTTCTGTTCCTGGCTTTCTTCGTGGCCTTCGCCATCAAAGTTCCGCTCTTCCCGTTCCACACCTGGCTGCCTGATGCACACGTCGAAGCGCCCACCGCGGGCTCCGTCATTCTGGCCGGTGTGCTGTTGAAGATGGGCACCTACGGCATGATTCGCTTCTGCCTGCCGCTCTTCCCACTCGCCTCGAAAAAATTCGCGCCGGCCATCGCTACGCTCGCTATTATCGGCGTCATCTACGGCGCGCTCGTCGCCATGGTCCAGCCCAACCTCAAAAAACTCGTCGCCTACTCCAGCGTTAGCCACCTCGGCTTTGTCGTCCTCGGCATTTTTGCCTTCCACGCCATCAGCATGCAGGGCGCCGTCTTCCAAATGCTCGCCCACGGCATCTCCACTGGCGCGCTCTTCTTGCTCGTCGGCATGCTCTACGACCGCCGCCACACCTTCGAAATCTCCCAGTTCGGCGGCCTCTCCACGCCCATACCCAAGCTCGCCGCCTTCTTCCTCTTCGTCGCGCTCTCTTCTCTCGGCTTGCCGATGCTCAACGGCTTTGTCGGTGAATTTTTGATTTTGCTGGGCACCTATCAAGTGCACTGGAACTGGGCCGCGTGGGCCGCCACCGGCGTCATTCTCTCGGCCTGTTACCTGCTCTGGTCCTACCAACGCGTTTTCTACGGCGACGTCACCGTCGAGAAGAACAAGACTTTGCCCGATATCTCCGCGCGCGAACGCTGGATTCTCGTCAGCATGTCCGTCGTCATCCTGTGGATGGGCATCGGCTCCGTCTTTATCACCGGCCGCACCGCCAATGCCAGCCAGGCCGTCCTCGATCAGATGGAGCGCCCGCCGCGCGCCGAAGAAGCCGCCGTGCCCGCAAAAGTTCTTGCTGCACCGCAGCCCGTCGCGGCCGGCGCACGCAACACCGCAAGTGGCACGCCCGGCGCTGCCCCTAGACAAAATTCATCCGTAGAAAGGCTCGGAGCCCGCTAAATGTTTCCTAGCACCCCAGACCTGCTCAGCGTCCTGCCGGAGCTTATTTGGTGCGTATTTGGCGCGCTGCTCATGCTCCTTCAGCCCTTCGTGCGCAGCCGTACCGCGCTTATGACCGTCGCGGCCGTCGGCGCCATCCTCGGCGTTATGGGCAACTTCTATAACGTGCACAATCCCGGCGCTTCCTTCTCCGGCCTCGTTGCCACTGATCCCTTCAGTGTCTTCTTTCACCACCTGCTCGGCTTCGTTTCCCTGCTCGTCATTCTCGCCGCCGACTCCTATCTGGACCGCGAGCATCTCGCCGCTGCCGAGTTTTACGCCCTGATTCTCTTTGCCACCGCGGGCATGGGCGTCCTTGCCTCCGCGCAGGAACTCCTCACCGCCTTCATCGGCCTCGAAATGAGCTCCATCTCCAGCTACGTTCTCGCCGGTTACCGCCGCGACGTTCTCAAATCCGGCGAATCCGCCTTGAAGTACTTCCTGCTTGGCTCCTTCGCCACGGCATTCTTTCTCTACGGCATCGCGCTCGTATACGGCGTCACTGGAACGACCAATCTTCTGAAAATGGCCGAAGCGGGCGCGGGCTTCGACGCCTCCAGCAATCTCCTCAAACTCGGCCTCGCGCTGATTCTCATCGGCCTCGGGTTCAAGGTCGCGGCTGCGCCTTTCCAGATCTGGACGCCGGACGTCTACGAGGGCGCACCCACTCCGGTCACTGCGCTCTTCTCCGCCGGCCCCAAAGCCGCAACCTTCGCCCTGCTCCTGCGCATCTTTGCCGACGTTCCCGCCGCCACGCAGTTCTGGTTCTGGGCGTTCTGGATTCTCGCCGCGCTCACCATGTTCGCGGGCAATCTCGGCGCACTGCTGCAAAACAACGTCAAGCGCCTGCTGGCCTACAGCTCCATCGCGCACGCCGGTTACATCCTCGTGGCGTTTGCTGCAGTGACGAAGCTGGCCGCTCGCGACAACGCTAGTCCCGCTTACGCTGCGGTGCTCTTCTATCTGCTTACCTACGCACTGGTGAAAGTCGGCGCCTTCACCATCGTCTCGCAGCTCGGTGGCGGCGGCGAGAAGCACCTGACCATTGACGACTACGCCGGCCTCGGCGAGCGCCAACCCGTCGTCGCCGCCATGCTGTCGCTCTTCTTGCTGTCGCTGCTCGGCTTGCCGGTCACCGCCGGTTTCCTCGGCAAGTTCTATATCTTCAAGGCCGCCGTGGACTCCGGTCTCATCTGGCTGGCCGTGCTCATGGCCATTAACAGCATCATCGGCGCCTACTACTACATCCGCATCATCGTCGTCATGTACATGCGCGAACCGCGCCCCGACGCCGCCCCGCTCGCTGCGACGCGCTTCCCCTTGGCCGTCAACTTCGTCATCGCCATCACCGCCCTCGGCGCCATCTACTTCGGCGTCTTCCCCAACAAAGCTCTCTTCTCCTACCTCCTGCAATCCGGCCTGCTAAATCACTGATCCACCCCTGCTCCGCGGTCAGGCCGCTGACGTCGTGGCCGCCGGCTCTTTCTCTCGGCGCTTGCCGCACTTTGTCTCAATCTTGCGGCGGCGCGGGCTGTGGAATATACTGTGGATCAGGCTCCACATATGGAAACGATCCAAGTTGTCCTCGACAAGCAGCTCCTCGCCGCCACCGACCGCGCGGCGCGGCGCTCGAAGCGCAACCGGTCGGCTTTGATTCGCGACGCCCTCCGCGAGCATCTGCGCAGCTTGCGCGTCCGTGAACTTGAAGCGCGTGACCTGCATGGCTATGCGGCGCGGGCGCAGTCGTCGCGCGAGTCGGAAGCGTGGGAAGCGGAGGCAGCGTGGCCGCAAGATTAGCTCGCGGAGATGTGCGGCTTTACGAGTTCGCTCCGCCCGACAAGAAAAGGCCGGTTGTCGTTCTGACGCGCACCAGCGCCCTCGCCTACCTATCAACGGCCACGGTCGCGCCTATCACCTCCACGATTCGGGCGGTGCCTTCGGAAGTGCGCCTTGACGAACAGGACGGCATGAAGGCTCCTTGCGCGGTGAACCTGCATAGCGCGGTCAGCGTCTCCCAGCACCGGCTGGGCAAGCGTGTGGCCCAGCTGACCTCCGCGCGCATGGATGAAATCTGTGCTGCATTGCGTTTCTCTCTAGGCTGCGACGCCAACTCGCGCTAGGCTGCCCCAGCGCTGGGTCCGCGTCGTGCGATTGACCGGGCGGCCTGGCCGCGGGTGTGCCTTGGCTTGGGCTCCCTCGGCCCCACCCCCCTCCCTTTTTTTGAAAAGATCTGATTCTGAAGGACTTAGCGGCGGGGGTCTGCAAAAGATGTGATTCTAAAGGAGTTAGCCGTGGAGCAACGGTAGCACTGGCGCCTAGGTCGTGTGGACCTCCGAAAAAAAGAAGCATCAGCTTCAAAAGCCGTGCGCCTTATTAGAGCACAGTAGTTATATACCACAACGATAAGTAGATGTTAAGAGGATTTTGGGCCGTTTGGTCAACGCCGTTCATCTGCCGCGGCGGGAGCGGCAAGCCCGTCCCCTACAGAGAAACAAAAAAGGCCCGGAAGCCTTCGCCTCCGGGCCTTGCAAACCGTTTCTCTCTACTGAGCTTCTCGACTACAGCTTCAGGTAGAGGAGGAATCCCAAGGCAAAGGTAAATAGCGTCAGCGTTTCAACGAATACCAGACCGAGAATCATCGCCGCACGCACGCCGCCGGCCGCTCCGGGATTCCGCGCGATGCCTTCGCACGCCGCCGCCGCGATGCGCCCCTGTCCCAACCCGCCGCCGAACGCCGCCACCGCCACGCCGAACCCGATCGCCAGCACGATCGTTGTGGGATTGATGGGCGGTTTCGCTGCTTCTGGTGCTGCTTGCGCGAACGCCGCCGGCGCGATCAGCATCACCGCGACGAGCGCAAGCAATACAACTGCTGCTTTCTTCATAACTTCCTCCTCGTGAATTTGCCGCCAGGAGGTGGTTCCCGGACACCGTGCCGCCGGGCTCACGCTGAAGCGGCGTTACAAAATCGTCTAATGCTCGTCCCCCGTAGCCAACCCGATATAAACCGCCGGCAGAATCGCAAACACGTAGGTCTGCACGAAGGAAACGAACACGTGCAGGGCAAGGAACGCCAGCGGCACCAGCGCCGGGAAGATTCCCACAATCGCGCCAAGCGCCGGCGATTTGGACCAACTCGCCGCCGCGGCTCCCGCAAACAGGCCCAGGAACAGCCCGTAAATCATGTCGCTCGCGAAGATGTTCGCCCACAAGCGTACGGAGAGCGACAGCAAGCGCGCGCAGGTACTCAACAGCTCCACGGGAAAAATCAGGGGCCACAGCGACCAGTGCACTCCGCCGGTAAACGTCTTCACGTACCCCAACATTCCGTGGTGCCGGAGGCCCTGCCAATTGAAATAAAAAAACGCGAAAATCGCGCACGACAGCGGAACCGTATAAACGGCGGTGGGCGCAGACAGGAACGGGAATACGCCGAAGAGATTCGACAGCAGGATGAAGAGGGCCACGCTTCCGACCATGGGCACGTACTGCTGCCAATCGTGCCCCGCGTTTTCTTCCAGAACGTCGTTGATGCCGAACCTGATCGGATTCGTCAGTAACAGTTCCGCGATTTGTTGTGCCGCTCCGGGCCGCTCCGCCGAAAGGCGCGGCCTCAGCAAGAGCGCCAGCACGGTGCCGACCAGCAGCACCACGAACGCCATCACCACGTGTTCGGGGATGGGCATTTCCGGGTGGCTCGGCTTGATGTGCAGCGCCGCAAGCAGCGACAGGGCCAGCGGCCCCAGGTAGTGGTTTGCAACTTGTGTCAGCCAGTTGACGTGTTCTTCCATTCCCTATTCCACAGGACACAGAATTTCGTACACACTCGCCGCCATCGTTGCGGCTCCTAGAGCACACAAACCCACAACCATGCTCACAAGGGGAACTTTCAGATATTCAAAAATAACATAGACGCACAGGGCTATCAAGCCGTAGCGAAACAGCAGCCGAAGCCATGTTGCCACCGGTATGCGCGGCTTCGCGGCTCCCTCTTGCAGCGTGGCCACGGCCACCAGCGCGTCCAGGCCCCGCCTCAGCCAACGGAAGTTCAGCCATGCCAGCACAGTGCCGATCGCCAAGCCCTCGGCCCAGGCGGCTCGGCGCAGCGCTCCGGCCAAAATCGCCGCCGCGCCTCCGATTACTAGCGTCAACCAGGCGATGCGCTTCTCCGTGCGCGCGTACGCTGCGAGTTGCGCCGCGCTGGTCGCGGTGGCCGCCGTTGCTCCGGAGGGTTGCTCAGCGTTCTTTTCCATCGCCGTTCGCCGGGAACCGCCGCAGGATGTCGCGCAGCGCGGCGAAAAAACCCAAACCGCCCAAGACCAACATGAAAATCAGCTTAGTGTGCAGCCATTTGTCCAGAAAATATCCCAGCAAGCCTCCCAGGCAGGTGCCGGAAACGAGAACAAAGGGCAGCTCCATGGCCAGCCCAAATTGTGTGGCAAAGTTCTTCGCCTTCTTCGCAGAAGGCGGACTGTCTCCGCTTTTCGTTGACTTATTGTCCAAAGACATAGCTGGCCATGCGCAAGAAAGGAGCAGGATACAATCCCGCTGCGAGCGATACAAACGCGGCCGCCGTTAGCGCCACCGTTTGGCCGTTGCTGAACGTGAGCGGCACGGTTGCCGCCGCTTCCGGCGTTTGCGCCTCGTTAGGCTTCCGGAAGGCGTGCGCTGCCACGCGGCCGTAGTAAACGGAGGACGTCAGCGCGCAAAGAACGGCAAACGCCGCTATGCCCGGGTGGCCCGCCGTGAGCAACGCTTTCACCATGTAGTAGCGAGCCATGAATCCGGTGGTGGGCGGTATCCCGGCCAGCGCCAGTAGAAAAATCAGCAGCAACCACACCGCCGCCGGGCTACTTCGCGACAAACCGTCCAGCTCCGCCAAGGGGGAAACCGCTGCGCCGCGCTGCTGCAACACCAGGAGCACGCCAAATGCGCCAAGCGTGGCGAACACGTAGGACCCAATGTAGTACGCCATGCCGTTGAATCCCGTCTCATTCGTCGCCACGAGTCCCAACAAAATAAATCCCGTGTGCGCCACCGCTCCGTACGCCAGCAGCCGCATCACATTGGCTTGCCCCAGCGCCGCGACGCTGGCCCACAGCAGCGAAACAATCGCCACGGCGCCCCATACATAAATCCATTTTTGTTGCGCGAACAGAAACACAAATGAAAACAATCGCAGCAGCAGCGCGAAACCAGCCACTTTGCCTGCCGTGCTCAAGAATCCCGCCACCGGTACCGGACTACACTCATAAATTCCAGGCGCAAACCAGTGCAAGGGCGCCGCTTCGCTCAACAAAAATGCGCCCGCCGCTGTCAGAGAGAGCGCCAGCACCACGTGCCACTCCGTGAGTCCGCCAAACGCGATGCCTTTGTCCAGGCGGGCGTCCAGGGTCGCTGCCATTCGTCCTAGATTCGTGGTGTGAAAATTTCCATAGAGCAGCAGAAATCCGAGCACCAGCGCCACTGAGCTGCACGCCCACAATGCTGCGTAAGCCCGCTGCGCAATTTCACCGCCCGTCTCGCTCTGCGCACGGCGTAGCAGCAAATAGCAGCTCAGGGCCATCAGTTGCAGCCCGAGAAGCACGGCGAGGACGTCTACCGCGGACGCGATAAGCATCATCCCCGCACAAGCCAGAAGCAGCAGGGCGTAATATGCGCCGGGCTTTTCCTCGTTATTTTCGAGAAGCCGAACCGAAAGCAAAATGATGAGCACGGTCGCCGCCAGGAGCAGCGCCGCGAAAAACAACGAAAACGCATCCACCAGCACGCCCTGGTGAAATCCCAGCAGTCCCGGCGAGTCCTGATTTGCCGCGCGCAGCGCAGCCATCTTTCCATGCTGCACATACAGGGTAAACGCGCTGAACGCCGCTCCGCCCAGCGCCAGAGCCGCGTTCCAATGCTTCTCGTTCGCCGCCAACCAGCGGTCCACCACCAGAATGCCGACCGCGAACAACACTAGTTCCATCTCGGGAAGGATCAGTGCTCCATCCCCGCTCAAAAACGCCCGCAGTATATGTAGGAAGGAAATCATTCAAATGGAGAGTTTGTGGACGAACCCCAACCGTGTAAGGTCACCCTTCTGCTTGCCCGCGTCAGCGGGAGGGCGACTGTCTCACTTCTCAAAGAGCAATTCTCCGGCGCGCTGCGTGGCCTTCACGACCGCTTTGATCAGCGTCACGCGTAGCTTGCCTTCCTCCAGCTCCAGGATCCCATCAATGGTGCAACCCGCCGGAGTAGTCACCGAATCCTTCAGCAGCGCCGGATGATCGCCCGTCTCCAACACGACGCTCGCCGCGCCTTTCATCGTCTGCGCCGCCAGCAACGTCGAAACATCGCGCGGCAAACCCACTTTCACTCCGGCCTCGGCGAGCGACTCCAAAATGATGTACGCAAACGCCGGCCCGCTCGCGGAAAGCCCGGTCACCGCATCCATATTTTTCTCGTCCACCGCCACCGTGCGCCCCACCGCGTCGAACATCGCGCGCGCCGTCTCCAGATGCTCCGCCTTGGCATGCGTCCCGCGGCAAATCCCGGTCATTCCGCTGCCCACCCGGGAGCAGGTATTCGGCATCGCGCGCACCACCGGCACTTTGTCGCCCGCATGCTGCTCGATGTAGTTCGTCGGTACCGAGGCCGCCACGGAAACCACCAGCGTGTCCTCGCTCAACTCCGGCGCGATTTCCTTCAACACATCGCCCACGACTTGCGGCTTCACGCCCAGCAGCACAATGTCCGCGCCATGCACGGCCTTGCGATTGTCCGTGGTCACGCTGACACCCAGTTCTTTCGCCAGCGCTTTAGCTTTCTCCTCGTGCTTCACCGTCGCCGTCACGCGCTTTGCGGCAAACAACCCCTGCGCCAGATACGCGCGCAGCAAAATCCCGCCCAGCTTGCCCGTTCCCAAAACAGCCAGCTTCTTCTCGCCCAGTGGTTGCGCCATGGTCCAAACATTGTTGACGCGAACGCAGCTTCGGTCAACTCAAGAATGAGAATCTAAGAAGGAAAATGGAAAAACGCGGAGTCAGTCGTGCCGCGCTCCGTGCAGCACGTGCACGGCATGTGGCAACAGGTGCGCCACGGCTTCCAGCGACTCCGCCGCGCCCTTGGGACTCCCCGGCAGATTGACGACAATCGCTTTCGAGCGCACCGCCGCCAAGCCGCGCGAAAGGGCCGCGGTCGGCGTTTTCTCTGAACCCTTGCGGCGCATCTCTTCGCCGATGCCCGGCACGATGCGATCCGCGACGGCCTGCGTCGCTTCGGGCGTATTGTCGCGCGGCCCGATGCCGGTCCCGCCAGTCGTCAAGACGAGATCAACGCGCCCCGAATCCGCCAATTCCCGTAGCTGCTCGCGAATATTCGCGGCGTCGTCCGAAACGCACAAAGACGAGGTCACTTCCCAGCCCAGGCCGCGGCACACGGCGACCACCGCGGGCCCTGACAAATCCTCCCGCTGCCCTCTGGCCACCGAATCGCTTATCGTGAGAACCGCGACACGCATCAGGCAGGCTGCTTCGCTTCCTGTTCGCGATTGGCTTCGTCCATCAGCCGCATCGCTTCCATCAACAATCCCGTGGTATTGCGCGTGGTGGTCGTGCGCGTCGAGGCATTCGCCGCGTTGGCGTTGAAATCAATCTCAAACTCGCCCGCCGTCCACAACACCACACGGTACACCGCGTCATCGCCTTCGATCTTGCCGGTTTTTGCGTCGCGGCACTGCCCGTTGGCAAAAAACAATTCGGCTTGTTCGCCATTGTGCTGCACCAGCAGGCGGCACGACTTCTGCCCCATCTCGAGCGATTGCATCAGATCAATCATGCTCATCTCTTCGAGACGCCCTTGAATCACGCCCGGCCGCGAAGCCTTCTTCTGCAGTTTCTCGAGGTGCAGCCGGTCCACGACTTTCTTGGCAATGCGCACCAAATCCTTCACCAGGAACGGCTTGGTCACGAAGTCTTCGACGCCGTCCACCAGCGGCCGCAGGCGCTCCTCGATATCGGCGCGGCTGGCCATGAATAGAAACGGAATGTGCCGCGTGGCCTCGCGCCCGCGCAGTTTCTCAAATAACTGCCGCCCGTCGAGCCCCGGCATCTTGTAATCGCAAAGAATCACATCGGGAGGGGTGTCAATCACCTTCAGCAAAGCGTCCGCGCCGTCCGAGGCCGTCTCAATCTCGCAGTACGGCTCCATGCCCTTGACGATCAAGTCGCGCACCAGCGGATTGTCGTCCGCCAGCAGCATTTTGACGGTTTTGGCACTCGCGCTTGTCATCTTCCCCGGCCTCGCGAGCGTTTCTTTCCTTGCGCTGCACCGCGCGCACCACGGCCGTTCCGAAAAAAGTCTCCACTCTTGCCGCCGGTCTTTTTTACCAGCACAATTTCGCCAATTTCCATCGCTTTATCGAGGGCTTTGCACATGTCGTAGACCGTGAGGGCCGCGGCAGTCACAGCGACTAGCGCTTCCATCTCGACCCCTGTTTGCGCGGTTGCCGTCACTTCGGAGCGAACTTCCACGCCATTGTTGCACAGCCTCGTAGTCACATCAATGTGCGTCAAAGGCAGTGGATGACAAAGAGGTATCCACTCCGCAGTGCGCTTGGCCGCGGCAATTCCCGCAATTCTGGCCACTTCCAGCGGGTTGCCCTTGGGATTCTTCAGCCGGCGGACCTCCCGCACCACCGCTGGCTTCATTTTGACAAATCCTTGCGCCATGGCGGTCCGCGTCGTTACCGCCTTCTCCGACACGTCCACCATCCTCACTTCGCCCTTGCGCCCGTAATGCGACAGCTTCGCCACGTCTCGTCTCTGCGTCCTATGCGCTCTCGGTGAACTCTGCGTAGACTCTTTTGGGTCTTTTCCCGCCGGCTTACAACAACTCTCGTCTCATCAGCACTTCTACTTTTTCGCCGGCTTCCATCTTTTCTCGGTCGGGTGGTACCACCAAAAACCCATTGGCCTTTCCCAGCGCCGCAACATCCCCTGAACCTTGCCACTTCAGCGCGGTCACTTCCATGTCCGCGCCTCTTCTCTGCACGCGCGCCGGCAGAAAATGTATGAGCCCTGGTTTCTCGTGCATGGGCTCGCCCAACCGGGCCTGCATGAGCGGCAGCTCTCGCGCATCGGTACCGCTGAGCAAATCCACCGCCGCGGCCACGAAGAGCTCAAACGTCACCATCGTGGACACGGGATTTCCCGGCAGTCCGAAGACGAATTTCTCTCCGCACTGTCCGAAGACGACCGGCCTACCGGGGCGGATAGCGACGGCGTCAAAGAAAAACTCCGTCCCAAGAGCGCGCAATACATTCTCCACGAGGTCATACTTCCCCATAGAGACCCCGCCGGAGAGAACCAGCAAATCTTCCTGCAAGCCGCGCTTGATCTTCGCAGCCAGATCTTCTTCGCGGTCCATCGCATTGCCCAGCAAGATCGGCTTTCCGCCCGCCAGCCGCACCTGCGCCGCCAGCGACGCGCTGTTGCTGTTGCGAATCTGAAAGCGTCCCGGCACGCTTTCGACCGGCACAATCTCATCGCCGGTCGAGAGAATGGCCACGCGCGGCTTCTGCGCGCATTTCAATTCCACGGCGCCAACTTGTGCGGCAAGCGCCAGTTCCGCGTAACCCAGGCGCATTCCCGGCGTCAGCAGTGTCTGCCCGGCGCGCGCTTCGCTCCCGCGCGGGACAAAGTTTTGGCCCACCACGGCGTCACGTTCGAAGCGCACTTGATCGCCCTCGCGCGTGGTGTGCTCGATCATCACCACCGCGTCCGCACCTGACGGCACCGCCGCGCCGGTCATGATTTGCACACACGTTTCCGCCCACAGCTCCTTGGTGACGCGATCGCCCGCCCTAATCTCGCCCTCACACTTGAGTGTCGCGCCCGCTTTGGCGTCTCCCGCAAATACTGCGTAGCCATCCCGTGTCGCGCGATTAAACGGCGGATACTCCCGATCCGTCTTTACTTCCTGCGCGAGCACATAGCCTAGCGCATCGCCCAGCCGCACCTGCTCGGTAGCGCGCGGGCCTTTCTTCTCCCCAACTTTTTCGAGGATTGTTTTGCGGGCGTCTTCGTAGCTCAGCATCGGGCCGACTCTCTAACTCGATTCGGTTTGTTCCAACTCTTCTCCGCGAACTCCGGGCCCTCTGCGATCTCTGCGTAAATCTTTGTCTTCGTTTTCTACAGCCACTTCGCCAACAGCGTCCCCGCCGGCACAATCGTGGCATCCCGCTCCGGACCCGTCGAAATCATGCCAATCTCGACCTGCAAAAAATCGCCGATAAAGTTCAAATAATCCAGCGCGGCTTTCGGAAGATTTTGCCCGTCTCGCACGCCATAGGTCGTCTGGCACCACCCCGGCAGCGTCTTGTACTCCGGTATGACGTGCTCGTACTCTTCCGCCAGCGCGGGCATCTCGTGCAGCGGCGTGCCTTTGTATTTGTATCCCACGCACACTTGAATCTCGCGCTGCGTGTCAAACACATCTAGCTTTGTGACTACCAGCGAATCAATACCGTTGATCATCTTCGCGTAGCGCAGCACCATCAAATCCAGCCAGCCGCAGCGCCGCGGCCGCCCGGTTACTGCGCCAAACTCTTTGCCGCGCTCGCGCACTTCTTTGGCATCCAAATCGGGCATCTCGGTCGGAAAGGGCCCACCACCGACGCGCGTCGTGTAGGCTTTGGAAACTCCCAGCACATGCTGAATTTTGGTCGGCGGCACACCTACTCCGGTGCTGGCGCCGCCGGAAGTCGCGCTGGAGGAGGTCACATACGGATAGGTGCCATGATCGATGTCCAGCATGGTTCCCTGCGCGCCTTCAAACAGCACGGACTTGCCGCTGTCGAGCGCGCGATTGACGAGTTCCGCCGTGTCGCAAATGTATCGGCGAATTTTTTCGCCCAGCTTCAGCGTCTCTTCCACTTCGTGCGAGAAATCAATGTTCGCACCGTATGCGCCCTTGGCGAGGCGGTTCTTCTCCGCGACCACACGTTCCGCCTTTTTGCGAAACAACTCCGGTTCGAGCAGATCGCACATGCGCAGCCCGCGCCGCGCCATCTTGTCTTCGTAGGCCGGCCCAATGCCGCGCGAAGTCGTGCCGATTTTATCGGCACCGCGCGCGCTCTCGGCCGCTTTGTCCAGTTCGCGGTGATACGGAAAAATCAGATGGGCGCGATTGCTCACGTGCAGGCGCCCGTTCACGTCAATGCCACCCTTCGCGAGCGTCTCAATCTCCGCTACCAGCGCCGCCGGATCAACCACCGCCCCGGTCCCAATCACGGCTTGCTGTTTCGGGCGCAAAATGCCGCACGGAATCAACTGCAGCACATACCGCTTGTCGCCGATGATGACGGTGTGCCCCGCGTTGTGCCCGCCGGCCACGCGCGCGATGTAATCAAACGAGCCCGCAAGGTAGTCCACGACCTTGCCTTTTCCTTCATCGCCCCACTGCGCGCCCACCACCACGACCGATTTCATGCAGGCCCTCTCTCCTTGACCACACTTCAGCGGCTACGCGTCTACTTATTCTGCACCTTTCTGGAATGCACCAAGAATCGGCAGGTTCTTATCGTAAGCTCCGCCCGCCCTCAACGCAAGCAACCGCTAACTGGTACCGCGCCGGCGGGCGCGGATACGAGCAGAGGGAGCGGCGCGTCCGTGCTTTTCTCGGCAGGGCGTAACGACGCGTACGAGATAACTGTTCGGCTGCTTCATCGATCATTCGCCCTTGGTCCGTCAGTGCTTAACCGCAACCGCGCGTCCGCCGACAGCGCCACTCGGTCCAGGTCTATACCGCCTGACACAACCCAATCGCCGTTTCGCGCGTCACTTGCGCAAATCTGGGTGACGAAAACAACTCACAAGATGATCGTTCACCATGCCGGTGGCCTGCATGAAGGCGTAGCAAATCGTGGAGCCCACAAAGCGGAATCCCCGCTTCGCCAAATCCTTGCTCATGGCATCCGATTCGGCGGTCTTCGCCGGCACCTGTTTGGGGGTCTTCCACGCATTGACCTTCGGCGCGCCGCCCACGAATCGCCAAACGTACGCATCGAACGTTCCAAACTCCTCGCACACGTTCAAAAACGCCCGAGCGTTCCCAATGGTCGCAGCAATCTTCAAGCGGTTACGCACAATTCCCGCATCCTTCAACAACGCCCGCACTTTCTTCTTGTCGTACCGCGCAATTCTTTCGACATCAAAATCGTCAAATACCTCGCGATATCGCGGGCGCTTCTTCAAAATCGTGTCCCAGCTCAACCCTGCCTGCGCTCCCTCCAGAATCAGCAACTCGAACAATGCGCGATCCTCATGCAACGGTACCCCCCACTCTTGATCGTGGTAGGCCGTGTTCATCTCATTCTTCGCCCAATGGCAACGCACCACTTTCGCCTCAACGGTTGCCGCTGTGCCCTTCGCCGACATGTCCCGACACCCCCCAATCATCAGACGATGGAAGTCCTGCGCATGGGGCAAATTCTATCTGCATGCTCACGTGGCAAGCAATCGCCGTCGGCTTTTCCATTTCTCCGCCGTCGCCCGGGTGCACCGACCTGCCTTGACAGAAGTATCCCCAGGGAGCCGGCTTGTCGCGCAGAAAAGACTTGGCTACGCCCGCCTCAACTGTCGTCTTGTTTTGGCTTGGCGTGAGTGCGGAAGCGGCCTGCTGGGATCCCGCTTCGCGCTCTAGTCCACTTTCTTCCAGCTGCTGTCGAGGCTCCCTGCGGCGAGTTGCATCGCGGAAGACGCCGTTCCGGGGCCCAGATCCTTCTCGTAGGCATCTCCTTTATCGTCCATAAGAAAGGTCATAACACCGGAAGAACGATACTCGGCGGGAAAAGCCACGACAAAGAAATTGTTGGTACTCTGGCTGGCGGCAGCGCTGCGCAGTACGACGCGGTAGAAGTATCCGTGGAACGGCTGGTGGTTCTTCGTGGAATCGCTTACTCCCGCGTGCGCCAGGTAAAGTCCTACCGGGCTCCTCGTATTTGCATCATCGCTCTTCCAATAAAGCCCATCGCGCGAATTGGCCGTGCTCACAAATTTCGCAGTGAACTCATGCGCGATGCCGAAGTACTCTTTTTCGGCATCCACCAGTTCGTTGCAAACATCCACCGCCGCAACTTCGTTCCGGCCGATGCGCCGATAGAGCACTTCCTGTTTGCCGAGCGCCACGTCGAAATACCAAGAGCCGTTGTATTCAACGATCGGAATGGGCAGCGGCCAGTTTTCCGCTCCCACGTAGAGCGCCACGGTCTCATCGGGTTCCTTGACCAGCCGATGCATCTGGTCGTACTTATGCGCGAAGAGTGTGCGCTCCTCCTCGACATCGTTCTGGTCCTCGCTCCAATGCACCAGGTCTTGGCCATCCGGCCCGAGGACAGCCAGCAGTTCGGCGCTGTCATTCTCCCGCGCGGCGTTGGCCAGGGCCGCAGCGGCAGCCTGCGGCGAAGGGAACGCCTTGGCGTTGGGCTTTTCGGATACGGGTGAAGCCGCTGGCGGTGGCGTGGAAGGGGCCTGCCCTTGCGCGACTTTCTCCTGGGCACAGACCGGCCAGAGCATCAGTGCGGACATCAGAACGCAAACTGCGGCCGGAGAGAGGACCGACCAGTTCGCTTTTCCAAGTGCCATTGCGGAGGAACAGATTCGCATTACAGTTCTCATTCGTCGCTCCCTTTTTTTAGAATTTGTTAGCGATGCCGGCCGCCGCCGCCATGGAAACCACCGCCGCGAAACCCGCCGCCATGGAAGCCGCCCATGCTGGATTGCCCGCGCGCGGAGAATCCGCGTGAAATTCCGCCGTGGTTGAAACCGCTAAACGCTCCCGAACGGAGACCGGCTCCGCCGCGCGGCGCCTGGAAACCGCGATAAGTATTTCCCCCGCGAAAGCCTCCGCCGCCACGCAATCCGCCGCCACCTCGGAAACCTTCGCCGCCGCGGAACCCACCTCCACGAGACCCGCCACCGCGGTTGTCCCAGCCGCGCAAGGAGCCGGCGCGGCCCCAGTCGCCGCGGCCGCCGTAGAAGCCGCGTCGCTCAAAGAAATCGGGCCCGTGAGCAAGGTAGGGCCCATGATTGAAGAAGATGCCATGGTGAAACCAATCCATGCCCCAAGCATGCCAGCCCCACCCGAAACCGAAAAACGGAGCGATGTGGAAGCCGAAGCCGAAGTAAAGCCCCGGGCCGCCCCACCACACACCGGGGACATCCACCCAGTACGGCCAAGGCGTGATGGGGTATCCGTAGACAGCCCACGGATTGTAGGCAGGCACGTAGACCACATCCGGATCGGTCGGCTCGATCTCAACCTGGCCGTTGTTCTCCTGGACGTTTTCCTGGGGCGTTGAATTGAGATTGCCTGCGTCCCGCGCTTTTTGCCGCATTACCTGCACGGCGCTCATTACGTCTTGCTGCTGGTTGTAGTAAGCGTCGCCTAGCTCCGAGGTCCAGCCGAGATTCGAGGCTAGATTGGCCAGCACGCTCGGGAACTGCACGAGGGCCTTTACGCTGGGGTCCCACGCCTGTTGGTCCGCTTCGACGCCCAGTTCCTGCGCGCTCATCCCTTGATGCGCTTTCACCCAGTTGTCGGCTTCCACGATTTGCGAAGGGAAAGTGGACGCGGCCAGAACCTGCGCCACGAGCGAATCGGGATAGAGCGCGATGGGCGCAACGAGGCGCTGCAGTTGATCGGGAGAGAGGTCGGCGTAGGGAGCCTGATTCTCCTCGCCTGGCGGGGGAGCCTGCCCGGGCGGAGGACCCTGAGTTTGTAAGCCCCGTGGCGGCGCTCCCGGGGTCGCACCTTCGCCGTACACGAAGTGGCCAGCCAGGGCATAGGTCAATAAGACGAGCAAGGTTGTTGCACAGTGTTTTAACGAAATGGGGCACCTCACACAATTCTCCTCTTGGTTTGAGAGCATCCCAGAAGGGAAAAAGTTTCTGGTGACGGATGGAAGTGACGAGTGGCGTGCTAGCAGGGGGGAATTTCGGGCGCCCTACACTGCCGATAAATCGTTTAGATGCAACACTTGCAAAAAAGATCGGGAGACCCCGCAGACCTTGCGGTGCAAGGTCCTCATCGGCCTGCGTCGCCCCTAGTTCAGAACGGAAGGCCCTGCTTCAGAGAGGAGTGGCCCACGCCAGAATGGAGTTGCCTACTTCAGGATCGAATGAATGATAAGGGTGTTTCCGCCGAGGAGGACGGGATCCGAAGCCAGTTCATCGGTCCAACGATCGGCGCGGCGCTTTTTTGGGGTCAGCTTGGCCATCAGGCGGATCGCCGCTACCAGTGGCCAGTACAACCACTGATTCCCTTTTTTGCGGTCGCGATAAACGCCTTGAATCTCAAATCCATTCTTCTCGAGGTAGTAGCGCAGCTCGTTGTAGCCAATCGGATTCGCGTGCACCGCGATTTCGTCCTTGCCGGCGCAGTCGTGATGGATTTTGGCCTTCGACTGCTCGGAGAGCGGCTTGAAGTGCGACGTGTAGCCGAAGAGCACCCACTTCACGCGCTCTTCGATGTTCATGATGTTCGGTACGCTGATGATCAGGTGCCCGCCGGGTTTCAGCAGACGCCGGTATTCGCGAAATGCCTGCGGCGGCGAATCAATGTGCTCGAGTCCATCCAGCGAAGTGATGTAATCGAAGGACTGGGAAGCGTAGGGCAGCGTGCCGGCCAGATCTCCGCGCTTAATCTCAACTCCGTCCAGGCGGAACAACTCGGAGTACAAATCGCAGCAGCGCACCTCGAAGCCTTCGTTGACCAAGTCTTGCGCCAGCGCGCCTTCTCCCGCGGGGCAATCCAGAATGGCTCCGCGCTTGAGCGGCTGCAAAATCTTCAGCACCGTCTCGTGCAGGCCCGGCCGCGACATGGCCATCGGGCCGCGTTCGCCCGCCAGCAGCGGTGGATGATCCGCGCCGGTTTTTACCGTGCGGGTCGTTGCTGCGGTGCCCGTTTCCGGTGTCGCCAAATCGTTGCTCCTGAAATGCTCTGCTCAACCGCGTGCCGCGCGTTACGTTCGCCAGTCCGTGACGAAATTCGCGAGAATCACGAAAGAAGAAAGCCCAAATTGCAGCAGCCTGGAAACGAAAAGGGGCATGCCGTACTCCACTGTACGACATGCCCCGCGATTCCTGCTAACCTTTTGGCCCTTGCTTGCAATCCGCGAATTACCCGGCCAGATGCCGGTCCAGCGCTTTGGTGATCTGGTCCTTCGGCAGCGCGCCCACAATTTGCTCGACGACTTGCCCGTTCTTGAACACCAGCAGCGTCGGAAT
>Ga0335079_10001705_pt1 | contig 25067 bp, 20 predicted proteins | sample Lox_Sample_33_FD_206719 | JGI IMG/M metagenome (GOLD analysis project Ga0335079, IMG submission 206719) | Soil microbial communities from Loxahatchee National Wildlife Refuge, Florida, United States - Lox_Sample_3.3 | ecosystem: Environmental > Terrestrial > Soil > Wetlands | place: USA...
ATGCGTGGCTTGCCAATTGGAATAACAAACCCCAGCCTTTCGTTTGGAAGGCCACGGCTGACGTCATCCTCGACAAGGTGCGCCGTTGCAAAGAACTAGCTGGGACACCACACTAGTTGGTCATACAGGGCGGAATTTCGATGTCAGGTATGTTGTCGTAAGAATAGTCCAAGTGGAGTCCGCCGGGCATTTGAGGGTCCTTCATATCGATGAGAAGCGGGAGCCCGGTAGACTTGTTGACGGAAAGCCGCATGGGGCCGCGAAGCTCACCCTTTTCGCGGACATAGAACTCGTAGGCGGTGACGGCAGTTCCGTTGATGGTGTCGTCGCCGGCAGGATTCAGGTCGGTGAAGGGATTGGTCGCATGATCTGCGTTCTCCGTGGCGCCTACTTTGTCGAGGCACTTCCATCCCCACATTTCGTTGGCTTTTTTCTCTTCGCGAATCATCATAGCAGCTGAGGCCGCGGTTTCCACCCCGGTCATGGCGGCCTCGATTGCGCCATAAGGACCTTGCGCGGCAGCGCGGGCCATGGTCATGGCCGCTTGTTTCTCCATCATTGCCAACTGCATGGCCAGCATCTGGTCGTTCATTTTTTGCAGCCGGGGTATGGCAGCAGACCTAAAAATTCGGGCGCCGCGTCCGTCCTTAACCACAGCGCGGATCTCCCAATCGTCGATCGCGCCGGGCTTGTCGAATGCCGGGAGTTTCATATGAGTCGTGGCCTGGTGGACGCCACCTTTAACGATGGTTTCCATCGTTCCCATGCTAAAACCGTGAGCGGCGGCTTGCGCCATGCGCGGATCGTTGAGCTGCATCGCAAATGCGGTCCGATAGGCGGGCTGCTGTTCAAGGAGCTTGAAGGAAGCGAAGATAGGACTGTCATCAGGAACCGGAGTGCCTGTGGGCTTAGACTGAGAGGCTGCGGGCCATGGTGAAAGGAGAAGCGCACACAGCAACGAGCAAGCGACAAGGGTACGGTTCATCGAGCGCTCCGTAGGCGGCGAATGGCAATCCAACTGCCGTTTGTGGACGTGACAATATGGCAGGAAAGCGGGTAACGTCAAGCCCGGCTTGGCGACTCGCACCGGGCGGACGAAGTCCGGCATCGAAGACAACACGGGAGAGGATATAGCGTGGCGGACAAATACATCGCAGCGCAGATTGTCGGCAGACGCGACGTCGCGCCAGATTTATTCGTGCTCAACGTGGAAGCCAGCGGAGACCTGCCTTATCTGGCGGGGCAATACGCGACGTTGGGCGTCGAGATCAATGGAAGAAGAATCGAAAGACCCTACTCCTTGTGCTCCTCGCCATATGAGAAGACGCTGGAATTTTTTGTGGAACGCGTGCCGAACGGGGAACTGACCCCGCTATTGTACGCGCTCGACCAGGGCGCGCCACTGCTGTTGCGGCGATTCGCGAAAGGCCGGTTCACGCTCGATCTTCGAAGTGGACGCAAGAATCATTTTCTGTTGGGCACGGTTACCGGCATTGCGCCGTACGTCAGTTATGTGCGAACGGTTTACCGGGATTGGAAACAAGGGGGGACGCCGATGCCGGGCGAGCACCGGCTGTTTTGCATCCAGGGGGCGAGCCGCTCTAATGAATTTGGCTACCGGGATGAGCTGGAGAGAATCGCGGCGGAGGCGCCATGGTACGAATATGCGCCGACGGTCAGCAGGCCATGGGAGGACCCGGAGTGGAAAGGGGAAAAGGGACGCGTGGATGATTTGATCCGCGGGTATGCGCGAGTGTGGGACTTGAAGCCTGAGGACACCACGGCGTATCTATGCGGCCACCCCAGCATGGTGGAAAACGGAAGGGGAATCCTGTTTCGCGCAGGATGGAAGAAGGAAGCCGTCCAGGACGAAGTATACTTTGTGCCCGGCAGAGACGTGCAGCAGATTTGACGAACACAGGGAACCCGAAAAGTGAGAGGGCGGAGAGAACTCCGCCCATTCATATTCATGAGTGCGCTAGATTCCAGGGGTGGCGTCTTCAAGGCGGTCTGCCACGTCAGAGATGGTCTCCGTAGGTAGCGAAACGTGGACATTGTTTTCTTTGTCGACCGCGTCGATGTAAACCTTCCCACTACGAACGGAGACGCGGACGTGCTGGTCGTTCCCTTGGACGTCGACAAGCTCGGCGTTGGGATACTTCTCGAGTTCCTTGGCGACTTCGCGGAGCACGGGGAGATAGGGGCGTGATTGTTCGGCGGCTTGCTGGATATAGTGACGAGGCACCACGCGAAGTCCTCCGGACACAGCAGTGGCAGGGATCCAGAAATGCACGTGGGAGCCTCCTGCGCGATTTTCATCCACATCGACGCGGATGACGCCTTCATGAAACAGGTAGCCGGCGGTCAGAGCGAGTGTGGCACCTACACCGAGAGCAGCCTTTGCGAGAAATAGCATCGTTGATTCTCCTGGAGATAGCGCGCGTTAGTCAGTGACGTTCTTCGAATCGATCCACACGCGGACGGTGTTTTCGGAGTCCTTCACACTGACGAGCTCGGTGTCGCCATTGCTCGAAAGAGCGCGGAGAGCGGCCACGATGTCGAGTTCGTCCTTGCCGGAAGAGAAGAGCGCGTCAACGACCTTCATTGGTACTTTTACTTCTACCTTGGATTCGTGAACGGGTTTCGCGGCGGCATCCTTGTTGTCCGTGCTCTTCCGATGATTCTTGTCGGTCACATGGATGTACAGATACCCGGCGTTTTTGGCGACGCGGACGTCGTTCTCGTTGCTCTGTACGGTAACGTATTCACCGTCCCTGGCGGTACGAACGGCATCAAGCATGGCGCGAAGATCCACGTCGTTGAGGTGAGCGCAGTTCATGCGGACTTTGCCATCGTGAAGATTATCGTGCTTGATGGCGGGAAGGACTTTGACGGCCATGTCGATGGGTACATTGACGCGCACCGTTTCCCCGCCATTCTCCTTGTTCTCGACGCGGACGTGGATCCACTGGTCGGTCTTGGAAGAGTTCTGGGCGAGCAGGACCGAAGGCAGCAGCGCGAACGCCGCCACGGCCAGAGCTGCGGTGAAACGGAGGAAACCCCGAGACAATTGGTTCATGTGCGACTCCTTGAGGATGAATACGGAGAAGGGTGGGAAAAAGTTCCCAGGCAAACCCGGTGAGACCCGGCCGGGACTGGAAGTACCCAGCTAAGGGGCGAGAGACACCGTGCTCAGGTCCACGAATTCAGGGAACAGGGTCTCTGGGGAGACCGGGGACATGGGAAGGCTTTCGTCGTCATCCTCGTCCGCAGGGTTGCCGTGCCCGTGACGGCGCCGGAAGGAACGAATCGACATGCGGCAGAGGTCGAACGCACTGTAGAGCACATTTCCGCGAATCACGTCGCTCTTATACAGAAGCACCTCGTTGCGGAAGTAACGTACGACCCGTGAACGGGGGCGTATGGGAATCTGAGGGTTGGCTCGGGTGTTGGCCGGTGCCGGCCGATTGCAGGTTTTCAGGTTGACGACGGTGAGGATACCGTCAGTGCGCATTTCGTCGCCGGTAGCGTTGACCATCAGGTGGGGAATAGCAGGGCGAGCCATCTGGCGAACCGAATCGACGCAGCCCGAGAGAGCGAGATCGCGGACCAGCATATTCACGCCGTCATCGAGGTTACGGTCGATGTGGTGAATGAACTTATGGTAACGCGGGGAGAGGGCAGCGCTTTTTTCGCGCGTGTAGGCGCCGAGCCAGGCTTGTTGGCCGAGAACTTCACGGGACTGACCCCAGACACGGAGGTGCGCACGTTTGTTGTAGCTGTTGAGGCTTTTCTGCCAGGTAAATTGTTGCGCCTGGCCGTTCAGATACTGCTTGGAGACCGGCATGGTGGAGTAATTGCTGAGAGTCAGAAATGCCGAGAACTCTTTAAAAAAGGCATGTGAGGAGTTGGGATCGCCCGGGTACCAGCCAGCGTTTACAAAGGCAGAGTTGAGCTCTTCTTGAGAACCGACGAAGAGCACGTTGACCAGGTCGGCATCCTTGCCAGACGAGGTGGCGGTACGGTCTGGACTGTCTTGAAGAACCATTTCGATGTCGCCCCGCTCATACTCGTCCAGTTCGAACGATGGCCGGGGAATTTCCGGCTGGTCACCGACATAGAGAGGAACGTTCAGTTGAATGCGGATATCGGCGCCCGGCGGCAAATAGATTTCGGGTTCCGGAAGAACGGAGAAGGCGCGATACACAATGAGGCCCAGGTCTCCGTAGGGGTTGATCGTCGGAAGGTGGATGAGACCACTGGTGATCCGGCCTTGGGGAGTATTAGTCGGGCGAATGCCGTGAATGACACCGTGGCGAACACTCTCGCGGGCGTTATCGATTTCGACCACTTGGGACGCTATGGGCAGGACCGACCCGTTCGCGGTGATAATGCGATTGAATTGAATCTCTAGTTTGGCCGAGTCGTGCACGAACCCCAAGCCGACTTTGCGGACCGCAACAACCTCTCCGTCAACTTCGAGCCCGGCGGGGAACACAGGGTTCGAGCCGCATTCCGGCGATTGAATCAGCACGGCCCGCACGGTGGAGCCCGGTTTGGAACTATACGAAGCGACGGGGTCGAGCAGACGGACCCAGAAAGACTTGCCGACGGGGACATACTCACAGTTTGCGTGAGCTGCAGCACCCGAAAACAAGGCGCAACAAAGGGCGCAGGCGATGAAAAGCACCCTGCGAGCGGATACCGTGGACCGGCGAGGCGCGGGTATAGCGTTCAAATTGGAACCTTCCCCCAATCTCAAAAACCTGGCCCTTTTGTAACCAACCACGCTAGATCAGTGTGCCTTGATCTCGCCGCAGCGTGGCGCTTCATCTCGTCTGAATTGGCGAAAAACGCAACTGGTACACCGTACAGGAGGCCTTCCCGCGGGCGATGTTGGGCGGAGTAACGGGACAATACCAAACCTGACCTGCGCTCCTTTTAGGATACAGGAAACCTGCCGCTGTCGAAGTAACGGAAATGTGAATTCGCCGCAACGGATTCTTGCATCACTTCTTCACTTCGACCGGAGTACCCATTTTGACGGTGCTCCCATACCGCTTGTAGTTCGTGTAGCGAATGGTCATGCGGATGTGCACGTCACCTGAGCGGAAGTGCAGGTAGTCGTCGGCACGGGTGTATACCGGGAACCAGAAACCCTCTTCGATGTTCTCGCGATAGGTGCGGAAGCGCGGGAAGACGTTCTCATTGTTCTTGGTGATGATGTCGGGGACGGCCTTGCCATCGGTCATGACGATCTGGAGATCCTTGTCATCGACCCACACACGCCCCTTAAAGTAGCGCTGGTTTTTCTCGATCGTCTTGGGACCCACGTCGAATACATAACAGGAGAGTTCATCCACTTGCTGCCGGCCCACGTAGGTGACGGTGTACTTGGGTAGTTCATCGGCGGTGAGGACGAACGGTTGCACGTTGCGGACGTCGTCAAGGTCCTGCTGAGAAAGCGAGATGCGACGAAGCGTGTCTGGCGGAGCAAAAGTGATTTTTTCGTAGCGCTTGCCTTCTGGCGTAAAAATGATGTCGCTGCTCATTCGGTATTCGCCGTCGGGCCGGTTGTCTTCGTCGAGGGTCTGAATCGAGAAGGATTGCGTGTAGGTATAATTGCCCCGCTCGAGCTTGAACTCAGCTTCGCGTTCCGCAAAGCGCTTGACGATGTCTTCAACGGGCATTGAGGGAGGCTCATTGGTGATGGGATTGGCGCCGGGAGAGTGGATTCTTTCGGGCGGAGGAGCGGTGTGGTAGCCCGAATCCTGCTGGGCCGGCTGCTGCTGTGGAGATGGCTTTGGGTGAGTTTGTTGGGTGCGGCCGGCGGGAGGGGTGGGGAGCGGGCCGGGATCCTGCGCACGCACGAGAGTAACAGCGGAAGCACACAGCGTGGCGGCCAAAGTCAAACGAAGCAAGTCGGAGAGTCTGTTTGACGGCAAGGCAGTCCTCAAGAACGGTTTTAGTCTCAACAATATATAGAGTGTAGCGTAAGCCCGGCGGGTTGCACGAGCGTCATAGTAGAATCCAACGGGTCGCAAGGGAAAGGGAGGGGGACGGTGAGATTAGCTTGGGTGTTGGCGTTCTTGGCGGTTTCAGTGGGGGTGGTGGCGCGAGGACGTGGTGATACGGGCTCTCCCTCAAAGGTCGATGCGGCAGTAGAAGCGCAGAGGAAGAGTCAAAAGATTCCGGGAGTGAGCCTGGCGGTCTGCCGTAACGGCAAGTTGCTGAAGGCGACGGGCTATGGACTGGGAAATGTGGAATGGAATGGCGCGGTCACGCCGGAGACAATCTTTCAGACCGGGTCGGTAGGGAAACAGTTCACGTCCATGGCCGTGATGATGCTGGTGGAAGAAGGGAAGATCGGGCTGGACGACAAGGTGAGCAAGTACATTCCCGAGTCACCGCAGATCTGGAAGGACGTGACCATTCGGAACTTGCTGACGCATACGTCCGGGATCGCGGACTACGGGGGAGACGTGGGGCCATTGGGAAACGCAGTCATCGACGTGCGGCGCGACTACACGGAGGAGGAACTGATACTGGAGTTTGCTAAAATGAAGATGGATTTTCAGCCGGGAGAGAAATGGAGCTATAGCAACACGGGGTATGTGCTGCTGGGAATTGTGATTCACCGCGTGACTGGGCAATTCTATGGAGATTTTCTGCAGCAGCGAATCTTCAAGCCACTGGAAATGAGTTCGACGCACATCATCAGTGAGGCGGACATTGTGCCGCAGCGCAGTGGTGGCTATCGACTGGTGAAAGGCGAACTGAAGAACCAGGAGTGGGTGTCGCCGGCGTTGAACACCACGGCGGACGGCGCTCTGTACACAAACGTTCTGGACCTGTCGAAGTGGGATGCGGCGTTGCGCGAGAAGAAGTTCGTTAAGGCATCGACTTATGAATTGATGTGGTCTCCAGTGAAGTTGAATGACGGGAAGACGTATCCGTACGGTTTCGGATGGTTTCTGGAGGACAAAGGTGGCTTCAAGGCGGTGTCCCACACCGGATCCTGGCAAGGATTCACGATGGCCATCAACCGTTACGAGAAAGACGGGTTGACGGTCATCGTGATGACCAATCTCGATTCGGACCATTGCAAGCCGGAAAAGATCGCGGAGGACGTAGCGGCGATTTATCTGAACTAAGAGCTTGGAGATGCTGTAGAGTGCTAAACGGCGCGCCACTTCAGAAAGACGGCGGCCAGCGGAGGGATGGTGATGGGCAGCGAGTGGCGGCGGCCCATCCAGGCGTGTTCGTCAGCGTTCATCCCGCCGAGGTTGCCGACGTTGGATCCCCCGTAGATGGCGGCATCGGTGTTCAGAATTTCTTCGTAGTGACCCGGACGAGGGACACCGATGCGGTATCCGTAGCGCACCACCGGAGTAGTGTTGACAACGGCGATGATAAGGTCGTCGGGGTCTTTGCCGCGGCGTATGAATGAGTAGACGCTGTTGTCGGAGTCATTCGCGTCGATCCACTCGAAACCCTGCCAATCAAAATCAACCTGATGCAGAGCCGGCTCGGATCTTAGTAGATGGTTGAGGTCGCGGACGAGACGCTGCACGCCCTGGTGTGATTCGTATTGCAGCAAGTGCCAATCGAGACTGCGGGCCTCGTACCATTCGTGGCGTTGGCCGAATTCTTGTCCCATGAAGAGAAGTTTCTTGCCGGGATGCGCGTATTGGTACGCGAAAAGAAGGCGGAGATTCGCGAATTGCTGCCACATGTCTCCCGGCATCTTGTGGAGAAGCGAGTTTTTGCCATGGACGACCTCGTCGTGAGAGAAGGGCAGCATGAAATTCTCACTGAAAGCGTACAGAAGCGAGAAGGTGAGCTTGTTGTGCTCGTAGCGTCGATAGATCGGATCTTTTGAAAAGTAGTGCAGCGTGTCGTTCATCCAGCCCATGTTCCATTTCAAGCTGAATCCGAGTCCCCCGAGATAAGTCGGACGGGAGACGCTGGGCCAGGAAGTGGATTCTTCGGCGATGGTCAGCACACCGGGAAAGCGTAGGTGAGTGACCTCATTCAGACGCTTGAAGAAATCGATAGCTTCGAGATTTTCTCGGCCGCCATAGCGATTGGGAATCCACTCGCCGTGTTTGCGGGAATAATCGAGATAAAGCATGGAAGCCACCGCGTCCACCCGAAGTCCGTCGATGTGGAACTTATCGAGCCAGAAAAGCGCATTGGAGATGAGGTAGTTCTGCACCTCGTTGCGGCCGTAATTGTAAACGAGGGTGCCCCAGTCAGGATGCGAACCCTGGCGAGGGTCGGCGTGCTCGTAAAGATGCGTGCCGTCGAATTGCGCAAGGCCGTGGGCGTCGCGCGGAAAGTGCGCGGGCGTCCAATCGAGGAACACGCCGAGACCGGCCTGGTGGCAGCGATCAACGAATTCCATGAAATCCGTGGGCGAGCCAAATCGGCTGGTGGCGGCGAAGTAGCCGAGGGTCTGGTAGCCCCAGGAACCGTCGTAGGGATGCTCCATGACGGGCAGCAGCTCGATATGCGTGTACCCAAGTTCTTTCACGTAGGGAATCAGCTGATCAGCTAGTTCGCGATAGGAGAGCCAGCGGTTGTGATCTTCGGGGATGCGGCGCCAGGAACCGAGGTGCACTTCGTACACCGTGATGGGAGATTCGAGCCAATTCTTGTGGGCGCGCTGATGTATCCATTCGGAATCGCTCCAATGATGCGTGTCGATTTGTGCGACCACAGAACCGGTATTGGGCCGCAATTCGGAAGAGAAGGCATAGGGGTCGGCTTTGAGCGGAAGGACCACGTCGTTGGGACCCACGATTTCGTATTTGTAGATGGTGCCGGGGCCGAGTTCGGGGACGAAGAGCTCCCAGATGCCCGAGGAACCACGATGGCGCATGGGATTGACGCGCCCGTCCCAGCGATTGAAATCGCCCACGACGCTGACGCGGCGCGCGCTAGGCGCCCACACGGCGAAATGAACACCGGTGACGCCATCGACAGTTTTGATGTGTGCGCCAAGTTTCTCATAAGCGTCGTAGTGGCGACCCTCCCCCATCAGATAAAGATCAAATTCGGTGAGCTGGAAAGGGAAAGCATACGTGTCGTAGCTCTCGACGATCTCTCCGTAACCGGTGCGAAAACGAATCCGATAGCTCGAGGGCGCGGGTGCAAGCTCGCTAACACCGGGCAGAATCGCTTCGAAGAGGCCTTCGGGCCGAACTTTACGCATGCTGAGCGGTTCCGCGCCATTCTGGAGAAGCTGCGCGTCCACCGCCCGCGGTTGAAAAAAACGAACGGCCCAACGGCGCCCTTCCGGCGATTCGACGGGGTGAGGGCCGAGTATGCCGAAGGGATCGGGATTGCGAGCGACGAGGAGAGAATCCAAACTCGCGCGGACCGGATCGACCGCGGGAGTTTTCAGAGGTGCAGGATTTTTATCGGGCACCGGAGCATTCTATCGGAAATGGAGGAAGGGAACCAATGGGTAGGGGGAGGAAATTGGGAGAGCTTGAAAATGTCTGAACGGTGACCGAGGGATTCGGCGCCCGAGAGGCCGGCGACGCTGGTGACGGAAAGGCGGAGGACTTGCAGGACGCGTGTTGCAGAGATAAAGTGCAGCCACTCAGGCGAGTCGGGTCGGGTCGATGAAAGACGAGATGAAGGATCTAGAAGGGAGATTCATCACGTGGTGGGACGGGCACGGCGAGTGTGGGCGGGTGTGCTGTTGGTGAGCATGTGGGGGCAGAGGGCAACGATGGTGGAGGGGCAGGACCGGTCGCAGACACGGTCGATGGTGATCTCGCGTTATGGGATCGTAGCGGCGGAATCGCCGCTGGCGGCGCAGGCGGGCGCACGAATTCTGGAAAGAGGCGGAAATGCCGTGGACGCGGCGATTGCCACGAACGCCGTAATGGGCGTGGTATCGCCGATGATGAACGGCATGGGCGGAGATCTTTTTGCCATCGTCTATGACGCGAAGGCGAAAACGCTATATGGGTTGAACGCCAGTGGCTGGGCACCCAAGGGACTGACGATCGAGTTTCTACATAAGCAGGGCCTGGGGGAGATGCCGCAGTCCGGTGTTAACTCCGTCACCGTGCCTGGGGCGGTGGAGGGTTGGCAGAAGCTCGCGGATAGATTTGGTCGCAAGAAACTGAGCGACGACCTGGAAGTTGCGATCGAACTGGCGAAGAGCGGATATCCGGTGACCGAGTGGGTGTCGATGTCTTGGGCGACGAACCTGGACTATCTGCGAGGAGAGGGCGAGGCTGCAAGGGTTTATCTGGCCTCGGACCGGACCCCCAAGACCGGCGAAGTCTTCCGGAATCCGGACCTGGCGTGGTCGTTGACACAGATTGCCGAGCACGGCCGCGATGCTTTCTACCAGGGAGAGATCTCGAAGCGGATTCTGGAGTCCATGAAACGGCATGGCGGCGCGATGAACGCGCAGGACCTGTCGGAGTTTTCCGCGGAATGGGTGGAACCGATTTCCACCACTTACCGAGATTGGAAGGTCTACGAGTTGCCGCCGAACGGACAGGGACTGGCGGCGTTGATGATGCTGAACATTATGGAAAACTTTCCGCTTGGGCAGAAGGACTATGGATTCGACAGCCCGAATGCTTTGCACGCGATGATTGAGGCGAAGAAATTGGCGTACGCGGATTTGTTGAAGTACATCGGAGACCCCCGGGAGCAGCAGTTGCCAGTGAAGGAACTGTTGTCTAAGAATCGTGCGGAGGAGAGGGCGAAGCTGATCGATCCCCAGCACGCGAGCTGCGACGTGCCGGCTGGGGCGTTGCCCGGCGCCGGAGATACCACCTATCTCACGGTAGTGGATCGCGAAGGGAACATGGTGTCGCTGATTCAAAGCAACTACAGCGAATTCGGGTCGGGCATTGTGGCGGAAGGAACGGGCTTCGCCCTGCAAAATCGCGGGGCGCTGTTCACACTGGATGGATCGTCACCGAACGCCTTGGCGGGCCGAAAGCGGCCGCTGCACACGATCATTCCGGCGTTTGCGGAAAAGGGCGATACGAAAGTGGCGTTTGGAATCATGGGAGGTTGGAACCAGTCGCAGGCACACGCGCAGTTCGTTGCGAATGTGGTCGATTACAAGATGAACATCCAGGCAGCAGTGGAAGCACCGCGCTTCACCAAGCGGACCTTTTCCGGATGCGACGTACAGATGGAGAACCGCATCCCGCAGAAGACGCGAGACGAGTTGACGGCGAAAGGGCACAAGATTTTAGTGATGGGGACGTATTCGTCAGCGATGGGGGGAGGACAGGTAGTATCCCGGGATTTTGCAACGGGCGTGAATTACGGAGCGTCGGACCCGCGCAAGGATGGGGCGGCGGTAGCAGAATTGCCCGTTGACAAAAGTACTAAGTGATAACTATCATCGGAAGCAGACGGTTTGGTTTAGCCGACCTGGCCGCTCTGCAAGGCAAAAAAGTTCCCTTCGCGTGCCATGAGTGAAGTGATGTTCCTGCCTGTAACGGGCTGAGACCGTTGGGCGGCTACTGTAAATGTTTAGGGCTCTATAAGATAAGGGTTTCGCGACTGGGCCGGAACTTGCAACAGAAGTGAGTTCCGGCGGTTCGCTCCGCGCCTTGCCGAGCCAAAGGCGGGCAGGGAGGTTGTAATGCAGTGGTCCGAAGTGGCTACTCAGGCAATGAGGTGGTTGGCATCGGCGGCGTGTTTGCTCTCGGTGGCAACGGCAGCCCCAGGGCAGCAGAAGCATGTTGCGGGTGAGTATGTCTGCTTGGAAGCGCATGTGGCTGGGAAGACGGTTCCGTGTGAAGCGGCCCCGCTGAGTTTGAAGACAGACGGAAAATTCGAGCTGCAAGGGCGAGAGGGCGAATATCTGGTGAACGGGAGCTGGGTGGAATTGAACGGGAAGGTACTAAAGTCGCGCGCAAAGATCGAAGAAGGGCACCGGATTGTGTTCCGGTTCTACAACAAACGGGGATTTTGCGAAATGATCTACGAGCGCCGCGTGGTGGAGTTGGGGAAAACGCAGCTATCCTGAATTTCATTTTTCCGTAAATCGGTGAAGTTGTACTCCGTGAACCAGGGGTTCCCTAGTCACAAGAACCCTGGCTGAATTGGCGGAGTTTGTCGTGGCTCTTGCTCCCATATCCAAGCAGTAACACTTGTCCAATTCTCCGGAATCACGAGATTTTGTCCCATTCTTTTGTTTCGTCTGAAACCAGCCGTGATACTTGAGGCCTAGTACTGGGGTGAAATTGTAGTATCTAGCGTAAAGCGCCAATAGGATTGAAATGCTCTATGTGTCTGGGGCAGAATAAGGTACCTCTAGGGTGCGCCCGGTCCGTCCTAAGGGCAAGTTGCCCTCCCTCGCCCGGCAACTCGCTGTTTGGTCGTTGAAGTGGAAATCATTTTCCCGCAGATCTACGGAGGATGTGGGACGTGCGAGGTGGGCGGCATGTTGTTCAAACACATCAGCAAGGGGCGCAATTGTCCAGAGTGTAAGAGCGGGGAAACCTTTCGTGTAAAACGCACCGGGATGGCCCTGAAGTTCGTCTGCAATTTGATGAATTTGCGACCGCACTGGTGCTCGAATTGCGACACTTTCTTCTTGGCTCCAAGGCGGGAAAGGACCATCCGCATATCCGAAACAGAGAACGTCCGAGTTTCAGATCGAAAGACGACCGGAACGAATCCGGCTGAGCACAGCCATCTGGCGCAGTGATTTAGAGTAACTTACGTAGGTTTGCCACCTCTCCTAACATCCTCGAACGGGACATTGAGGATCTGGTAGTATCTCCAATCTCGGTGATCGAAATGCCACCACTCGCTTTCATTTACCGTAAAGCCCTCCGATTCCATGGCTCGCCGCAGGAGTTCCCGGTTCCAGCGTTCCAGAGAAGTGCCGCCAGGGAATGTGGGGAACGAACGCGGGGACATCTCATCGTAAAGGCCGGGCATTTCGGCGGGATTGCCAGTGGCCAGTTCGTAGAGGGTCAAGTCGACAGCGCAACCGCGATTATGCTTGGAGCCCTTCTGAGGATCGGCGACGAATTGCTTTCCTTCCGGCGGAGTGGCATCCCAGAAGATTTCGGTGACGTACCAGGGGCGGTAGGCGTCGTGGATGAGCAGGCCATAACCTAGGGGTTGGAGTTTGTGTGAGACCCGGACGAGCGCTTCGGCGGCGGGACGTTGCATGAAGGCGCGTGCCTGCGTGTATATAGGAGTGGAGAGGAAGTTATTGGACTGCGCGTAGCGAATATCGAGGTGAATGGCGGGGTCGAGGGTGACAAGTTCGACGAGGTCCGGCTGGCGGAACGGCTTTGTTTCGAAGGGCGGCTTGGCAGCCAGAGCCTCGGCGCGGAGCTCGGCAATGGGCTTGGACGGGGTGATATGGTAGAAGCGCGAGGGGTCGGAGCCTGCGTCGGTCCGCGAGAATCCTTCGTTGAGATACGTGAATAACGCCGGTTCGCCGGGTTCCTCGATAATTTCATAACCCCAGTTTCCTTTCGCCGGGTCCGGGACGAACATCATCTTGAGTTGCAAGTCGAAGCTGATTTCCTCTTCCATCCCCGAAGCGTGCCGCATGTAAGGCCTCTGACCGCGCTCGAGGATAATTACAGTTTCGTTGTACTTCGCTTCGTAGCTTTTGTACTTGTAGATACCGACAAAACGTTTCCATTCGGCGGGAGCGTCGGGAGGTTTGGGGCCAGGGACGAGTGGGGCCGCGTCAGGTTTGGAAGCGACAGCCGGAGGCGCAACTACCGTCTGCGCGAGCAGGACATTTGGAGCGAGGAAAAACGGTGAAAACAAAAACAGGAATGCTTTTGGCGGGATGAGTGGTTTCACGAGTACATGCTAGCAGGAGCACGCGTGCACGCGAAAGGATAGGGGACCCTCAAGGGCGCGGAAGGCCTGAACCACAAGTAGAGGGTTACGGGGCGAACCAGCGGGAGCCGCGGCGCTGTTCTTCGTCGAGCTCACGAACAATCTGCATCGTCCGGGCCCGGCGGAATTCACCGATGGCGGTGAGCATGGAATTCGCCAGGGCGATCGGCGCGGTATAGGAGGCGCCGAAGAAGACCGAGTCAATCGAGGCGAGGAAAAGTTCGTGGCAATGGCGGGCGAGCGGGGAGACGTAGGTATCAGCGATACCGACGCAGTAGGCGCCCTTGGTTCGGGCGTCCTGTACGCCTTCAACGGTCTGCCGGATACCGCGACGGAAGCTGATGGCGATTACGAGGTCCCTCTCGGACAGCGAGCGAACGGTGTGAGTCACCGGCCCGGCGGCCGACGCGATGAAAACGGGTAAGCCGAGCAGATTCAGGTGATAGCCCAGATACTCGGCGAGAACCGCGGCAAGATCGCCGCCGAGGATGACGATGCGGCGGGCGGAGTAGATACGTTTGGCCAGAGGCGCGAATCGCTGCGTGTCAAGCGAGTTCTTCAGGCCCTGCATGTTTTTGAGGTCGCGGAAAAGGGAATTGCGCACGGCGGCATCGGGGCCATTGCCGCCCGCGGGCAGCTGCTGCATGGTGTCGAGCGAGGTGGCAAAAGCCAAGGACAGCTCATGGAGATGGTGCTGGAACTCGCGATAGCTGGCGAAGCCCAGACCGTGGACGATTCGAACGATGGTGGCAGGATCCGTGCCGAGGCGCTTGGCAAGGGCGCGCACGCTCAGCAGAACGTATTCTCGCGGATGCTCAAGAATTGGGCGAATGATCTCCTGGCGCTTCGTGGTGAGTTGCTCGATGCGCTCGGGAAGGCTGATGTTCGAGGTGGAAGTGTTCGCGGGTTTGGACATGGACCCAATAATCTACATTACTGAGAGAGCAAGGGGCTAGAGCGAAATCAGTGGAAGCGTTCAAAGGGACGCCGCTCCATGAAGATCGCGGTCGGAGCGTTCGAAGGAGCACAAATCAGACGGCCTTCCGCCGGAGCCAACCACAAACGGAAGGCCGTCCCGAAGATGGCGCAGGGTCATTTCTTGGCGGAGGCGGCCGCTTCATTGACGCCCGGAGCCACGATGGGATTCAGGAAGGGCATCATGGCCCGCAGTTTCGGGCCGAGCTGCTCGATCTGGGCCGTTTGCTCCGCTCTGCGCTTGGCCAGGAAATTGGGGCAGCCCTTCTCGTTTTCCTCGATCCAGGCTTTGGCAAAACTGCCGTCTCGAATCTCGGCGAGTAGCTTCTTCATGGCTTCGCGAGTCTGTGCGGTGACGATGCGCGGACCAGCGTGATAGTCACCATGTTCAGCGGTGTCGCTGACGGAATAACGCATGTAGCTGAGACCGCCGCGATAGATCAGGTCGACGATGAGCTTGAGCTCGTGGAGGCATTCGAAATAGGCAACCTCCGGCTGGTAACCGGCATTGACCAGAGTTTCGAAGCCCGCTTTGATGAGTTCGCTGACGCCACCGCAGAGGACAGCCTGCTCACCAAAGAGGTCGGTCTCAGTTTCCTCCGTGAAGGTGGTTTGCAGAACGCCGGCGCGGGTGGTACCGAGGCCCTTGGCGTAAGAGAGCGCAAACGCTTTCGCTTTCCCGGACGCGTCCTGATGAACGGCAAGAAGAGCGGGGGTGCCCCCTCCTTCGGTGAAGACCTCGCGAACGCGATGGCCAGGAGCTTTGGGAGCGATCATGCTTACGTCGACGTTCTTTGGCGGGGTGATCGCGCCGAAACGAATGTTAAAACCATGGGCGAACATAAGCGTTTTACCGGGAGTCAGGTGCGGCTCGATCGCCTCCTGGTATAGCTTGGGCTGACGCGTATCGGGCGCGAGAATCATGATGACATCGGCCCAGGCGGCAGCTTCCGCAGGGGTTTTGATGGCGACGCCGTCCTTTTCTGCTCGCGCGCGAGACGCACTGCCCTCGGGGAGGCCGACGACGACGGAAACGCCGGAGTCACGAAGATTCAGCGCGTGAGCGTGGCCCTGTGAGCCGTAACCGATGATCGCGACCTTTTTGCCCTGAACCAGGGAGAGGTCTGCGTCTTTGTCGTAATAGAGATTAGCCATTGCCTTCGTTGTTCCTTTCATGGGCCGCCATACGGCGGAAAATCGATTTCGGGGTGCGATGCCGGACTAAAGATCGGTGCTACGCGGCGGGCGCGTTGTCGGCCTGGGGCTTGGTGGATTCAGCCGGAGGACGGAGCAGATCGCTACCGCGGGTCATGGCGATGCGGCCCGTGCGCGCCATTTCGAGCACACCGAACGGGCGGAGGACTTCGAGCAAGCCGTCGATCTTGTCGACCGTGCCAGACACTTCCACGATTAGGGATTCGGGCGCGACATCGACAACGCGGCCTCGGAAAACCTTGATGAGTTCCATCAGGTGAGGCCGACTCTGCTGGTCGGCGGCCACCTTGATGAGAGCGAGGTCGCGTTCGAGCATGGGACGGGCCGTGATATTTTCGGCGAGAAGAACGTCCACGAGTTTTTCGAGACTGGCTTCCAGCCGCATCGCCCCGCGCTCATCGGTGTGAGCGCAGATGGTCATGCGCGCGATTTCCTCGTTTTCCGTGGGACCGACGGTGAGCGAGTCGATGTTGATCGCAAGGCGCCGGGTCAGCGAAGCGACGCGGTTCAGGACACCGGGTTTATTCTCAACGTAGGCGACGATTGTCTGCATGGGCTCCTCAATTCGATCCTGGTAAAGCAACTATTATGGCTCAGACGCGGTTTCCACCAACGGGTTATTGGGCCGGCGAATCATGTCGTGGAGTGCGGCACCCGCGGGCACCATCGGGTACACGGAGTCTTCCTGTTCCACGCGGAAATCGAGTAGCACGGGCTGATCGGTATTCCGCGCTGATTCAATTGCCGGAACCACCTCTTTGCGCGTGCTGATGCGTTCCCCGCGAATACCGTACGCATTTGCCAGCGCGGCAAAATCGGGGGCGACCAGCGGCGTGGCGACGTAGCGCTTGTCGTAGAAAAACTCCTGCCACTGCCGAACCATGCCAAGATAGCCGTTGTTGATGATGGCGATGTTGATTTTGATCTTCTCCTGAACGATGGTGGCCAGTTCGCAGGACGTCATCTGGAAGCCGCCGTCGCCCACCACGACCCAGACTTCGGCGTCGGGACGGGCGAATTTCGCGCCAATCGCGGCGGGAAGAGCGAACCCCATGGTGCCCAGACCGCCGGAAGTGATCAGCGTGCGCGGGGAGTTGTGGTGGTAGTACTGCGCCTCCCACATCTGGTGCTGGCCGACGTCGGTGGCCACAATGGCGCCGCCCTGGGTGACTTTCCAAAGATCGTTGATGACGTGAGCCGCGTAGAGATGGCCGGTGTCCGGCAAAGACTGGATGTCCCGAACGGCAGATTCGCCCCTCAAATCCTTGATGTGCGCAAGCCAGGCGCTGTGATCGCGGGTTTGAATGTGCGGCAGAAGGTTAGTCAGTGTCTCGCCGGCATCGCCGATGATCGCGGCATCGACCTTCACGTTCTTGTTAATTTCCGCGCGATCGACCTCGATGTGTATCTTGCGGGCGTTGCGCGCGTAGGTGCGCAGGTCGCCGGTGACGCGATCGTCGAAGCGCATGCCGATCGCGATGAGCAGGTCGGCTTCCTGAATAGCAGTGTTGACCCAGGCTTCGCCGTGCATGCCCATCATGCCGAGATTCATGGGATCGGTGGCAGGAAAGCAGCCGATGCCGAGAAGAGTCATGGCTACGGGAATGTTGCCGGTGCGCACGAACTGCTCGAAGATGCGCATGGCACCGGAAAGCATGATGCCGCGGCCAGCGAGAATGACCGGGCGCTTGGCGGAGTTGAGGAGTTCGACGGCGCGGTCGAATTCTTCCTGATCGTGATTGTTGCGAATACGCTTCGCAGGGAGCTTCGGCGCCGTGGCTTCCCAGTCGAATTCCATAGAGGCTTGCTGCGCGTCTTTGGTGATGTCGACAAGAACCGGACCAGGCCGGCCGGAATTCGCGATGATGAATGCTTCACGAACGGTGTGAGCGATGTCTTCCACTTTGGAGACCACCACGTTGAATTTCGTGATGGGCATGGTGATGCCGGTGATGTCCACTTCCTGGAAGGCATCCGAGCCAAGCAACTTGCTGCTAACCTGCCCGGTGATACACACGACCGGGGAGGAGTCGAGCATGGCGGTGGCAATCCCCGTAACCATGTTGGTCGCGCCGGGGCCGGAGGTAGCCATGGCGACGCCAACGCCGCCGCTGGCACGCGCATAACCATCGGCCATGTGCGTGGCACCTTGTTCGTGGCGGACAAGGACATGGTGTAGCTTGGATTTGCCGAGCGCGTCGTAGACCGGAAGAATCGCCCCTCCGGGATACCCGAAGATGTCCTTTACCCCAAGGCGCGTAAGCGTTTCACAGAGTATTTCCGCACCGGTGAGTTTCATAGAGTTCTCCCCGAAGCAGCCGGTACGCCGCCGGACGCAAAGCTAGCGGGCACAGAAGTGATGGCGCCGAGCGAAGAAGAGGAGACCAGCAGCGCATACTTGGCCATCACGCCGTGCGTATAGCGTGGCCTCGGCGGTGTCCAGGAGGCGAGGCGCTTCTGGATTTCGGCGTCGGTCAGTTCGACACTGAGCGAGCGCTTGGGAATATCGAAGATGATGGTGTCGCCATCGCGAATGGCAGCGATGGGGCCGCCCACAACAGCCTCCGGAGCGACGTGGCCGGCCATGAGACCGTGAGTGGCGCCAGAAAAGCGGCCATCGGTGAGTAGAGCTACGGAATCGCCGAGACCCGCGCCGACAAGCGCGGCCGTGACGGCCAGCATTTCGCGCATGCCGGGCCCGCCGCGAGGACCTTCGTAGCGGATGACCACGACGTCGCCGGCTTTGATTTTGTTTTGTTCCACGGCGGCGAAGGCGGCTTCTTCGCTATCGAAGACACGCGCAGCGCCACGGAAATTCTGAATGTTGTGGCCGGCAACCTTGATGACGCAGCCTTCCGGCGCGAGATTGCCCTTGAGAATCACTAAGCCGCCCGTCGGTTTGAGCGGATTGTTTTTCGCGCGGACGACGTCTTGGCCGGGCGTTTCTTTCGCACCGGCTGCTTCTTCTCCAAGCGTGCGCCCGCTAACAGTGAGACATTCTCCGCGCAGGACACCGGCTTCAAGCATGCGCTTTGCGACGAGCGCAGTACCGCCTGCTGCGTAAAGATCAGTCGCGACATATCTGCCCCCAGGTTTGAGATCGGCAAGAATCGGCGTGGCTGAACTGACACGATCAAAATCGTCGATGGAAAGCGGAATACCCGCTTCGCGTGCGATCGCGAGAAGGTGAAGCACCGCGTTGGTGGAGCCGCCGGTAGCGGCAACGCCAGCGATGGCATTTTCAATGGCGGATTTGGTGATGATTTTCGAAGGGGTGAGATTATTTTTGAGCAAGCTCAGCGTGAGTTTGCCCGCAAGTTCGCCGGCGTGCGCTTTACCTGCATTGGTGGCAGGGACGCTGGAGATGCCCATGGGCGCCAGCCCAAGAAATTCACACACGAGCGCCATGGTGTTGGCGGTGAACTGTCCGCCACAGGCACCCGCGCCGGGGCAAGCAGAACATTCCAGTTCTTTGAGCTTGGCGTCCGACATTTTGCCCCGAGCGTGCGCGCCGATGGCCTCGTAGACGTCTTGAATGGTGACGGAATGGCCCTCGTATTGGCCGGGCGCGATGGAGCCGCCGTAGAGAATCAACCCGGGAATGTTGAGGCGGGCGAGGGCCATGGCGCCCGCTGGGATGGTTTTGTCGCAGCCGACAAGGACGATAAGCGCGTCGAAAAGATTCCCGCGCGCAACCAGTTCAATCGAGTCGGCGATCACTTCGCGGCTGACGAGCGAGGCACGCATGCCTTCGGTGCCCATAGTAATGCCGTCAGAGATGGAAACAGTGTTGAACTCAAGAGGAGTGCCGCCGGCGGAGCGAATGCCGTCAGCCACGTGGGCAGCGAGTTCGCGGAGGTGGTAGTTGCAAGGGCCGATTTCGATCCAGGTGTTGGCGATGCCGATGAGAGGCCTGGAGAAGTCGTCGTCCTTGAGCCCAACCGCACGGAGCATAGCGCGAGCACCGGCACGACTGGCGCCATCGGTTAGCGCGGAACTGCGAGGCTTCAGCGAATTGTCAGACACTGCCGCATTCCTCCGGAAAAACGAGACAGCCTGAAACGACGAAGGCCATCATCCCTTTTTGGATGATGGCCCGAAACAGTCTCGGAATTGAAATCTGCCATCACCCTGTAGCTGGGCCCCTCATGACGATGGGGCGAATTCGCACGACCACACTAACGGCAACTACAGCGCCGAAGAGCTGAGTGGCCAGACGCGAGTCGTGAACGACAGGGAACATGCTGGTCGCCCAAGAAAATACTAGAATGCGGGGGAAAGGTCAATCAGTCAAATTAATAGAAGTAGAGGAGAAAATAAGACCAGGTTATGAGGAAATCCTTGGGATCCCCGAACTCCAAAGAATCCCATTTGCCTCAGGGGTATAGAGGCATCTCGCCCAGACGGGATTGCATCCATGAACCCGTATGCCAGCAAGAACCAGCGCGGCAGTTTCCGAAGCTGACTAAACGCGCGTTAAATATTTAACCCGGATGTGACACTCCGCGGCGCTCACGTGGTGGAATACTATTCAACCAGAAAGAGAGCGGCTCGTGCAACGAAACGCGGACGTATTTGTGGTCGGGGGAGGTCCCGCCGGATTAGCGGCGGCGATTGCGGTAGCGCGAAAGGGGTTCTCGGTCATGGTAGCGGACGGTTCGCATCCACCAATTGACAAGCCCTGCGGCGAAGGGATGATGCCAGAAACGCAGACTGCCTTGAGGGACCTTGGAGTGGAGCTGCCGGTTGACATTGGCTGGAATTTTCGGGGAATCCGATTTGTTCAGGACCATCGCGAAATTTCGGCCGCGTTTCCGTCGGGCCAGGGAATCGGGATTCGCAGGCCGGTGCTTCACGGCTTGCTGATCCAGGCGGCGCAAAAAAGTGGTGTGAAGTTGCTGTGGAAGACCGCGGTTGCGGGAATTGACACGCGCGGCGTGCGGCTAAGCGACGGTGTAGTGTCGGCTCGCTGGATCATCGGTGCGGATGGCGGGGCGTCGCGCGTTCGCACCTGGGCGGAACTGGATGACGCTGTGCACCGAACACAACGGATGGCCAGCCGCAGGCACTATCGGGTCCGGCCGTGGTCGGAGTACGCGGAGATTTACTGGGGCAAGCGCGCGCAAGCGTATGTGACGCCGATCGGGAGAGAAGAAGTTTGTGTTGTGGCCATCGGCGATGCCGCGGAAGATGCGAAGTTCGACCGCGTGCTGGCGGGATTGCCGGCGCTTCAGGAAAAGCTGGCCGAGGCAGAGCTGGCAAGTCGCGAGCGCGGCGCTGTGACCGTGATGCGCCGACTGCGGCGTGTGGCACGAGGGAATGTGGCGCTGGTTGGAGACGCGTCCGGGGGAGTCGATGCGATCACCGGCGAAGGATTAAGGTTGGCGTTTCGGCAGTCTGCTGCACTGGCCGATGCGATGGAAGCCGGCGACCTGCGCGAATATCAGCTCGCCCACCGGGAACTGCAGTGTCGCCCCTTGCAGATGGGCAAGTTGATGGTGGAGCTGGGCCGAAGAGAGGTTGTGCGCGAGCGAGTGATGCGTGCCATGAGCGATCGGCAGAACTTGTTCACGCGAATGCTGGCCATCCATCTGGGGCAGGCGACTTCGCGAGAGCTTGTGGCAGCGAGTGCACGGTTGGGATGGCAGCTCCTTGCGGCATAGAGAGGGCAGCGAATGCGAATAGCGGGATGGAAATCGGCGGGCATGGCATTGGGAGTGATGGCGGGAGCCGCCGTTTTTCTGTCGGCGATGGCGGCACCACCGCGGCCGCTCGCTGAGCGAACACCGCCAGCCGGGGTTCAGCTATTCCTCGATCCGGCGCAGAGTAAGGTGCATTATACGGTCGACAGCACGCTACACACGGTGCACGGCACCTTCAATGTGAAGAGTGGAACCATGACACTTGATCCGGCGAGCGGGAAGGCCGGCGGCGAAGTGGTGGTATACGCGACGAGCGGCGACTCCGGAAACAGCTCGCGTGACGAACGCATGCACAAGGAGATTCTGGAGACCAAGAAGTATCCAGATGCGACCTTCCGGCCGACACAGGTAGAGGGAGCTGTAGCTCTGACAGGCACATCGGATGTGAAGGTGAAGGGAACCATCAATCTGCACGGGCAGGATCATGACGTGGTCGCTCTGGTGCACGCAGAGATGGCTGCAGACCATTGGAAGGGAACCGCAAAATTCGATGTGCCATATATTCAATGGGGCATTAAGGACCCCAGCAATTGGTTGCTCAAGGTAAAACCCGTGGTGAATGTTGAACTGGACATGGCGGGCACAGCAAAAGCGGCGAATTGACGATCCGGCGCGGCAGGATTCGGATGCGATGGTGGCGCATGGAGTGCAACAGCGGCGATAAGTCGCGACGCTCCCCAGAAGCCGCAACCCCGTGCGCGCCCAGGATTTCCTCGGTTTTCATTTGCATATCGGTGCCGCATCCCCCAAAATTGATTATTTGGACGACGACACTTGCTGCAAACTGTCGCGCCCTGCATTGTTCCACCAAATGAAAACTGAGGAAATTCATGGAAAAGCCTACGAAGATTGCTCCGCCTAAAGGGAAGCTGGGAGTGCTGCTGCCGGGAATGGGCGCGGTAGCGACGACGTTCATGGCGGGGGTTGAGTTGGTTCGAAAGAAGAAGGCTGTGCCGGTGGGATCGCTGACACAGATGGCAACAATTCGGCTCGGGAAGAGGACGGAAGGGCGCTCGCCGCGAATCAAGGACTTTGTGAAACTGGCGAAGCTGGAAGACATGGTGTTTGGTGGCTGGGACATTTTCCCAGACAGCTCGTACGAAGCCGCCGCGAAGGCCGGCGTTCTCGATCCGCATCACCTAGCAGCGGTGAAGCCGTTCTTGTCGAAGATCAAGCCCATGACCGCGGCGTTCGATCACGAGTATGTGAAGATGCTCGACGGGAAGCACGTCAAGAAGGGCAAGACGAAGTACGACATTGCGCTGCAGATCAAGGCCGATATCGCGAATTTCAAGAAGAAATACGGCTGTTCGCGGCTGGTGATGTTGTGGTGCGGGTCAACGGAAGTATTTTTGCAGCCGCACGACGTGCACAGTACGCCGGAGAAGCTCGAAGAAGCGATGAAGGCGAACCATCCTGCCATAGCGCCGTCGATGCTTTATGCGTGGGCTGCCATCACGAGCGGGATTGCCTACGGAAATGGCGCGCCGAATCTGAGCGTGGACATTCCGGCGATGCAGGAACTGGCCCACCGGCACGGCGTCGCGATTGGCGGTAAGGATTTCAAGACCGGGCAGACACTCCTGAAGACGGTGCTGGCGCCCGCGTTCAAGGCGCGCATGCTGGGGTTGAACGGGTGGTTTTCGACGAACATCTTGGGAAATCGTGACGGGGAAGTGTTGGAAGATCCCGGATCGTTCAAGACCAAGGAAGAATCGAAGCTGGGCGCGCTGGAATTTATTTTGCAGCCCCATCTGTACCCCGAGCTCTACAAAACAATTCACCACAAGGTGCGTATCAACTACTATCCGCCCCGCGGAGACAACAAGGAAGGCTGGGACAATATTGATATCTTCGGATGGCTGGGCTATCCGATGCAGATCAAGGTCGACTTCCTGTGCCGCGACTCGATTCTGGCGGCGCCCATTGTTCTGGACCTGGTGCTGTTCCTGGATTTGGCGCAACGGGCGGGAATGCGCGGAATTCAGGAATGGTTGAGCTTCTACTTCAAGTCGCCGATGACCGCGCCGAAGCTGTATCCCGAGCATGACCTGTTCATTCAGTTGATGAAGTTGAAGAACACCCTGCGCTGGATGATGGGCGAGGATCTGATTACCCACCTGGGACAGGAGTATTACGACTAGGTCGAAATACAGAGCAAATTTCGAAGGCGTCAGGAGAAATCCTGGCGCCTTTTTATTTATAGGCGTTCCGGAGTTTCCCATTTGCCGGTAGTCGCAGAACGGAAGACGGCTTCGACCGCGGCCATGTTGCAAATGGCGTCCTCCAGAGGATTGCGAACTTCGGTGTTTTCGCGAACGGCGACGGAGAACAGGTCGGCTTGAATCGTGAACTGGTTGCAGATGGGGAAAGATTCGGTCGCCAGTCCTGTGCCGAACAGATCTGTGCCGTCATCGATGAAAATGCGCGTGGGGCGATCGGTGGGCGCGTTGAAGGGAATTTCGACGTCGATGCGCCCCGCAGTCCCGAAAAATTGCATGCGCTGGTAATACGCGACCTGGGTACTGCAAGTGAAAATGACCTGGCCGGAGGGATACTCGAGGATGGCGGAAGTGAGCCGATCGGTGTTGAAGCTGGGGTCGCGCTCAATGCAGCCGAAGACGCGCACAGGCTCTTCGCCGAAGATGAAGCGCGTGGTTTTGATGGGATAGCATCCAATGTCGTACAGTGCGCCGCCGCCGAACTCGGGGACGTTGCGGGTGTTGCCAGGATCAACATTGAAGTAGCTGAAGTAGCCCGACGCCGAGTGCAGTTTGCCGATGCGGCCGGCGCGCACAAGTTCTTCGGTGCGCAGCCATTGTGGATGGGTGCGGACCATGAAAGCCTCGGCAATCTTGACGTCGTATTCGTCGCGGACTTCGAGAAGACGGCGCGCCTCCACGACAGTGAGGCTGAGCGGTTTTTCGCAAAGCACATGCTTGCGCTTGCGGGCGGCCTCAATCGACCACGGCACGTGCAGGTGATTGGGTAACGGATTGTAGATAACTTCGATTTCGGGATCCGCGAGGAGCTCTTCATAAGAGCCATAGGCTTTGGGGATCTTGGCTTCCGCGGCGAACGCTTGGGCGTTTTCGAGCGAACGGGAAGCGATGGCGGTGACTTCCGTATGCTCGCACTGAAGCAGTGCGGGCATGACGCGGCGGCGGACGAGGGATGCTACACCAAGGATTCCCCACTTCACTTTTCGAGGCATTTAGAGTCTCCGACTGGATTTACTCTACCTTTCGCGTCAATCCATCCACGCGAACGAGCGAGTGACGGCTTTCTTCCACTGGCGATAATACG
>Ga0335079_10001707_pt1 | contig 25053 bp, 20 predicted proteins | sample Lox_Sample_33_FD_206719 | JGI IMG/M metagenome (GOLD analysis project Ga0335079, IMG submission 206719) | Soil microbial communities from Loxahatchee National Wildlife Refuge, Florida, United States - Lox_Sample_3.3 | ecosystem: Environmental > Terrestrial > Soil > Wetlands | place: USA...
CCCCCGGGGCCAGCACAGACTAACGGCTGCCGCGGAAGCGGCATCGGCTGCTGCGGGGGGATCCCGGGGGGTCGCCCCCCGGGGCCAGCACAGACTAACGGCTGCCGCGGAAGCGGCATCGGCTGCTGCGGGGGGATCCCGGGGGGTCGCCCCCCGGGGCCAGCACAGACTAACGGCTGCCGCGGAAGCGGCATCCTCGCCGATTTTGCGGGAACGCTGCTGGCCCGGACCCGCACACCACCGCGCGCGTCCCGGTAACCTTGCTGGCGTGCCGCGTTATGAGTACAGATGCCGCACCTGCGGCGACACGTTCGAGCGCAGCCGGCCGATGAGCGAGGCGGCCGCGCCTGCGCCATGTCCGCAAGGTCACGACGACACGGTGAAGCTGCTGTCGGCGGTGTCCGTCGGAGGCACCGCTTCCCCGTCAGCGGGCACGTCCGCGACCGGCGGCCGGGGCGGCGGATGCTGCGGCGGTGCCTGCGGCTGCGGCTGACCCGCGATGAGACGCTGGCGACGAGGTAGTGGGCCGCTGCGCCGCGCCGGGTTCGCCGCCAGCGTCGTCGCGGCCGTGGCCGTTCCCGTCGCCGTTTGCGCGCCAGCAGCAATAGCCGCGCCGAGCGCACCGGCGGCGGCCGCACGAGCGGCGGCGCCTACGCAGTTGGGCTCGGGCCAAGGTAAGGCCCAGGCCGTTGTGCTCGTCGGCATTCCCGGCCTGCGTTGGACCGACGTGTCGCCGGGAGCGACGCCGAACCTATGGCGGCTGGCACGCCAGGGCTCGCCAGGCACCCTGGTGACGCGCGCGGTACTCCCGCACACCTGTCCCGTGGACGACTGGCTCACCTTGAACGCCGGTGCCAGGGCGATGTCACAGCACGCCAACAAGGGCGCCTGCCCGCCGATACCCGCGCCCGGCGCGATTCCCGCCATCGCCGCCTACAACCAGCACTTCCACTACAACGCGCACTGGGGGCTGCTCGCCGCCGCAGCAGGACCAGGCGGATGCGTAACCGCGGCAGGGCCCGGCGCGGCCCTCGCCCTGGCAAGCGCCCAGGGTGTGGCACCGTCGCAGGTGCCGGCGTCACGCGTCAGCCGTTCGGTATCCGCGGGGTGCCCGCTGACGGTGGCGGATCTCGGCGCGATACCCGCGGGCGCGGGGCGGGCCGCCGCCGTCCGCGCCGATGACGCCGAACTGGGCCAGATAGCAGCGGCGATGCGGGCGACCGGGTTGCTCGTGGTGGCCGGGCTTGCCGATGGCGGCACACCCCACCTGCGGGTGCTCGTCGTCAGCGGCAACGGCTACAGGTCCGGCCTGCTTTCCACCGCCTCCACCCGCCAGCCTGGGCTGGTTCAGGTCACCGACCTGACCGCGGCGATCCTGACCTGGCGTCACCAGCCGCTGCCCGCCGACCTCGTCGGCTCACCGCTGACTGCGACGGGCCGTGGCAGCCTCGCCGCCGCCGTGCGCGGCCTGATCGGCCAGGACACCGCGGCCCAGGTGTACGGCTCGTCCGGCTGGTTCTTCGCCGCCTACGGCGTCGGCGACGGCCTGGTGTTCGGCGCCATCATGCTGCTGTGCTGGGGATCGTCACGCAGAAGGCGCCGCCACGCGTGGTCAAGGGCCGCGGGTACGGTGGCCGGTGCGGTGGTGCCGGCGTCGTTCCTCGCCAGCGCGGTGCCGTGGTGGCTGCTCCCGCACCCGGCCGTTCTGCTTTACGCGATGACCGCGGCCTGGACGGCTGCGATCGGGGCGGTGGCATTGGCCGGCCCGTGGCGCCGTGACCCCTTCGGGCCGCCAGGAGTGGTAGGCGCGATCACGGTCCTGGTCATCGGGCTTGACGTGATGACCGGGTCGCGGCTGCAGATCGGCACGCCTTTCGGGCTTTCCACGCTCGAGGCGGGACGCTTCTACGGCGTAGGTAACAACGCACTCGGGCCGTACGCGGTCGCGGGCATGCTCGCCGCGGCGTGGCTGGCCGGGGCCGCCGCGCGGCGGAGTTTCCGCTGTCAGCCGGGCTCCGCCACCGGCTCGGACCTCGCCGCCGGCACCGCCGCCCGCCCTGGCGACGCCCGGCCGCGGGCGCGCAGGGATGCGACCCTCGCGGTGACCGTGGTCGCCGCGTTCGCCGTGATCGCGTCGGGCTGGCCGGGGTTCGGCAGCAAGTTCGGTGGCACGGTCGCCATGGTTCCCGGGTTCATCCTGCTCGGCTTGCGCACCGCGGGCGTGCGCGTAACTGCCCGCCGCCGGGTGGCCATCGCGCTCAGCGGTGTCGCCGCGGTTGTGCTCATCGCGCTCCTCAGCTACTTCGTGCCGATCACCGGGCACTCCCACATCAGCGCGTTCGTCGGCGATGTGCTGCACGGCGGCGCGGGCGGCGTCCTGCAACGTAAGATCAGCTCAAATGTCGGCTCCCTCACCGTCACCCAGTACAGCCCGCTGGTCCCGCTTGTCGTCATCGCGCTTGGGCTGCTACTGCTGCGGCCGCGGTGGCTGCGCGCCTGGTGGCTGCCAGGCACCTGGCGGCGAGAGCCGCTGCTGCGCCCCACACTGGCCGCGATGTGGGTGGCCGTGGTGCTCGGCTGGCTCGCCGACGACTCCGGCGTAACCGTGGCCGCAGCGGCGCTGCCTTTCGCTTTGCCGCTCGCGATCGCCATTCATGCCGCCATCCCCATCCCCCCGCGCCGTGAGAATGCACCGCGGCCGGCGGACGCGCCCCCGGTCAGGGAGGCAACACGCGGCGCGTCAGGCCAGCGGGCCAGCGCGCCGCCGCGCAGCCGTTCTGTACCCTGACCCCGTCACTGGGTGCGCCGCTTGCTCGCGTTCGCGGGTGCCTAGCGGCTCGGATACAGCACGGCGAGGGCGTGCACCGCTTCGGCCATCCCCCGCCGTAGCTCGTCCGGGGCGAGGACCTCGGCATCAGGGCCGAACCGCGGCAGACCCGCGATGGCATGGTCGACCGACTCGATCGGCACAATCAGCCGGGTCCAGCCATCCGCGCCCTGGCGGGCCGCGCTCTGCTCGGCAGCGCGCACTACTGGCCGGGCATCGGCAGCATCTGACGGCCGCGGCGTGACACGCGCACCACCGCCCTCGCCCGGTACAGGCGCTCGGGAAGCGCGCGCGAGTGATCGTCCCACCAGGAGGCGAGATCGAGGTCGCCCGGCCGGGTGAACTGGTCAGCAAGCGTTCGAGGGACTTGATCCGCGCGACCCGGCAGGACGGGATCTCGCGCCCCTCCGCGCTCGCGGGCAGTGCAGGGGCGCACGCTCGTGGTCTAGCCACGTAACGAAATGCCGCCGTGGCGACCGGTGCGGCGCGGCCAATTTTCGTGCCAATCTGACCGCACGGGCATGGCCCGCGCCTATCGGGGTAGCACGCCATTTTCTGAGAGCCGCGACGAGAGGAGCGGTCATGGAAATCCCCGTGGCGCTGGTGATGTTCGCTTTCGGTGCCATCCTGACCTTCGCGGTGAGGGTCAATTCGCCCGCGCTCAACCTGCACATCGTGGGCATTATCCTGATGGCCGTCGCCGCTGCCGGTATCTACTTCTCCAGGCGCGGGAGCGCATGGGTGCGCAAGATCGTTGTCATGCCCGGGCGGCGGGGCCGTAGCCGGAGGTCCCCGGGCTACGAAGAGGTCCAGGATGCCGTCTTTCCGCCATATGTGAAGGAGAACCCGCACGCCATCCCGGGCGCGGCGGTGGAAAGCCCGGTAGAACCTGGCGACACCACGGTGGCGAAGTTCGTGGCCGAGCGGTTGACTGAAATGGAGTAATCAGCCACTGTCGGCGGTCGCCATGAATGAAGCCCAGATCCGCCGTGCCGTTCTCGACGACGACCGGGCACTCGCACTGCTTGACCACCGTGCCTGGTCATCTGACAGTGCCGTCGCCGGACGGCCGCGGGCGGACCGGGCGTTCTTCTGGACGGGACACACACCGGATCAGTTCCTTGTGGCCGTGCTCGGGCGTGCCCTTGCTTCACCTCCGCCGGGTACGGGCGGCGGCGAAATCGCCGGATGCATCCGCGTCGTCTCCCCCACCACCCTGCCCAGCAACGCGCACGTCAGGCGGATTCAAGGGCTAGCGGTCGATCCTGCCGTGCGGTGCCGCGGGATCGGCAGGGCGCTTGTCGATGCAGCCTGTGAGAGGGCGAGCGGGGAGGGCGCGACGCGGATCACGCTACGGGTGCTTTCTTCCAACGCGGCTGCGAGGAATCTATATGCGGCCGCCGGGTTTACCGTCGAGGGCATCCTCCCCGGTGAGTTTCACATCGGGGGCCGTTTCGTCGACGACATCCTGATGGGCAGGCCCCTGAGGTAGGTCCGGAGACTGCGCCACAGGCCCGTGGCGCGTGTCTAGCACCGCCGGCCGGACGGCACGGGGCCGGTGACCTGGCCGCAACGCGGCTGAGGCGGCACCATATGTAGCGACCAGGGCAGTTAGTTGCTTGAACAACCTAACTACAATGGCTGACACAGGGCTCTGGACGTGGCATAGCCGCTGCAGCGGGTACCGGCGGCGAGGGCATGGCGCCGTGAGCAGCCCAGGCCGCATAGGGAGCTTGGCATGACGGGGCGACCGGACGATGACGAGGACCGGGGTGAGCAGGTCACCCATCCGATTCTTGCTGGCTACGACGGGTCGGCATCCAGCCGGCACGCACTGGCGTATGCCGCAGGCATGGCCCGCCGCCTGGATGGTCACCTCATCGTCGTACACGTCCAGACCCAGACCGCGGCGCTCGGCGGGTACGCGGCCGTGCCGTTCGCTGCGGGCGGCAGCCTCGCCGAGGAAGACCAGCTCAAGTGGCTCTACCTTGAGCTCGAGGAGGCCGCGGACGTCACCGGCCTGCGGGTTGAGGTGCTCGCGCGGGGCGGAGATCCCGCCAGGGAACTGGTGAGCACCGCACTGGAGAAGAACGCGGACGCGATCGTGATCGGCGCGCCGGAGCAGCTAATGCACCGTTTCGCCGGTTCCGTGCCCGCTTGGCTGGTACGCCACGCCTGCTGTCCCGTCGTGATTGTCCCGTAGCAGGACCCTGCCCTGCGAATCCCTAGTGACGTAACGCATCCAGACCAGCCAAGTTCCGTAATGTTGTGCGGCAACTCCCGGCCCCACCGTACATTTGTGACCCAGCAGCGTCGCGGGCGCTGTCTGACGTTAGCGCGCCGGGCCTAGTCCCGTGGATCTTGGTGGATGCGGGCGGTGATCCAGGCGGCGATCGGCAAGGCGGTGCCTGTCCTCGAGGAGCCGAACGTGGAGCTATCGGCGGCAACGACAGTGCCGCCCTCGGCCCCGGTCGTTGTCTGGGGTCGTGGGCGGCCACCTTCGCGCCACCAAAAATCCGCGGGAGACGCCTTTAGCTGCTGCGGGATTCCTGCCGAGAGGGGCCACGTGAGTCGCAGACTGATCGGGCTGGAGGTTCCCGTTTTCCCCGATCGGAGAACGATCAAGATCATGGATTCGGTGATCGAGCCGGAGGCCGGTTCGCCGCTTCCCGTGGTCGGCGCACTGATCAGCGTGAATCGTGAGCAACTCTGGATCGGCAGCCTGCAGGACACGGTGCAGGCGCGCCTCACGCTGGAAGAGTGGGATGCAGCGCCGCCGAACGGCGGCGACGGCTGGGACGAGGAAGCCAAGGCAGAACTGTACCTACGCGGCCAGCTGACCATCGACATGGGCTCGGCGGGCCGGGCGGTCCAAGGGCTGCGGCTGGTGAGCGGTGTCGGCAGGTACGCTGCACGGGTGTACGCGCGAAATCGCAAACAGGTAGCGCGCCTCTACCACCAATTGTTTGACCGGTACAACGATCCGCTGGGCGACGAATTCGCACACGCCAAGCGGGGGCTCGAAGGGATCGAGCAGTACCTGGTTCAGCTATGGCGTGACTTATGACGGCACGACCGGGAACGGCGACATGACCGGGAATACCCCAGGAGGCGCGGGAACCGGAGGCAGCGCAGGAGCGGACCGCGGCGCGGGAACCGGCAACGGCGCGGGAACCGGCAACGGCGCGGGAACCGGCAACGGCGCGGGCCATCGCCCCGCGGGCGATGCATGGACCCTGGATGGCTCCCGGATCGCCGACAGCGCGCCGGGTCCTAACGCTCCCTCGGCGTCTGTGCCGCCGACGGCCACTCATCCGGCGGCCGTGCCGCCGGCGGCCACTCCTCCGGTGGCACGTGCAAGGCGGCGCCGTGGTGTCATCGCCTTCGTGATGGTGATCGCCTTACTGGCCGTCGCCGTGATCGCCACGGGAAGCTACGTCCTGCTGCGAACCAAGGCCAGCCCTGGCGCGACCGCCGCACGTTACCTGTCGGCATGGCAGCGCGGCGACGTCACCGCCATGCGCGAGCTTTCCGTCGGCGTACCTGCTGGCGGCCTCGCAGGCCCGCTCGCTGAGGTCGATCATGATCTTGGCGTGCGCAGCAAGCAACTGCGGCTCGGCGCGGTCAGCAGCGGCCCGCCGGGAGCGGCGCGCGCCGCCTTCACTGCGACCCTGGCACTGGCGGATGGCGTGCGGTGGACCTATCAGGGACGGCTGCGGCTGCTACATCGCAGCCGTCACTGGTGGGTGAATTGGAGCCCCGCGGCCATCTACCCGCAGCTCACGCAGGGTGAACGTTTCCAAGTCGCGGCGGTATGGCCGGCCCGGGCGCCAGTGCTCGCGGCGGACGGCAGCCGCCTGGACGCGGCGCAAGCGGTCGCACAGTCCGGCTCGGTCGAGATGCTCACGGGAACCACCGGCCCGGTGACCGCACCGCAGCTCAAGCAGTTGGGACCGCCGTATTACCAGGGTGACGTAGCGGGTCAGGGCGGCATCGAGCAGGCGTACGAACGCAGGCTGGCCGGGGTGCCCCGCACGTCCATCGAACTGGTGAAAGGAGACCATGTCGCCGCGACGGTGGCGAACTTCGGCGGGCACCAGGGAACAGCGGTGCGGACAAGCATCGACATGCGGGTACAGCAGGCCGCCTCACACGCTGTAGACACGGTGAACGGGTACAACGTAGCGATGGTGGTCACCCGGCCGTCGACAGGCGACGTCCTCGCGGTGGTCAACAAGCCCGGCGGCTTCAACCGGGCGCTGCTTGGCACCTACCCGCCGGGCTCGACCTTCAAGATGATCACAGCATCGGCGCTGGCGGCGACCGGGATGACACCGTCCGACAAGGTTCAGTGCCCGGCGACAACCGACATCGGCGGCCGGACGTTCCACAACTTCGACTTCGAGAAGTTCGGCACCATCAACCTGCTTACCGCGTTCGCTGTGTCCTGCAATACCACCTTTGCTGGCCTGGCCGCCCAGCGTCTTAGCGGCGGGCAACTCGGCGCCATGGCGAGTAACTTCGGCTTCGGCGTGACACCACACCTCGGTATCCCGGCTGTCCTGGGTCAATACACCGCGCCCACCGACAGCACGGATCTCGCCGCCGACGCTTTCGGCCAGGGCACAGATATCGTCAACCCGCTCGAGATGGCGACGGTGGCAGCCGCGGTCGAGGACGGCGCCTGGCGTGCACCGCGGCTGGTCACCAATCCGGCGCAGCCGCAGCAGGCAGCCCGCCCGCTGAGCCCGGTGGTGACCTCGGCCTTGCGGCCGATGATGGCTGCGGTCGTGAGCGTGGGGACCGCCGCGAACGTCGGGTTCCCGCCCGGCGTGCACGGCAAGACAGGCACCGCGGAATACGGCAGCGGACCCAACCCGCCATCGCACGCCTGGTTCGCCGGTTACCGGGGCGATCTGGCGTTCGCCGTTATCGTCGAGGGCGGCGGGATCGGTGCAGACAAGGCGGGCCCGGTGGCAAACGCCTTCCTGCGCGGGTTGTGACAAGGGGGGTCAGTCGAAGCCGGCGGACCGCTAGGGCGTAGATCTTGGTGGATGCGGGTGGTGATCCAGGCGGCGATCGGCAAGGCGGTGCTTGTCCTCGAGGAGCCGAACGTAGAACTATCGGCGACGACGACAACGCCGCCGGTCGTCTGGGCGCCCATCAGCGCCGCTAAAGATCTACGAGACATTGCCCTAGCTCGCTGCGTCCATCGGCGTCGGCCGTCGCGGCTAGGCCCCGGCACCCCGGCGGGACCTGCTGGCGGCACGCGCAGCAGGCCCGGCGATCTGTACGATCCCGTAGGGCATGTCCCTAAGGCTGGTGCGAGACCTGGCCGGCCGAGCGCCTGACGTCGGCACCCGCTGCCTTCTGCTGCGTCCCGGTGGGGGGCAACGCGGATGCGGTGGCCTGGGTGCTCCCCCCCGCTCGCCTCGTGACCGCCGACCGGCTTGCCGTCGGCGTGGGTCTCGGCCGTGTGCCATGACGCAGGCCGAGCGGCACAATGGCGTACGCGGCCACCGAGATGACCGCGAGGGTGATGAAAGCTATCAGGGAGGCGAGCATCCGGCCACGTCGCGAGCGCAGCGTCCTACCCAGCCCCGGTGGCCCGAAGGCGGTCAGCCGTGCGGCAAGCACGGGGTCTTCATCGGCGAGGCGGCGCTCGATTTCCTCGAGCATGCGCTGCTCGTCCATCGACAGCGCCATTCCGCGACCTCCGCTTGGCGGGTAGGTGTGGAGATGCATCTACTATCCCCCGCTGGCTGATCGTTATCCATACCCCTACCGCCGAGTATCCTGAATTGTCGAGCACGTTATCTTCATCCCTGACGCTCCAGCCCGCCTGCGCGAGTGGCGAGGCGCCAAGAGCCACAGTCTGACAAGTTGTGAAATGGGACGATATGTCGCGAGTTACACGTCGCCGCTGAATCTAAATGCAGCGCACGTGCCCCCGGGTCAGCGAACGTGCGTGGAAGAACGGCTCTCCTGTGACCTCGAGCTGGATGTCGTCGAAGAGCTGTCCTGCTATTCATCCGGGTTGCGCCGGGACGGATGCCGCCCGGGCTGCATGCACCTTCACGCGGTGGCGCCGCCCCGCCACGAGGGCATCATGCGGTACCCGACGGCTACGTCGAACGCCGCTGCGGCAAGCAGACGCGTCGAGTCGAGCACGGGCAGCGCCGACGAATGAGCGTCGATCAGCAAGGGGATCTCCGTGCAGGCGAGCGCCACGGCGTCACAGCCGCGCTCGCCGAGCTTGGCGGTGATCCGCACGTATGTTGACCGAGCTTCGGCGGTGGTGATCCCTTCGACCAATTCAGCGAAAATGATCGGTCGAAGACGAACACGGCTCCGGCCACCGGCTCGCTCACCTGCGGGGATGGTTTCTGCGGCCCCGCGCGAGAAACTCTTCCAGTGCCTGGGCCACCTCGGCGGAGATCGATCTCCCCGATGCCCGGGCATGGGCACGCACCCGCTGCGCAACGCTGGCCGGCACCTTGACCGTGAACACCGTCGCTGGCTCAGGGACCACGACGGTTCCCGACCGGGCCGCGACCTCCACGTAGCGGCGGGCCTGACGCTCCGAGCAGCCGAACCGCCCGGCCAGCACGCGAGCCGCCCCCGCCACCGAAACCCCCGCCGCCACCAGCTCAGCGGCCGCGTTGACGCGCTCGGCGTACTCCACGCCACCCACCCGGCCACCGCGAGCCATGTCACCAACGTACTCCCTGACATGTCACACGTCCGCTGCAACACGCCGGGGCCGCTCGCAACGCCGGTAGCCCAGCGTCACCTCAAAGCAGAAGTTGCCACTTGCGTTGGAGGAGTCATGACCTCACCTCTTGTGGACGAAGGCGCTGAGCAGCATACGCAGTGACGACGGCGAACGCCGCACCCCCTGATTGGTTGGCAATGCCCGAGTACAAGGCACGCGCGCACTGCCTTCGATGGCGCCACGTCGACGGTCACCTGGCCGCGGCACCGCGCGTGAGATGCGCGAGAGGGTGGTCCTTTGACTTATCGAATACATATTCTATTCTGGTGTCCTGCTCCGCGGTCTGGCGGTTCCGTTTCCGAAGGGCCACAGGTGCGGTGCGGATCGACGGCACAGCAGACGGCACAGCAGACGGCACAGCAGACGGCACAGCAGACGGCACAGCAGACGGCACAGCAATGGAGGCGCCTTGCGCTGGGACAACCTCAAGCTTAAAGACACAGGAGCGGACGGCACCGAGGCGGACGGCGCACAGGTCGAAGGCTCCGGGCCCGGCGGTTCCGGGCCCGGCGGTTCCGGGCCCGGCGGTTCCGGGCCCGGCGGTTCCGGGCCCGGCGGTTCCGGTCTTGACGGTTCCGGGCGTGACGTTTCCGGGCGGTGCTCGGGTGAGCCCGCCACCTCTCCGCCAGCTCCGCAATCTACAATCCCGCTCTTCGAACGTGCCGCGGTTACCAGGACCTTCGACACACCAGGATTTCGCGGCATTACGTTCTACGAGATCCAGGCCCGCTCCATCATCAACAGGGTCCCCGCATCGTCGCGGATGTCCTTCAACTGGACGATCAACCCGTACCGTGGCTGCAGCCATGCGTGTGTCTACTGCTTCGCCAGGAATACGCACACCTACCTCGATCTCGACGCGGGGCTCGACTTCGATTCAAAGATCATCGTCAAGGTCAATGCGGCAGAACTGGCACGTAAAGCCCTCGCGGCGCCGCGGTGGGCCGACGAGCACGTCGCCATGGGCACCAACGTGGACCCTTATCAGCGAGCCGAGGGCAAGTACCGGCTCATGCCGGGAATCATCTCGGCGCTTACGGACGCGGCCAACCCGTTCTCGATACTCACCAAGGGCACCTTAATCCTGCGTGATCTGGATCGGCTTTGCGAGGCAGCCCAGGTCACCGACGTCGCGCTCAACGTCTCCGTGGGCTGCGTCGACGACGACCTGTGGCGCCTCGCCGAGCCGGGCACGCCGAGCCCGCGGCGGCGGCTCGACGTGTGCGCCACGCTTACCCGGAACGGCCTGAGCTGCGGGGTGCTGATGGGGCCGGTGATACCGTTTCTTTCCGACTCGCCTGCCCAGCTCGATGCGACGGTACGGCAGATCGCCGAGACAGGCGCTTCGCGGGTGGCACCGATCGTGCTGCACCTCCGCCCGGGCGCGCGTGAGTGGTTTGGGGCATGGCTGGGTGAGCACCACCCCGATCTCGTCCCGGCATATCGCGATCTCTACCGGAACGGCAGCTACGCGCCCAGGTGGTACCAGCAGCGGATCAGTGAACAGGTGCGTGATCTCGCGCGCCGGCATGGTATCGGCCCGCCTGCGGCAGGGGCAGTGCGGTTGCGCGCGGCGCGACTGCGGCCGGCGGGAACCGGTCCTGCGGGAACCGGTCCAGCGCGAACCGGTCCGGCGGCGGGAGCTGCGGCCGGCCTGCGGGATGACCGGCGGCCGGCCGGTCAGATTGGCTCATCGACCGGGCTGGCCCAGCTGAGCATTCTCTAGTCCGTCGGTCTAGTTCTCGTCGCCTGTGCGGTTGGTGCGGTGGTTCGTGCCGTGGTCCGCGGCCCCGGCAGCCGGTGGGTACCTGCTGGCGTGGGCCACGAGGGTGGTGAGCGGTATGGACAGCGAATTCCGAATTATCAGCGCCGCTACCAACACGAGGACCACTCCGAGCAGGCCGGCGCCGATGGTGAGCAGGTTCGCCGTTGCCTGCGCCGAAATGACGAGCGCGACCTCCGCGGAGCGAGAGCGTTGATGCGGGTGCTCAGCCTACTGAGGGCGGCACGCAGCGCATCGAATTGCTATGTGCCGCTCAGCTCTTGCTGCAAGAGGACTGGCCGCGACAATGGCCGGTTCGCCTGGGTGAGCTCCGGCTCCGCCGGCCTGGTCCACCACACAGTGGCATCGTGGCTGACCTGAGCGAGATACCCACGTGATGCCGAGTCCCCCGACAGCTCGCGGCCTAGCTTGGGCAGCAGCGCGTCGGCCATCGTTATGCCGAGGTTGTAGGGCGCCAGAAATCGTCCACATATCTGCCCAGTTCACGAGCATTGCGGAGGCTAGAGGTCATCCCGTCGTGGTGCTGATCGGCCACGCACCCCAGCCGCCGCATGAACGCGACCACCGCCGGGGTGCGCCGTGGCCTGCTGGCACGGAATGGCGTCTCGCCTGGTGCGGCGTTTCCATGGCATCGCAAGCACGAGGACCGGCAGGATCACCAGCGAGCTGAGCGCCCAGGGCTGGTGCATAAGCCCCCAGGCGTGCTCGGTTGGCGCGCGGCTGAGCCATAGGTAACCGGCGCCGGCCCAGGCGGCGCAGAGCACGAGCGCAGGCTGCGTCCACCGGCTCGGGCGCGCGATCTGGTAGGGCACCGGCCAGACCAGGTACTGCGCGCTGACGCGGTCAGAGCCGACGAGGAACGCCAGGTTCAGCGCGGCGATCAGGTCGACCGGGTGGGCACGGCGCCACAGATACCACGTGACGGCCAGGACGGCGAAGAGGATGACGATGCCCAGCCGGGCCCATGCCGGGCTGATCTCCTGGTGGCCCCCGGTGACCAGGGCCGTCCAGCCCCAGTCGCCGATGACGCCGCGGGGGGTCAGCAGCGCGTGCACGTCGCTGCGAAGGAAACGCGGGGGATAACCGATGATGACCGGACCGGTGACGAGGAACGCCAGCGGAATCCCGCAGGCCCATGCGAGGGCGGTCAACCGCGTGCGCCGGCCCGGCAGCACCCGCATGATGCCTGGGATAAGCAGCGCCGGCCAGCTGTTGACGGCGATGGCGAACCCCAGCAACAAGCCCGTTGCGTGCGCCCGCGGCCGGGATCGCATGCCGACGAGAAGCGCGCCTACGCCGAAAGCAGCAGCGACGGGTTCCACCTGACCGTGAATCGCGCAGATCATGATGGCGAGGGGGTTCAGCGCGTACTGGAAGGCCGCGAAGCGGCGCCGCTCCCCGGTGCCCGCAAGCGCACCAACGAGCAGGATCAGCACAATATCGGCGCTGATCGGCACGACGCGGCCGATGGCCTGCCACGGCACGGCGGTCAGCTGGCCCAGCCGGTATGCCCCCGCGTTGACGTACGCCATCGCCTGCAGGAAGTGCCATTCGCTGTTAGGCAGGCGCAGCGGATCCTGATGGTGCAGCACCGAGTGGATCGCGGCGGTGAACTGATACATGAAGTCCGGTGGCTGCCAGGAATCCCGCCAGGCGATCACTCCGATGCAGAGCCTGAGCCCGGCCCCGACCGCGATGGCAAGCCCGATCGGAGGTGCCCACCGGCGCCACGCCGCCAGCAGGGCGATCGCGACTCCCACCGCGAGCGGGATCGCGGTGATCAGAAGGTGCAGCACTCCGCTCCCTTCCGATGCACGCGCGCGGCTCCTACGTGCTCAAACGTTTGCTGCCTGGTCGGCATGCGCACAGGAAGTCTCGCATACGAACCTGAATGAGAGCTGATGAGCCATCACGAGCACGATTTTTCAAGATATAGCTTGACGGCTTACCCAGACGCAATAGATCGTATCGGTTGGAATAGATAAGATATATCTCGTTTTGGGGATCTGGGGATGAGTAGTGGGTCCGCTACGTACCGCATAGCGGCAATTCCGGCTGGCCGTCGCGCGAAGTAGCTACACGTACCGTTTCAAGTTCAGAGCGTAGCGATCACGGCTGAGTGATATCGATCAGTACGCACACGGTTACAGATCATCGTTCTTCCGATCTTCAGTGCAGATCGGGAGAAAGGGCTCGGAGATGCGGCGCGAGTCGGAGCTGGAAGACCGCATCGAGTGCTGGACGCTGGATGAGAGCGAGTTCGAGGTGGTGGGCAACGAGACGGGCGCCACCCGGCTGGGCTTTGCCTTGATGCTGAAATTCTTTGAGTTGGAGGCCCGGTTCCTGCGGCGGGAGGACGTTTCCAAGGCCGCAGTGGACTTCGTGGCAGGCAGGTGAAGGTCGATCCCGCTCTGTTCCCGCAGTACGCCTGGTCGGGCAGTACGATCGAGTACCACCGCAAGCAGATCCGGGACTTCCACGGGTTCCCCACGATCACGGTAGGCGATGAGGACAAGCTGACCGGGTGGCTGGCCGGGGAGATCTGCCGGAGGTGTCGCGGGACCGGCTGCGGGCGGCGCTCTCGGCCCGGTGCCGCAAGGACAAGATCGAGCCGCCACGCCGGGGCAGGTCGAGCGGCTGCTGGGCGCGGCCGAGGCGATGGCGCTACCGCAGGAGATCGTCCGGCGGGCGATCTACCCGGTGACGGGCACCCGGACGCTGGCCAACATCATCCTCGAGGCGAACGCGAACGAGAAGGCGTTCAGCACCCGGGTCCGGACCAAGTTGCGCGGGCTCCTACTCCCACCACTACCGGCGCCGACTGCCCAAGCCTTGCGGCGGTAACGTTCCGGTCCAGCAACACCGCCTTCCAGCCGGTCATTGACGCGCTCGCCCTCCTCGACCGGTACAAGGACCCCGAGGAGGCGAGGCGCAACCCCGACCACGACTTGCCGCCACCCTCCGCCGCCGGCTTCTGCTGTGCTTGTACGGGCTGGGCACGAACGTGGGGATCAAGCGAGTCGCCGACGGGGTGGCCGCCGCAGGTGGCCCAGGACGCCGACACCGAGATGGCGCTGCGGCGTACGCGCCGGTTGTTCATCAGCCGCGACAACCTGCGCTCAGCGATCCGTACGGTGGTCGACAAGACCCTGGAGGTCCGCGAGATCGAGCTGTGGGGCCCGGGGACCTCGTGCGCGTCGGACTCGCCGCAAGTTCGGATCGTGGTCGGCGAACTTCATGACCGAGTGGCACCAGCGGTACGGAGGCCCGGGGATCATGGTGCACTGGCACGTCGAGTGGCGGTCGGTGCATCGACTCCCAGGTCACCAGCACAAACGCCTCCGAGGTCGCCTCCATAATCGAGGGGCTGCTGCGCCACCTGACCAGCGCGGAGATTGATCGCCAGCACACCGATACCCACGGGGCTTCGATCGCGGGTTTCGCGTTCGCGCACTTGCTGGACTTCCAATTGCTCCTCGGTTGAAGAACATCGGGTCCGCACGGCTGTACCGGCCGGCGTCGGGGAGGACGAGGCGTGGCCGCAGCTTGATGGGGGTGCTGTCGAACGAGGCCATCGACCGGGATCTCATCGCCCCCAACTACGACCAGATGATCAAGTACGCCACGGCGCTCAGATTGAAGACCGCCGAGGCGCACCAGATGCTGCGCCGCTTCGCCCGCGGCGGCCCCAAGCACCCCACCTACCAGGCCATCGAGGAACTGGGACGCGCGGTCCGTACGATCTTCATCCGCTAGTACCTGGCCAGCGAACAGCTCCGTCAGGAAATCCACGAGGGCGTGAACGTGGTGGAGAACTGGAACGTGGCGGGCCAAGCTCACCGCCGCCGATCGGCGTGGCCCGTCGGCCCTGTTCTGGTCGCACCTGAACCTTTACGGACGGTTCGAGCTGGACATGAGCAACTTCCTGGACCTGGGCGTCGACGCAGGTACCGGCGGCGGGTCAGGAGGTGGTGGCAGCTAGGCCCGAAGTTACGTGCCGTAACTTCGGGCTAGCCGGGCGCCCGCCCGCTGCCCGCGCCCGGCCCCGGATCGATCCGGTGCGGGGCGGACCAGGCCCGGCCGTTGTAGGTAACCGCGTTGCCGACGCTGTCGACCGTCGCGCAGAATGTCCGGCTCGGGCAGGACACCGACGTCAGGTCGTAGGGGATGTCGATCGGGCCCGGCCGCGTCCAGCTCGCCGCGCCGCGATAGCTGACGGCGTGACCGCTGTAGTCCACCGCCGCGCAGAACCCCGGATCCGGGCACGACAGCGAGACGAGCTCGTTCCCGCGGTCGACGCTGACCGGCGCGGTCCATCCTGCGCCGGCGCGGTAACGTAGTGCGCGACCGGAGACGTCCACGGCCACGCAGAAATACCCACGCGGGCAGGACACCGCACGCAACTCGCTCGGATCCACCCGCACCGGCCGGGACCAGGCCCCGCCGCGGTAGTACAGCACCCGTCCGGAGCTGTCCACCCCGGCGCAAAAGGCCGGGCTCGCGCAGGACACCGAGTAGAACGCCCCCGAGCGATCCACCAGGACCGGCGCGGACCAGCCCTTCCCGCGATGGTAGCTGAGCGCCTGCCCGGCGACGTTCACCGCTGCGCAGAAGTCCCTGCTTGGGCACGACACCGAAACCAGGCCGCCGGCACCGGCGACCACAGCCGGGCCCGACCAGGCCCGGCCGTTATAGGTGAGCACATGGCCGGAGGCGTCCGCGGCGACGCAGAAGTCATGGCGCGGGCAGGACACCGACACCAGGTGGCCGTTGCGATCGATCAGCGCCGGCCGCGACCACGCACGGCCGTCGAAGGTGAACGCCCACCCGGAAGTGCCGGCCGCCACGCAGAAGCTCCGCCCCGGGCAGGACACGGCGCCTAGATAGTCGGCGTTATCGATCTGCACCGCCCGCGACCAGGTCCGCCCGTTGAACGTGAGCGCCTTGCCCCGGAAGTCCACCGCCGCGCAGAACCCGGCCGCCGGACAGGACACCGCAGTCAGCACATAGTAGGAATCGATCTTCACCGGCCCAGACCAGGCTGCGCCGTCATAGCGGACCGCGTTGCCATAGACGTCCACCGCGATGCAGAGACCGGCCGACGGGCAGGATACCGAGGCCAGGCCCCCGAATTCGTCCACCGGTCGCGGCGCGGACCACCGCCCGCCGCGATAAGTCAGCGCCCGCCCGGGCACATCCACCGCGGCGCAGAAATCCCGGCCCGTGCAGGACACCGACGACAGCCCGGCCCGGCGGTCGATCCGTGCCGGGGCCGTCCACGCCCGGCCGCCATAGGTCAGTTCTCGGCCCGCGCCGTCCACGGCCACGCAGAACCGCCGGCTGGCGCAGGAGACGCCGGTCAGGCCGTGGCCTGGATCGGCCCTTACCGGCGCTGACCATCTGCCTCCACTCAAGGTCACCGCGTGGCCCGTGTTGTCGATCGCCGCGCAGAAAAGGCGCCCGGGGCAGGAGACCCCGGTCAGGCGGCCAGTGTCGATCCGGGTCGGGGCGGACCACTTGCCGCCGCGATAGGTGAGCGCGTGGCCGGCCAGATCTACGGCCACGCAGTAGCCCTTATCCGGGCAGGAGACCGACACCAGTGCGGCGCCGGGATCGACCAGGCGCGGAGCGCTCCAGCCCCGGCCGCGATAGGTGAGCGCGTTGCCGACGTTATCCACCGCCAGGCAGAAGCCACGTGCCGGGCAGGACACCGAAACCAGGTTCCCCTGCGGCCCGTTAGCCACCGCCGGCGCCGCCGGCATGCCGGTAACCGCCTCTGGTGGGTCGCTCGGGCTAGCGATCCCCGGCGGCGCCGGGGTCATCAGAAGTGCCGCGGCCACGATCACGGAGCCCGCCGCAAGGCGGCGCCAGATTGGTGCCTTGCCAGTCCTGACCATGATTTCCAGATCAGCTCCCCCAGCTGACAGCAAACCGGGCCACTTGTCCCCACCGTTATACCCAGGTTCCGCTCATGCCTAGTAACCTAGTGTTACGGCAGCTTCGCTGAGCTGCGAAGGCGTTCCGGCCTAGAGATGATGTGAGTACGGCGGGACCCGCGAGTTCGCAGCTCACGACCGCGCTCGCCCGGACGCCAGGGATCTCGTCGGCCACGCGGCCAGTGACCAAAGGCGGCCTCGCCTACCTGGAGGGCACGCTGACCAGCGCCCCCGACAGCCAGGCCGCCTACATATCCCGGCAGGGCTAGCGGCGGGGCCTGATGGCGAGCTCGCCGGGGACGAAGCTGCCGGTCCGGTTCCTGCGGCCGGGAGGCGCTGAAATGGACGGTTACCTATCGACACTGAATCAGCCGGAACTGGTGTAAACGGCCGGCCCGGAAGGCGCGGCTGCTGCCGCCCCGTCGTACAGTTGGGTGCCGTGGGAGCCGAGCGCTGTGATGCCCAGACCCTGGGCAGGCTCATGGCCCGCACTGTCGAGATCCCCGACCCAGGCGATCTGCTCGCCAGGCTCCCCAGGCCGGATCTGGCCACTGCCTGGGTTCATCGCGGTGATGGGCTGGTGGGGTGGGGCGAGGTAGCGAGGATCACCTTGCCGGCGGGCCCGGACAGGTTCGCGGCGGGCGAGAAGTGGATGCGTGCCCTCCTCGACACCGCCGACATCGCCGATCCGATCGACCTGCCCGGCTCGGGGCCTGTCGCCTTCGGCAGCTTCACCTTCGACCCAGCCTCGGAAGGCTCGGTGCTCGTCGTGCCCCGGCGCCTGCTCGGGCGGCGCGGCGGCCGGGCATGGTTTACCGCCATCGGTGACGGGCGCGAGCCCCTCGTCCGCAGGCCGTCCAGTGGCCGGCCGCTCACTGATCGGCCGCTCAGTGGCAGGCCGCTCAGTGGCAGGCCGCTCAGTGGCAGGCCGCTCAGCCCGGTCAACCCGGAGATTGCCCCGACGGAGGTGCGCTGGCAGGACGGATCGCTCACCGCGCCGCAGTGGGAACGCGCCGTCGCAATCGCGGTGGCACGGATCCGGGCAGGCGATCTCGGCAAGGTGGTGCTCGCTCGTGACCAGGTGGCCACGGCCGCCCAGCCGATCGACGCGCGGGTGCTCTTGCGCAGGCTGGCCTCGCGTTACCCGAGCTGTTACACGTTTGCCTGCGCCGGGCTCGTCGGTGCCACCCCCGAGTTGCTCATCAGGCGCGACGGGGAGCAGATCAGCTCGCTGGTGCTCGCGGGTACGACGCCGCGCGGTTCGACCCCTGCGGATGACGCCGCCATCGGTGCCGCGATGCTTGCCTCAGCCAAAGACGTCGAGGAGCACGAGTTCGCGGTGGCTTCGGTCCGCGATGCCCTTGCGCCGCTGTGCGCCAGGCTCGACGTGCCGACACGGCCGTCGCTGCTCGCGCTCGCCAATGTCCAGCACCTGGCCACGACGGTCACCGGCAGGCTGGCCGGCGACCGTAGCGCGCTCAGCGTGGCCGCCGCGCTGCATCCCACCGCGGCCGTTTGCGGCACCCCTGCCGACGCCGCGATGGAGCTCATCCGTGAGCTCGAAGGCATGGACCGCGGCCGCTACGCGGGGCCCGTCGGCTGGGTCGACGGCCGCGGCAACGGCGACTGGGGAATTGCTCTGCGCTGCGCCGAACTCGACGGGCCGCGGGCCCGGCTTTTCGCCGGCTGCGGCATCGTCGCTGGCTCCGACCCGGCAGCCGAACTCGCCGAGGCGCAGCCCAAATTCCGGCCCATGCAGTACGCGATCGAAGGCTGACGCCGACGGGGCGTGCCCCGAGGCGTCAGGCAGGCCTCAGCGCAGTTCCCGCACTGACTCAGTGTGTTCATTGCTTACTCGGCGTGTTCTTGCCTACTCAGTGCAGGCGGACCCTGGGGTCGAGGACGGCGTACAACGCGTCGACGACGATGTTCGCGACCACGACCGCGGTAGCGGCCACGAGGACCACGCCAATGATCACGGGCAGGTCGGATTCCACGATGGCCTGGACCGCGGTGTAGCCGAGGCCGGGCAGGCCGAACACCTGCTCGGTGATGATCGCACCGCCGAGCAGCACACCCACGTCGATGCCGAACTGCGTGACGACGGGCGTAAGCGCGGCGCGCAGCGCGTGCCGGAAGATCACCCGCCGCTCCGACAGGCCTTTCGCCCGTGCGGTACGGATATAGTCCTCCCCCATCACGTCGAGCATGGCGCCACGCGTCAGCCGGGTATAGACGGCCGCGGAAACGAGTGCGAGCGTGATCCAGGGCAGCACGAGGCCGCGGAACCATTCGAACGGGTTGGTCGTGAACGGGGTGTAGCCGGACCCGGGGAACAGGTTGAGGCCGTGGATCGTGAACTCGTAGTAGAAGACAAGCAGCAGCAGGAACCCGAGCACGAACGTGGGCATGGAGTAGAACAGCAGAGCAAGCGCCGTGAAGCTGCGGTCCATGAGCGACCTGCTGCGCACCGCGGACAGGATCCCGGTAAGAACGCCGATGATCACCCACAGGATCGCCGCCCCGGCGACCAGCGAGAGGGTGATCGGAAACGCCGCCTTAAGGATCGAATTGACCGATTGATCATGGTAGTAGTCGTAGCCCAGATTGCCGTGCAGGAGCAGCCACATAAAGTGGCCGTACTGAACGATGAGCGGCCGGTCGAGCAGTAGCCGGTGCGAGACGAGGGCGACCGTCTGAGGCGTGGCCTCGCGGCCGGCCAGCGTGCGCGCGACCTGGGCCCGTCCAGGTCCGACGTAGAAGATGAGGAAGACGACGATCGTCACCAGCCACAGCACGAATAGGCCGAGGATGATCCGGCGGAGGAGGAAGCGGGCCACTTGTAGCTCCTAGACGAAAAGCTGGTCGCCGCGCGGATCGAACGCGTCGCGGACGCCGTCTCCGAAGATGTTGAACGCGAGTGTGGTGATCAGCAGGGCGAGGCTGGGAAACAGCAGGAACCACCAGGCGCCGTTGCTGTAATAGGCGGACGACTCGCTGATCATCTGCCCCCAGTCGGCCGTCGGCGGCGGGATCCCGACGCCGAGGAACGACAGCGACGCCTCGGTCACGATCGTGAGCGGGATGAGCAGGGTCGCGTAGACGATGATCGGAGCGAGGATGTTCGGCAGGATATCGATGACCATGATCCGCCACGGACCCGCGCCGAGCGCCCGCGCCGCCTCGATGTACTCCTTCTCGCGGATCGACAGCACCTGGCCCCGGACGATTCTGGCGACGGACGCCCAGCTGAAGAACCCGATGACGATGATGACGACGCCGAGGCCTGGCCCGGTGATAGAAACCAGCGCCAGGGCGAGCAGCAGGAACGGGATGGCGAGCAGCACGTCGATGAGCCGGGCCAGGATCGTATCAACAGCCTTGCCGAAGTAGCCGGCGGCCAAGCCCACAATGGCGGCGACGATGACGGAAAGGGCCGTGGCCACCACACCGACGATGAGCGAGATCCGGGCACCGTAGGCGATCCGGACGAGGATATCGCGGCCCTGGTCGTCGGTGCCGAGGAGGAAGGAACCACCTGGGCCGACCGGCTGGCCATCCGGGGTCAGTCCGGTCGTCCGGAATTGCTGGTAGACCCCGTGGCCGGTGATCGAGGCAATCACGGGCGCGAAGATCGCGATGATCACTACGAGCATGATGATGCCAAGGGCGATCATCGACGCGCGGTCCCGCCGAAGCCGCTCCATGGCCAGGCGCCCCGGACTACGCCCTTCGATCTTCTTCGCGGCTTCCCCTTCGGGGATAGGGACAGCCGGCGTCGGCTCGCCGCCGACCGCGATCACGTCGCCGGAACCGATGGTCATGGTTCGCTCCCTTGACTAGTGCCCAGGCGTTTGCGCTGTCGGCTCAGGCACCGCCAGTGACTCCCGTCTCAATGACGCGCTCGCCCGCCCCAATGCTCGGGCGTGCCTGGGCAAGGTCCTCACCGTCCTCGGTGGGCAGGTGGCATGCCGTGACATGATCCGCCTCGTCGCCGAGACGCGGCTGCAGCGCTGGGTCGCTATCGACGCAGACCCGGGCTGCCTTCGGGCAACGTGGGTGGAACCTGCAGCCGGACGGCGGGTTGACCGGCGACGGCACGTCACCGACCAGGAGAATCCGCTCACGCCGTTCCGCGTGCTCGGGGTCGGGGACGGGCACCGCGGACAGCAGCGCTCCCGTGTAGGGATGGCGCGGGTGGTTCCACAGTTCCTCGACCGGAGCGTGCTCGGTGATCTTGCCGAGGTACATGACCGCGACCGAGTTGCTCACGTGCCTGACGACGGACAGGTCGTGGGCGATGAAGATGTAGGTCAGCCCGAACTCTTCCTGCAGATCCGCGAGCAGGTTGATGATCTGGGCCTGGATGGACACGTCCAGCGCGGACACCGGCTCGTCACAGACGATGAGCTTGGGCCGGAACGCCAGTGCCCTGGCCACGCCGATGCGCTGTCGCTGACCGCCGGAGAACTCGGCGGGAAACCGGTTGTAATGCTCGGGGTTGAGACCGACGAGCTCCATGACCTCCTGAACCCGGCGTTTGCGGTCCTTGCCACTGGCAATGCCATGGATGGCATACGGGTCACCGATGATCGCCCCGACCCTGCGCCGCGGGTTGAGGGATCCGTACGGGTCCTGGAAGATCATCTGTATCTGCCGCCGGAACGGGCGGATCCGCCTGGCCGAGAGCTTGCTGATGTCCTGCCCGTCGAAGATGATCCGGCCGCCGGTAATGTCGTACAACCGCATGACGCAGCGGGCAAGCGTTGACTTGCCGCAGCCGGTCTCGCCGACAAGCCCGAGAGTCTGGCCGCGGCGTACGTCGAGGCTCACGCCGTCGACCGCGTGCACGACTGTCTTCTCCCGGTGGATCAGGCTCCTGGCCTGCACGGGAAAATGCTTGACGAGGTTCTCGAGGCGCAACAGGACGTCCGCGTCCGCGGCGGGCTGCGCTGGTGGGGCGGGCACGTCCGTGGCCATCGCGGTGCTCCTCAGGCCTCGGCCGGTGTCGGCAGGGGCTCGCCGATAACCTTGCGTCGAAGCTGGTCGCGTGTGCTTGTGTCGTGCGGGAGGAAACACGCGGACAGGTGGGTCTGGTCGGCACCGACCTCGCCGAGCGCAGGCAGGTCGGTGCGGCAGCGATCCATCACATAGGGACAACGCGGGTGGAACGGGCAGCCGGGCGGCAGCGTGATCAGGCTGGGCGGCTGCCCAGGAATGGGCCGCAGCCGCTCCCGCGCGCCGCCGCCATAGGCGGGCAGCGACTGGAGCAGGCCCTCCGTGTAGGGATGGTGGTTGGCGAAGAAGATCGTCCGCCTGTCCGCCTTCTCCATCGCCGCCCCCGCGTACATCACGACGACGTTGTCCGCGACGTCGGCCACCACCCCGAGGTCGTGCGTGATGAGAATGACCGCCATACCGAACTCGTGCTGCAGTCGCTCGATGACCTGAAGCACCTGGGCCTGCACCGTCACGTCAAGCGCCGTCGTGGGCTCGTCGGCGATGAGCAGCGCGGGGTTGAGCGCCATGGCCATCGCAATCATCGCGCGCTGGCGCATGCCGCCGGAGAACTGGTGCGGGAAGTCATCGACCCTGCGGTCCGCCTGCGGGATGCCGACCAGCCGGAGCAGTTCGATCGCCCGCGCACGCGCCTGCGCCTTCGACATCTCGTGGTCATGCTCGCGGATCATCTCCACGATCTGCCAGCCGACGCGGTAATAGGGATGCAGGCTCGACAGCGGGTCCTGGAAGATCATGCCGATCTTCGCGCCCCGGACCTTGCGCAGCTGGTCACGGTTCATGGTGAGCAGATCCTGACCTTCGAACAGGGCTTGGCCCGTGACCCTGGCGCCACGGGTAAGCCCCATGATCGTCTGGGTGGACACGCTCTTACCAGAACCCGATTCCCCCACGATTCCGAGGGTCTGCCCGGAATCGACGCTGAACGTCAGGCCGCGGACCGCCTGCACGACGCCGTCCCGGGTCGGGAACGACACCTGCAGGTCACTGACCTCAAGTAGTGCCACGTTACCTACCCTCTGCAACGGCGCTGGGTCAAGCCAACGTTATATCCGCAGCCCAGACGCCAAAACGACTGTAATCTCGCCGGCCGCTCCGCGGAACTATCGCGGAGCGGCCGGCGGGATCAGTCCGGCCGACTGGCAGCCGACTCTTCCGGGTTGGCTCAGCCCGGGCTGCTCAGCCAGACATTGGTCGGGTCGTACGACTGCAGTGACGGCATGTAGACGGCATTGTGCACGTAGCTGGCATGGTAGAGCGCCCACTGCCCCTGGGTGATCGGGAAGATGGGTGCCTGCGACATGACCTGCTTGTCTGCCTGGAGCCAGAGGGAATTGGCCGCGGACGCGGTCGTCGCCAGGTTCGCCTGGTTGATGATGCTGTTGGTCGCGGCGTTGTTGTACAAACCGAAGTTGCTGCCGGACGGCGGGAAGGAGGGCGGGCCGGAGTACAACGGGTTGAAGAACGACGCCGCGGCGTTCTGGTACCAGTCGGGGCCCCAGCCTGCCAGCGAGATGTCCCACACACCGCGCTTGGCCACCGACGGAACCTCGAGGTACTTCACGTAGAAGTCCGCCTGCGTCGCCTCGACCCCGGTGAGCTTGACGCCGATGGCGGCCAGGTCGGCCTGCAGCGTCTGGAACATCTTGGCCGACAGCGTTTCCGTGGGCCGGTACAGCATCTTGAGCGTGAGCCCGTTCGGGTACCCGGCCGCCGCCAGCATGGACTTGGCCTTGGCGACGTTATAGGGGTACAGGTCGAAGTCCGCCGGCAACTGCTGGCCCCCGTTAAGGCCGTTCGGCAGGATGTGCGTGAGCGGCGGGCTGACCTCGGGGCCGTTGTCGTCCTGGATCAGGTGCGCACGGTCGATCCCGTAGCTGAGCGCCTGGCGGACCGCCACCTTCGCGAGCGCGCCGCCGTTGTTGGGCGACACCGTGTTGAAGACGATGTACGGGTTCGACGAGTAGGTCGGGCCGAGGGTGAAGTTGTGGCCGCCCGCGTTCATCTGGCTGATCAGCCCTGGGATCGCCGCGACCGGTGGGGCGGCATCCCATCCCATGCTCGCCGCCGCGGTGTTGGTCTGCAGTTGCTGCTGGATGGTCTCCGGTTGGCCGGTCTCGTTGACCACGATCTTGTCGACGTACGCCTTGCGGATCGGATCACTGCTCTGCTGCCACGCAGGGTTGCGTACGAACACGATGCTGCGGGTCGGCGTGTAGCTCTGAATCGCGTACGGGCCGTCGGAGATGATGTGCTGCGCCGAAGCGGCGGTCGTTGGCACGTAGCCGAGGCTCTCGACCGGGGCCGGGTTGAACGGGGGCAGCACCAGCATGTCGGCGAAGGCGGGCACCGGCCGGACCAGCTTGTAGGTGATGGTCTGGCCGGAAGCGGTCACGCCGGAGATCTGGTGGCTGTCGACGTACGACTTGATAGCGGCCGCCGTCGGGGTGACTGTGGCGAAGCCGGCGCAGAAGGAGCCGTAGCCGACGATAATGCTCTCGAAGTCGGGCAGCCCGCCGAACGGGTGCTCCGGGTTGCAGGCGCGCTTGAGGCCGAGCACGGCGTCGGCCGCGGTGACCTGGCGCGGCGGCGAGGTGTCCCACATCGCGCCGGTCCTGATCGTCACCGAGTAGGTGGTATTGCCGTTGCTGAGCACCGGCGCCGCCGTCGCCAGGTCCGGCACGGTCGTGGTCGTCTGGCCGGGGATGGCGGG
>Ga0335079_10001711_pt1 | contig 25021 bp, 15 predicted proteins | sample Lox_Sample_33_FD_206719 | JGI IMG/M metagenome (GOLD analysis project Ga0335079, IMG submission 206719) | Soil microbial communities from Loxahatchee National Wildlife Refuge, Florida, United States - Lox_Sample_3.3 | ecosystem: Environmental > Terrestrial > Soil > Wetlands | place: USA...
CCCTTGACGGAGTCGGTAACTCCGACTATCCGGTCCCCTGCACCAATGGCTACCAGGAGTTCAGCCGCGTTCCCATTTGCGACCACGATCCGGCTGGCTTGCCTGGGAAGGACGACGGGGGTCCCATCGGACTGGGTAATGGTAATTCCGCGAGGAGAATTATGATCGGTCCCATTCGTGGTGCACCCTGCGAAGGAAACGAGGATGCACAGGACGAGGAGCATTGCAACCAGATGATTTTTCGGAAACTCGGTAAGAGCCATACGTGCGTTCATGGGAAACACCTAGACCGTAACATGACGAAAGACGTGGAGGCAGACCAGGAGGACGCCTCCTGCGAGGAGGGTGAGGATCCCGACGGAAGCAAGGGGCACCACTCCGGTGGCCGCGGCACGGATGCCATCGATGGCGATGGAGAGGGGATTGGCTGCGGCGATGGGTCGGAGCCATGCGGGCATCACGCTGTAGGGCATGAGAGCACTGCTCGTGAAGAAGAGGGGCATGGAGATCATGGTGTTGAAGGCGGCATAGGAGTCATGATCGTCGAGGAACAATGCCACCGTCGTGGCCGCGGCCGAGAAGAGAGACCCGAACAGGAACAGGATGAGGTACATGATGGCGTACTGCGTGGGGGAGTAGAGGGAGGCCCCGATGAGTACTGCAATCACGAGGACGATGGTCGCCTGGATGGCGCCCCGGAGAGTGATGAAGAGGATCTTCCCGAAGAGGATGGACTCACGGGGTGCCGGGAGCGCGAGGAATTTGTTCAGGAACCCAAGTACCTTGTCGAACATGAGGAGCGAGCCCCCCTGGAGGGAGGTGGAGAGGACGGTGAGGATCAGGATACCCGGGGTAATGAAGTCCAGGTAATTGCCGGTGAAGGTGACCGGAAGGGCAAGGCCGACGAAGATGAGCCATGCGGCGGGCATGACCAGGTTGGAGACCACGGCCACCCGTCCCCGCTTCCAGCGGAGGAGGTCCCGGTCCAGGTAGACGAGAACCCGCTTCATCCGCGCCTCCTGAGGATCAGCCGGAACCGGTGGTCATCGAAGGGCCCGGCCGCGTCCTGAGATCCCACCGTCTGGAGAAAGACGTCGTCGAGGGACGGTTCCCGTCTTCCTATCTCGTGGACCGGGATCCCCTGGAGGTCCAGCTCCCTCTGGATGGAAGCGATGCCGTCTTCCGCCGGCGGTCCCGTGAAGGTGAGCAGATCGCCGCGCTGCCCGGCGAAGGTAAGACCGGGGATCTCCCTGGGGGCATAGTTTCCGGTGATTCGTGCAATGATGGTCTCTCCCGGGATCGATGCCTTCAGTGACGATGGCGATCCTATCGCCACGACACTCCCCCGGTCCAGGAAGGCCACCCGGTCACAGGAGCGATCGGCCTCGTCCATGTAGTGGGTGGTCACAAAGACGGTGACCCCGTTATGCCGCAGGGAAGTGATGTGCTCCCAGATCCGCTTTCGCGCGGCGACGTCGAGGCCGATGGTGGGCTCGTCCAGAAAGAGGACGGCGGGCTCATGGACGAGGGCCTGGGCGAGCTCGAGGCGGCGGCGCATCCCGCCGGAGTACGTGCCGGTCCGGTCATCTGCCCTGTCCGAAAGCCCCATGAGGGCGAGGGCCTGGTCTGTCCTGTCCCGCGGCGCCGGCACGCCGTAAAGTCTTGCAAAGAGGAGGACATTCTCCCGACCGGTGAGCTTGATATCCACGGCCATCTCCTGTGGGACGTAGGAGATCCGCTCCCGGACCGCTGGTGCCTCCCGCGTCACGTCATGACCGCAGATGCGGGCCGAGCCAGAGCTCGGAGGGAGTAGGGTGGTGAGCATCTTTACCGTCGTGGTCTTCCCAGACCCGTTAGGTCCGAGGAGGCCGAAGATCTCCCCGTCTATGGAGAGGGTGAGATCCTGGACCGCACCAAGGTCCCCGTAATAACGGGTGAGGCCCTCGGTCTCGACTGCCGTCATCCCTTCTCCCCCTGAGGCCGGGCCCCGGCCCCGCTATCGCCCCGCCGCACCGGTGCACGTTCCCGGTGAACCTCCCTGAGCACGCGTTCCAGCGACCTGGACCAGTCTGCAACGTCGCCAGCCGTGTAGATCTCGACACTCCCTCCCTGGATATCCCCGCCCGCCATCCGGTCCTCCATCCAGGACTCGATCTCGAGGTACGCCCCTTCGAGCGCGACCTTCACTTCCGGGTCCGGTTCCCAGAGGCCCCGCCGCTCTGCCTCAAGGAGCCGCCGCGCGATCTCCTCGAGCCCCCAGGGATTCTCCTGCCGGAAAAACTCCCGGTTCTCCGGGTCCAGGACAAAAGTCCGGGTGATGCTGTCGAAGATGCCATCGTCCACCTCACGGGTGGAGGCCTCCCAGCCATAGACCCGTGTGATCCGCCGGGTCATCTCCGATGCGCCCCGGTACCCATGTGCCTTCATACCGTCTATCCAGGCAGGATTCAGGAGCCTGGCCTGCACCACCCGTCGGATCTCGTCGGCGAGGGTCCGGACCTCCGCACGGTGTGGATCCCGGGTATCGCCGTAGTAGGCCTTGACATCCTTCCCTGTCAGATGGCGGGCGGCTGCCGTCATACCGCCGTGGTTCCCGTAATAGCAGCAGCACCCGAGGAGGTCGTGTTCGTCAGAAGCTACCTTGTTGAAGGTGAGGGAGACCGATCCAAGAGACCGGGCAAACTGCCGGTGACCTTCTTTGCCGGCAAGACCTCTCCCGTATGCGTACCCGTTGGTGGCAAGATAGATCTCGGCAAGGTCCTTCTCCTCCCGCCATGCCGAGGCGAGAACCGCGAGGTTCACCCCGGAGGTATAGGTCCCAGGCATGGAACCGAAGATCCGGGTGGTCGCACCCCTGAGATCCTCGCCGGTTTCGAGTGCCGCGAGCACGTGTCTCCTGACGGCATTCATCGCCGGTTCCTCTTCAAGTGCTGCGACGGCCCTGACCGCATCGTCCAGGAGACTGATCACCCCGCCGAAATTGTCCCGGATAATACCCGAGATCCGGACGGCAATGTCAACCCGGGGCCGTCCCAACCTGGTAAGGGGGACGGGCCGGGAGCCCTTCACCCTCCCGCCGGTGTCCCACACCGGCTCCACCCCGAGGAGGGCGAACATCTGGGCGAGTCCCTCCCCATCTGCCGACACGAGATCACTCGCCATCCAGTAGAAGGCCGCCGTCTCCGGCCAGCTCCCGTGATCATCGCGGTACCGGGCGATGAGCCGATCCGCGAGCCGCTGCCCAACCCGCCATGCGGCCTTCGTGGGAACCCGGGCGGGATCCAGGGAGTGGAGGTTCCGTCCGGTCGGGAGGACCCCCTCCCCTCCCCGGGTGAGGAGCCCGGCCGGCCCTGGCGGGACAAAACCCCCATGCGATGCATGGAGGAACGATTCCATTTCCCGGGATGCCTGAATCCGCTCGGCAAGATCCCGGATCCTGGTCTCTAGGTAAGAGGGGACACCCAATCCGTTGTTGTCAAAAACTGCCCTGATCATGTCTTTCCCGGCGGAATCCACCTCCTCCACGAGGGCAGAGTTGGACGCACGGCGGGCAGCCGAGAACCCGCCGGGGTCTGCGAGAAGGGCATCCAGATTGAGCCCGGAACGGGCGGCCACGAAACGGCGGATGGAATCCTCTCCCTCATCGGATCGGAGGATCTCGTACACCATCCTCACCATCGCCTCACCCTCGGGAACCTCCCCGAAGACATGAAGCCCCAGGGAGACCCGGGTAGAACGGACGAGGGCGAGAGCCTCATGGGCTGTTCTCATCACCTGGTCCAGGGGCGAGGAGTGGGAGAGCTCCGCAGCGGTATGGAGGTTCGCTTTCACCATGGCATCCCGTATCAGGTGGGCGAGAGCGTGGGCCCGGGCCGGATCATGGCGCGCAGTCTCATACTGAGTCAGGAGGTCGTCCAGCTCAGCGAGTTCCCCATAAAGGGACGCACCGGCCATGACGGGAGGCATGTGGCCGATGAGGGTGGCACAGCCCCTCCGCTTCGCCACCGTCGCTTCGGCCGGGTTGTCTGCGCTGTAGAGATAGAGGTGCGGGAGGGTGCCGATGGCGATATCCGGGTAGCAGTCCGGGGAAAGGCCTGCGCCCTTGCCCGGAAGGAATTCCATCGACCCGTGGGTCCCGACATGCACAACAATGTCTGCCCCGAAGCCATGCTCCAGCCACCGGTAAGTCGCCAGGTACTGGTGGGTGGGGGGGACCAGGGGATCGTGGAGGATCTTGCAGACCTGTCCGTCGCACCTCGGGCCGGCACACCCCCGCTTGGGCTGGAGGCAGACGAGGGCGTTCCCGAAGGAGAGGCCTGTGACGAGGATCTCGCCGCCGTGGACCATGGCTGTGCCGGGGGGTTCTCCCCAGGCCCGGACCATCTCCTCCTGCACACGCGGCGAGAGAGTGGCAAACCAGCTGGCATACTCGCCGGGTGGGATACGGGCGATGGCCCCCCCTTTTCCCGCGATATCGGCAGCGGTGGTCCAGCGGAACTCGGCGATGGCCCGTTTCTCCAGCATGAGGTCCACGATCTCCTTTCCCGAGCCGGGGGGGTCCACGAAGTAACCGGCCTCTTTCATCCGGCGGAGGATCCGAGCAACACTCTCGGGCGCATCGAGCCCTGAGGCGGAACCGATGGAGGACTCGAGGCCGCTGCAGGGGCTTGCGTGGAGAATGAAGGCAACCCTGCGTTCTGCCACCGGTTTCTTCCCCAGGGTGACCCAGGCCCGGACCCGGCCGGCAACCCGCCTGCAACGTTCCGGGATGGGAATACGATCCCCGGAGCCGGACCGGGCGGCGCTGCTCGCCCCCGCGAGGATGGGCTCGATGACTCCCTCACACTCGGGGAGGGCGATGGACCAACCGACATCGGTGGAAAGGCCATTTCCGGCTTCCCACTCGTCGAGGGACTGGTAATAGCTGATGACCGGGGCAAAGACCGGGACGTCAAGGGTACGCAACAGGGCCTCGCTCTCGCCGGCGCCTGCACCCATGAGGAACGAGACCATCTTCACCATCGCCCGCACCCGGGGACGGCCTTCGGCGAGGAAGAACTCCCCGGCTACCTCGGCCATGGATTTCGACCCGATGGCATCATCCCGGACGGCGTAGGTAAAGACCGGGAGGACACCAAGCCCCTCATCCTCGAGAGCATGGATCATGGTGTCCTCTATGCCCGTTTTTCCGGTCACCCAGGCGGTCCGGGAGATGAGAAGCCCGACAAGGGGCCGGTCCCGTCCCTTGTACCATGTCAAGTACTCATCGGTAGTCCGGAAGGGATGGGGACTTTCCGGGTGGTGGATCCCCTGCCAGGGGATGGGGGCCGGAGGGGGGCTATCCCCTGCCTCCACCCCTGCGAGCCTGGCCATGGTCCGTGCGAGCGCCCGCATATTGGAGGGGCCGCTGTAGGTGAGATAGGCATATGCGTCATACAGCGTCTCCCATGTCACGTTGGACAGGGAGAAGTGATCCGGTTCGGACCCCACGCATACCACGGGAACCTGCCTGCCGCGGGCTTGCACAACCCCCTCGAGCTCGTCCCAGAAGGCATGGGAGGTGCGATGGAGGAGCAAGGCCCGGGCGGCATTGATGGCCTGGACCGCAGCCTCCCGGACCCCCGGGTCAAGGTCCACGGCACGGGCACCGAAGCAGGCCAGGGCCAGCCCTTCATCCCGGGCGGCCTCCCGGAGGAGGTCCAGGTAGGCATCATAGAGGATGGCAACGACGGGAGTCCTTTCCCTGGCACCCTCCCCGCGCCCGGGTCCGACAGAATCCCCGCCCTCCATGGTTCCGGACTCACATGGTCTTCCATAAAACATAAACATATTCAAAATAGTGTTACTTTATATCATTCTTAGAAGAATCGTAATACTAAATCCATACGAAAACCAGACTTATGATGCGGATGCAAGTCCCGCCGGCAGGAGACGAGCCTCTCTCATGAATTCCTTACCCCGGATCTATCCTTTCTCGGCCATCGTGGGCCAGGAGAAGATGAAGGAGGCCCTCATCCTGAACGCCATCAATCCCCGGATCGGCGGCATTCTCATCTGCGGCGAGAAGGGGACTGCGAAGTCAACCGCCGCGCGTGCCCTCGCGTCGCTCCTCCCGGACCAGCGGGTGGTGGAGGGGTGCCCCTTCGGATGCGATCCCGACAGCCCGGGCGAACTGTGCGGAGCCTGTCAGAAGAGCGGGGCGGATCTCCATATCGCCGTGGTTCCCACTAGGATCGTGGAGCTCCCGGTGAGCGCCACCGAGGACAAGGTGGTGGGGAGCCTGAATATCGAACGGGCTATCCAAACCGGCGAACGATCCTTTGAACCGGGGATCCTTGCCCGTGCCCACCGGAACCTTCTCTACGTGGACGAGGTGAACCTCCTCAACGACCACATCGTGGACGTCCTCCTTGACGTTGCGGCGATGGGGGTGAACGTCGTGGAACGGGAGGGGATCTCCTTCACCCATGCCTCCTCCTTCATCCTCGTGGGCACCATGAACCCGGAGGAGGGTGAACTCAGGCCCCAGCTCCTGGACCGTTTCGGGCTCTCGGTCAGGATCGAAGGGATACAGGATCCGGCCCTCCGGCGGCAGGTGGTGGAACGGAGGATCCTCTACGAGCGGGACCCGGAGGCTTTTGCTGCCCGGTGGAGGGAAGAGGATCTGGCCCTCGCGGAGCGTATTCGGAAGGCTCGTGAGATCCTCCCGCATGTGGTGTGCAGTGATGATATGGTGGACCTTGCAGTGCAGATCTGCCTCTCCGCCGCGGTTGACGGGCACCGGGCAGACCTCACCATCCTGAAAGCGGCCCTGACCCTCGCCGCCCTCGCCGGGAGGAACGAGGTGACTGCTGATGATATCCGGGAGGCGGCACTCCTCGCCCTCCCCCATCGGATCCGAAAGGCACCCCTCACGGGGAAACCCCCATCCGACCGGGACCTCGAGGAGATGGTAAGGAACCCGACATCCGGGGAAGGGCACAAGGAGGGACTGCGGGCCAGGGACCAGCATTCAGGTGGCATGCCGGATTCATCGGGAAGGATCCGGTCCCCCACAGGTGATCCCTTCAGGGTCCGACGGGAGACCCTCGATCCGCCCCGTGAGCGGGATGAGCGGGCCCGGGAGAGCAGGGGACGACGGTCCACGACCCTTTCCCGTGACGGCAGGTATGTCTCCTCCCGTATCCCGGAGAAGAAGGTGCAGGACCTCGCCGTGGACGCCACCCTCCGGGCTGCGGCTCCTCACCAGATTGAACGAGGAGGAGGCGGGCGAATCCGGATCAATCCGGATGATTTCCGTGAGAAGGTGCGGGAACGGAAGACCGGGACCACCATCCTCTTCCTCGTGGACGCGAGCGGCTCCATGGGGGTCCAGGGACGGATGGCGGCGGTGAAGGGGGCGATCCTCTCGCTCCTCTCTGAGGCGTACAAGCGGCGGGACCGGGTTGGCATGGTCGCCTTCCAGGGTGACGATGCCCGGCTCGTGCTCCCTCCCACGGGTTCCGTGGACCTGGCCCGGGAGCGGCTGGAGGAGATCCCCACGGGAGGGAGGACACCCCTCGCCGGCGGCCTCGCTCTCGCGAGGGAGGTGATCGCCCGGGAGATGCGGGCCAGGCGTGACACCCTCCCTCTCCTTGTCCTCGTCTCTGACGGCCGTGCCAATGTCGCCCCTGCCGGCGGGCTCCCCCTGGAAGAGGCCTTCGCGGCAGCCTCGCAGATCCGGGAGGACGGGGTTCCCTCAATCATCCTCGATACCGACTCGGGCCTGATCCGGATCGGCCATGGGCAGGCCCTTGCCGACGCCCTCGGAGCAAGGCACCTCCGGCTTGAGGAGCTCCGGCCTGACAGCCTTCTCTCCGTGATCCGTGGGAGCGGGATGTGAACTCGGGGAGCCCTGACGCTGCAGCCCTCTACGGGGCGACCCGGTCACGGGGACTCCTCGTCATCGGGATCCTCGTCCTTCTCCTCCTCCTCGCCTGTTTCGTCGGCTTCACCAGCGGTTCGGCAAAGGTGAGCGTCGGCCAGGTCATCGGCGTATTCGGAAACGAGCTGCTCCCGCGGTTGTTCCCGGCTTCCCCGGACCCCATGGCCCGGGCGGTGGTCGTGGATATCCGTCTCCCCCGGGTGCTCCTCGCCGTCCTCACCGGTTTCGCCCTCGCCTGCGCCGGTACCGTGATGCAGGGGCTCCTCCGGAACCCCCTCGTCTCCCCTTTCACCCTCGGCCTCTCGTCGGCCGCCTCCTTCGGGGCCGCGGTGGCCATCGTCCTCCTGCCGGCAACCTTTGTCGTCCCGTTCCTCGGGAGCGGGGCCGCCATCGTCCTCTCGGCCTTCCTCGCCGGCTGGCTCGCCATGCTCCTCGTCATCGGGATAGCCCGGCACGCGACCACCGGCGAGGCGACCCTCATCCTCGCCGGGGTCGTCATCGGCTACATCTTCGAGGCCGGGGTCATGCTCCTGAAGTACCTGACCGACAGTGACCGGCTCCGGGACATCGTCGTCTGGCTCATGGGAGGCATGTGGGGGGCGAACCTGGGGGCGGTCGCCATCGTCCTCCCGGTCACGGCAGCCTGCTTCCTCCTCCTCCTCGCGGGGGCCTGGGACCTCAACACCCTCTCGGCCGGAGACGATGTCGCCAGGGCCATGGGGATGAACGTCGGCCGGTTCAGGACCACCGGGCTCCTCCTCTCGACTCTCATGGCGAGCTGCTGCATCGCCTTCACCGGGGTCATCGGCTTCATCGGCCTCATGGCACCCCACATCTGTCGGATCCTCGTCGGGGGAGACCACCGGTACCTGATCCCGGCGGCATCCCTCCTCGGGGCGGTCATCCTCCTCGTCTCGGATACCATCGCCCGGACGATCATGAGCCCCGTTGAAATACCCGTCGGGGTCCTCATGTACATCATCGGGGGTGCTTTTTTCATAATCCTCATCCTGCAGGGAGGGAGCCGGCACCTCTCGGCCTGAGGTGCAGACGCCATGGAGATCGTTGCCGAAGGACTGGGGCTGAATTACGGGGCTGTGCGAGCCCTGTCGGGAGTCACACTCACCCTCCGGTCGGGAGAGGTGCTCGGGGTCCTCGGCCCGAACGGCTCCGGGAAGTCCACGCTCCTGAAGATCCTTGCCGGCATCCTTGTCCCGACGGAGGGATCCGTTACGTACGGCGGGAGCACCCGGAAGGACTGGGACGACCGCGATCTTGCACGCCGGCTCGCGTACCTCCCCCAGCAGCTCACCCCGGCGAGGATCACGGTCCTCGAGGCCGCCATCCTGGGTCGGCGCCCTTTCATCCGGTGGGGGGTCACCCCCAGTGACCTCGCCGCGGTCGACCGGGCCCTCGCCGCGGTCGGGATCCGGCACCTCGCATCCCGGTCCCTCTATGCCGTGAGCGGGGGGGAACGGCAGAAGGCCTTCCTCGCCCGGGCCCTCGCCCAGGACCCGGAGGTCTTCTTCCTGGACGAGCCCACGAGCGCCCTCGACATCCGGCACCAGCTGGAGGTGCTCGGGATCCTATGGCGCCACACACGGAACCGCGGCTCCTCCGTAGCGGTGGCCATGCATGACCTGAACCTGGCCGCCCGGTACGCGGACCGGGTCCTCCTCTTGTCCGGCGGCGTTCCGGTGGGCTGCGGGGCCCCGTGGGAGGTACTCACCCCGGAACGGATCGGGCAGGTCTTCGGAGTAGAGGTGGAGATCCTGCCCGGGTCCCGAGGCCGGTACCTTGCTCCCTTTGCCCCGCTGGACAAACCGGCAGCAGAATGAAGAGAACGCTATGATCCCGTCTGGTAGCACAATATCTTAAATTATTAATAATTAGTGTTACGATAATAAGAAAAGATCATAATATTTAATACGAAACAGTGACATGTTACCTCCATTCCCGCAGCCCCTACTTTTGCGGGTATGGTGGAAAAATATGCGTTTTGGACCCTTGGTAGCGGTAGCTATCATGATTGTGCTCCTGGCCCTGCCGGGAGCGGTAATGGCAGGAAATACGGCGACGGCCTCCGGGTCGATCGCGCAGCCGGCCCCCGTGGCCGCGTTCACCGCATCCCCGCTCACCAACAGCTGGGTGATCGGTGTCGCTCCGGTTACAGTGACCTTCACGGACCAGTCCACGGTCACCATCGGGACGATTGACACATGGAAATGGGAGTATAATGCGGGAGCCGGCTGGGTGCAGTTCTCCACGGTGAAGAACCCGGTGTACATCTTCAACACCCCGGGCGCCTATGACATCCGGCTCACCGTATCCAACACCGGCGGGAGCAGCACGGCGACGAAGACGCACTTCGTTGAAGCTGGCTATACCAGCGACCCCCTCAAGACCGTCAGCAGCGGAACGGTCTCCGGTGACCTCTACATGCAGTCTTACAGCCCGTTCACGACTGAAGATACTGAGACCTTCACCCTGCCCGCGGCAGCGACCGGCAGCAACGTCCAGTGGGCCCGGGTCTACGTGTCCGACTACTCCGGCTCGGGAGCAAACAACTGGTTTGTCAATCTTGAGACCGATCTCAACGGGAACGTCCTTGGCAATGAGATCTGCGACCTCCAGGCCGAGACGAACTCCCACGCCTACCCGCTCAACGACCATGTGATGAAGGTGTACTCTGATTACGGGGCCTGGTACGATGTGACCGGCCTGATCACCACGACGACACCCAGCATCCACGTCAAGGCCACGGCGGTCACCAACCCCGCCGGATCGATGGGTTTCGATGGCAGGATCAAGGGAATCACGCTCGTCGTTGCCTACAATGACGGGAGCAGCAACCAGGTGAAGTACGTCGTAAACCAGGGCAACGACTGGATGACCGGTAGCAGCTCGACCACCTTTGATGCAACCTCGTTTGCAGCCGGGTGGACCCAGGCAACGGTCAGGTCAGTCGCGCATTCGAGCACCGATGGCACCTACACCTTCAATACGGTCTCACCGACAAAGACCACCCTGCTGAGCGGTTCCTATATCAAATGGGATTCCTTTGATGTCGGAAGCCTGCTCACCTCCGGGTCGAACACCTTCGCGTACACGAACGCAGGCTCATCACTCAAGATGACGATCGCAGCCCTCACGGCCAGGTACCCCGTGCCGGTTGCCGCGTTCACCTGGACGCCGACCTCGCCCGACCGGGGCACCTCCGTCTCCTTTGACGCGAGCTCCTCGACCGGCAGCATCACCAGCTACGCATGGGACTTCGGCGACGGCAACGCCGGCTCGGGCAAAACCGCCAGCCACACCTACACTACGAGTGGCGACAAGTCGGTGAAGCTCACCGTCACCGGGCCAAGCGGCAGCAATTCCGTCACAAACACGGTCCACGTGAAGGAGCTAGCACCGATCGTTGACTTCACGCCGACGTCGGCCAGCGGCCCGGCCCCGCTCACGGTGAACTTCCAGGCCACGAACACCGGCGGGCAGGTCAACACCTGGGACTGGAACTTCGGTGACGGCACCGCCCACGGCTCCGGCCAATCCGTGAGCCACACCTACACGACAGCCGGGACGTACTCAGTCATCCTCACGGCGACCGGACCTGACTACACGGCCACCGGGGAGAAGGACAACATCATCCAGGTGGGCACCGCGACTATCACGGTCAGCGTCGCCCCGACGACCATTCCCTTGGGCACCATGAGCACCGCGGCTCCCTCGACGGGTAGCACGCAGGTGGCGGTCGCCACAAGCGGCGGCACCGGCTGGTCGGTCACCGCTTCCGCGACGAACGGCGGATTCATGACGACCGGGTCGAACCAGCTCGCCAGCGCCTTCCAGCTCGCGAACGGCGGCGGCTCGTTCAGCCCCCTGACCTCCCCCGTCGGGTTCATGACCGGCGCGCCCGGCGAGAGCCGGACTGACACCGCGAACGTGAAGCAGGTGATCGGCTCCGGCGACCAGCCAGGCAGCTACAGCATCACGCTGACCTTTACGGGAGCCTTCGTCTGAAGTGACGAGTGAGGACGGTGGGGGATCCTCCCCCATTGTTCTTCACATATTGCATAGTGACCAGAAGCAATCGCGGCATCAGCCGCGAGAGGAGAGAAGAATGAACTATTGGAAACTATCGGCTGTCTTTGTCATCCTCCTGTGTTTTGCACTCACCGGAGCCGTCTCGGCCGCGGACCACCTCTCCATTTCGGGGAGCATCCTCCCGTCCGCGCCGATCATCGACTTTACGGGGACGCCGAACAGCGGTGCCCACCCGCTCACCGTCGTCTTCACCGCGACAAACACCGGTGGAGCGGTGGACACCTGGGCCTGGACCATCAGCGGAACGCAGGGCACGGACTACCAGTACGTGGACTCGACCACGGCGGCCTCGCAGAACCCGCACGTCCAGTTCCTCAACCCGGGGAGCTATGATGTAAGCCTGACCGCCACGAATGCCGGCGGGAGCAGCGTGAAGACCCGGGCCGGTTATATTACGGTGAACCCCAGCGTGGACCTGACCATCGCAGGCGCGGTGGACACCGTCCCGTCGTCGGCCATCTTTGCGAAGGAGACGAACACGGTAACGGTCGCCGGCGTCAAGAACCAGGGAACTGATTCGGCGAGCAACGTCGTTGTATCCCTGTATGCAAGCGACGTGGGCGGCGGGGCGACACCCGTTGCATCGACCACCATCACGTCCCTCGCGGGCGGGGCAACGGCATCCACCATCACCTTCACCGACCCGACGATCCGCCCGGCCGAGGGCACGGTCACCTACACGGCAAAGGTGGACCCCGACAACCTGATCGCCGAGACAAACGAGGCGAACAACAACCTAGCGAGCGCGGCCAAGCCCCTGAAGTACAACGGGTACAAGGGTAAGCGCTACTGGGATCCGGTCAGCGACATCGCGACCAGGAAGACCTTCGACCTGAACGGCGACGTGATATATTCCACCCAACCGGCGAGCTCCTACAAGGGTGTCGGGTGGACCGGCAGGACCGAGACCTGGGCCGGGACGGACCTCCCGGTGCCGTCGAGTGGAACCGTCCAGAAGGTGTACCTCTACGTCTCCTATAACTGGGACCTGACCCCGGGAGGCGTCCCGAGCATCACGACCACCTTCAACGGGAACCCCATCACCCTCGGCACCCCGTACATCGACAAGAGCAACTTCGGCACGTACGCCGAGAACAAGTACGGCCTCTACCCGGCCATTGACGTGACCTCGCTCTTTGTCAATGGCGGCACGAACACGCTCGTCATGACGCCGAATTCCGGGAACAGCAACGCCCTCTACCCGAGCACGCTCGTCGTCGTCTACAGCGACCCGACCAGGACCCGGAAGCAGATCTTCATCAACGAGGAGTGCGACGAGCTCGCGGCCTCGCAGCCATCCTACGGGACGACTGTCGATGAGGCAACCGCCTACGCGCCCTTCACCGGAATGACCATCGACACCGGGAGCGTCCAGAGCGCCACCCTGTCCAGCTTTGCGGGAAGCGCCGGGCCGAACGAGGGCAACCTGCTCTTCAACGGGGCCAGCGTTGCAACAAATGCCTGGCAGGGAACCTCCAGCACGGCATCGGCGCAGTCCTTTAACGTGAAGAGCTACCTGACATCGACCGGCAACGTCGCCGGTATCCAGGGGACCCAGAGCGGCGGCATGGTCGCACTCCAGCAGGTCCTCGTGGTCGAGTACACGGCGGCACCACCGGTCGCCACGTTCACCTGGAGCCCGAATTCGCCCGACAGGGGCACCTCCGTCTCCTTTGACGGGAGCACCTCCTCGGGTATCATCAGCAGCTATGCATGGACCTTCGGCGACGGCAACAGCGGTTCCGGCGTGACCGCGAGCAACACCTACGCGGCCGCGGGCGACAAGACGGTGACGCTCACCGTCACCGGGCCCGGCGGCAGCAACTCTGCCACGCACACGGTCCACGTGAAGGAGCCGGCACCGGTCATCGACTTCACGCCCGCCTCGGCGAATGGCCCGGCCCCCCTCACGGTGAACTTCCAGGCCACGAACACCGGCGGAGCAGTAAACAGCTGGGACTGGAACTTCGGTGACGGCACCGCCCACGGCTCCGGCCAATCCGTGAGCCACACCTACACCACGGCCGGGACGTACTCGGTCACCCTCACGGCGACCGGTCCTGACTACACGGCCACCGCGTCCAAGCCGAACAGTATCTCGGTCGGCACCGCGACCATCTCGGTCGACGTCTCCCCGACCGGCATCAGCTTCGGCACCATGAGCACCGCGGCTCCCTCGACGGGCAGCACCACGGTGACCGCCACCCCAACCGGCGGTACCGGCTGGTCGGTCACCGCTTCCGCGAGCAACAGCGGGAAGATGAGCACCGGCACGATGAGCCTCGTCAACCCGTTCCAGCTCTCGAATGACGGGACGAATTACCAGCCCATGACCTCGTCTTTCAATAACTTCCTGCAGGGGTTGCAGGGCCAACCCGGCAGCGGGATCGCGTCTGTCAAGCAGGTGATCAACTCCGGCGACCAGCCGGGTGACTACACCATCACCCTGACCTTCACGGGAGGATTCGTCTGAGGTGACAAGGGGGACGGCGGGGGATTCCTCCCCCATTGTTCTTCGCGGAATCCCATGTTGACCAGAGACAATCGCGGCATCGGCCGCGAAAGGAGAGATGTATGAACTACAGGCAAGTATCTGTCATTCTTGCGGTTTTCCTGCTCCTCGGGCTTACGGGGGTGGTAGCTGCCGCAGACCTGTCGGTCTCCGGGACCATCCTCACGACACCGCCGAACGTCGACTTTTCGGCGAATAACCTCACCGGTTTCCGGCCACTCACTGTCCTCTTCAACGCGACCAACACCGGCGGAGCAGTGGACACCTGGGACTGGAACTTCGGCGATGGCACTGCGCACGGCACCGTGCAGAACCTGACCCACCAGTATACCGTGGCCGGCACGTACACCGTCACGCTCACCGCCACCAACGCCGGCGGGAGCAGCGTGAAGACCAGGTCAGGCTACATCACGGTGAACCCCAACATCGACCTCTCCATCACCGGAACGCTTGTCCCAAACCCGGCCTTTGTCTTCGCCCTCGAGGCGAACAACCTTACCATATCGGGTATCAAGAACTCGGGGACCGACCCGGCGACCAACGTCGTCGTGAAGTTCTACGCAAGCGACGTTGACTCCGGAAACACCGCGATCGCCCAGTACACAATCCCGAGCATCGGGGCCGGTGCAACGGTAGCTATCGCGGCCGGGGCGGGCGTGGCGGACCCGACCATCCGTACGACCCTCGGGGGCACGATGAGGTACAACGCATCGGTGGACCCCGACAACCTGATCCCGGAAACGAACGAGGCCAACAACAACAAGCTGAGCATCATCGAGACAGTGAAAGCGAACGGGTACAAGGGCGTCCAGTACTGGCCCGGCAAGACAGCGCCCCATACCTACCTGACCTACGACCTCCACGGCAACGTCGTCCACTCGTTCGGTGACAGCCAGTACGTGTCCGGAAAGGGCGGCACCTGGCAGACCCTCACCTACCACTATAATACGACCAACTTCCCGGTACTACCGGATGGCGCGACGGTAAAAGAAGTCCGGCTCTACATCCCCTACTGCTGGGACGTCGAGCTCGAGGTCGCCACCGGCACTACCAACACCACGTTCAACGGGGTCAAGGTCACCCCGGTCCACTGGGAGAATGATACCGCCAACTTCGGAGCCTACTCGAATTACGACTACGGCCTTCTCACCTACGACGTGACTCCCGAGTACCTCAAGAACGGCGACAATGTCGTGACGTTCAGCCGGTTTTATGATGGTGTTCTTCACCAGTCACCCAACAATCCCGGGCAACCGGGCAGCCTCTCTCCGGCCGGTTTCACGGTCGCCGTCGTGTACGAGAACCCGGCTGAGATCCGCAGGCAGATCTTCATCAACGAAGGGTGGGACATCCTGGGTGCAGCCCAGTCCAGCTATGGAACGACGGAAGCGGAGGCGACCTCGTACCAGGACTTCACCGGCATGACCATCGACATGGCCCATGCCACGAAGGCGAACCTCACGACCTTCGTCCCGTGGGGCGCGGCGCAGAACTCCGGCGACACGGGCGAGGGCAACCTGTACATGAACGGCGTCGAGCTCGGGCATAATGTGTGGGACTATACTGGCGGCACCGGTGTGGGAGGTGTCGGGGCCAACGGCATGGCGCAGGTGGCGGTCGATACCCGCGATGTCCTCAGTAACCTGAAAGCAGGCGGTACCGGGAACGGGATCGCCATCCAGAGCACGGCCGGCGCATCGCCGCTGATGGTTGCCGAACGGGCGTTCCTCGTCGTGGAATTCCCCGCGGAGGCACCGGTCGCGGCATTCACCTGGACCCCGACCTCGCCCGACACGGGCACCTCCGTCAACTTTGACGGGAGCGGCTCAACGGGCAGCATCACCAGCTACGCCTGGACCTTCGGCGACGGCAACAGTGGTTCCGGCGTTACCGCGAGCAACACCTACACCACGAGCGGCGACAAGACGGTGACACTCACCGTCACCGGGCCCGGCGGCAGCAACTCGGCCACCCACACGGTCCACGTGAAGGTGCCGGCACCGGTCATCGACTTTACCCCGACATCGGCCAGCGGCCCGGCCCCGCTCACGGTGAACTTCCAGGCCACGAACACCGGCGGAGCAGTAAACAGCTGGGACTGGAACTTCGGTGACGGCACCGCCCACGGCTCCGGCCCATCCGTGAGCCACACCTATACCACGGCCGGGACGTACTCCGTCATCCTCACGGCGACCGGTCCTGACCACACGGATAACGCCGAAAAGGACAACATCATCTCGGTCGGCACGGCGACCATCTCGGTCGACGTCTCCCCGGCCGGCATCAGCTTCGGCACCATGAAGGCCGGCACCGACTCGACCGGGAGCAGCACGGTGAACGTCGTCCCAACCGGCGGTACCGGCTGGTCGGTCACCGCTTCTGCGAGTAACGGCGGGTTCATGACGGCCGGGAGCACCCCGCTCTCGAGCGCCATCCAGCTCTCCAACGGCGGGGCGTTCCAGTACATGAACCTGGGCGACTTCACCGGCTTCCTGACCGGGGCACAGGGCGCTACCGGAAGCGGACCGGCGAATGTGAAGCAGTCCATCGTCTCCGGTGACCAGCCGGGTGACTACACCATCACGCTGACCTTCACGGGAGGGTTTGTCTGAACGGGTTCGCGAGGGATCCTTCCCCCTTTTCCGGAACCTCCCGGAACACCCCGGCCGACACCGGGGCACGGGCGAGTGCCCTCGTGGAAAACCAGAAAGGAGGACAACACATGAACCGAAGACCGAACATCTCACCATGGAGCGCGCTCCTCGTCGTCCTGCTCTTCCTGTGCCTGGTGGGGGTGGCCGCGGCCGACGACTACGTCGGCGGCCTCCCTCTCACCACGGTGAAGACCGGTACAGTGACCGGAGGTCTGTACATGGACATCACGCCGGCGCCGAACTGGGGGAACAAGGACATCACGAAGACGTTCACCCTGCCGGCGGCGGCGGTGGCGGCGCCCGGCCGGATCAAGTGGGCCCGGCTCTATGTCTCGGCGTACTGCGGACATATGCAGAACGACTACGCCTTCCAGATGACCACCAAGTTCGACGGGAACGGCGACGGCACCTACGAGCAGACCTGGGCGGAGACCGGCCACGGCCCGTTCCACTACCAGATCCCCCAGGACGATGGCATTGTAGGCAACGATAACCACCTATTGGGTGGCGGGACCAACGACCCGTACCTCATGATCAACGACCACGAGACCCGGGTAACGAGCGACTACATCGCGACCTACGATGTCACGAACCTGATCACCGGTAAGACGGTGAACGTTGAGGTCAACACCGTCGGCTCCTACGATGGACGGATCAAGGTCCTGAGCCTCGTCGTCGCGTACGACGACCCCGCCTCCACCACGCAGACCACCTACTGGGTGAACCAGGGGCACGACGTCTGCTCGTACTACACGGAACAAAGTGGAGGCACGGTAAATGGTGACCTCCACGTTGCGCTTGGCACCACTACCTTCGCCACCACCGGACTCTCCGGCATCACCTCGGCAAAACTGTACATCGACTACATGGCGAGCAACAACGGGTACTACGGGTTCCCGACCGCCGATAATACCTTCTCCGTCGATGAGGACACTAACGCTGTGTCCGGAACGTTCACGAACGCACTCGACCGGGTCCCCGATGTGCAGGGTTCCTACTCCGGCGTTGACTCGTGGGACGTTACATCGAGTGTCACCGGTGCGAGTGACGTCACGTTCGGCTACGCCCGGTACTTCCCGGCGGGGACCGGCCTCTCGGGGTTCTACAAGCTCCCGCTCGCCCTCCTCGTGGTGACGAAGCCGCTCGCGGTGCCGGCACCGGTCGCGGACTTCAGCGGGACGCCGACTTCCGGCAACGCACCGCTGACGGTTGCGTTCTCCGATATGTCCACCAACACGCCGACCGGCTGGGCGTGGACCATCAGCGGTGTGCAGGGCACGGACTACCAGTACGTGGACTCGACCACCGCGGCTTCGCAGAACCCGCACGTCAAGTTCCTCAACCCGGGTACCTATGACGTGAGCCTGACCGCCACCAATGCCGGCGGCAGCAATACGAAGACCCAGAACGGGTACATCACCGTGACTGCGCCACCCGTACCCACCATCGCCGTCACCCTGGACAGCTCCACCGTGAGCCTCGCAAACATGGTCCGCGGGCAGGATGCAACGGGATCGACCGGGGTGCATGTGGCCGCGAGCAATGGTGCCAGCTGGTCAGTGACAGCATCGGACGGGAAGACCACGAACAAGGGTTACATGGTCAATGGGGCGACACCCCTCGCGAACCCGTTCCAGCTGGGGAACAATGGAGCGGCCTTCCAGCCCCTCACCTCGGACTACACGAGCTTCATGTCCGGAAGCAGCATGGGCAGCTTCTCGGCCACTGCCAGCCTGAAGCAGTCGGTCGCGACGGGTGACGGGACCGGGACCTACGGGATAACCGTGACCTTCACGGGGGCGATCTCATGATGAAGCGTATCGGACTCCTCGGGGCCATCCTCGTGCTGGCCCTCCTCGCGGCTCCGGCCCTCGCCGGGAACACGATGACGGCGACGGGGAATATCCTTGCCCCGCCACCGGTGGCGCAGTTCATCGGTGCCCCGACAACAGGGACCGCGCCACTTACGGTCCAGTTTACCGACCAGTCAACCGGTACCATCACTGGGTGGGCATGGGACTTCAACAACGACGGTGTGGTTGACAGCACGGCACAGAGCCCGAGCTTCACCTACAACACCGCCGGCACGTACACCGTGAAGCTCACGGTCACCGGGCCAGGCGGGAGTAACAGCCTCACGAAGACGAACTACATCACGGTCAACGTGGCGCCGCCGGTCGCGGCCTTCACCGCGGCACCTACCTCGGGAAATGCACCTCTGACCGTCCAGTTTACCGACCAGTCAACCGGTACCATCACTGGCTGGGCATGGGACTTCAACAACGACGGTGTGGTTGACAGCACGGCACAGAGCCCGAGCTTCACCTACAACACCGCCGGCATGTACACCGTGAAGCTCACGGTCACCGGGCCGGGCGGGAGTAACAGCCTCACGAAGACGAACTACATCACGGTCAACGTGGCGCCGCCGGTCGCGGCCTTCACCGCGACGCCCACATCGGGCTATGTCCCGCTGACCGTCCAGTTCACCGACCAGTCCACCAACAGCCCGGCTTCGTGGAAGTGGGAGTACCAGCTCGGATCGGGCACCTGGACCCAGTTCTCCACCGCCCAGAGCCCGTCCTATGCCTTCACCGCGACCGGAACGTACAGCATCCGGCTCACGGTGTCAAACACAGGCGGGAGTAACAGCATCACGAAGATGAACCTCATCACCGTGACCATGCCGCCGAAACCGGTAGCGGCCTTCACCGCGGCACCCACCTCGGGCTACGTCCCGCTGACCGTCCAGTTCACTGACCAGTCCACCAACAGCCCGACCTCGTGGAAGTGGGAGTACATGAAACCCGCCACCACGGCCGGGACCGGCACCTGGACGCAGTTCTCAACAGCCCAGAACCCGTCCTACACCTTCTCCACGACCGGGATCTACAGCATCCGGCTCACGGTGACGAATGTCGCCGGGAGCAGCAACCTCACGAAGACGAACTACATCACCGTGACCCAGGTGCCGGCACCGGTCGCGGCCTTCATCGCGACGCCCACCTCCGGGTATGCTCCCCTGACTGTCCAGTTCACGGACCAGTCCACGAATAACCCGACCTCGTGGAAGTGGGAGTATAAGCTCGGCTCCGGCAGCTGGACGCAGTTCGCGACCGCCCAGAGCCCATCCTATACCTTCACTTCGACGGGGACGTACAGCATACGGCTGACGGCGACGAACGCCGGCGGGAGCGGCAACCTGACCAAGAGCAATTACCTCACGGTCAGCGCGCTGCCCAAGCCGGTCGCCGCCTTCACGGCGACCCCGACGAGCGGGATGCCGCCGCTGGCGGTCCAGTTCATCGACCAGTCGACCAACAACCCGACCTCGTGGAAGTGGGAGTACCAGCTCGGATCGGGCACCTGGACCCAGTTCTCCACTGCCCGTAACCCGTCCTACACCTTCACGGCCCTCGGGCAGTACGGTATCCGGCTCACGGCGACAAATGCAGCCGGTAGCGGTACCGTGACGAAGTCCGGCTACATCACCGTCGGGCATTGTGGTGTCATCTTGCCCTACTTCACCGGCTCGCCGACCTCCGGGAGTCACCCCCTCACCGTCAGGTTCACTGACGGGAGCACCGGCCCCATAGACTCCTGGCAGTGGGACTTCCAGAACGACGGGACGACTGACAGTACGGTGCAGAACCCCTCCTTCACGTACACGACGAAGAACAAGTATTCCGTGAAGCTCACGGTCATGAATGCCTGCGCAACGGGCACCATGATCCGTATCAATTACATCAACGTGGCATAAAGGAGACACCGGGCTTGGATGTTTATTTCGAGCCGGGGAACAGGGGATTTTCCCCTGACAATCCCGGCTCCGTCTCAGGGATTGATGCGCATGTACGAGTTCCGCTGCCATTCGGCCGCTGAGAGGGGACGGATATCCCTGACCTTCGCGGGAAACACGCGAACGAAGGCCCTGGTGCCACTGCTGATCCTCGGGGCACTCGTCCTCGGTGCGCAACCGGTATCCGGCCTCACGGTCGGGCCAGCGAATATCACCCTCGATGTCAGGCCTGGACAAGCATATGACCCCCCTCTCCTCGTCTCTCTTGGTCCGGGAGAACCGGGGAGTTCCTTCACCCTCGGGGTATCCGGCCTCGGCCAGTCACCTCTTGACGGGACCTATACCGCCATCGATGCAGCTTCTGACACGGGCGGGACCAGTGCCCGGACCTTCATCACCGTTGACCCGGCAATAATTCAGTTGAAGCCGGGCGGAAGCGCAGAGGTGAAGGCTGTCATCCGGGTCCCGGCTGATGCGCGCGACGGTGGCCGGTACGCGGCGATCCAGGTCCGGCCGGAGGGGACAGATTCCGGTCAATCCCCGGTACTCATACCGGTTCTCCTCACCCTGGAGGGTGGGAACATCACTGAAACGGGGGAGATCACCACCATTACGTTCACCTCCAATCAGTCCGGTGCGGACTTCCAGGTCGGGACCTTCTTCCAGGACACCGGGAACCACGATATCCCCGGGGCGATCAACACCGTGGACCTTGAGGATATGCGGGGTGCGGTGGTCGCCACAGCAAGGGGGGTTTCCCCCGAAAATGCGCTCATCCCCGGGCAGGAGGTGCAGTTCAGCGCAACGGTGAAGGGGGGGATCCCGTCGGGTGTGGTGAAGCTCGTGAGCCGGATCGGGAAGGATGACGGGACGCTCCTCGCAGAGCAGGAGGAGTCCCTCCAGGCCGGGGAGAGCATGGGATCTGAACAGACCTTGCCGGTAAGCACCCCGGGGTTCGGTGCCACTCTCGCGATACTTGCGGCGGCTGCCCTGGCAAGCCGGGTGAAGCGACCGCCACCCGGCCTGAGGCCGGGGTCATTCCTTGATCGCAGATACCGGTATTTAAATAGGCAGAAGTTCATACGAAGTTGATTGGAAGTGATATTATGTATTACCGGAATGCCATTGAACGCATAATCCTCCTGGCTCTGGTTCTCACGATCCTTGCTGCCGCTCCTGCCGCCGCCCTCAAGGTGGAAGGGGCCCGGATCGCCATGGATGTGGAGGCCGGGAAGACCTACAACAGCACCATCGCTGTCTCCATCGGTAGTGGAGAGGTCGGGGGGAATTTCGATATCGACGTCCTCGGCTTCGGCCAGTCCCTGTCAGACGGGTCGTACACCGGCCTCAATGCGACGGCAGACACGGCACCCACGAGTGCGCGCCCCTTCATCACCATTGACCACCCCCAAATCACCCTGAATCCTGGCGAGCGGGCCGTGGCTACGGCGAGCATCCGGGTGCCGGCTGACTTCCAGAAGGGGGGCAGGTATGCCATCATTCTCGTGCACCCGGCCGCCGTAGCGGGCCAGCAGGCCTCCTTCGCCACTGCGGTGGCCATTCCCGTCTTCCTGACGGCAAAGGGCGGCAAGGGCACCGAGGCAGGTGCGATCACCTCCTTCGAGCCCGGGCCGGTCTCGGGAGGGGGGCCGGTGACCGTTACTACGGTGATGACGAACACCGGCGATCTCCACTACTACGGCGTGGTGAACCGGGTATCGGTGGTGGACGCGGCCGGGAAGCTCGTGGGGAATGCGAGCTCCACGCCCCTGATCCGGGCCATCGTTCCCGGCCAGTCGGTGAAGTTCACGGTGAACGTCGGGATTCCAAGCGACCCGGGAACGTACAACCTCACCTCCCGCATGGAGCAGCAGGACGGGGCCCTCCTTGACGAAAAAACGGCGACCCTTGTGGTCCAGGGTGCCCCTGCTCCCTCTCTCACGATGGCTGCTCACCCGGTATCGCAGAGCCCGTCCCGGGTTCCCGGCTTTACCGCGGTGCTCGGGTTAGCGGCGGCTGGCATCTCTGCGGCCCTGGTGATGAGGAGAAAGTAGCTCTGCCTGCAAGTTATATCTTATTTGATCATACCATTTTATGGAAATGTATTACTTACAAGAACGAGCATGAAGCTGTGAAGAGGATGAAGGAAGGGCTTACCCGGTTCATGCCTGCAGGGGCGCCGGCCCTTTCGCACGCCGGTCACGAGCCGACAGGTGTCATCCTGTCGTCCCGGAGGGTACGGGGCACCGGTCCCCGGCCGCTTTGTGGGCAGGAAGAGGGGGTTCGATGGAGAGGAGGACAATGGACACGGGAAACCCGGTGAGTGAACCGCCTTCAACCTGCCCCCAGGACCCGCATCATGGCGATCTCTCCTCCGGACCTACCCTGCCTCCGGGGCCTCCCAATCCGTATCGGAGCCTCGGGTTTCGGATCGGGAAATACGTGCGGCACATCTTCGAGGTCCACCCCGTAGGGATCCAGATCCGGGTCCAGGGAAAGGTGGATCGGGAAGAGATGGCCCTGGCAGAGGGCATCGCCCTCGGGTCGGGCTGTATTCCCACCATGATCCCTGACGGGGGTAATGAGGTCTGCGAGGTCCGGTGTATCTTCACGGTCGGAGCAAAGAGGATCATCATCATTCCGGCCCCTCTCCGGATTCCCGCCGAAGCGCTCCATAATACTCAGGTGTACGAGGACTTCGCCGGGTGGCTCCTCGTCCAGGAAGATGATGATCTCTTCGAGGTCAGGTTCGGTTGAATAACAGGGAGCCCCGAACTGGCGGGGCGATCACATGGATCGGCTCGCAGCAGAGAGATGAGAACCCCCCGGCCATGATCCCACGGTACTTCCCCGTAGATCAGGGAAAAGAGGAGCGGTCAAAGGCCGCTACGGACCTGGGCCGGTAGGGCTGATTGGCCGCTTCTGGTATTCTCGGCGCTTCTTGGGTCGACGGACGTGCATGAAATGATGTTGGCATTGTCGTTATGGATCTCTCTTGCTCCTCTTCCTTGGGAATGGCACCGTTCGGGAGGTTGCCACCCCTATCACTCCATCTCTTTCATCAGTAATAAAAATTGTCATTTTAGTATCATAAAGTAATACATATACTTGAACTCGTGGGAAATTTATGGTAAACTTAGGAATATTTATCATGTCTTAAGTATGAAGAAAACCATCGAGAGTAGCATAAGAGGTGCAGCCTCGTTCAAATGATTGCTACTCGCGCAGGAACCGACAAGGAGGTGCCATCCGTGAGTGCCATGACGACCAGATCCATCACCATTTCTTTCACGCTGCTCCTGAGCATGGCCCTCCTCCTCGAGCCCGTCTCCGCGGGGAACACCCTCACCGTGAGTGGAATTGTATCTTCCCGAACCGGCATCAATGCGGATTTCACCGCCTCGCCCACCTCGGGGCCCGCCCCTCTCGCCGTGCAGTTCACGGATTCCTCGATCGGCACCATCACCAGATGGTCATGGGAATACCGGCTGAACGGATCCTCCTGGAAGCAGTTCGCAGTCAGGCAAAACCCGTCATATACTTTCACGAGCGAGGGGCTCTATGATATTCGCCTCACCGTCTCCGGGCCCGGAGGGTCGGACGCAAAGCTGAAATACGGTTACATCACCGTTCATTCGCCGGCCCGGCGGCCTGTTGCCCGATTCACCGAGGATCGGAACATCGGGACGGCCCCTCTCCTCGTGCATTTCATCGATCGGTCCCTGTACAATCCGGTAGCTTACCTCTGGCAGTTCGGGGATGGCATCAGCTCCATGGAAAAAGATCCGTCCCACAGCTACCCAACGCCGGGGGTATACCTGGTCAGGCTCCGCGTCTCGAACAACGCCGGGAGTGACACGGCTGCAGGTCTCGTCGTGGTGCTCCCTGGATGGTGGCGATAGATCACCTGCGGGGACGTCATGCACGCGAAATGGAGTCCCTACTGGTTTCCCGTCACCCTTCTTCTCTTCATCCTGCTTACGGCACTCCCTGTCCTCGTCGCCGCTGATGATTACATCGGCGGC
>Ga0335079_10001712_pt1 | contig 25006 bp, 16 predicted proteins | sample Lox_Sample_33_FD_206719 | JGI IMG/M metagenome (GOLD analysis project Ga0335079, IMG submission 206719) | Soil microbial communities from Loxahatchee National Wildlife Refuge, Florida, United States - Lox_Sample_3.3 | ecosystem: Environmental > Terrestrial > Soil > Wetlands | place: USA...
GCCGGGCCGGGTTCGCGCCACCAGCGCCCCGGTCTCCTTCCGGAGCTCCTGGATGCGGGCCTCGGCGCTCCGGAGGGCGCCGACGTCGGCCCTTCCCGCGAGCCAGGCGTCGATGGTGCGGCGCTTCTCGGCGAAGAGCCGGTCGTGGGCTGCCTCGAGCCTCGCCACCTCGGCCGGCTGCGCGGCCCGGACCCGTTCCAGCTCCCCTCGGTTGAAGAACAGCGGCGGCTCGCGGAGCGAGTAGACGACGAAGACCATCACCCCGATGAAGAGGATGAAGAGCTGCATCGGTACCTTGAGGAGCCCGTTCATCAGGAGCCCTCGCCGGCTCTCGGCCAGCGGTCCACCGGCCAGGTAGCGCTGCACCTGAGACTGGTCGGTTCCGAAGTAGGCCAGCTGCACGAACAGCCCGCCCAGGAGGCCGGACCAGAGCGTGTAGCGGGTGTCGAGGCGCACCGAGGGGTCCACGCCCTCGAGCTTCCCCAGCGCCCCGGCCAGCGCCACGCCCTGGCCGAGGGAGATGCCCCCCGGCAGCTGGGAGACCGCGACGCCGAAGGCCACCAGCAGCCCGACTCCGACGACGGCCATCTGCGCGGTCTGCGTGCGGCTGACCGCGCGGCTCCCGCCGGCGACCGTGTAAACGATGGTCACGGCCCCGAGGATGATGTTCGTCCACAGCACCGGCCACCCCAGCACCGCGGAGAGCACCAGTGCCGGAGCGTAGATCGCCAGCCCGGAGGCCAGCCCCCGCGAGACCAGGAAGAGGAACGCGGTGAACTGCCGGGTGCGGCGGTCGAAGCGGCGCTCGAGGTACTCGTACGCCGTGTAGACGCTCAACCGGTGGTAGACGGGCAGGACGAGGGCCGAGAGCAGCACCATCGCCACCGGGAGCCCGAAGTAGAACTGCACGAACCCCAGCCCGTCCTGGTACGCCTGCCCAGGCACCGATAGGAAGGTGATGGCGCTCGCCTGGGTGGCGATGACCGACAGGCCGATGGTCCACCAGCGGATGTCCTTCCCCGCACGGAGGAAGGACTCGGTGCTGTGCACGCCGCGGCTCCGCCAGCTGCCCCAGGCCACGATGGCAAGCAGGGTGAGGACCAGCACCGCCCAGTCGAGCGCGCTCACTGGAAGGCCCTGGCCAGGACCCAGAGACCGGCGATCTCCAGCACGAGCACCCCGAGCACCAGGGCATAGAGACGACCCCAGCGCTCCGGCGGACCCGGCTCACCCACCCGCATCCACCAGGTTGGCGAACAGGCGGAAGGCTCCGGGTACCCCGGCGGGGAGCTGCCGGAAGAACGACAGCCCGGTGTAGATGAACGCGCCCTTGCCCGACTTGCCGACGAGGACCGAGCCCTTCAGCGGCGCCTCGCCGGGGTCGTGCATCGACAGCGGGGTGGCGTAGCGGGGGTCCCACGACTCCGCGAAGTAGAGCCCGCGCTCCTGCACCCAGCCCGCCCAGTCGTCTGGGCCGATGCGGTTCGGCGCGGTGAGGATGCCGTGGGGCGACACCTCCACCGAGGCTGTCTCGTCCGTCACCCGTCCGCGTCCGATGGTGAAGGGGAAGGGCCCGATCTCGGGTGGCGCCTTGGCGATGAAGTTGCTGGTCACGTACTGGACCAGCACCGTTCCCCCCGAGGCGACGTAGTCCATCAGCTTCCGGTGGAGCCCCTCGAGCTGCGGCTCGACGTTGAACGCCCGGATGCCGAACACCAGGGCGTCGAAACGGTCGAGGGCGCCCTCCCGAAGGTCGGCGACGGTGAGCGGCGTCACCTCGTAGCCCGCCTGGCGCAGCGCCTCTGGCACCTCGTCCCCGGGCCCGGACAGGTAGCCGATGCGCCGCTTGGCGTGAGCCACGTCGGCCCGCGTCAGCTGCACCGTCGCCAGAGGCAACCAGGTCTGGATGGGGATGTGGGCGGCGTCGATGCGGTGCAGTCCGTGGTCGAAGCGGCGGCCGTCGACGGTGGCCACGGCGCGGAGCGTCCCGCGTGCGGCCGCCTTCGGAGGGGTGACCTTGAAGCGGAGCGTCACCTCGCCGCCGGAGGAGGCCGTGAAGGGCGCCGACGCCGGATCGGCGGAGAAGCCCGGGGGCAGCTCGAGGGCCAGCGTCCCGGTGGCGCCGCGGACGCTGCGCACCGTCACCTCCAGCGGGCGCGGCGAGGCATCGGGGAAGAGCAGGAGGCCGCTCGCGGGGTCGACCGTCACCGCGGGGAGCACCTCCAGCCGCCGGTAGCGCTCGCCGAGCACGGGGTCCGTCCACTTGTAGGCCACCGGCCGGCGCACGGAGATCGACTCGGCGCCGAAGGCGAAGACCAGCTCGGCCTCGAGCGGCGCCGGCTCCTCGGGAAGGCCGATCCACGCCGGATTCGCCACCGGGTACAGGCCGGCCTCGGGCGCCTCCAGCCAGGCCGGATTGGAGACCCGCGTGTCGACCGGAACCTCGAGCGGTGCCTTCGCCTCGACGGGCACCCCGGCCTTGAGCGGCGACGCACCGAGCAGCTGGCGGCCGCCCACCTTCGCCGAGGTCAGCGTCACCTGCGCCGGTCGCCGGAGCAGGACGCTGGTGGTGGCGGTCACGCTCGCCCCGGGAGAGGTGCTCGGCCGGTCCGTGGTGACGTCGGCGAAGAGGCCCGCGCAGCCGACGACCACCTCGTCGAGTTCGGCGAGCTTCTGCTCCTTCCAGGGGTTCTCGGGCAGCTTCCGCAGCTCGGCGCGGGCGGCGAGCAGGCCCGGAAGCGCGGCCTCGGGCGTGCCGGGGCGGTATGCCTGCCGCGCCCGCTTCAGCTCCGAGACGAATCGGGAGGTCCCGGGGACGCGCGACCAGTCGGCGGTCACCCCGTCCAGCGGGCCGTCCTTCATGGGCTCGCCAGCGAGCGGATGGAAGGCCTCCGGCGTGGGGCCGCGGCGGCGGGGCGCGCCGAAGCCCTGGCTCCGGTGGTTGCTGCGGCTGTCGGCGGCCAGCTCCGGGTAGGAGAGGCCGAGCCACGGGTCGTAGCCGCCCACGTCGAGGTGGGGGAGGGACGCCAGCTCGGCGTCGGACTTCCCGAAGAACCCGCTCTCGTTCCACACCACCCGCCGCGCCTTCCAGGGCCCGAGCCGGCGGTGCTCGGCGTCCGGCATGTACGAGGGATCCGCGGCGCGGTCGAACGCCTCCACCGCGAGGCGCGCCGAGGCGGTGTGCTGCCCGTGCGTGTCGCCGGCCTCGAGGGGGAAGCGGGTGATGATGACGTCGGGCCGGAACCGCCGAATGGCGAGCACCACGTCGGCCAGCACCGCGTCGTGCCCCCAGATGGCGAGCGACTCCTCGGGGCTCTTGGAGAAGCCGAAGTCACGCGCACGGGTGAAGAGCTGCTCCGCGCCGTCCATCGCCCGCGCGGCGAGCAGCTCCTGGGTACGGATGAGCCCCAGGGAGGGTCCGAGCTCGGGGCCGATGAGGTTCTGGCCTCCGTCGCCCCGCGTCACCGACAGGTAGCCCGTTCTGAGCAGCGAATGGTTGGAAAGGTAAGCAAGCAGCCGGGTGTTCTCGTCGTCGGGATGGGCGGCGACGTAGAGCACGCCCCCCACCACCAGCAACCGGTCGAGCCGGCGTTCCAGCCGCGCGCCGTCGGGCTGGGAGGGGCGAAGGGTGGGAGCTGCGTTCGCGGTGGAGAGGAGCAGGGTGACGGCCATCGGGGCAAGCGCGACCGGGCGCGCACGTTTGGACGGGTGCATGGGCACTGGTACGGTGGAATCTGGCATGGCTTCGGACTTCTTCGCGCAGTTCATCGCCGGGGAAGCAGCGGCCGCCGCGCTTCTGCCCGCGAGGCCCCTGGACCCCAAGGCCTGGGAGGAAGCGGCGGCCCGGGCGGCGCGGCGCCGTCCGATGCAGGGAGTGGTCGAGGAGCTGCAGCGACAGGCGGCGCTGCTCCCCGGCTCCCCCGCGCGCGATGCGGCGCTGGCCGCGCTCGCCCTTCCGGGGACGACCTGCGTGGTGACGGGGCAACAGGTGGGCATCTTCCTGGGTCCGCTGTACACCCTGCACAAGGCGGCGACCGCGGTGGCGCGGGCCCGGTGGCTCGCCGAACGCACCGGACGTCCCTGCATTCCGGTCTTCTGGCTGCAGACCGAGGACCACGACTGGACCGAGGTCGCGCGGTTCGACGGCTGCGTGCGAGGGAAATGGATCTCGGGCCGGCTCCCTGCCGAGCCGGCGTCTGAGGCGCGGGTTTCCATGGCGCAGCGCCGGCTGCCGCCCGACATCGAGCTGCATCTCGGGAGTCTCTCCCGCGCGCTGGCCTCGCTGCCGCACGGCGCGGAGGTGAGCGCGCTCCTCGGCCGGCACTACCTCCCCGGTCGGCCGCCGGGCGCGGCCTTCGCCGGGGTGCTCTCCGAGCTCTTCGCCGACGAGGGGCTGGTGCTCCTGGATCCCCGGACGCCGGCGCTGGCCGCGCGCGCCGCGCCGCTGGTCCAGCTCGCGCTCGAGCAGCACCGGGCGATCGGCGCGCTGCTGGAGGACCGCTGCGCCGAGCTCTCCCGTTGCGGCTTCGAGGAGCAGGTCCACGTCCGGTCCGGCGCTGCGCTCGCATTCTTCCACCCCGCCGGGCCGGCCGGGCCGCGGTTCCGTCCGGACGCCGATGGCGACGGGTTCCAGACTCCGCTGGGGCGCGTCTCGATGGACGAGCTGCTGGCCCGTCTCGCGGCCGATCCCCTGAGCTTCAGCACCTCGGCGCTCCTCCGTCCGCTCCTTCAGGATTCGCTCCTGCCCTCGGCGGCGACGCTGGGCGGTCCGGCGGAGTGCGCGTACTTCGCCCAGCTTCCCCCCCTCTACCGGCTGGCGGGACTGGAGATGCCGATGATCGCCCCGCGGGCGCGGTTCCGGGTGGTGGACCCCTGGACCGCCGCGGTGCTCGACCGGCTGGGGCTCCTTCCCGAGGAGACGGAGCTGCCGCTGCACATGCTGGCCGCCCGGCTGCACGCCTGGCCTCCCTGGATGGACGGCGCGCTCCGGGAGCGGCTGCTCGGGCCGCTGGAGCGGGAGCTGGACCGGCTGCGCCCCGAGGCGGTGGCGCTGGACCCGGCGCTGGCCCGGAATCTGGAGAAGACGCGGCGGCACGTCGCGCGAGGAGTCGATCGGTTCGTCGGCCGGCTGCAGCGGGCGGCGCTCGTCGCGAGCGGCGCCGGCTCGGGTGCGCTCACCGACCTCGAGCGGGTGAGCGCCGCGCTCCAGCCCGGGGGACAGCCGCAGGAGAGGGTGCACGGCTTCTGGGCCATCGCCGCCGAGGTGGGCCCACGCGCGCTGGTGTCGAGCCTGGTCGCGGCGGCGGCGCCGCTCTCGCCCGAGCCGCGGACGGTGCGGCCGTGAGCGCGCTCGGGGTGGGCATCGCCTGCTTCCCCACCATCGGCGGCAGCGGCGTCGCGGCGTCGCAGCTGGCGATGCAGCTGGCCGGCCGCGGGCACCGGGTTCACGTCTTCGCCTCGGACGTCCCGGTGCGTCTCCAGGGGGACGGCCCGTGGACGGTGCATCGCGCCGAGACCTCGCCCCGCCCGCCGGCTGGCGCCGTCGCTCCACCGCTCGCCCTCGCGCGGGTCATGGCCGAGGTGGCCGAGCGCGCCTCCCTGGACGTGCTCCACGTGCACTACGCGCTGCCGCACGGTCCGGCCGCGCTCCTCGCCCGCGAGCTGCTGCGCGGCAACGGGCGCCGGGCTCCCCCGCTGATCACCACCCTCCACGGGACGGACGTCACCGGCGTCGGGCGAGATGCCGCCATGCGGGCCCAGGTCCGCGAGACGGTGCTGGGGAGCTCCGCGGTGCTCACCCCGTCGGCCTGGCTGCGCCGGATGGCGGTCGACGCGCTCGCGCTTCCCTCCAGCGTGCGGCTGGAGGTGGTGCCGAACTTCGTGGACCCCGAGGCCTTCCATCCGCTGCAGAACGGCGGTGGCGAGGTACCGGCGCTCTTCCCGGGGCTGGAGTGGACGGCCGCCCGCCGCCCGGCGGTGCTGCTCCATGCCTCCAACTTCCGGCCGGTCAAGCGCGTGGGCGACACGGTGCGCACGCTGGCCGAGGTCCGGCGGACCCGGGACGCGGTGCTGGTCCTGGTGGGCGATGGGCCGGACCGAGCTCCCGTCGAGGCGCTCTCCGGCGCCCTCGGTGTCCGCGACTCCGTGGCGTTTGCGGGAGAGCGGCGCTCGCTGGGAGACCTCTTCGCCCACGCCGACCTCTTCCTGCTCCCCAGCGAGCAGGAGAGCTTCGGCCTCGCCGCGCTGGAGTCGCTGGCCTCCGGGGTTCCGGTGGTGGCGAGCGAGGTGGGAGGCGTCCCCGAGGTGGTGACGCACGGCGAGACCGGGTGGCTCGTTCCCGCCGGGAACCCGCGCGCCATGGCCGCGGCGGTGCTCTCCCTCCTCGGCGATCCGCCGCGGCGCGCGCGGATGGGCCGCGCGGCGCGCGCCCGGGCCCTGGGGCTGTTCCAGCCTGGGCCGCTGGTGTCGCGCGTCGAGGAGATCTACCGCGAGGTCCTCGATCCACCGGTCTCGCGGGCCGGCCGCGGCCCGGCGACGGCCTGACACCGGGCTCGCTCCGGAGGTAGGACGCCCGTTCACGCGGGCGCCGATGGATCCGGGCGGAGGACGGTGCGAGGGTCCGAGGTTCCGGCGGCCGCCTTCCCGGCTCCGGCGGAGGCCTCGAAGGATGTCCTCGCTCGGAACGATGATGGACTTCCCCCTGACCCTGGACCATCTCCTGGTCCGGGCCGAGCGGATGTTCCCCACGGTCCCGGTCGTGTCGCGGCTTCCGGACCGTTCGCTCCACCGGACGAGCTACGGACAGGTGACCCGCCGCGCTCGCGCGCTGGCCGAGGCGCTCACCCGGGCCGGGCTCCGGCCGGGGGACCGGGTCGCCACCCTGATGTGGAACCACGCGGCCCACCTCGAGACGTACCTGGGCGTGCCGCTCGCGCGCGGGGTGGTGCACACCCTGAACCTCCGGCTCTCGCCCGAGGAGCTGGCGTTCATCATCGGCCACGCCGAGGATCGCTTCCTCCTCGTCGACGAGGTCCTCGTTCCCCTCTGGGAGAAGGTGCGGCCGCGGGCCTCGGTGGAGCGGGTGGTGGTGGTCTCGGCGTCGCAGGGCGGCGAGTACGAGGAGCTCCTCCGCACCGCCACCGGCCGGTGGACTCCCCCCAAGCTCGAGGAGAGCGACCCCTGTGGCATGTGCTACACCTCCGGGACCACCGGCCAGTCGAAGGGCGTGGTGTACACCCACCGCAGCACGCTCCTGCACACGCTCGGGGCCGCGCTCGCCGACGTCATCGGCATTCGCCACGCAGACTCGGTCCTCCCGGTGGTCCCCATGTTCCACGCCAACGCCTGGGGCCTGCCCTACGCGTCGGTGATGACCGGCGCCAAGCTCGTCTTCCCGGGCCCGGCGCTCGATCCGGAGAGCGTGCTGGACCTCATGACCCGCGAGCGGGTCACGCTCTCCGCCGGCGTCCCCACGGTGTGGCTGGGCGTGCTCGAGGCGCTCGACCGGAACCCGGGGCGCTGGGCGCTCGCTCCCGGGCTGCGGATGATCGTCGGTGGCTCGGCGGCCCCGGAGTCGATGCTCCGCGGCTACGACCGGCACGGGATCACCGTGGTGCACGCCTGGGGGATGACCGAGATGTCCCCCCTCGGCTCGGTCTGCCACCTCGGACCGGAGGCGGAGATCCTCGACGAGGCCGGGCGCTACGCGGGCCGAGCGCGCCAGGGCCGACCCTCGCCGCTGGTGGAGATCCGAGCGGTGAACGAGGCCGGAGAGGTGCCCTGGGACGACAGGACCATGGGCGAGCTCCAGGTCCGGGGGCCCTGGGTCACCGCGCGCTACCACCAGAACGACGAGACCCGCGACCGCTGGACGGCCGATGGCTGGTTCCGCACCGGCGACGTCGTCACCCTGGACGCGACGGGGAACATCAAGCTCACCGACCGGACCAAGGACCTGGTCAAGTCCGGCGGCGAGTGGATCTCCTCGGTCGACCTCGAGAACGCGCTGATGGGCCACCCGGCGGTGCTGGAGGCCGCGGTGGTCGCCGTCCCCCATCCGCGCTGGGGCGAGCGGCCCCTGGCCACGGTGGTGCTCCGGCGCGGAGCCTCGGTCACCGCCGCCGAGCTCCAGGAATTCCTCCGCCCGAAGTTCGCGAAGTTCTGGGTCCCCGAGGCGATCGTCTTCGCCGAGGCGATCCCTCGCACCTCGGCGGGCAAGTTCAGGAAGTCCGAGCTGCGCGAGCGCTACGCCGGCTGGACCTGGCCCGCGACTACTTCCAGGTAGCCACCGCCTTCGCCACGTCCTCCTCGGCGAAGAAGTTCTTCGAGGCCTTCCCCAGGGTCTGCGCCCGCTGCGCCGCGGCCAGCGCCTCGCTCGCCTTCCCCGCGGCGTGGAGGAGCTGGGCCCGGGTCCAGACGTTGTTCCACTCCTCCTTGAGCTGGATCGAGCGGTCCACCAGCTGCATCGCGAGCTTCGGCTCGATGCCAGCGGTGTAGAGGTAGCGGGCCGCCGAGTTGTAGGGGGCCCAGTCGTCGCCCTGGAGCGCGCGGATCTGCGCCAGCACCCGCTCCCGGGTGCCGGTGGTGAAGCGCACCGCCACGCGGAGCTTCTCCCACTCCATGGCCAGCGTGCCCATCTCGTCGTCGAAGTCGAGGATGGCGAAGGCCAGGCGCTCGCGGAGGGGGATGGCGTGGGTGCGCGCCGGCACCCGGACCGCGTCGTCGCTCTCCTTGTACCCGTCGGTGCCCGACAGCTCGGAGTTCTTGCTGAGGATGAAGGTCCAGCCGCTCTTCTTCGGGAGCAGGAACAGGCAGTAGGCCCCCGCCGGCACCGCCTTGCCCTCGATGGTCACCGGGGTGGAGAAGGTGACCTTCGTGCACTCGTTGGCACCGGAGCGCCAGAGCTTGTCGAAGGGAACGACCTCGCCCCAGATCTTCCGGCCCCTCACTCCCGGGCTGGAGTAGGTGATCGAGATGTCGGTCAGGCCGACGGTCTGGGTCACCGATGCCTTCGGGCTCGGACGGGGAAGGTCGAGCTTGGGCGGCGTCTGGGCCGAGGCCGTGGCGGCGGCGATCGTGACGGCGAGCAGGACGGGGCGGATGCGGTGCAGCACGTGGGGCCTCCAGGGCGAGATGCGGGGCGCGGGAGCATAGCCAACCTCCCGCCGCGGAGGCCCCCGGAAGTCACTGGCAGATCTTGTTGCAGCTCGCCGGGCTCACGTTGTTCGTGACGTCGGTGCAGGACTCGTTGGAGTAATCGTTGATGCAGGCCGCGGCGTTCGAGGCGTTGTAGCTCGTGCCGCTCGGGCAGGCGGTCCCGGCCGCGTTGCAGTTCCCGGAGAGGGCGGTGACGCACGCCGAGGAGCTCCCGTAGGCCTGCGCCGCCCCGCTCGGGTTGCACTGGAAGAGCTTGTTGCAGAGGGTGGTGAAGAGGCTCTTGCAGGCAGCGACGGGATCCGAGGTGTTTCCGCCGCCGTTGCTGCCGTTGTTGTTGGATCCACCGCATCCGAGGACGGTGGCGAGGACGAGCGCGGACAGCGTGCGACGCATGTGGGGCCTCCTGGGGCGAGCGGTGGAGGGTCGGCCACGCATCGGTGGACCCCCCACGCGTCAGGGAACGGTAGGGGGCTCGCCCGGGGGCCCGGCAGGTGCGCTTCCGAAATAACGCGTGGGCCACCTCGCCCCTCGCTCCGGGCGCCGCGCCGGGTAGTCTGCGCCCCCCCCATCCCGGAGGTGGTCCCCTGACGACGCTCGCCCTCCTCGCCGTGCTGTCCGTCACTCCCGTGCACCCGAGCGTCGAGTCGGTGCTGACCGACCTCAACACGCTGGTGGAGTTCAAGCGGGTGGCCATCTCGCCCGACGGAGCCCGGGTGGCCTGGGTCGAGACGGTGTCGACGCCTGCCGGTCCCTCCGGCCATCTGCGGCTCATCCGGCTCGCGTCCCGGAGCGGTGGCGCGCCGCTCCGGATCACGGCGGTGAAGGACGGAAAGGACCACGAGGAGGACGAGCCGGTCTTCTCCCCCGACGGCGCCCGCCTCGCGTTCCTCTCCGACGCCGAGCACTCCGGTCAGCCGCAGCTCTACGTCGCGGAGCTGGCCACCGGAGCGATCCGGAAGCTCACCCGGGCCGTCGGGCACCTCGAGAAGCCGCGCTGGTCTCCGGACGGCAAGCGGCTGGCCGTGCTCTACCTCGAGGGCGCCGCCGACGCGCTCGGTCCGCTCGGTCCCAGCCCGCGCGAGACCGGGGTCATCGGTTCGGTCGTCCGGGAGAAGCGCATCGCCCTCGTGCCCGTGGAGGGCGGGGACCTGCGGCCCGTCTCGCCCGAGGACCTCTTCGTCTACGAGTACGAGTGGAGCCCGGACGGGACCGCCTTCGCCGCGACCGGCGCCCACGGCTCGGGCGACGACAACTGGTGGAGCGCCGAGCTGTTCCTCGTCCCGGCCTCGGGCGGCGTGGCGCGGGTGCTCCACCATCCGGCGCTGCAGATCTGCGAGCCCACCTGGAGCCCCGACGGCCGCGGGGTGGCCTTCATCGAGGGGTTGATGAGCGACGCCGGCTCGAACGGCGGCGACGTCCTGGTCGTCCCGGTGAGCGGGGGCAAGGCCCGGAACCTGACGCCCGGGATGCGGGCCTCGGCCACGCAGCTGGTGTGGACGCGCGCCTCCGGCCTGGTGGCCACGGCGACCCTCGGGGGCGACACCGGCTTCCTCCGGGTGGATCCGGATCGCCCGGGAACGCCGGTGACTCTCTGGCGCGGCCCGGAGCAGCTCCAGGCGCGGTGGGGAACCTCGGCTGCCTACGCCGCCGACGGCGTGACCGTCGCGGTCGCCCGGGAGACGGCGATCGAGCCTCCCGAGGTGTGGGCGGGGTCCATCGGCCGGTGGACGGTCCTCTCCCGGGTCAACCCCGCGCTCCGGAGCACGGTGGCGCGGGTGGAGAACCTCACCTGGAAGAGCGACGGGCAGAACGTCCAGGGCTGGCTCTACCTCCCCTCCGAGGAGGCCTGGCCCGGGAAGCGGCCCCTGGTGGTGTCGGTGCACGGCGGACCGGCGAGCGCCGCGAAGAACGCCTTCGACGTCGAGGTGGGGGTGCTGGTGAGCCAGGGGTACGCGGTGCTCGCCCCCAACCCCCGGGGCAGCTTCGGCCAGGGCGAGGCCTTCACGCGCGGGAACGTCAAGGACCTCGGCCACGGAGACCTGCGGGACATCCTCGCGGGGGTGGATCGCGCCGTGAAGACCGGACGGGTGGACGGCACGCGGGTCGGCGTCCGCGGCCACAGCTACGGCGGGTACATGGCCATGTTCGCGGTGACCCAGACCCAGCGCTTCAAGGCCGCGGTGGCCAGCGCCGGCATCGCGAACTTCCAGAGCTACTACGGCCAGAACAAGATCGACCAGTGGATGCTGCCGTACTTCGGCGCCACGGTGTACGCGGACCCGGCCATCTACGCGCGCAGCTCGCCGATGCAGTTCATCACCCGGGTCAAGACACCGACCCTGGTCATGGTGGGCGAGCGGGACGCCGAGTGCCCCGCGCCGCAGAGCTACGAGTTCTGGCACGCCCTGAAGACGCTGGGGGTCCCCACCGAGCTCGTGATCTACGCCGACGAGGGCCACAGGTTCCGCGAGGCAGCCAACATCCTCGACCGGACCCAGCGCGAGGTGTCCTGGCTGGGCCGCTATCTGGGAAGTCCGACCGCCGCCGCGGCGCGCTGAGGCCGGAACCGCGTACACTGCCGGCCGGAGAACCGATGTCCGACCTGCCCGCCAACCGGATCGACGACGTTCGCATCGCGCGCCTGCGCCCGGTCCTTCCCCCCGCCATCCTCATCGAGCAGCTCCCCCTCGGCCCCGAGGGCGAGGCGTTCGTCTTCGCCGCCCGGCGCGAGGTCAGCGCCATCCTCCACGGCCTGGACGACCGGATGCTGGTCGTCGTCGGCCCCTGCTCCATCCACGACGTGGACGCGGCGCGGGCCTACGCCGAGAAGCTGGCCGCCGCCGAGCCCCGGCTCTCGGACGCGCTGCTCCTAATCATGCGGGTCTACTTCGAGAAGCCCCGGACCCGGGTGGGCTGGAAGGGGCTCATCAACGATCCGCACCTCGACGGCAGCTTCCGGATCAACGAGGGGCTCACCCTGGCTCGCGGACTCCTGGTGGGACTCGCCGGGCTGCGCGTCCGGGCCGGCTGCGAGTTCCTGGACACCATCACCCCGCAGTTCCTGGCCGACACCGTCTCCTGGGGCGCCATCGGCGCCAGGACCACCGAGAGCCAGGTGCACCGCGAGCTGGCCTCCGGCCTCTCGATGCCGGTGGGCTTCAAGAACGGCACCGATGGGAACGTGCAGATCGCCATCGACGCGGTGACCGCCGCCGGCCACCCCCACTGCTTCCTCTCCGTGACCAAGCAGGGGCTGGCGGCGATCGTCGAGACCAAGGGCAACCCCGACACCCACCTCATCCTGCGCGGCGCCAACGGTGGACCCAACTACGACGCGGCCTCGGTGGCGAGCGCGTGCGCCGGGTTGCGCGACGCCGGCCAGCGCCCCCGGCTGATGGTGGACTGCTCGCACGGCAACAGCGGCAAGGACCCCCACCGGCAGATCGACGTCGCGGCCGAGCTCGCCCGCCGGCGGGCCGCCGGAGACATGGCGGTGCTGGGGGTGATGCTGGAGAGCCACCTCGTCGAGGGGCGCCAGGCCCCCGGCCCGAGAGCGCAGCTGGTCTTCGGCCAGAGCATCACCGACGCCTGTCTCGGCTGGGACGCGACCGAGGAGGTCCTCCACGGCCTGGCGGACGCGGTGCGCGCCGGCCGGACGCTGGCGGCGGGTCCCCGCGCCGCAGGCTGAGGTCTCCCCTCAGGCCGTCTGCCCGCGCGCCTCGCCGAGGCCCTGCTCGAACTCCCGGAGCGCCTGGATCAGCTCGGTCACCAGCTGCTCCTGGTAGCGGTAGGCCATGTCCCGCTCCCCGGCGGGCCGTCCGGCTCGGGCCGGCTGCCCAACACGCGCTTGCCCTCCGTCGAGGCCTGCGTTCCCATGGGTGGGGTGCCAGTCTACCGGGCTGTCCGCGGGGTGGTCTCGTTCGCCCTGCGCTGCTTCTACCGCATCGAGCGCGCCGGCCCGCCGCTGCCCGAGGGGCCGGTGGTCCTGGTGGGCAACCACCCCAACGCGCTGATCGATCCCGGGCTGATGATCGCCGTCACGTCGCGCCCCCTCACCTTCCTGGCCAAGGAGCCGATCTTCCGGATGCCGGTTCTCGGATCGCTGGTCCGCGCGCTGGGCGCGCTCCCGGTGGTGCGGGCCCAGGACGACCCGCGGCGGATGCGCGAGAACGTGGAGGCGCTGGGGGCGGCTGCGCGGGGGCTCGCCGGCGGCCGGGCGGTGGCGCTCTTCCCCGAGGGACGGAGCCACTCCGAGCCGTCGCTGGGCTCGCTGAAGACCGGCGCTGCCCGGCTGGCGCTTCAGGCCGGCGTCGCGGTCCGCATCGTGCCGGTGGGCCTCACCTACGCGGAGAAGGGCCGGTTCCGGAGCGCGGTGCGGGTCGAGTTCGGACCGGCACTGGAGGTGGCCCCCGGTCCCGCCGACCCGGAGCGGGTCCGCGCCCTGACCGAGCGGATCGCCGCGTCGCTCCGTGCGCTGACCCTGGACCTGGCCGCCTGGGAGGACCTGCCCCTCATCGAGGCCGCCGATGCGCTCTACGTCCTGGCCACCGCCGCCCCGGCCCGCGATGCGGAGCGGCAGCGCCTGTTCGTCCGCGGGCTGGCCCTCCTCCGGGCGGAGCAGCCGGAGCGGGCCTCCGAGCTGTCGGGCCAGGTGCTCGCCCTGAGGCGCCGCCTCGCCCTGACCCGGGCCGAGGCCGCCGACCTCGGCATCCGCTACCGGCCGTGGACGGTGCTGCGTTTCGTCGCCCGGAACCTCGTCGCCGCCGTCCTGGGGCTGCCGCTCGCCCTCCTGGGCGTGCTCGTCTTCGGCCTCCCGGTGCTCGGGACGAAGCTCCTGCTCCGGCTGGCCCACACCGAGCCGGACATGGTCGCCACCGTGAAGGTGCTCGCGGCCCTGCTGCTCGGACCGCTCTACGTGGGCGTGCTCGCCGTGGCCGCCGGCTGGTGGCTCGGCCCGTGGTGGGCGGCGGCGGTGGCCGCCGGCGCCCTGCCGCTCGCGCTCTTCACCCGCCGCTTCCTCGCCCGGCGCGCGGAGGCGATCCGGGACGCGCGTCTCTTCTTCGTCCTCGGAAACCGCTCGGCCCGGAAGGAGCAGCTCCTCTCCGAGGCCGGGGCCCTCGCCGCACGCGTCGCCGCGGTGGCCGACGAGGTGCTCCCCCGCCTCGAGGCGGTCGAGCGGCAGGACGCGCACGCGTGACCGCTCCTCGCGGGAGGCGCTGGACAGTGGAAGCTCCCTCGCCGCCCCTCCGGAGCGGGATTCGATCGCTGCTGGTGATGGCCGCGCTGCTCTCCGCTCCCACCGTCGCCGCCGGGGACGATCCGCCCGACCGCCCGGACCGACCCGCGGAGCCCCAGCCTGCGGAGTCTCGGACCACGGAGTCCCAGCCGCCGGAGGAAGCCCCCGGGGACGAGCCCTCGGTCCGGCCGCGCGTCGAGCTCAAGCGGCAGCTGACCAACCGGGGAGCGGTCGACGAGACGAGCAGGACGACGCTCCGGGTCGAGCTTCTCCTGCGCTCGGTGGTCTCGGTGCTGCGGCTCGACGTCCCGTTCGTGGACAAGAACAACAGCTTCACGAGCGACCCGACCAACGCCGGCATCGGCGACCTCAAGACCCGGGTGGGCTTCGCGCCGCTGCCGGTGCCCGCCGCGCCGCTGGCCTTCTACGTGGACTTCACCTTCCCGACCGCGGCGGACTCGCTGGGGCAGGGCAAGTACATCCTCATCCCCGGCGTCTGGGCCTCCTACCGGCTCCCGCTCTCCTGGCGGGCGCCGGCGGTGAGCTTCATCCCGCTGGTCGAGCAGTACATCGGGGTGGCGGGCGATCCGGCCCGGGCGGCGGTGGACTCCACCAAGATCGAGCTCAAGCTCGAGGCCCGCTGGGAGCATTGGCTGGTCAGCCTCAACCCGAAGCCGCTCATCGACTGGACGAAGGGCCCCTCGACCGCCGCCGTCCTGGAGCTGGAGGGCGACTGGGAGCCAACCCGGCACTGGCGGCTGTGGGTGAAGTTCGGTCAGCGCCTGTGGGGGACCAGCCTGCCCACGACCTACGACGAGCTGGCCGAGCTCGGGGTCCGCTGGACGTTCTGAATCTCGTGTCGCCGGGCCGGCCCGGGCGTGCCAAGGTCCCTGGCCCGGTGGGCCAGATGCGCTGGTTCGTCCGCGGGGACATCGACGGGTTCTTCGGCCTCGCGCTGGACAACCTGGTGCAGCTCCTCGTCCTGTCCGAGCTCTGCCGGACCGTGCTGGGGTTCCCCGACGCGCTCGTCTACGGGCGCATCCTCCCCGGGGCCGCGGTCTCGCTGCTGGTCGGCAACCTCTTCTACGCCTGGCAGGCGATGCGCCTCGCCCGCTCCACCGGGCGCACCGACGTCTGCGCGCTTCCCTACGGCATCAACACCGTCTCGCTCTTCGCCCACGTCTTCCTGGTCATGCTCCCGGCGAGGCTCGCAGCCGAGGCGGCGGGGGCGGCCGATCCCGCCCGGGTGGCGTGGCAGGCGGGGCTGGTCGCGTGCTTCGGCTCCGGCGCCATCGAGCTCCTGGGAAGCACGGTCTCCGAGCGCATCCGGCGTTCCACTCCGCGCGCCGCCCTGCTCTCGACGCTGGCCGGGATCGCCCTGACCTTCATCGCCATCGGGTTCCTCTTCCGGGCCTACGCCCGGCCGATCATCGGCCTCGGGACCCTGGCCATCATCCTCGTCGTCTACTTCGGGCGAGTCCGCTTCCGGGGCGGGCTCCCCGGAGGGCTGGTGGCCATCGCGCTCGGAACCGGCTTCGCCTGGCTCAGCGGGCTCGCCCCGGCCGCGGTGACGCCGCCCGGCCCGACGTTCCATCCGCCGCTGCCCGTGCTCGGGGCGCTGGCACACGCCTTCGGGACCGGAGCCTGGGCGACCTACTTCTCGGTCATCCTGCCCATGGGGCTCTTCGCCACGGTGGGCTCGATCGAGAACATCGAGTCCGCGCGGGCTGCCGGTGACCCGTACCCCACCGGCATCTCCCTCGCGGTGAACGGGGTGGGGACGCTGGCGGCATGCGCCTTCGGCTCGTGCTTCCCGACGACCCTCTACATCGGGCACCCGGGGTGGAAGGCCCTGGGCGCGCGGGCCGGCTACTCGATCCTCAACGGCGTGTTCATGACCCTCGTCTGCCTGACCGGCACCGTTCAGTGGATCGCCTGGGCGGTCCCCATCGACGCCGGGATGGCCATCGTCCTCTGGATCGGCATCGTGATGGGTGCGCAGGCGTTCCAGGCGACTCCCCGGGCGCATGCCCCGGCGGTCGTGGTGGGGCTCCTGCCCAGCCTCGCCGCCTGGGGCGTGTACATGGCCAAGTCCGGGCTCCACGCCGCGGGCCTGGGGGCACCCGGCGGACGGCCATTCACGGCCGACCTCGTCGGAGCGTTCCTCCGGGGCGACCTGTGGCTGGACGGGGCGCTGCGCCTGGAGCAGGGCTTCATCCTCAGCAGCGTGCTCCTCGCGGCGGCGACCGTCGGGGTGATCGAGCGGCGCTTCCGTCAGGCGGCGGGATGGTGCCTCGCCGGGGCGGTGCTCTCGGCCGTGGGCCTCATCCACTCCTATCGCTGGACGCCGTTCGATACGGTGCTCTCGCTCGCGCCGGCCTGGCCCTGGGCGCTCGGGTATGCGGTGATGGCCGTCTGCTTCGCCGTCGCACCGTGGATCACCACCCCGGTGGACGACGCCTCGGGCGGGCACTGACGCCGAGTGGTTTCGGCGTCGGCGCCGTCTGGAATCCGGACGCGGGGAATGCGAGGGTGCGCGGTCTCCGATGTCCGGGCCGTCGCCGCTCCAGTCTCCTGACCAGCTCCTCGAGGACCTCAACGCACCCCAGCGCGAGGCGGTCCTGTCCGGAGACGGGCCGCTGCTCGTCCTCGCCGGTGCCGGCTCGGGCAAGACGCGGGTCATCACCCGCCGGGTGGCTCACCTGGTCCTCGCCCGGCGGGTGGCGCCCTGGCGGATCCTGGCGGTCACCTTCACCAACAAGGCCGCACGCGAGATGCGCGAGCGCCTCGCAGCGCTGCTCGGGCCCTGGGCCAGCGAGCTCAACGTGGCGACCTTCCACTCCGCGGCGGCCACCATCCTCCGGCGGGAGGCGGAGAAGGTCGGCCTCACCCGCTCCTTCGTCATCTACGACGAGGCGGACCAGCTCCAGCTGGTGAAGCGGGCGATGCGCGAGGAGCGGGTGGATCCGGTGCTCAACCCCCGCGACGTGCTGCGGCGGATCGACGTGGAGAAGAACGCCGGCCGTGGGCCCGACGTCGAGCGCGTCTCGCCGGACGACTACCGGGGGCTCGCCGTGCAGCGCGCCTACCGCGCCTACCAGAAGCTGCTCCGGGCCGCGAACGCGGTGGACTTCGGGGATCTCCTGCTCCTCCTGGTGGAGCTGCTCCGGAAGGACGCCGAGGTGCTGGAAAAGTACCGGGCGCGCTTCCAGCACGTGCTGGTGGACGAGTTCCAGGACACCAACCCGGTGCAGTACGAGCTCCTCCAGCAGATCGCGCCGCCGCCCGGGGCGAACCTGGTGGTGGTGGGCGACGACGACCAGTCCATCTACCGCTGGCGCGGGGCGGAGGTGAGCAACATCCTCGGCTTTCCGGACCTGTACCGTGGAGCCCGGGTGGTGAAGCTGGAGCAGAACTACCGCAGCGACGGGAACATCCTCGAGGCCGCGAACGCGGTCATCGCCCAGAACCCGCGCCGGATGCCGAAGCGGCTCTGGACGGAGAGACCCAAGGGCGAGCTGCTCCACCTCCTCATCTCCCGGGACGAGCGCGAGGAGGCCCACGAGGTGGCCAGGCGGATCCACGCGCTCCACCAGGAGGACTTCGTCTCCTACGAGCAGATCGCCATCTTCTTCCGGGTCAACGCCCAGAGCCGGGTCCTGGAGGAGGCGCTGCGGCTGGCCCGCGTTCCCTACACGCTGGTGAGCGGGCGGAGCTTCTACGAGCGGGCCGAGATCAAGGACGCGGCCTCCTATCTGCGCTTGATGGCCAACCCGCGCTCGGACGCCGACCTCCTGCGCATCGTGAACGTGCCGGCCCGGGCGATCGGCGACACCACCCAGGAACGGCTGAGCGCGTGGGCCGCCGACCAGGGCGTCTCGCTCTGGGAGGCCCTGGACGGGGTCGAGTCCATTCCCACCCTCCAGGCGCCGGCCCAGAAGCGGCTCCGCGCCTTCCGGGCGCTGATGGAGCCCCTGGTCCAGTTCGGGCTCGAGGCGCCGTCGGCCGCGGCGGCGGTGGAGCGGATGCTCCAGGAGACGCGGCTGGTCGAGTCGCTGATGGAGGCCGGGGACGACGAGTCGCTCGGGCGGGCGGAGAACCTCCGCGAGTTCGTGGGGGCGGCCCAGGAGTTCGACCTGCAGCGCGCGGCCCGCCCGCCCCCCGGCCCGGACGCGCTGGAGGCCGAGGCGCCGCCGCTGCAGGCCTTCTTGGAGCAGATCAGCCTCATCGCCGAGGCCGACGCGGACGCCGGCGAGGGGCGCGTCTCGCTGATGACCCTCCACGCCGCCAAGGGGCTCGAGTTCGACGCGGTGTTCCTCCCCGGAATGGAGGACGGCGTCTTCCCCCACCAGCGGGCGCTGGACGAGTTCGGCGACGAGGAGGAGATGGGGGAGGAGCGGCGGCTCTGCTACGTGGGCTTCACCCGGGCGCGGAAGCGGCTGTTGCTCTCGCTGGCGCAGGCGCGTTCGCTGTTCGGCGAGCTGCGCTTCAATCCGCCATCGCGGTTCCTCCGCGAGGTGCCGAAGGAGCTGTTCGATTTCCAGCCCGAGCTGCGCGCGCCTCCGCCGGAGCCCTCCTACCGGCGGGCCGAGCGGCGCCCGCGCCTCGACGAGACCGGCCCCCGCATCGACCGCAGCTACGCCCAGGACGCGGACTACATGGGGGAGGGCTCGGTCGTCGGGATGCGCGTCCGCCACGCGCAGTTCGGCGAGGGCGAGGTCATGGCCTGCGACGGGTCGGGGCCCAACGCCAAGCTCACGGTGCGCTTCCGCACGGTGGGCCTGAAGCGGGTCATCGCCCGGTTCCTGCAGCCGGCCTGACGCCGAACGCCCTCGAGCTGGAAGTCGGCCTTCGGCAGGGAACGACCGATGTGCATCTCCGAGGGTTCCCGGCCTATACCCCGCCACGAACACCGGAGGCGGGCGCCTCCAGCAGGGGGAACGGGTCATGGCAGCGAAGAAGCCAGTCATCGCAGTGGTCGGCGCCACCGGTGCCCAGGGCAGCGGCCTCGTCCGGGCCATCCTCGGGGATCCGGAGCGCCGCTTCTCCGCCCGGGCCATCACCCGGAAGCCAGACTCGGAGAAGGCCCGAGCCCTCGCCGCGCAGGGCGCGGAGGTCGTGAGCGCCGACCTGAACGACGCCAAGAGCGTGGAGCGGGCCTTCGCGGGCGCCGCCGGCGCGTTCTGCATCACCAACTTCTGGGAGCACTTTTCGGCCGAGACCGAGGTGGCCCAGGCCCGGACCATGGCACGGGCCGCCGCCGGCGCCGACGTGCGCCACGTCATCTGGTCCACGCTGGAGGACACCCGGAAGCTCGTTCCGCTCTCCGATTCGCGGATGCCCACGCTCCAGGGCAAGTACAAGGTGCCGCACTTCGACGGGAAGGGTGAGGCCGACGCGGTGTTCGCCGAGGAGAAGGCCCCGACGACCCTGCTGGTGACCTCGTTCTACTGGGACAACCTCATCCACTTCGGGATGGGCCCGAGGAAGGACGCCTCGGGGCAGCTGGTCTTCACGCTCCCCATGGGAGACAAGAAGCTCCCCGCGATCGCCGCCGAGGACATCGGTCCCTGCGCGTTCGGAGTCTTCCTCCGCGGGCCGAAGATGATCGGCCGGACCGTGGGCATCGCCGGCGAGATGCTCACCGGTGCCCGGATGGCGGCCGAGCTCTCCACCGCGCTCGGGCAGCCCGTCCGGTACCAGTCCATCCCGTTCGAGGCCTTTCGGAAGCTCGGGTTCCCCGGCGCGGAGGACCTGGGGAACATGTTCCAGTACAAGCACGACTTCGAGCGCGAGTTCTGTGGCGCCCGTTCGGTGGAGGAGACGCGGGCGCTGTACCCCGGGCTCCAGACCTTCCGGCAGTGGCTCGGGCGACACGCGAAGCAGATCCCGTTGAGCTGACGCACCACTCCCTCCGGTTTCGAAGCCGCGTGGAGGAGTCGCACCCACCCGAGACCGGGACCGCCTCGACGGCACCGGCCGATCGGTGAGCACGGGGCGCGTCAGCACAGATCCCGGCCCGAACCTCCGGACCAGGTGCAACCCGCTCTCCCCGGCCGGATCTCAGGGGAGGACCCTCGCGGGCGACTCGCCCGGAAAGGACACGGATGCGGGCCGAGCGGACCTACACCGGACGCTGTCTCTGTGGTGCCGTCGAGCTACGGGTCGTCGGAAGACCCGCGGTGATGGGGTTCTGTCACTGCGGCTCGTGCCGGGCCTGGTCGGGCTCACCGCTGAACGCCGTCAGCCTCTGGTTGCCCTCCGCGGTGAACATCGTCCGCGGAGGAACGGAGGTGGGCTCGTTCCAGAGGACCGAGCGCACCATCCGGAAGTGGTGCCGGCACTGCGGAGGCCATCTCCTCACCGAGCACCCCACCTGGGGCGTGGTGGCGGTGCTGGCAGGCGTGCTCCGGGAGTTCCCCTTCGACCCGGTGCTTCACGTCAACTACGCCGAGACGGTGCTCCACCTCCGCGACGGGCTGCCGAAGCTGAAGGACCTCCCTGCGGAGATGGGCGGCTCCGGGGTCAGCCTCCCCGAGTGACGAAGAGAGGCCTGCGCGCCGCGTGCCGGCCGGTTAAGGGGCGGTCGCCATGCACTGGGCCCCCTGGGAGCTGTTCGACGCCACGACGTTCGGGACCTACCTCGCCGCCGCCGGGGCGCTGATCGTCGCGCCGGGCCCGGGACAGGCCCTGGTGGTGGCGCGCACGGTCCAGGGCGGGACCCGGGCCGGGCTCCTCACCAGCATCGGCCTCAACCTCGGCACCCTGGGCCACACCGTGGCCGCGGCGCTCGGTCTGTCGGCGCTGCTCCTCGCCTCGGCCACCGCCTTCACGGTCGTGAAGCTGGTGGGTGCCGTGTACCTCGTCGTCCTGGGGACGCGGATGCTCGCCGGGACGTTCGGGTCCCGCCCGGTCGCGCCGCCGGTGAGCGGGGACGCCGCCGGCCCGAAGCTACCCAGCTCGCGACTCCTCGCGCATGGCGCGGTGACCGGGCTGCTCAACCCGAAGGTGGCGGTCTTCTTCCTCGCCTTCCTGCCGCAGTTCGTGCGGCCCGAGCGTGGCGGGGTCCTGATCCAGTTCGCGACGCTCGGGGTGGTGCTGGCCACGCTCGGCGTCCTCGGTGACTCGCTGGTCGCGGTCGTCGCCGGCCGGACGCGGCGGAGGATGGCCACCAGCGGCTGGCGCGAGCGGATCACCGGGAGCCTCCTGCTCGCCCTCGGGGTTCGCCTGGCCTTCGTCCGGCGCTAGCGCCGCGCGGGGGTCGCCCTGTCGACGGTCACCGGCATCAGGTTGTCCTCCGGGATCCGGTCGATCAGCTCGTTGATCGGATCGAGGCCGGCCCGAGCCGGGAGCCGGTCGGTGACCAGGGTGACGGTCGAGCGGGGGCCGTCGATCTTCCGCAGCTCGATCAGGAGTGGCTCGCCCTTCGCGTCCATCGCACCCACCGGGATGAAGTCGTGCACCGGCACCTCGTGCTCGGCGCCGAGCCCGTCGGACTGGAACTTGCGGGTCTCCAGCTCGAGGGTGACCTCGTACTTCCCATCGTCGCGCCGCTTCGCCGCCGCGGAGACCACCCGGTTCTCGTACAGGGTGATCTGCTCGAACTGGTCGGTCAGGTAGTACTGGAACTGCTCCGGGGTGTGCCGGCGGAGCGCGGCGAGGAGCACCCGCGAGGTCGGATAGGGCGGCCCGCGGTCGCCGTATTCCTGGACGATCTCCCGCAGCGCCTCGTTGACCGCACTCTCGCCGACGAGGTCCTGGAGGCCGTACATCACCAGGCTCCCCTTCGAGTAGTGGATGTAGCCCTGATCCTCCACTCTCAGGAGCGGCAGCTCCTTCTTGCGCTCCATGCTCCGCCCCGAGAGGTAGCGGTCCAGCTCGTAGCGGAGGAATCGCCGCATGACCTGCGGCCCGTAGGCGTGCTTCATCACCATCAGCGCCGAGTACTGGGCCAGCGTCTCCACCAGCACCGTCATTCCCTGGGAATCGGCGCTGAGCACCTGGTGCCCCCACCAGTGGTGCGCCACCTCGTGGGCGGTGACGTAGAGCGGGTAGTCGATGGCGTCGGGTCGGCCCCTTTCCACCTCGGCGACGAAGCCGATCGACTCCGAGAAGGGGATGGTGCTCGAGAACGACTCGGCGAAGGTCGCGTAGCCGGGGAACTCCACGATGCGGAGCACGGGGTGCTGGTACGGCCCGAAGGCCTTCGTGTAGTAGGCCAGCGAGTCCCGCATCCCACGGAACATGCTCGGCACGTCCCAGCCGTGCGGCGGATGGTGGGAGACCTCCAGCGCGATGCCGTGCCAGCGGTCGTGCTCCACCGCGTACCGGCCGGAGAGGAACGCCAGGTAGTGGAAGATGGGTCGATTCTCGACGAAGTGGAAGTACCGGCGATCTCCGTCGACCCACTCGCGCTGCAGCGTTCCCGGGGCGACCGCCCGCTGGTCGGCGCTGGTGCTGACCGTAGCCTCGAAGAAGATCCGGTCCGCGTCGTGGCTGATGTAGTTGTTCGCCGTCGCGGCCGGATCGTCCAGATCACGCGCCCGGTCCCGGGGACCGAGGCCGTGCTTGCGACGCACCTCGTCGTCGTCCAGCTCCTTCTGCTCGAAGTACCCGAGCCCGGGGAGGTACTCCCCGTCGAGGAAGGTGCCGTTCTCCACGATGCGGGTGTCGCTGCCCTCGTTCTCGAAGCCGGGATTGGCGTAGGTCAGCCGGTAGGCGAGATCGGTCGTCGCCCCGGGGGCCAGCGGCCTCAGGAGGCGGAAGACGTGAAAGCCCGCCTCCGAGTCGGACACGGTCCGCTCCTGCCCCCCGGGGAAGGTGACCGAGCGGATGGTGGCTCGCGGGTGCAGGCGGATCGCGATCCGGTCGATGGGCCGGTCGGTGCGGTTGATCAGCGTGTCCACCCCGTCGATCTCCACCCTCCGCTCGGAGGGGAAGAGGTCGACCCGGGTCTTCACCGCGGTGATCTTCGGCTGGGGGAGCGTGCCGAACTCCGCCTTGTACCGCTTCTCGTACTGCGCCCGCGCCTCCTCGCGCGAGAAGCGGGTGCGGTCGGTGTTCCGGACGTTGGTGTTCCAGAAGATGAAGGCCCCGGTGCCGGCAGCCACCGCCAGCGAGAGCGCCAGCATCGCGCCGGAGCGCCGGTCGAGCCGGGCACGGGCCTCGCGCCAACGCTCTTTGAAGGTCTGAGGCGTCCCCCGGACCCAGAAGAGATGGGCGACCACCGCGAGCGCCAGCGAGACGGCGCTCCAGTAGAGCTCGAACCAGGCCATCGGGGTGACGAAGTGCCCGTAGCCGTTCATGTCCGAGTACGGATGGGCAGGCACGGTGGCGTAGCGGACGAGGTGGTGCTCCACCCCGAGCACCGGAAGCAGCAGCGAGACGGCGAGGAAGACCACCATCACGAAATGGCCCAGGTACTTGTGGTCGATCAGGACGTGCACCAGCACCGCCAGCGAGCACAGGCAGGCGAAGAGCACGAAGGAGACGCCGTACAGTGAGCGGAGGTAGAGCGCGGGCTCGAAGTGAAAGAACCCCTTCGCCGCCTGGATGACGACGCCCGCGACGAAGACCACCGCGAGGAGCAGACCGACGATGGCCACCAGCGCGGTGAGCTTCGAGGCCAGGACCGCCCAGCGCGGGGTCGGAAGCGCATCGTGGATCTGCGCCATCCCCGCGTCGCGTTCGCGCCACACCAGCTCACCGGCGTAGAGGATCAGGACCACCAGGATGAAGGTGGCGAAGGAGCCGGCGACCACGGTGAGAACCTGCCGGGTGACCGGATAAGTGGGCGTTCCGTAGAGCTTGCCGATGGACGGCGCCGCGGAGGCGATGAACAGCACGCCTGCCAGGACGATGACCCCGAAGAAGACGCTCTTCACCGTCTCCCGGATCTGGAGCCGCACCAGCGCGGCGAACACTCCTCGGGAGGCACGGGCGGAGAAATCGAGCCCGACCCGCGGAAGCGTGGGAGGAACGCCGCGCTCGCCAGGCTCGTCGAGCGCCGGCCGCCGGGTGGGGGCGCTGGCGGTGGAGAAGGAGAACCGGCGGTAGGTGAACGCGAAGAGCGCCGCCGCCACCCCGGTCCAGAGCAGGCGGTTCCAGAGGAAGTCGCCCTGGAGCCCGAGGAGCCGGGTGTTCTTCTCGGCGATCGACCAGTAGTGGGTCACGCTGTCGATCGCCAGTACCCCGAAGGGATCGATCAGCGCCGCCAGCGTTCGCCGCTCGACGTCGCCGCTCAGGTTGATGCCGATGAAGTAGCCGAGCAGCGCGACCACGGCGCCCACGTACACCGGGAGCATTCGCCGGGTGAGCACGGCCACGGCGAAGAAGACCGAGGCCATGAGCAGGACGTCGGGGATGATGACCAGGAAGTAGGGCACGGCGTAGGCCGCGAAGCGCTGTGGCCCCACCCGCGTCGCCGGCATCCAGGGTAGGCGCGAGGCGATCCAGGTCCCGAGCCCGATCGCCAGCGAGAGAACCAGCAGCACCGCGAAGGCGCCCAGGAAGCGGCCCGCCAGGTACTGCGCCCGGGTGATGGGCCGGGTGAAGAGCAGCGGGGTGGTGTTGTCGTCGATGTCCTGGTGGGTGGCCCGGCCAGCGATCGAGGCG